>Ga0210399_10002785_pt1 | contig 13637 bp, 10 predicted proteins | sample IncBWC14MmetaG_FD_150865 | JGI IMG/M metagenome (GOLD analysis project Ga0210399, IMG submission 150865) | Forest soil microbial communities from Barre Woods Harvard Forest LTER site, Petersham, Massachusetts, United States - Inc-BW-C-14-M | ecosystem: Environmental > Terrestrial > Soil >... | reverse complement strand
CGAGTTGCCCAAGACTGCTACGGGCAAGATTCAGCGGTTCAAACTGCGTAAGTAGAATTTGCAGCTTGAGACCTTCCAATTTCCGGTTGGCTGGCGATGCGCCAGGAACTTCAGAACTTGCGTCGGGTGCCCCCGCATTTCGCCGGTTCCGCACTACGTGGCTAAGAAACAACACGCGCCAGAAGACTTGATCCGTTTCTGGCTCGGCCATGCGAATAGGAGCGTCACTGACAGGTACAGCAAGTTGAAGGAGGACCTGACGTTTCGTAAGAGGATCGCGGAACAGGTAGGGATCGGCTTTGAACTTTCAGCCGAAAAATCCGAAGTTGCACCCAAAACGGGTTGTTATCACATGTTGCGTAAGTGATTCGATTACAAGAGGAAGAATGGCTCCCCGGGCTAGATTCGAACTAGCAACCCTTCGGTTAACAGCTTGGGGGTTGCAAACTCTAAATGCCTTATTCGGTGTCGCTTACGACCGGGAACACCTTGAATCCCGACCCTCAGTTGGGCAACTTTGGGCAACCTATCGAATAGAAGGAAGGCGGTGGAATCGATCCTTCCTTCACTACGGTACACAAAACGGCCTTGCGCCTACCTATCCGAATGTGTACACTTATGCGTACGCAGGAGATTGCTATGACTACCATCAAGGTTGGCGTGCGCGAATTCCGGGAACGCATCGCTAGCTTCCTAGAATCCGATTCCCCCGTTGCCGTCACACGCCGCGGGGAAACTCTCGGTGTCTATGTCCCGACGCGGAGGAAGCATCCGAAGACCGCCGACCTCGGTGAACTCAAAGCGGCAGCTACCCGGCTGGCCGAGGTGCTGGCGGATATGGATGAAGAAGAAGTAGTCGCGGAGTTCAAGCAACTGCGCCATCAATCCAAGAACCCATCCCGCTGAGAATGATCGTCCTCGATGCCAACATCCTGATCCGAGCCGTCCTGGGCCATCGTGTCCGGCACCTTCTCGATACCTACACGGCCCACGGCGTCCGCTTCTATGCACCCGATGTTGCGTTCGTCGACGCGCAGAAGTATTTGCCTCCCCTGCTCGTCAAGAAAGGGAAGCCGGTTGCCGACGTGCCAGCGGCGATCGAGTATCTCCAACACATCGTTGAACCAGTCGATCAGGAGTTCTATGTCCTTTTTGAAGCCGAAGCCCGGCAACGCTTGCGCGGTCGTGACGAGGATGATTGGCCCGTGCTGGCCACGGCACTCGGATTGGCTTGTGCCGTTTGGAACAGGCATTGCCGTTTGGACCACAAATCGCGTCGAGATTTTCCTTCAGGCGCAAGTGAACGCAATTGAATTGGAAGACGAATAGCGACGGGAGTCTCGGGAGTCCGCGTGAGCGAATCTACTTTCTCGATTGGTTTCAATCGATGCTTTGGAGCTGAAACCAAAGAGGAAGAATGGCTCCCCCAAGTGGACGGTTTTAGAACTTTTCTCGGGGATCTTGTGGCGACTCTACCGTTAAGCCAAGTCGTGAGCGAAATTCAGCTATTGTATAACGCGTGAAAGACCGTTTGTCACCCGTTCAGCAGCCATCCCAGAACAGAGGTGCAAACGGAAGCAAGGGAATGGTTACGAGAGCCAGACCCACCCACTTGAACCCTTGACCGATACGTGGTCCGACTGCTTGTACGGCGTGGGGTGAAGACTTCAGCTGGGTGTATGAAATCCATCGTTCGGCGAAGATTCCATCTTTAAGCAGGAAACGATCCTCGCGAATTTCCTGGACGACTCCAGTGTGACTTCTGCCGCTCTTGAGCTCACAACGAAGGAAGCGATGTTTGTTCACTCCAAATTTTTCGACGGCTATCTTATAGCTGGATTCCTGGCTCAGTTGCGGTTGCCCACTGGCAAACTGGAGCAAATCTGCCTTTGCCAACGAATATTTGCCTACGACGCCGTATGCCTCGACCACCTCAACGCTTTTGACGCCGGCGTAGTTCAGGTTTGTCTTTTCGTCGGTCTCGCGATTTGACAGCTCAAATGAGTCTTCGCCGATCTCTGTAATTTCGCCCCAGTACTGCGTGCCGCCCTGACATTCGATGTGGATCGGCCAAACGCCATGGGTATGGAATCTCACCATGGATTCCTTCGTCTTTGCAGTGTTGTTCCATATTCCCGGACACTCTCCCGGGTTCGCTACATGCGGCAGCGGTGCGATCGCCCGTAAGAATTCGATCGGCGGAGGAACCGGCAATGGGGCCAGTTCGTCCATTTCGAGATTTGCAGCTCTCAACGTGTCTTCTGGAGTTTGTGAGTAGGATGCAGTACCACAGAGGAAAAATGAGGCTAGTGTGGACAGCCGAATCGTTTTTGACAGGAACATAGCACTCCTTTTTGAGATGTACTCTTACCCAATCGCTAACGTTTCCGTGGCAGGAAATGTGCCAAAGTCCCACTGCCAAAACAGAAGTGCACCTGGATTTTTAAGTGCGGGTGAACCAAGAGGATGCAGACGTCATTGGGCGATTCAAATGGACGAACTTCCATTTTCTCTCAGTGGTAGGTAATGGGGCGGTGCAAGAATCCGCCGTCAGGTGTCTTCTAAGCTTAGTTATCAATTTGAATGTGGATATATAGCGGCGGCGGCGTGGTGCCCAATTTACGTTGCGTTGCCCTCGGAACCAAAGCTCGCGCGGGCGTGTCATGTAGATTTCACGACCTGCGCCACACTGGCTGCACTCGCTTGCTTGAGGCAGGCATACCCTTTCCGGTTGCGGCGACAATCATGGGTTGGAGTCCATCCACCACCGTGCGAATGTCGAGGCGTTACGGGCATATCGGGCAAGGCGCACAGCGGTTGGCTGTCAACGCGCTAAAAGAAGCGGGAATTCAGGATGATGGGCACAAATTTGGGCACAATCCCAAACACGCCCATCGAAGCAACTGGCTAACTGACTGAAAGATTTGGCTCCCCGGGCTAGATTCGAACTAGCAACCCTTCGGTTAACAGCTGGGGGTTGCAAACTTCGTCGCACGGCCTAGAGAACCAGCAGATAGCAAAGCATGCCGCGCTTGCGGGAGCCGGGCTGTGGTTTGCCGCAGTGGCGCACGAGGGCAATCAAAACGCTGCCCCGGAAGAGGTCGATGCTATCGAGAGAGTTGTTGGCGGGCTTCTAGACGGCGATGTGGTGTGGACAAACAGTGAGAAAAACAGTAGGAGGCTCGAAGCCAAAGATATTCTGGTCGTCGCTCCCTATAACGCGCAAGTCTGGGAGCTTTCCGAGCGGCTCGGCGGGATACGAGTCGGGACGGTGGACAAGTTTCAGGGCCAGGAGGCGCCAGTCGTGATTTACTCCCTTACGACTTCTTCCCCCGAGGATGCGCCACGGGGATGGAGTTTCTTACAGTCTCAACCGTCTGAATGTCGCGACCTCCCGCGCGAGCTCCACGGTTATTCTGGTGGGAAGTCCAAAGCTATTCGAGCCCGATTGCCGCACCCCTCGCCAGATGCAACTCGCGAATGCCCTCTGCCGATACCTTGAACTAGCATGGATTGTAGAACCGGCGAACTAAATTAGATGTCTCACTACCTGGGGGTTCGATTATGTGCCCGGGAAAGAAGTAGCGGGCAATCGCATTCCCTTTGGAAAGAGAGTTCGATAGACGCTAGTGGCCGGCAACGAGCCGACTCCATGCCAATTCTTAATGGGCGAATATGACGATTTGGGCGTGAAGCCTTGAGGTTTTGTCTCAGAACAAGTTCTGCCGGCGATAATTCGCGTTTGGGCTTGGTTCGATCGATAGATATGTTGTGGCGGGACGGCCAAAGGCTTAGAATAGCTATTATAGCATATAATATTCCAATGTAGATGCGATCACATATCGTCAACAGACATGTACATATGCTATAGTAGCTTTACAAGGATCTTCAGATGCTTAAGCAGATTGGAAAGAGCCTGCAGCAGGCACGGACGGCCCGGGGTCTGACTCAGGCGGAATTGGGGGCGCTGGTCGGCCTTCCGCAATCGCATATCTCGAAGATCGAGCGCGGCGAAACGGACTTTCAATGGACGACGCTCGAGCAGATTTCCAATGCAGTGGGTCTCTCCCCTCTTCTTGTCCCCACCGGGCTGGTTCCCGTAGTGGAAAGCCTCATGAACGGACGCGAGGGGAAAGACGAAGAGGAGCCGGTACCGCTCGTCGGAAGCCTGAAGGAGACGGAAGGCTAGAAGGAAATTCCAGATGCCCGCGCTAAGAATCAAGCTCGGAAACCGGCTCGTCGGCACGATCACGAACGTCGTGACCGACAAGAACATCTTTGTGTTTGATCCGGGATATATCGAAGACGAGCATCGCCCGGTGCTCAGCCTGAGCTATTACGATATCGAGCGGAAACTCATCACGAGGCCGAGAGAGGTTCAGCGGCGACTGCCTCCTTTTTTCTCGAATCTGCTACCCGAGCGCGATGGGATACTGCGCGACTATCTCGCGCAGCGCGCCGGAATCAGCCCGGAGAGAGAATTCCCGTTGCTGTGGCTTGTCGGGGCCGACTTGCCCGGTGCCGTGGTCACCGAAGACAGCGGAGGACAACTGCTGCCACCACCCGAAGAGAAATCGGAGACGCGCGAAGCGAACAAGCAAGAAGTGCTGCGGTTCTCTCTCGCCGGGGTTCAACTCAAATTCTCCGCGATGGGCCGGGGCGGAAAGCACCTTCGTATTCCGGCGCAGGGACGCGATGGCCAGTGGATCGTGAAACTGCCGTCGCCAAGATTTCCGAAGGTGCCGGAAAACGAATTCGCGATGATGACGCTGGCCAGAGAAGTGGGAATCGACGTGCCGGAATTCGGGCTCATGCCGGTCGGCTCAATCGGAAATCTTCCACCTGAATTCGCGGACGACAAATCAAACGCGTACTTTATCCGGCGTTTCGACCGCGGGCCGGACGGAGAGCGCATTCACGCCGAAGACTTCAATCAGATCTACGGACAGTATCCGGAACAGAAGTACGAGCAGCACGGATATACGGGCATGGCCAAGGACATCTGGGCGCTTCTCGGCGAGAAAGGCCTAACGGAATTCATTCGGCGCGTTATTTTCAATGCAGCAATCGGGAACGCCGACATGCATTTGAAGAACTGGTCGCTGCTTTACCGCGACGGCCGAACGCCGACGCTTGCGCCCGGTTACGACTACGTTTCGACGATGCGTTACCTGCCGGAACGGGGGTTGGGCCTGCCGCTCGCCCGAACGAAAGACGTCTCCCGCCTGGACGATGGACTTTTGGAAAAGGCATCGGTACTGGCAGGTGCTCCCCGCGGCCTGGTGAAGGACGTGGCGCATGAAACCGCTCGTTCTTTTAATAGAGCGTGGTCGCAGCACGAGGCAGGATTGCCGATCGACGATGTCGGCCGCCGCAAGATCGACGAACAACTCCAACTTGTGCCGCTTCTCAAGGGACATCTCCTGATCGGTAAGCCAAAGCGGAAGAAAAGCTAGCCCGTGAGTATCCGTAATCTCAGGTGCTCAACCAACCTGGGCAAGAATTCATAGACACGCCAAGATTTCCCAAGAAACTGAGCCGGGAGCAGACAATCGCTCATTCAACCGCCGATGATAAAAGGCAACAAGGTCGAAGGTTGGCTGAAGCTGTTTTACAGCGCCGTCCGTACAGTGGAGAAAAGCACAGAAGCGGTGACCGACGCCTGGGCCGTTAACGCGTTCAAGAGACATAGAGACGGCTCCGCAGCTGAAAGCGAATTTTGAACAAGTGCTGGTTTGTCTGTTTCGATGGGCGGCCGTACTGCGCTATTCCACTGACACCTTAAAACTAGAGAGTGCTCCCCCAGTCAGCGCAGACTACACGCAACTGCGGGCGGCCATAACTGAGGCCAAGCGAGCGTTGGTTTCAGTGTGCAAGCTTCCCGCGAATGGTGTTCCTTCTTCCGACACGCACAAGGATTTCCTTAAGAAAGTGCTGACGCGACCATTGAACCTCAAGCGGGCTAACATCTTCACCCTGAATTACGACACTCTTATCGAACAGGCAGCGGATGCGGACGGTGTAGTTCTCATCGATGGATTCATAGGTACGGTGCGACCCACATTTCGTCCTGAGTCCTTTGACCAAGATTTGTATTTTCCGGCGGAGACAACCGAGGGGCGAGTCCATCGCTTGGAAAGGGTCATTCACCTATACAAGTTGCACGGCTCAATCAATTGGTCCGCGGAAGATGCAGACTGGGACAACCCGTATGGAATGACCGCAACTCAAAGCGAGGAAATTCCTCCGGAATCGGTTCTTATCTATCCAACTCCGATGAAATTCGGGGACGTACTCGGGATGCCCTACGCAGAGCTGTTCCGACGATTCGCTGCCTCAGTCGTCCGACGACAATCAACTCTCTTCGTGATTGGATACAGCTTCGGCGACGACCACGTCAACGCCATTATCCGGCAAGCCCTGGCTATTCCTAGTTTCTCGCTGGTGATTGTTGACCCTTATGCTCCTCCGGCAGGCGAGAACGCCGGATTTGTTTCAACGGTTCGGGCACAGAAGGACCGAAGGGTATGGATCGTGTCCGGTGATGCTCTCGGTACGTTCGCACAATTCGTTGATGTGTTGCTGCCAGACCTCCGGGACGAAGAGATTCTGGGGAAGGTCATGAAGACGTTTAGAGCTCTTGCCAGCAAAGAACCAGAGCTCTGCCGGGGTGATTCTTACTGGGATCTGCAAAACTACAAAGTCCTACCCGATCGAGTGATCTTTTATCTGTGGCCACGTGCTCGCGGCACGACGTTTTCCTTTTCATTGAAGGCGCGATTCCCAATGAAGGCGCAGTCCTCGGAATCGCTCCTCTACGACTACTACAACCCGCTGGCGCGAGCCTCCGTGCCGCCTCTGCGATTCGTCGTCCAGTAGTGTGGACGGGGGGTCGACCTGTGCGTTTAGAAGTACCAACCTGCACAAAGGCGGAATGCTGCCGGGCACCGAATGTCGCTCCACGGTGTCAATTCCTACATAAGCAAGGGACACGACTCGGGAATTTCCGTGCAAGGACAGCGGCCACCATCGTTCTCAGCATGAGCGCGGAAAGCGAATAAGGCGCTGAAACTCGTCTTCAGGGAGCGAGAACATGGAGCCCACCTTCTGGAGCCCAAGTCCAAGCCGATCCTTTTTCTATTCACTGGTCCTAGCGGTAGTGGTGGTTGTTGCCCTGCTGGTGGCCCCGGCGTTTCTTGTCTCGAATGCTTCGCCGGGAGCAGCCACGTACTCGCACGGCGTTTTGCACATCGCAATTCCCTATCAGGACGCAAAGCCCGGAGCGGGCCATCTGACTCTGGAGGTATTGGGCCCGGAAGAGCAGGTGCTGAGCCGGGTGGAGAAAGACGCGACGATTAGGAATTCCTCCGGGGAGTGGAAGACGGAGATGAAGCTCGATAAGGCGGTGCCGTTGAATGAACTCGTATGGCACAGGGTGCGGTACCGGTTCGTCTATGAGGGAAACAAGTTTCAGGAGCTGAGCGGCGTGGAATCCATCTCGCGGATTCTGCGCATGCCGGTATTGCACATACGGGGCCAGCAATCGTATCTGTCGGGCAGCCAGGCGGCGGTGCGCGTGGTCGTTACGGACTCGCACAACGAACCAATTCCCGGGCGAGCGAGCTTGCGCATCGAATTGAAAGCGCCCCAGCAGGAGCGGCGCACGCTCTTCAGCGGGCGGTTGAATTCCCGTGGGACAGCGGAAGCGAGTATCGAATTCCCGGCGGGAATTGCGGGGAATTGCGAGTTGCACTACGTCGTAGACACTTCCATAGGATCGACGGAATTCACGCAGTCCGTGCGGCTGCAGAACAAAGTGGGAATCCTGCTGACAACGGAAAAGCCGATCTATCAGCCCGGGCAGCTCATTCACATCCGCGCGCTGGCGCTGGACCGCGCAAGCCGCAATGCGGTGGCGAACCGCCCGCTGACCTTTGAGGTGGAGGATTCACGCGGAAATAAGGTGTTTAAGAGGGTGACGAAGACGGACGAGTTCGGGATCGCGTCCGGCGAATTCGGGCTGGCGAACGAAGTCAACCTCGGTACCTATCATCTGCGCGCCCTGCTGGGAGATGCGGGCGTGGATGGCTCGGCGAACATGGCGGAGATTACGCTGAACGTGGAGAAGTACGTCCTGCCGAAATTCAAGGTGGAGCTTAATTTCGCGTCGAAGAGCAACGCGAAGAAGCATGGCTATCGTCCCGGCGAGCATATTACGGGCACGGTGCAGGCCAACTACTTTTTCGGGAAGGCGCTGGATGAGGCGGAGGTTTCGCTGAAAGCCTTGGGCATGGACGTGACCGAATTCCAGGCCGCTTCGGCAGAGGGCAAAACGGACCGCGATGGCACGTACCACTTCGATCTTCCCGTTCCCGCGTATCTTGCGGGGCGGCCGCTCAGCCAGGGCGCCGCTCGGCTGCTGATTGAAGCCACGGTAAAGGACACAGCGGGGCATTCCGAGACGCGCGGCGAGCCGATTACCGTGAGCGAATCGGCGTTTCTGCTGACGGCCATCCCGGAGGGCGGAGCCTTGGTTCCCAAGCTGGAGAATCAGATTTTCCTGCTGGCGTCGTATCCGGACGGTACGCCGGTGCAAGCGGATCTTACCGTTCACTCCAACTCACAGCCCGATGTGCACGTTTCGACGGATGGCGGCGGTGTGGCGGTGACCACGCTTAAGTCGTCATACGTGGCAGAGACGCTGACGATCGAAGGGAGAAGCAAAGACGGGGAAAGCGTGACGACGAGGGTGCCGTTGCAACTTCGCGCGGGGGAAGACCAAGTGCTGTTGAGGACCGAACATGCCGTTTACCATGCGGGCGATCCCATACGACTGAAGATTCTGAGCACGAAGGTTCGCGGGACGGTGTATGTGGACGTGATCCGCGACGGGCAGACGGTCGTCACGCGAGACCTGGATCTTACCGACGGGGCGGCGGAACTGACGCTGGCGGCGACTCCGGACATGGCGGGCACGCTGGACATTCATGCGTACGTTTTCGGACGCAATGCGCAGCCAGTAGCGGACCATCGGATCGTTTTCGTGCAGCCGGCGGATGAATTGAAAATCGAGGCGGTGGCGGACGCGGCGGCGTACAAGCCGGGGGACGATGGGCATATCCGATTTCGCGTGACGGACTCGCGCGGGCAGGGAGTGCATGCGGCGCTGGGACTGCAGATTGTGGACGAAGCCGTGTTTGCGCTGGCAGAAAAACAGCCGGGGTTCGCAAAGGTGTTCTTCTACCTGGAACAGGAAGTGATGAAGCCGCGGTACGAAATTCACGCGATCGGCTTGCCGGAGGTGGTGGAGGAACCGCCGGAAAAGTCATCGGAGGAACAGCGGGACCGAGCGGGCCGCGCGCTGTTTGCCGCCACGGAGATGGTCACGTCGAACGGGTTCGACACGGAAGTTGGGAGGACGATTCCGACGGACAAACAGTATGAGTACTATCAGCGTTACCAACAACACTTCCAGGATTCGGCGAAGAACCTGGCGCGCCAGATCCTCGATGCCTTTGTCGCGGACCCGAAGGATACGGACCTGAACCGCGTGTTCGCGAAACTGGTGAAGTCCGGCGCGCCGGGATTCCGGGATCCGTGGGGCACGCCCTTGCGTCTCGAGCCGATGACGTGGTGGCCGGCCAAAGATCGGTACTTGATTCACGGGGCCGGGGCCGACCAACAGTTCGACACCGGCGATGATCTGCGGGCTTTCTTGTTTTTCCGGCGGAGTCCGCTGGTTGTGTCTCACGCACCCGACAAGGGAACGATCTCACTGAAGACCGAACACGGCAGCGGAAACCAGAACTACGCGGAGATTTCCGGAACGGTGGTGGACCCAGCGGGGGCAGCGATACCGAATGCCACAGTGAGCCTGAAGAACACGTCGACGGGGCACGAGGCGAACACCGTTACTGACGATAGCGGAAAGTTCCATCTTAGCGAGGTTCGGAAAGGTGAGTACCTGGTTCAGGTTTCGAGCGTGGGATTCGAGCAGGCGAGCCGGAACTTCTCGTTAGACCGAGGCGACCACGCACAACTGACGGTTTGCCTCAATATAGGAGCGAGCACGCAGATGGTCCAGATCGAGACCGCAGCAGCGGAAATCATGATGAGCACGGAAGGCGTAGGTTTCGGCGTAGGAGGAGGGGTCGCCGGTGGAGTGCCGGGTGGCGTGGCAGGCGGAGTCATAGGGGGAGTGGGTGCGGGTGAGTTTGAGGACCGAATGCTTATGAACTTGCCCATGAACAATCGAAATATGATGCCGGCGCCCATGGCGAAAGCATCGAGGGTTCGGCTTCTGAAGGAAGAGGCCGGGAAGGTTAAGGCAAGTGAGGAGGCGGGGCCAGAGGTGCACGTGCGGTCGTGGTTCCCGGAAGCGCTATACATCAATCCGGAGATCATCACGGACCGGGACGGGAAAGCCAGCATTGCGATCCCGATCGCCGACAACATCACGACGTGGCGCATGGCGATGATCGCTTCGACGCAGCACGGCGCGCTGGGCACGGCGACGTCCAGCCTGAAAGTGTTCCAGGATTTCTTCGTGGATCTGGACCTGCCGGTGACGTTGACGCAGGGGGATCAGGTGTCGCTGCAGGTGGCCATATACAACTACACGGACACGAAAGGCGACGTGCATCTGGAGCTGAAGTCGGAGAGCTGGTTCGGCCTGGTGGATGATGCGGCTGTGAAGACTGTGAACGTGGGTGCGCAGCACGTGGGCGGCTCGCAGTTCACGCTGGAGGCGAAGCGGATCGGGAAGTACCGGCTGACGCTAACGGCGCGGATGAAGGGTGCAACGGAGCGCGCGGACGTTGTGGTGCGCGAGATTGAAGTTGTGCCCAATGGACGCGAGCAGAATGTGGTGTTCAACGGGCAACTGGAATCGGGTGCCGCGCATGCCGTGACGTTTCCTGCGAACGCGATTCCGGACGCGAGCAAGGTCTTCGTGCGGATTTATCCGGGTCCATTGAGCCAGATCATGGAGGGCATGGATGCGATTTTGCGGATGCCGAGTGGCTGCTTCGAGCAGACTTCGTCGGCGACGTATCCGAACGTGCTGGCGCTGGATTACATGAAACGCGCGAAGAAGCTGACGCCGGAAGTACACGCAAAGGCGGAAGGGTACATCGCGAACGGCTACCAGAGGCTGCTGACCTTTGAAGTGCAGGGCGGAGGATTCTCGTGGTTCGGGCAGGCTCCAGCGAACAAAATCCTGACGGCTTATGGGTTAATGGAATTTTCCGACATGGCCAAGGTGCACGACGTGGATCCGCGGGTAATTCAGCGGACGCAGCAATGGCTAGCATCGCAGCAATTGGCGGACGGGAGTTGGAAGCCGGACACGCAGTTCATCAACGAAGGAGCGACAAACCGGTTCAACACGGACGTACTGCGGATCACGGCGTACCTCGCCTGGTCGCTGGAGAACACGGGATACAAAGGTCCGGCGGTTGAGAAAGCGAACCAGTTCATCCAGAGCCACCTTTCCGGCAAGTTCGATGCGTACACGCTGGCGGTGCTCGCGAATTTCGCGGTGGACTATGGCAAGGACCGGGAATTCACGCGGCAGGCGATGCAGATGCTCATTGACGCGCGCACGGAGCAGGACAACCAGGCCTGGTGGACGTCAGAGGAAACCGGCGTGTATTCCACCGGGCTGGTGGCGAATATCGAGACCGCCGGGCTGGCGACGCAAGCGCTGTTGAAGTGGGGGCAGGCGTCAAGCACAGCACGCAAAGCGCTGACGTACCTTACGGCAAAAAAAGATGCATACGGGACGTGGAGCAGCACGCAAGCGACCATCATGGCGCTTCGGGCGCTGATCCTGGCATCCGAGAAGAGCGCTTCCGATGTGCATGGGACGCTCGAGGTCACGCTGAACGGGAAGAGCGTTACGCAACTGAACTTCACGCCGGAGAACAGCGATTTGCTCCATCAGTTCGTTTATAAGGAACTGCAGAGCGAAGCGACGAATCACGTGGAAGTGCGGTTTGCCGGGAAAGGCAATCTCGGGTACCAGGTCGTCGGGCAGTACTTTGTGCCGTGGGACGAGAAGGGAGCACAGGAGCCGCTCTCGATCGACGTAGCGTACGACCGCACGCGACTCGCGCAAGACGATATCGCCACGGCTACGGCGACGATTCGGAACAATCTGGACAAATCGGCCAAGATGGTGATGGTGGACCTCGGGATTCCTCCGGGTTTCGATCTGTTGAGCGAGGATTTGCAGGAGTATCAGGAAAAGTCCGCCAACCGGAAGAGCGGGCGTCTGGAAAAATACAGCCAGACAGCGACGCAAGCCGTTCTGTACTTTGATTCATTCGCTGCCGGGCAAACGGTCACTGTTCGCTACCGGCTGCGCGCGAAATATCCGGTCCGCGCCCACACCTTCTCTTCACGCGTCTACGAGTATTACAACCCGGACATCAACTCGATCGCCCGCCCCAGCAGGCTCGAGATCCTAAAGCGGTAAGCGCACGGGATTCCAGCTTGAGCTCCAGCTGGGATTCCATTTTTACAAGGTATGCGGTTGGAAGACGTTTCGGGCGACCTTGTCTGGCGTCGCCGCACCATCGCAGGTAAGGCCGAATACGATCATTCGTTCGCATTTGGCCGTAATTCACCACCATTAGTATTACGTTTTTGTGACGGCGGGTTGTCGACTTCTGTGGATAAACAGATCTTTGTCGCGGCGCTCTTGGTATTGACTAGACATCTGACTAGCCATATAATGCACCCCAGGAGGGTTTCGTGACCAAATGGCAACTACAGGAAGCGAAGGCGCGTTTCAGTGAACTGATCGATGACACGCTCGAGAAGGGACCACAAGTCGTGACCCGTCGGGGAATCGATACCGCGGTTGTCGTTTCCATCGACGAATGGCACAAGTTAAAAAACGAAAACCGTTTGACCTGGAAGGATGTACTTTTGGGTGAAGGTCCGCGATTCGAAATCCCGCTCCCCAAACGTGGCACGATTAAATCGCGCAAGCCTGCGGTGTTCGATTGATCCGCTACCTGATCGATACGAACGTGGTGTCCGAATTGCGCAAGCTCAAGCCCCACGGTGCGGCAGTCGCTTGGTTGCAAAGCCTTGAATTGGGCCAAGGCTTCTTCTCGGCGGTAACGTTCGGGGAAATTCAAAAGGGTGTGGAACTCACGCGCCGACAGGATTCTGTAAAGGCGAACGAAATCGAGGCTTGGGCGGCACAGTTGGAACGTAGTTCACAAGTCTTGTCCATGGATGCAGCGTGTTTTCGCGAATATGCCCGCCTAATGCACCGCCGTTCCGATACCCTAGGTGAGGACGCCATGATGGCCGCCACGGCTCGCGTTCATGGCCTCACCGTGGCAACTCGGAACGAAAGTGATTTCGCGCACTTCGATGTTGCCGTCTTAAATCCCTTCAAACAGAGAGGGTCGTAGTGCTTGCGCCGAAGCACCCAGCTAGCTTTAGCTAGAAGTTATCTCATAAACACATTCAAGCCGCTGAGCGGTTGAAACTTATGGCAAACAGCGTAAACCGAGAACATGGATCTAACCGACGCCCAATGGGCGGTTCTCGAACCGTTGTTTCGTCCCAAGCGACGAGCCGATGGGCGAGGGCGACCGTGGCAGGACACGCGTGCTGTG
>Ga0210399_10002784_pt1 | contig 13638 bp, 7 predicted proteins | sample IncBWC14MmetaG_FD_150865 | JGI IMG/M metagenome (GOLD analysis project Ga0210399, IMG submission 150865) | Forest soil microbial communities from Barre Woods Harvard Forest LTER site, Petersham, Massachusetts, United States - Inc-BW-C-14-M | ecosystem: Environmental > Terrestrial > Soil >... | reverse complement strand
TCGCATCGAGCGGGTCTTGCGTTGCGGAGCTTTATGCACTCTATACGATTGCTTTACGCGATCTTTACGGCTTTCTGGATGTAATAGCCTTTACCCCAGAGGCGAATGCAGTGGGGAACAGGAATTCTATTTCGCGGACTTGAGATCTTCGGTTCTGCGAGATGCAAACAAACTCTAAATCAGCAGGAGATCGGGCGTGATGACTATGAGAATTCATTCGCATAAGACGTTCGCAGCTGCAAGTCTACCTTTCGCTCTGGGGATTATTTCTGTCTTTGTACCAGCACCGCGCTGTGACGCTCAGACTCAGCCCCAGCCGCGTCCTCAGACCACGGTGGCCGCGCTGCGTGAACTGCCGGCCAGTGGGGCGGCCAGCGACGCCGGCACGACCAGCAAACCAGCGTCCAGCGGGCCAACGGCCGTGCCCGATCCGGAAATATCTCCGGCGGTTGCGAAGCAGCTCGCCGCCATGCAAGCGGAAATCGAAGAACTCAAAGCATTACTAATGAATCATGCGACATCCGAGGCAGCGCCTGCACCGGCTATCACACCCTCGATAGCACCAGCGGCGAAAGCACCGGAGCCCGCACCTGCCATAGCGGCCGCCAGTCCTGTCGTCCCGGTGACGCAGCAGGCGGCGGATACGTCCGCCAAACCCGAAAAGTCGGAGCCCGCCGCTCCGTTTGCCTATGCCGACTGGACCTGGCTGAACGGTAATCCACGCAACAAAGACGCGGTGTGGGACTCGAAGTTCTTCACGCCAGAAATCCGCATGGACATCCACTACGTGATGGACCTCAATCATCCGAAGGACGACACCATGGGCGGTTCCACTGAGATTTTTCGGTCGAACGAAATTCAGGTGGAGCAGATCAGCTTTGGCGGCAACTTCCACTGGCAGAATGTGAACGCCCGCATCTTGACCATGAATGGAATGTTCGGCGTCACCACGCCACGCAATGACGCCAGCGCTGGACGCGGTCAGTGGGATCTTCGTGGAGCGTATAAGTACGTCTCCGAAGCCAACGCCGGTTACCACTGGGACGTAAACCACGGCCTTAACATCGACGCGGGAATTTTCGTTTCCTACATCGGTCTCTTCAGTTACTACAATTTCGATAACTGGACGTACCAACCGTCCTACGTGTCATCCAACACCCCCTGGTTCTTCAACGGATTGCGTATCCAGTGGTTCCCCACGGACAAATTAAAAATCGAGCCGTGGATCATCAACGGATGGCAATCCTACGGCAGATTGGGTAGCAAGCCCGGTTTAGGCGGCCAGATCTTATATCGCCCGTTGCCGTGGCTCTCGCTCGTCTTCAACAACTACGGCATGGGTGAGGATACGCTGGGCAATGGCGACGGCCACTTTGGCCGATCCCGTATCCACACCGACGACAGCGTTGAAGTTAAGTATTACGATCACCCTGAAAAGTTCCTCGACAAGATGGCCTTCTCTGTTACCGGCGATCTGGGCTGCGAATACGGCGGAAGCGGATCGTTCGTCAGCGCTCAAGGTCGAACCATCAACAACAACGTGAATTGTCACCACAACACGGCTACCAGCAACAAACAGACCTTTGCCGGATGGATGCTCTACAACCGGTGGTGGTTCAAGAAGGATTTGTACGGCATCACCCTGGGTGGCGGTGCAATGGCCAACCCAGGGCGCTATCTGACCCTGCTCCCACCGATCAATGGAGCTGACGCCATTACAGGATCGCCGTACTTCACGCAGAACCCCGGAGATCCCTACAAAGCCTGGGATGCTTCGCTCACCTTCGACTGGATGCCGAAACAATACATCACTTTCCGTGCAGAGTACGGCTATCGCCACGCAAATGTACCGTACTGGACAGGTCGCGGCGGGATCACGCCCGGCGCCAACCTGTTTCCCAGCACGGTTCCGAACCCCGGCGGCGGATCCGTGGTGGGTAGCACTACGTTCGTACCGGGTCCATTCCTCTCCGCCACTCCGGGCTACACATGCGTGGCTGGAAGCACGGGTTTCTGCCCCGATCTGCGGAAGGACGAGCCCAGCTTGAGGTACGCCATCATGGTGAAGTTCTAGTCGGAGTTCCGGTCTACGCGACGAAGGAGACGTGACGACGGCCATGCGTGACATGAATCGGAGCAGCGCTCGACAGTTAGGACCGGCTGCGGGACTGCTCCGTTTTTTCTTTGCTCTCGGTTTGGCGGGACTGCTGGCACTGGTGGGTTGTACTGCGAAAGCCGATCCAGCGGCCGAGGCGCCGCCGCCCGCGAACATCGTGCCGGGAGCGGACCCCAGCCTGTTCACGGTGGATCATCCCGAACAGTTTCCACTCGCGGCTGCGGCGGAGCGTTCCACAACTTCTGAGTTGGTGGTCACAGGGACAGTCACGCCTGATGTAGCTCGCAATGTCCCGGTGGTCTCGCTGGCTTCTGGGCGCGTAGTGGCCATTCACGCGCGACTGGGCGACACCGTGAAAAAAGGCCAGCTGTTGCTGACCATTCGCAGCGACGATGTGGCGGGCGGCTTCGACGCTTATCGCAAAGCCGTCGCCGATGAACTTCTCGCACGCAAACAATTAAATCGAGCTGTGGACCTGTATGCCCACGGCGCCATCGCACAGCAAGACCTCGAGGTCGCACAAGACGCCGCGGAGGACGCCAAGATCACTCTCGCGACTGCGACCGAGCATCTGCGTCTGCTGGGCAACGATCCCGACAAGCCCATGGGCATCGTGGACATCGTTGCACCCACCTCCGGTGTGATCACCGATCAGGAAGTAACCAACGCCGCGACCGTGCAGGCCTACTCATCGCCGAGTCCATTTACGATTTCGGATATCTCGACGGTCTGGATCGTTTGTGACGTCTACGAGAACGACCTGCCGAATGTCCGGCTCGGCGATGCTGCTGAGATCATTCTGAACGCCTATCCCGGCCGGCCGTTCAAGGGGAAGGTCAGCAACATTGGTGCCGTCCTCGACCCCAGCATTCGTACGGCCAAGGTTCGTATTGAAGTGGAGAATCCCGGAATGATGAGGCTCGGCATGTTCGCGAGAGCTACATTCCGCGGTCAAACTACAGAGATGCACACGATTGTCCCGGCGTCCGCGGTACTGCGCATGCATGATCGCGATTTTGTTTTCGTTCCCGCCCCCGACAAGAAGTTTCGCCGTGTGGAAGTCGTCAGCGGAGACGTACTGACCGAGAACACGAGTTTGCAGGAAATCAAATCAGGACTCAAACCAGGGCAACAGGTGGTAACGAACGCGCTGGTTTTGGACCACGTGCTCGCTCAATAAACGGATGAAGCAATCGCATCCGGCCCCGCGAGCACGGCTTACGAGCGACATTCCAGAGCAGCGGCCGTCAGGAGCGGTTGAGCCGGCGCATCGGCAAAGAGGACAGGACAAGGAATGATTCGGGCCCTGGTAGATTTTGCGCTGAACAACAAATTCGTTGTGCTGGCCATTGCTGTTCTGCTGGCCGGCTGGGGCGCGATTTCGTTCCACAATCTTCCGGTCGAAGCCTATCCCGACATTGCCGACAACTATGTCACCGTGATTACGCAGTGGCCGGGCCGCTCCGCCGAGGAGGTGGAACAGCAGGTCACGATCCCGATCGAGATTCAAATGTCGGGCATGCCGCACATGACCTTTCTGCGTTCCGAATCGATTTTCGGTCTGTCGTACGTAATCATGATCTTCGACGACACGTCGGTCAACGACTGGAACCGGCAGAAAGTGCTCGAAAGGTTAACCCAGGTTAACCTCCCGACGGGGCAAAACCTTCAGCCGCAGATCGGTACCGACTGGAGCACCACTGGGCAAATCTACTGGTACACGCTGCGCAGTACGAATCCGCGCTACGACCTGATGGAGCTCAGGTCGCTCGAAGACTGGGTTCTGCTCAAGCAGTTCAAGTCCGTTCCCAATGTCGTGGATGTTTCCGACTTCGGTGGCACGGTACGCGAGTACCAGGTGCGCGTCGATCCCAGCAAGCTGGTCTCCTACGGACTAAGCATCGGCCAGGTGGAGCAGCAGCTCGCCAACAACAATATCAACGCGGGCGGCAGCTTCGTTGAAGTCGGCATGCAGCAGATGAACGTCCGTGCGCTCGGCCTATTCTCCAGCGTGCGCGACATTCAGGAGACTGTCCTGAAAACTCAAACCGGGACAGCCCTGCGGGTTAAAGACATCGCAGAAGTCACTCAGGGTCCAAAAATCCGGCTGGGCCACATGGCCCGCGCCAATCACATGGAGGACGGGCGCATCATCGACGAGCCCGACGTAATTCAGGGCGCCGTGCTGATGCGTAAGGGCGCGGAGGAACAGCCCACGCTCGATGCGATTCACAACAAAGTGGACGAACTCAACAACGGACTTCTGCCTCCCGGCGTGAAGGTCGTTCCCATGCTCGATCGCAGCGACTTGCTCCATTTCACACTTCACACGGTGATGCACAATCTGGCCGAAGGCATGATTTTGGTCAGCATCATTCTTTTTCTCTTTTTGTTGAACGTTCGTGCCGCTCTCATCGTCGCGCTCACCATCCCGTTCTCTCTGCTCTTTGCCTCGATCTGGCTCGATCTGAGTCACATCCCAGCGAATCTGCTTTCCCTGGGCGCACTTGATTTCGGCATGGTGGTGGATGGAGCGGTGGTCATGGTTGAGAACATCGTTCGGCACATGACCCGCCTGAACAACGGGCATGGATCCGGGACCAAGAAAACACCGGCGGAGGCGATCCGCGAAGCTGCGCATGAGGTACAGCGGCCGGTCTTCTATGCGATCGCCATCATCATAACCGCCTACATGCCGATCTTCACGCTGCAACGCGTGGAGGGCCGCCTCTTCCGGCCCATGGCCTGGACGGTCGCTCTCGCGTTGCTGGGCGCCATGACGTTTTCCGTTCTGGTCGCGCCCGTGCTGGCCGGAATATTTTTCCGCAAAGGCGTACGCGAGCGGCGCAACCGGGTGATGGATTATCTGACCGAGCGCTATCGCGAGGGCTTGCGTTGGGCGGTTCAGCATCGCACGGTGGTGGCGGGAATTGGCATTGCCGCCCTGGCAGGAACGCTCTACCTGGGGTTTGGCGGCGTCATTGGCGCGGAGTTCTTGCCTCACCTCGACGAGGGCGCCATCTGGGCCCGTGGCACTCTGGCCAACAGTACAAGTCTTTCGGAAGGCGAAAAGTTCACCACCAATGAACGCTATGTCTTCGCTTCCTTTCCGGAAGTGAAAACGGTGGTGTCCGAGGTAGGCCGCCCCGACGACGGAACCGACACCGGCGGATTCGGCAACACGGAGTACTTCATCGACCTGAAGCCGAAAGAGCAGTGGAGATCGGTGTTCCATCGCAACAAGGAAGAACTGGTCGCCGCCATGAATCGCGCGGTGGACAAGTATCCGGGCGCGATCTGGAATTTCTCTCAGCCCATCGAGGACAACGTCGGCGAAACCATGACCGGCACCAAGGGCTCGCTGGCACTCAAGATTTTTGGGGATGACCTGAAACTTCTCGAACAGAAGGGGGAAGAAGTCACTGCAGTCATGTCCGAAATTCAGGGCATGCATGACGTCAAGCTCCTGCGCGATTTCGGTCAGCCCAATCTCGACTTGACGATCGACCGCCGCTTGGCCGCTCGCTTCGGAATCAACATCACCGACATACAAGACGCCGTCCAGACTGCCGTGGGAGGTAACGCGGTGAGTCAGGTGCTGATCGGCGAGCAACGCTACGACGTGGTGGTTCGCTACCAGGCTCCCTTCCGCAATACGCAGCAGGCCATCGAGAAGGTTCGCCTGTTGTCTCCCATGGGCGAACGCGTGTCTCTGGCGCAGTTAACCAGCGTTGAAGTCAAAGACGGCGCATACGACATTTTTCGCGAGGGCAACATCCGGTATGTAGCGGTGACGTTCAACGTGAGAGGCCGCGACCTCGGCACGACCGTAGAAGACGCGATCAAACAGATCGGCCGAAAAGTGAAGCTGCCGCCGGGCTACAGCCTCGCCTGGTCCGGCGAGTACGAGAGTGAGAAACGCGCGGAGGCTCGGCTGGCTCTCATCGTACCTCTAACCATCCTGGTCATCTTCATCATTCTCTACACCATGTTTCGTTCGTACAAATGGGCGCTGCTCATTCTGTTGAACGTCGGCCTGGCGCGTGTTGGCGGCTTCCTGGCCCTGTTGATCACTGGAACGTACCTCAGCGTGTCTTCAGGAGTCGGCATGCTGGCACTGTTCGGCGTGTCGGTGCAAACCGGCGTGATCATGCTGGAATACATCAACCAGTTGCGCGCCCGAGGCTATTCAATCCCCGACGCCGCCGTCGAAGGCGCAGTCCTGCGGCTTCGCCCCATCATGATGACCATGCTGGTGGCGACCCTCGGACTGCTGCCCGCGGCGCTGTCGCATGACATTGGATCGGATTCGCAACGGCCTTTCGCGATCGTGATCGTGGGCGGACTGATTTCCGATCTGCTGTTGAGCATCGTTCTGTTGCCCACGTTTTATGTCTGGATCGCGCGAGACGGCGATCAACTTCCGGAACCGGAGGCCGCCCTTGAATAATTCTGCACTGCTCCGGAAAATCGGCGCCCATGTCGTCATGACCGCAATGCTAGCGTTCGCGCTGCCTCGTCCGGTGTTCGCCCAAAGCAACGGGCCGACCAGCATCACGCTCGACCAGGCCATTCAAATGGCGGTCCAGCACAATCACAACATGCTGGCGATGATGACCACAATCCAGCAGGCCGAAGCGGAGGAAATCACAGCGAACCTTCGGCCCAACCCGTCTCTGCTCGCCGACTGGGAGTACCTCCCTCTCAGCCATTCATCCCAGAACGCCCAATATCTGCACGACTCGACCGAAGGAGACATCGGCCTCAGCTATCTACTTGAACGCGGGAAAAAGCGGCAGCACCGGTTGGCTGCGGCCAGGGATATCACGGCGCAGACGCGCTCCCTGGTGGCCGACAACGAGCGCGGTCTCACCTTTAATACAGCTTCATTGTTTGTGAACGCGCAGCTTGCCGAATCGACGCTCGAACTTGCGGGCAAGGATTTGAAAAGTTTTCAGAAGACGGTCGACCTCAGCCAGTTGCGCTACGACAAGGGCGCCATCAGCGAAGACGACTACCTCAAGATCAAACTGCAGCTGCTGCAGTTCGAGACCGACTACCAGCAAGCGGAACTGGCAAAGGTTCAGGCACTGTCCGACCTCAGGCAGCTGCTCGGCTACGAATCCGTTTCTGCAGACTACGACGTGGCAGGGCCCTTCGACTACCAGCCCCAGAAGGGTAATCTGGAAGATTTTCAGTTGAAGGCGCTGCAGAACCGGCCCGATCTCCGCGCCGCTCAACAAGGCATAAACGCGGCCCAGAGCCAGTATGAACTGCAGAGGGCGATTAGCAAGCAGGACGTCACCGTGCAGGGCAATTATTCGCACGTCAACGGAATTAACGCTGCCAGTTTCTACGGAAGCATTCCGCTTCCTATCTTTAATCGCAACCAGGGTGAGATTGCCCGAACCCGTTTCGCGATCACGCAAGCGCAAGAGCAGGAAAAAGCCACCAACGGCCAGGCGCTGACCGATGTGCGCGACGCCTATGAAGGGCTGCGCGTGAGCGACCGGATCGTGCAGCTCTACCGCTCGGGCTATCTCGAGGTCGCGCAAAAAGACCGCGACATTGCCGAGTATGCGTATCAGAAGGGCGCCGTGAGCCTGCTTGATTTTCTGGACGCCGAGCGCAACTATCGCGCGACTCAGCTTGCCTATCGTCAGGCGCTGGCTTCATACTTGCTCGCTCTGGAGCAGTTGCGCCAAGCGGTGGGTACGAGGGCGCTGCCCTGATTCGACAGTGAGGTTTTTTGTTCGCCTTTATTTAAAGTCCACCGGCGACCTCACGGGTTGCCCAAGGAGCCGGATCGTTGAATAAGCAAGACGTACGGAGCCGGATCGAAGAACTCGGGATCATTCCCTCCATTCGTGTGTCGACGACGGAGGACGCGCTCTTCGCCGCCGAGGCGATCGCCCGCGGCGGAATACCCATCCTCGAAGTCACGTTGACCGTGCCCGAGGCGATCAAAGTAATTACGCAAGTCGTGCAACACACTCCCGAGGTGATTGTTGGCGCCGGGAGCGTCCACGATGTCGAGACCGCCCGCCGCTGTCTCGATGCCGGGGCTGAGTTCCTTTCCAGTGACGGCCTTGATCCCGAGACCGTGAAGTTCGCCGTGCAGCAGAACGTCGTCGTGATTCCAGGAACGCTTACCCCGACCGGCGTCGTCACCGCGTGGAAGTTGGGGCCCGATTTCGTCAAGATTGTGCCGTGTGGTCACATCGGAGGCGACAGTTACATCAAAGATCTCAAGGCGATGTTCCCCAACGTCCCGATGATTGCCGCCGGCGGCGTGAATCAGCGCACCGCCTTCAGCTTCATTGCGGCCGGGGCAGTCGCGCTAGGCGTGGGCGGAGAGTTGATTCCGCGGGAGGCCATCCGGCGGCGGCAGCCCGATCGAATCGCCGAACTCGCGCGCAGATTCCTGGAGTCGGTTAGCAACGCTCGCGACCGTTGAGCAGGTGGAAGGAAAGCTGTCGAGAGCATGCGCTGCGTTCGGAACGTCATTCTTCCGGCCTGGCTTACAGCATGGAAAGTTAGAGTCCTTTGTGAATCGATATCTGGCAGTGGTGACGGCGAGCGTAACGACCTTCGCTGCTACGAATATTGACGACGCCTTTCTCCTGACGCTGTTCTTTGCCCGGCGGATTCCGGCCCGACGCATTGTGGCGGGTCAATACGTTGGTTTTGCGGCCATCGTTGGCCTCAGCCTGATCGGCGTGTGGGGCGCTCTCGCCATGCCGCATCGGTGGATTCATTTTCTCGGCGTGCTGCCGCTCGCGATCGGAGTCAAGCGACTGTTGCAAGCGCGTCGATCCGACACGAAGGAACGTGACATCGGTACGGAGAGCGTCGCGTCGATTGCTCTGCTGACTTTGTCGAACGGGGCGGACAATATCAGCGTATACGTGCCGTTCTTCGTCATCGGCCGAGCGCAGCTGTGGCTGATTCTGACCGCTTACGCCGCGCTGGTTGCATTTTGGTGTTTCGTCGGCCGGTGGCTCGGAAACCACTCGCTTATTCTTCGTTCCGTGGATCGATGGGGGCACTGGGCCGTGCCGCTGGTGTTCGTCGGGCTGGGAATTTATGTCCTGAGTTCGTGAAGTGTGGGACGGCGGCAGCTCCACGACTCAAGGATGTGGATGGCAGAGTGTAAGACACACGCGCGTGTGACTGAGGAGGCTGAGATGAAGCTGGTTCGGTTCGAGGACATTAACGGCCGGGAAACGTTCGTCAACCCGGACCGCGTGAACCACATTAGCGACTACGGAAGCGGAACCACAGAAATCAACTTTGGCGATAAGCAGGCGAGCGTCTTCGTGGCAGTGGAGGTGTCGGCAGTCGCTTCTGCCCTGCTGAAAGCGACGGCCGTCGGTTGAACCGCGGTCGGTCGACAAGTTCTACCGGACAGTTGCAGCCCCGGACTTGCATCCAAGCCGCTCCGGATGCGCGGTCAAGCCCGGTAGCGTTCATGGGCGACGACAGGCGCTATGCAGTTCCGGCTTGTCTCCTGTTTTCTTGAACTCTTTTCTTGAACTCTTTGCTTGACAAGCTTTGCGGATCGCGAGACGATGTCAGCCCAATACCTAGTCTGTGCGGGCTAGGTTCCCCCCTCTCAGTAGTCCAGCACACATTAAAAACACTTCGACCGGAGATCGCCATGAGGATGTTCCGCCTGCTCGCGCTGATGGTCGTTTGTCTTTCTGCACTGTTCGTCGTCGTCGCGGCCGCTCAGGAGGCCGAATCGGAATTCGAGTCGCCTGAGTCAATCAAGCAGCGTGACGAGTGGTATCGCCAACAGCGGGCGTATCCACTGAAGCACATCCCAGCCGGCATGCGCGTGAAGGCGCTTCGCAAGCGGCAGTTGATGGAAGCCCTGGCAGTGGCCCAGGGGACGATTCAGCCGTCCGTCACGTCTGCCTGGACCCCGATCGGTCCGGAGCCAACTATTCCTCTGCTGGCCGAGCCTTTCACTGGCTCGCCCAACGTTTCTGGAAGGGTGACGGCGCTGGCTGTCGATCCGACGAACGCCAATGTCATTTATGCTGGCGGGGCCGACGGCGGCGTGTGGAAGACGACCAACGGCGGCACTAACTGGACTCCACTCACCGATGGAGAGGTCAGCCTTGCCATCGGCGCGATCGCCATTGATCCGTCGAACCACAACATCATCTACGCAGGCACGGGCGAGGACAACAATAATCTGGATGGTTACACCGGGGCCGGAATTCTTAAGTCCACAGACGGAGGCACGACCTGGACCAATCTGCCCGGACCTTTTGTCGGCCCGTTTGACTCCATCACCGGCGGGGGCTCGATCGGGTCCCTGGCGGTTCATCCTACGAACGGACAGATTCTGCTGGCCGGGGCAACGCTCTCAGGCAATGACGGAGTATTCCGTTCGACCGACGGCGGCACGACCTGGACGAATGTCCTTGGCGGATCTGGATTTCCCGCAACCGGGGTGGTGTTTGATCCCACCAATGGCAACAACGCCTTCGCGGCAATTGGCTACATAGGCGGGAACTCAGCCAACGGGATTTACGGATCGACGGATGGCGGAGTCACATGGAGCCCGTTGCTCGTCGCCAACACGGCGCCGGCCGGCCGCTTCACGCTCGCACTGGCACCTTCAGCCCCAGCCACGCTTTATACCGCCATCGCCAACTCCAACGATGGAAGCCTGTTAGGACTGTATAAAACCACCAACTCTGGCTCTACCTGGACTCAACTCACCACCGCCCCGAATTACTGCAACCCGCAGTGTTGGTACGACATGGCTCTGGCCGTCGATCCCGCCAACGCGAGCGTAGTGTTCGGAACCGGAGCTTATCAATATTCTACGAACTCTCAGACTACCGTGATCCGGACCACGGATGGTGGCACCACCTGGTCGCTGCTGGGTGCCGGCGCCAATGGCGTAAGGGTACACACGGATGGTCACGCCGTGGCTTTCTCGGCTACGGGTGGAACGGTTTTCGTCGGTACCGACGGAGGTGTTTGGAGTTCGACCAACGTCACTACATCCCCGGTGAACTGGACCAGTCAAAACAGCACCCTGGCGCTGACCCAGTTCTATAACGCACTGGTGGTCGATCCCACGAATGTCAATCGCATGTTCGGCGGAGCGCAGGACAATGGTCCTCAGGCCTACACTGACTCGTTGACGTGGAATGGTGTGGCTCCTTGTGGTGACGGCGGATTCGCCGCCATCGATCCTCTCAGTACCAATACCGTCTATGTGAGCGGACACGGCCCCTGCGTTGAGAAATCGACCACAGGCGGTGGCCTCAACACGTTCTCGAACGTTGCGCCGACCATCGCTGCAAGCGACCGGGTTGGGTTCATTCCACCCGTCGTTCTCGATCCTTCCAATCCTTCAAATGTTTATGTGGGGGCTGATGATCTGTACCAGTCCACCGACGGGGCGACCACCTGGACCGCAATCTCTCCCGACCTGACCAACGGAGGCACGCTCTCCATCGTCGCCGTAGCGCCCAGCGATTCCAATACGATCTACGCCGGATCGAACGACTCGGTGCTTACGTTCACCAACAACGCCCTTTCCGGCACGGCCTCGAGCTGGTTCGGCCTGACTCTCACCACCCGAGCCATTACGGATATCAAGGTTGACGCCACGACCGCAGCTACGGCTTACGCAACCTGCGGCGGGTTCTCCGGCTTTAACTCCGATACCGCCGGGCACGTTTTTAAGACAATCAATGGCGGCAATACGTGGACCGATATCAGCGGAGATTTGCCAAACATTCCAGTTACGAGCATTGCCATCGATCCAGATGTTGCCAACGCCTATTATGTCGGTACGGACGTGGGTGCGTTCTATACCAGTAATGGAGGCACGAACTGGTTGGTGCTTGGAACGGGACTACCCAATGTCGGAGTTATGTCTCTGGACTTCCAGCATGCCACCCGCACTTTGGTTGCGGGTACTCATGGTCGCAGCGCCTGGAAACTCAGTCTCGCGAATGGGTTCACTTTGACCGTGACCGAAGCCGGAACCGGCTCGGGATCGGTGAGCAGCAGCCCGAGCGGTATCACCTGTCCGAGTACTTGCAGCGCCAACTTCGCCAGCGGCACACCCGTCACCTTAACCGCGACTGCGGCGGCGGGATCCACCTTCGCCGGCTGGAGCGGAGCTTGCTCTGGTACCGGAACCTGCAGTGTAACCATGACCGCAGCCAAAGCGGTGACGGCCACATTCAACGCGGTAACGTTCGCGCTGACCGTGACCGAAGCCGGAACCGGCTCAGGATCGGTGAGCAGCAGCCCGGCGGGCATCACCTGTCCGAGCACCTGCAGCGCCAACTTCGCCAGCGGCACGCCTGTGACTCTGACTGCGACTGCGGCAGCGGGATCTACTTTCGCCGGCTGGAGCGGAGCTTGCTCTGGAACGGGAACCTGCAGTGTAACCATGACCGCGGCTAAAGCGGTGACTGCCACATTCAACGTGGTGACGTTCGCATTGACGGTGACAGAAGCCGGGACCGGCTCAGGATCGGTGAGCAGCAGTCCGGCGGGCATCACCTGTCCGAGCACCTGCAGCGCTAACTTCGCCAGCGGAACACCTGTCACCCTGACTGCAACTGCGGCAGCGGGATCCACCTTCGCTGGTTGGAGTGGAGCTTGCTCTGGAACCGGAACTTGCAGCGTAACCATGACGGCGGCCAAAGCAGTGACCGCCACCTTTAACACTTCGGTGACGACCTTCGCGCTTTCGGTCACGTTGGCTGGCACCGGCACGGGTACAGTCAAGAGCAGTCCGGCCGGTATCTCCTGTCCGGGCACCTGCAGCGCGAACTTCAACAGCGGTACGGTCGTGACCCTGACCGAGACCGCTGCGGCGGGCTCGACCTTCGCCGGCTGGAGCGGAGCTTGTTCTGGAACCGGCACCTGCAGCGTAACCATGTCTGCGGCTAAAGCCGTTACTGCAACGTTCAACTCGAGCAGCAGTCCGGCTGTGACCCTCACGCCGACGAGCCTGAACTTCGGCGCGGTGGCCACGGGCGTGACCAGCCCGATCAAGACGGTGACGCTGAAGAACTCCGGCAAAGCGACGCTGACGATTACGGCGATTACGATTACCGGAACCAACAGCAGCGACTTCCCGGAAACGACTACCTGCACCAGTTCGCTGGCGGCAGGTGCCGCTTGCATCATCAAGGTTCAGTTCAGGCCATCGGCTACGGGAGCGCGCAGCGCTTCGGTGAGCATCACCGACAATGCGGCGGGCAGTCCGCAGCAAGTGCCGCTGAGCGGAACCGGAACGACTGCCAAGCTGGTTCCAACGCCGCTGGGTTTTGGGACGTTGGCCGTCGGCCTGACCAGTCCCGTGAAGAAGGTGACGCTGACGAACATAGGCACGACCGCGATGACGATCAGCAGCATCGCGGTCACCGGGGCCGAAGCCGCAGATTTTCCGGAGACGGCGACGACCTGCGGGAGTTCTCTGGCGGCGGCGGCGAGTTGCACGGTCAGTCTGACGTTCAAGCCATCGACGACCG
>Ga0210399_10002782_pt1 | contig 13641 bp, 8 predicted proteins | sample IncBWC14MmetaG_FD_150865 | JGI IMG/M metagenome (GOLD analysis project Ga0210399, IMG submission 150865) | Forest soil microbial communities from Barre Woods Harvard Forest LTER site, Petersham, Massachusetts, United States - Inc-BW-C-14-M | ecosystem: Environmental > Terrestrial > Soil >... | reverse complement strand
CACAACCCCGGCTCTTGCCGCCCCACCATGGCGACGGGCCCGGCGCTTGAGAGCAACGATCAGGGAAAGGATGAGGAAGCCCCCCAGCCAGGTGACGATCGCTGCCGCCAACTCTCTCGTCATGGAGTTCAACCGGACTGCCGTCCGTCACCGAGACGACGATACCGGGGGCCCCCTTCGAGGGTACCGCCGAGGCTCAGCGTCCCCGGCGCCTAAGCTTCCCACCAAGAGGCCGACAGCCCCTACATGAGCACTGCCCCGCGGCGCAGAGGCCGCGGAATTCACTTAACCCTCACTCCATTCTTGACCACGACATCCACTCTCTGCAGAAGGTCGACGTGCGTGAGCACGTCTCCTCGTACCGCAATCACGTCGGCAAACCGGCCAGCGGCCAGTGTGCCCAGTTCCTTCTCCTTCTTCAGGAACCGCGCCGGCCAGCGCGTCGCGCCCGCGATGGCCTGCATGGGCGTCATCCCCAGCTGGACCCAGGTATACAGCTCACGCCAGGTAGAGTCGGTGTGGAAGTTCGCGGGTATGCCGCTGTCGGTCCCCACGAGGAGGGTGACCCCGGCCTCCCGGAGTTGGCGGAACTTGTTGGCGAGGGTGGGCAGGCGGCGAAAGGTCAGGGTGAAGTAGTCGAGGGAGGTCGGATTTTGCAGTGAGCGGCGAATGTCCGCCGCGATCTCTTTCGGTAGATCCCTCTGCCACGCCGGGTCGTCGAGCCGCTCGGGGAAGGTCCGCGCCGTGTAGTCGGCGAGGAACAGGCCCTCGATCGTCGGGCACCAGTAGAGGGTGTTGTTGCGCTTCCGGATTGCGGCGAGGATGTCCTCGGGGTATCCAGGCTCCGTGGCCAGACCGGTGTGCTCGAAGCAGTCGACGCCGTGGCGGAGCCCCATGCGGATCTCCTCTTCGCGGTGGGCGTGAGCCACGACCGGCTTGCCTCCCTTGTGCGCCGTCTCCACGACGGCCGCCACCTCGTCGTCCGTGAGCTGGTCCTGGTCAATGAGCTTGATGACGTCCACCCCGGCGTCCACGAGCTTCTGAACCTTGGCCCGGGCATCGTCGGCACCGTTCACTCCCCAGCGGAAGGTTTTCTCGTACTCGGCATACGGCGCCCGCTGGATGAATGGACCGGCCACGTAGAGGCGTGGGCCGGGGATATCGCCCTTCTCGATCCGGGCTTTCACGTCCAGGATATCTTCGAGCGGTGCTCCCAACTCCCGGGCGGTGGTCACACCACTCATAAGAAGTTGTTTGGCCGCGATGGGCATGATCAGGTCACGGAACCTTGACATGTAGGTCTTGTCCCAGTGCTCGTAGTCGGCGTGGCCCACGATCATCAGGTGGACGTGCATATCCATCAGGCCGGGTAGCACACTCATCCCGTCGGTATCGATCACGGGCGTGCCGGCTGGGACCGGCACCTCGCTCTGCGGCCCCACGGCGAGAATGTGGTCGCCCGCGATCAGTACCGTGCCTTTGTGGATGGGTGGGCCCTCGTAGCCGTCGATGACCTGCCCGCCGACTAGAGCCAGGGTGGGCTTGCGGTCGGCGCTTTCACCGGGCTTGAGGGCGAGTGTGAAGATCGCCAGGGCAATGAGGAAAGCCGCTCTGAGATTCACAGCCATGGCCACGGAGGCTAACACACACCATCTTCTTGTTCACCGCGGCGTTCACTCTCGACCGCTGCGGTCGGGACCATCTGCTGAGCACCACCTCAAGCCTCACTTGAGGAGGGTGTCGATCAGACCTCTGTCCTCGAGCCCGTCCTTGTCCACGATCCCGAAGCCACCCTTGTAGTCCCAGGTCGCCCAGCCGATGTCGTGGCCTTCCAGAACCGCTCGGAGGTCGGCGTACCATCGGAGCCGGTCCGACCGCGGGACGGAGGGCAGGCAGCCCCACTCCCCGCAGTAGAGCCGGAGGCCGCTCTTCTTAGCCAAGGCCAGAGGTCCAGCCAGTCGACGCTCCATTTCGTCCTTGTCGAAGGGCCGCGTGTCGCCGCGGAGAGCACGCGCGAGGTCGGGGGCGAGGCCGGCGAGGTTCTCTTCGTCCACGGTGCGGCCGGGGTAGCGAACGGGTCCTTTGTACTCGCCGACCTTCGTCCAGCTCGCCCCGTGGTGCGTCAGGGCCATCGGAGTGTAGAAATGGAAGCTGGGAAGGATGTTGGGGTCGCCGCTCGGGACGCGCAGGTCCGCGAACGTGTCCACGGATTGCCAGCGGTTCGAGCCGACGACGATGACGCGCGTCGGCTCAGCCTCGCGAACCTGCTTGATGACTCGCCCGACCAGACGGTTCCAGAGCTCGGGGTCGTCCGCCACGGGCTCGTTCATCGGCTCGTAGGCCACGTCGCTGACAGACCGCGTACGAAGACGCGAGGAGAGGTCCCGCCAGCAGGCGAGAAACCGCTCTTGGGCCGCTGGTTCCGTCCACAGCGGCCTCACCTTCTCGTTGAAATGGTGTGAGCGGACGATGTGGAGGTCCACGATCGCGCGGAGGCCGTTTTGGCGACACGCGTCCAAGGCGCCGTCCAGCAGAGCGAAGCTCTCGGCATCCGGCCGGCCCTGCTCGTCCCAGAGTTGCTCCTCGTCCACCGGTATCCGCAGGTGATCGAAGCCAAGCGCGGCGAGTCGCTTCACGTCGTCGCTACCGAACCACTGCCGCCGCTCCTCGCCCCGGCGCTTGCTCTGGGAGAGCCAGTGGGAGATGTTGGTGCCTCGCCGGACGGAAAACGCCGTGGGGTGGCTCTCTGCCGCGGGCAGGCTGCCGGGAACAGAGAGGGTCATCAACGCAGCCAGGACAAGGAGGGCATTCAGCTCTCGACCGCGATCGAGGAGCCATTCCAGGCGTGCTCCCTGTCTCGGGCCCCCTTGGGCCTCCACCGCCAGCAGCCCCTCGCTCACCGGCCTCTCCCTTCGACGGACCCCGTGCCTCGCGTCGCCAAAGCACGCGGCCATGCTTGGGCTACCACACTGGAAGCGGGCCGAGCCCTAGTTGCGATTGTACCCGAGGCAGCACTCTCGCCAACGGCGGCAGGGGTACGGACCGGCGCGCAGTCGCCCCCACAGCCGGAACTTGACCTCGTAAGCGAGGCCCGCCGTACCCTGTGCCCCGCCCTCACCCCCGAGGGCGGGCGAGGTGGACTCAGAGCGATAGGCGTTTCCCGTACCATGGCTGACGGCTCTATCATGGGGCCCTAGCGGCACCGCGGAGAGCGCAACCGCCCTCCCGGAGGAGGCCATTCGATGCGTTACGGTGTGTCCCGAGGTCTTCTGGTCCCATTCGCCGGCCTCGTCCTTTTCGGCGGCTGGGGAGCAAGCGCGCAGGGGATGCGTTCCGAGCTGACACACTTTCTTCAGAACCGAATCGCCTTTCAGCCTGCTCAGCTCGCGGCGGTGGAAGGCGGACACGGTGTGGTGAAGGTGCTCGACGCGCCGAACAAGCGCGAGGTTGCCCTTTTCGGGCTGGCGCGCGTAGACGCGCCCAAGACCTTTTGCGTGAAGCGGCTGGTGGATTTTCCGACGTCGCTGCGCGCTCCCGGACGCACGCGGCTCGGGATTTTCAGTGACCCGCCCGCCGCCTCCGACGTGGCGGAGTTCGCGGTAAGTCATGACGACGCCCAGGAACTCAAGCACTGCAAGCTTCGCGACTGCCAGGTGAAACTTCCGGCATCCCGGATCACGCGTGTGCGGCGCGAGATCGATCTGTCCCGGCCGGGCGCAGAAGATCAGCTCTCGAGGATGGCGCGCCAGGGCATGCTCGACTACGTCACCTCCTATCGGACCCTGGGCAACGCGGCGATGGTCGTTTATAACGACACTGGAGAGGTCTCCGCGAGCGAGGCGTTTGCCAGCCTGCTCGCGGAATCCCCTTACTTGTACGACTACGTCCCCGCCTTCCACGAGTACCTAAAGCAGTGTCCGAGTGCCAAACCACCCGGCATCACCGAGATCCTGTTCTGGTCGACCGATCAGATGCAAGGGCTGAAGCCGATCGTGAGCATCACGCACCTCGTGGTGTACACGCCGCCGGAGACCCCCGAGCTGACCGTCGTCGGCGCGAAGCAGATATACGCGGACCACTATTTCGAAGGAGGGCTCGAGGTCCTGATATTGGTGGCCGACAAGGGAGTCCACCCGGCGAAAACCTACCTGCTTCTGCTGCGTCGCTGCCTCTTCGACGACCTGCCTAGCGGGGGCCTCCTCAACATCCGCGGCAAGGTGATCGCGAAGCTCCGCGACCAGATGGCAGCCGACCTCCAGCGTCTGAAGACCGGAATGGAAGGAGACTTCGCGAGGGCCGGCAACGGAAGCTAGCTGAGAAGAACTCCTCCTCTCGGCGCGCCTTGGGACCCTGCCGCATCTGGGTCACCGCGGCGGTACAGGGTCTAGGCCGTGGCCGGACGGCGCCCGCGGCCGGTCACGGCCACCGCGAGCGTCCCCAAGACAGCCCCCCCTGCGATCGTGAACCAGATCCAGATCGTGAGCTGGGGCAGGACTCCGATGAGGAACCACTTGGCGATGGGGTTCATGTCGCGGAGATCCGGCGGGGACACGTCGTAGTGGGTTCCCCAGTTTCCAAGGATGGCGAAGAGCATGACGATCGTCACGGGAATGCGGGCCGCCAGGCCGTAGGCCAGTAGGGTCTGCCCCAGAGCCGGCCAAGCGCGGTAGGCCACGACCGCACCTATAAGGGAAAGAACGAGGAAGGTTCCGAAAGCCGCGAACCCCTGCGCGGGCAGGCCGAGCTTGACCGCCCCGAAACCCAGGGCTGGCACGAGGGCGAAGCCGACGATGGAATAGAGGATGGCCGGCCCCACCGCAGCCGGGCCCTGACCCGCGTTCGCCAGTTTCCACCCGAAGTAAGCCCCAAAGACCAGCACCAGCCAGGCGATGCCGACAATGGCTCCCCCGCCCCCCGCCTGCGTGTTGAACAGGGTCGGTGACCAGTGCATCAGTTCTCCGGCCAGGCGGAGCAAGGTAACGGCGAGCGTGATCACGGAGGGGACAAGGATCAGCTTCTTGATCTGGACTTCGTTGGCCACGGGACCTCCTTATTGCTACAAAGCCAAAGTACCCGAACGCGAGCGACGAGAAAGAGAATGGCCGGCTGACTACATGGCTCGCTCCCTCAGGGCCAAGCACACGCTAACTCCCCGCGACCTGTCAGGCAAGGAGGAAAAGCGTCGCAAGCCGAGGCCGGGAGGCTCGCGGCCGCTCCGGGCGATCCTGCCTAATCCCCTCTGGATCAGAGAGATAGGTCACGGCCCGAAGCTTAGGCCATGCTCCAACGGCACCTGGGGAAGAAGGCCCCTCGCTTTGGATTAGGATTGTAGAAGGGCGCTACCCGGGGCACGCGTGTTCGGCTGGGGCGGCTGTCCGAGGCGAGATCAGCCGAAGCGAGGCTAGCGGCTCGGAGCCGCTCCACGCAGGGACTCGACGCACCATGACCCGAGATCTTCCAAGGATCGCCTTCATCCTGGCCCTTCCGATCGCAAGCTCGTGTTCTCGGGACGTCCTCCCCCCGTCGAAAGCTCTCGATTCCAGAGACACCGTCCAACCTCTGGTCGAGGCACCATCCGATGTCCGCTTCGATGGAACTCTTCCCATCGCGTCGATTTTTCCGACTTTCGGGCGGTTTGCGCTGTCGGGAATCCAGTCTCAGAGGGGCGCCAGGATGGCCGTAGAAGACCTTAACCGCCGGGGCGGGATGCGCGGTAGGCGCCTCAAGCTCCTCGAGTACCGAACGGGCAGCTATTTCCTGGATGCCCGCTTCGCGGCGGAAGACGCGGTGTCGCGTTCGGGGGCCTTGGCGATGGTCGGCTCCAATGCCAGCTCGCTGTCGAAGGCCATGGCGGAGGTGGCGGAGGCCGACCGCCTGGTTCAGGTCTCCAATGTTTCGACGGCTCAAGACCTCACCTGGGACCCCGTCACGGGGGCGAGCCATCGCTTCGTGTTCAGGGTCTGCAATTCAGATGTTGTTCTCGGTCGCTTGCTGGCCGAGTTTGTGAAGGAGCGTCTGCGCGCGACTCGGGTTGCGGTGATGTACGAGGTGGGCCGAACCTACAGCGCCAAGCTCGCCAAGAGCTTCATTGAGCACTTCCAAGACTCCAAGACCTCCAGGGTGACGGCGGAGTTCTCGTACTTGCCCCTGGAGATCGATTTTGGAAGTCAGCTGCGAGAGGTAGAGGCCTTCGGAGCCGACGCCTTGTTCGTACCGGGGTCCTTCACGGATGCGACCCTGGTGGCCATGCAGGCCCGGCGGTCAGGGATACGGGCGACCCTGTTGGGAGGCGACGCCTGGTCAAGCCAGCTCCTCTTCAAGAGGGGTGGGCCGGCGACCCCCGCGTACTACGTCAATCACTGTTTTCCACTCCCCGCCTTTCTGGAAGCCTACCGTGCCCGCTATGGCGAGGAGGCTGATGGCTGCCGAGCTCCGTTGGCCTACGACGCGGTTCAGGCCATCGCCGCCGCGCTCTCGGCGCTTGGTCCTCTCACCGATGATCAGCTTCGCTCGGGCCTTGCCGTGACGAGGGTGCGTCTCCGTGACGCCCTGTCCAGGGTGGCCTTCATCGGGAAGACGGGATCGATACGATTCGATGAACACGGGGACGTCTCCCGAGGCGTTGCGATCTCGGAAGTCGTCCCGGGAGTCCACGAGTACGAAGTTCGGCCCTACGAGTGGCTGGGGGCCCACTAAGGTGAGCACGGATCGGCCAGCGACGGGCCTGCGAGACCTCAGCCTGAACTGGAAGGTCGCCTTGACGCTCACGGCCGCCGTCAGCGGCATCATGATTGTCTTTCTGTTGGTATTCGTGCCCTTCCAGCGCCAGCAACGCGCCCGCCTAATGAGTCGTGACCAAAAGCTTCTGTCCGTCCTGCGGGAGAAGTACACGCGGGATTTGATCTACGACGTTCTCAGTGAGAACCAGCACTCCCTGGCCGCGGACATGGCGGATTTCGCGCGCCAGCCCGAGATCCTCTGGGTACAGATCCAGAGCGGAGCCATCGGCCTGGCCGCCACGGGCGATTGGCGTGTTCAACAGGACCTGCTGGGTCAGGACCCAAACGGCAAGGGGCAGGTTCCGAACGACACCATCTTGTTGGTAGGGAAGAACGGACGCGGGACGGTGGTGGGGGCCGGCGGTCGCCCGCTTATGGCCGATCTGGCCGTTGTGAGCTCCAAGCTCCCGCCCCTCGACACCCCATTGCGACCGAGGGAGGCTTTTCAGGAGATGCCCTGGAAAGGGGAGATCGTGCTGAGGCACCAAGCTGAGCTCCAGGCGGGGGGTGATTCCTTCGGACGTCTCGACGTCCTGTTTTCACTCGCCGCCGACCGGCAAAGCGAATCTCGCACCAGCACTCTCTTCTGGGGCCTGGTCGGGACCACGCTTCTCGTTCTGCTCCTTCTACTCAATTTCCTGCTCTCCCGGATAGTGATCGCCCCCCTTCACCGAGTACAGCTCGCTATGAGCCAGGCCAGCAAGGGTCAGCTTGAAATGCGGCTTGTCGCCGGTTCCCGCGACGAGATCGGAAGCATGGCGGAAGCCTTCAACACGATGGTGACCGACCTCTCGATCTCGAAGCAGAACATCGAGGGCTACAGCCGAAACCTCGAGGGAATGGTCCAGGAGCGCACGCAAGCCCTCCTAGCTTCGGAGCAGAAGCTCCGGGATTTGAAGAATCACCTGGAGACGGTTATCTCGCATGTGGCAACGGGCGTGGTGTCACTCGACGGCGGGGGCAGAATCACCACATTCAATGACCGGGCTTGCGAGATCTTGTCCATTCCCCGAGCCGCCGCCGAGGGCCACGCCCTGGCGGAGGTCCTCTCCCCTCGCGACGAAGGGCTCTTGGCCCTCGTGGACGCGGTCCGCCGGGGCGAGGCCGCGGTCAAGAAAGGCCAAGTGCACCTGCGGTTGGCGCCGGGCCGGCGGACGCTGTCCGTCGTGGCCTCAGCGTTGCCGGAGGTTGGCGGGACCAGTGCGGGGACGGTCGTGGTCTTCGATGATCTCACACAACTCCTTGCCAGTCAGAGACTTGAAGCCTGGAAAGAGGCCGTAGAGCGGGTGATCCACGAGATAAAAAATCCGCTGACCCCCGTCGGCCTCGCGGCCCAGACCCTGCGCTCCGCTTATGCCGCCGACCGGAAAAAGTTCGACGAGCTTTTCCCCTCCGCCATCGAGATGATCTTGACCGCGGTTCAGGACCTCAAGGGCCTGATCTCGGAGTTCAGCCGATTCAGCAGGCTTCCCAGGAGGGAGCAGCGAAGGGAGGACCTCAACCTGCTCGTCGAGGACGTGCTCCGGCCCTTCGAGCAAGCGACGATCGCGGGCGTCGTCATCCACCGGCACTTGGCGCCGCGCCTTCCCGCGGTGGAGGCGGATCGCGAGCAACTCAAGAGGGTCCTGCTCAACGTAGTCAACAACGCCATCGAGGCTATGGAGGGTCGGGGCGGAGCCCTGACCCTCGCCACCGCACATCCCGATGGCTCCGCCTTCATCACGCTCTCGGTGGCAGACGAGGGGCTGGGGATGGAGGACGTCGAGCGGATCTTCGAGCCGTACTACACGACCAAAGCCAAGGGGACGGGTCTGGGTCTTGCCATTGCCCGTCAGATTGTCGAAGACCACGGCGGAGAGATCCGGGTCCGGAGCCAGCTCAACGCGGGCACAACCGTCGAGATCTTGCTGCCCGTCGCGCCTGACGCTGGGAGCGGGCCTGGCCGCTGAGACGGAAAAGGCCCCTCCGCAATACGAAGGCGCCCCCGTCGGGTCGTGCCCTTCCCCTTGCCGCCGGCCGTTCGCATTCCTTGCCGTAGCCGGTAGCCTTCTGGGCGTTTTCATGAAGGTGACCGCCTTGCAGCTCTCCGCGGCCGTTGAGTAGGATTCGTGCGTGTCCCGAGTTCGGGGAGCCCCCGCCTCCCGCCGTTTCGTTCCCGCCCTCGCCCTCCTGACGAGTGCTGTCGCGGGCTGCACCTCGTCTGCCGTCGGCCCTTACCCGAACGCTCCCGTTGTCCTCGTTTCCATCGACACCCTCCGGGCCGACCACCTTTCGCTCTACGGCTACCGACAGGGGAGCACGCCCCGCCTGGAGGGTCTGGGGCGGGAGTCAGTGGTATTTGACGCCGCCTACAGCCACTGTCCCCTCACCCTTCCCTCTCACGCCTCCCTATTTACCGGCCTGCTCCCCCCTCACCACGGCGTCCGCGACAACCTTGGCTTCACGTTACGCCCAACGCACCGGACCCTGGCCGCCCGTTTCAAGGCCGCGGGGTGGAGCACGGGGGCGGCGGTCTCGGCCTTTGTTCTCCGCTCGCCGACGGGCATCGCCCAAGGCTTTGACTTTTACGAGGACGCCTTGGAGGTCGAGGGGGCTCCCGAATCCTTGGCCGACCTGCGGCGTGACGGGGCGATCGCGGTGGAGGCGTTGGCGCGCTGGATCGAGAGCCAGGGCAGCCGCCGTTTCTTTGCCTTCCTCCACTTGTACGAGCCCCACGCACCCTGCGCTCCACCCGACCGCTACCGCGGCCTGGCCCAACCCTACGACGGAGCCGTGGCCTACGCCGACGAGCTGGTCGGTCGGTTCCTGGATCGCCTGCAAGGGCAGGGACGGCTGCAGCAGGCCGTTCTAGCCGTGGTCTCCGATCACGGCGAAGGACTCAAGGACCACGGTGAGGACGAGCATGGCTTGCTTCTCTATCGTGAAGCCCTCCACGTCCCCATGATTCTGCGGCTGCCGGGGGCCACCCAGGGCGGGACGCGGATCGCGGGCACCGTGGGGGGGGTGGACCTGGCGGCTACCCTCCTCGACCTCGCCGGCCTGCCCACCGACGGCCTGGACGGGGTGTCCCTGCGTCCGGCCCTCCGGCGGGGGGCGGCGGAGGGGCGACCGGTTTACTCGGAGACGCTTTACCCCCGCTACCACCTTGGGTGGAGCGACCTCTACGCGGTGACCGAGGGCCGGCATCGGTACATCCGGGCCCCCCACCCCGAGCTGTTCGATCTCGAGACCGACCCCGGCGAGAAGCACAACCTCGTCGATTCGCAGGCGTCGAGGGGAAGCACCCTGGCCCAATGGCTGGAGCACCGGATCGGTGACGTCACGGCTCCGGAGGAGGCCACGGCCGAGGTCCGGGAGAAGCTGCAGGCCCTGGGCTACCTGGGCGGAAGCGCGGTCGCCACACCCGCGGCTAGACTACCCGACCCCAAGGACCGGATCGCGGCTCACGAAGACCTCAAGCGCGCCCTTTCTTTGCGGCAGGCCGGCAAGGACCAGGAGGCGATCGCGCTATTCCGTCGCGTCCTGGAGGGGAACCCACGGATGCTCGACGCCTGGGAGATGCTGGGATTCACCCTGGTACGGGCGGGCCGCACGCAGGAAGGGCTGGCCGCCTTGCGCGAAGGCCTGGCCATCGATTCCCTGAACCCGCAGATCCATCTCATGCTGGCCAAGATCTACGGCCTCGAGCGCAACCTGGCTCTGGCGTCGAAGCACGCGGAGCTGGCCGCACAACGGGACCCGGGGGAAGGCTACGAGGTGGCCGCCCAGCTCATGATGGACCGCGGCGACCCGGCCGGGGCCGGGGCCCTCGCGCGCCAGAGCCTGGCCGCGGACCCCCAACGGCTGATGAGTCACTTCATCCTGGGGGTGCTGGCCCAGAAGGCAGGACATTATGACGAGGCCCTGGGCTCCTTTCGAAAAGCGGAGGAGATCCAGAAGCGGCAAAAAGGGACGGTCGTGCGCAGCCTGCACGCGAATATCGGAGACTGCCTGGCTCGTCTCGGCAAGGAAGCCGAGGCGGAGCAGGAGTTTCGGACCGAGATCAAGATCCTCCCCGCCACCCGCGAAGGGCGGGTGGGCCTCGCCACACTCTACCGCTCGCAGAGACGTGACGACGAAGCCCGGGCCGTCCTGGCTAGCCTCGTCACCGCGGAGTCGCCGCCGAGCGCTGAAACCTACTGGACGGTGGTGCACGCCCTGAGCGTCCTGGGCGACGTGGAGGGAGCGCGGCTTTTTGCGGGTCGAGCCCAGGCGCGTTTTCCCTCTGATCCGCGTTTTCGCTTCTGAGGGAGCGACCCGCCCTCCCCTGCTGCCCCCGGCCGACTAGCCCTGGATGAGGGCGGCCGCCCGCCGGTCGCATTCCGCAGCCTTACCTGCGTCCCCGGCGGCGGCGAAGGCCCGAGCGAGGTCGTGCCAGACGCGGGGTCGGCGTGGGCCTGCCATGAGCGCGCGCTTCAGGACCGCCAGCCCCTCGGCTCGCCTCCCCTCCAGAATCAGGCAGTGACCGATCACGACCTGGGCCCAGGGGTGTCCCGGGGTCTGACGAAGCGTCTGGGCCGCCGCCTCCCGGGCCTTGTCGGGCTGACCGAGGAGAAGGTACGCGCTCGCCAGCTCGAGCCAGGACTCTTCGTCTCCCTCCGAGCAGGCCTGCCTCAAATAGGAGATCGCCTCCTCCCTTCGGCCGAGAGCAAGGAAGAGCCTCCCCTTGGCCCCTAGCGCGTCCAGGTGTCGGGGAGCCCGCTTGAGGACATCCTCCAGCAGCCGGCCCGCCTCGTCCGTCTTCTTCAACGCGATCAGCGTCTCCGCCAGGCTGATGCGGGTCTTGAGGTCGTCCTCGGTCGTCTGTTCAAGGGCGATCCGATGCTGCTTCTCCGACTCCTCCAGCCGTTCGCGGTCCCGCAAGAGCCGGCCGTAGTATTGGCGGATGCTCGGCCGGTCGGGGTCCAGCTCGAGGGTGCGCGCGAAAGCGTGATCAGCGCGGGCAAGCTGACCGGCGTGGTAGGCAAGGGCGGCGAGGGCGAACTGGGCGAAGGGATTGCCGGGATCCTGGCCGGCCAGAGCCGCCACCTCGTCGGCGGCCTGGGGGGCGGCAGAAGGGGGAGACGCGAGCAGGCCCTGGAGGCGCTCGTAGAGATGAACGCGGGTCCGGGGGTCGGGCAGCCCCGGCTCGTCGATGGATCCCGAACCGCCGGACCCTCCCCCCGCGTAGCCCAGACTACGCAGACGTTCCTGCTGCTCCGGGGACAGCGCCACCGCATGGGCGTTGTCCCCAGCCGGTGCCATCCGTGCCAGGGCCGCGCCCAGCGCCTGTCGCATTCTGTCCACCCGCACCCGCTCCTCGGCCGCGCGATCCTGCGTCTCGTCCGGATCGCGCCCGATGTCATAGAGCTCCGGATTGGCTCCGTTGATGAGCTTCCAGTCGCCCTCGGTCCAGCTCCGCAGGCTCGACCACCGGCAGTTCAAGCGTCCGAACAGGCTCTCGCCATAGAGGGCCTCCACGTGTAGGCGTTCCCCGGCCAGGGCGGGTCGGAGATCCCGCCCGGCAAGACCGGGAGGAGGCGGGAAGCCCAGAAGGCTCATGGCGGTGGGGACGATGTCCACGGTGGCCACCCGTTCGTGGACCACCCGGTCCCCGGGGACCCCCGGCCCCGCCATGATCAGCGGGATGCGCAGCGTGGCCTCGTAGATGAGGACGGCGTGCGTGGCTTCGCCGTGTTCCCCGAGGGACTCGCCATGGTCGGCCACGGCGATGACGAGCGTGTTCTTGTCTCGGCCCCCCGGGAGGAGGGCTTGAAGGACCCGGCCGATCTGGGCATCGGCGAAGGCGATCTCGCCATCGTAGGGCCGCTCTCGGAATCTTTCGCTGTAGGGGGAAGGAGGCTTGTAAGGGGCATGGGGGTCGTAAAGGTGCATCCACACAAAGAAGGGCCGCGCCCGGTCGCTCTTAGCCAGCCATGCTATGACCGAGTCTGCCACCTCGTTGCCGGGGCGCTCCGCCCCCTGGCCGGGGACCGGGCTCACGTGAAAGCCCTCCTCGAATTCGTCGAAGCCCTGTGCGAACCCGAGGGAGGCCGCGACGGGGTAGGCGCCCACGAATGCAGCCGTCCCGTAGCCCAGCCCCTTGAGACGGGTGGCGAGGGTAGGGTGCCGGGGCTCGAGCACGAAGTTGACGTTGTCGCGCACACCATGAGCGGGCGGGTAGAGACCGGTGAGAATCGTGGAGTGGGAAGGGCCGGTCAGAGGCACCGCGCTCTCCGCATGCTCGAAGCGCGCTCCCCGCCGGGCTAGGCCGTCCAGAACGGGGGTGGAGGCGAGACCATAGCCGTACGCTCCCACGTGATCGGCGCGGAGCGTGTCGATCGTAACCAGAAGGAGGTTGGGATGGGGAGACGCGAGCGGCCGCAGAAACCAAGCCCCGGCGGCGGCCGCTAAGACCACCGCGAGCAGGCCGAGGGAGCGGGCCGGAACCGCCCGCCTGGCCTTTGGAGTCGGAGGAGGGTTCCGCTCCCGCCGACTCCCTTGTCTCTTTCCCACAATCGGCATTGTAAGGGCGACACCGACGGCCCGCTTCAGGCAGGGCCGGGGTCGGGCGGTCAACCACTGCCCCGGTCCCCTGGTGTGGGTGCGGCTCTCGAGCCGCTGTTGGTTGGGAGGCCTCTGGCCTGGCCGTCCCGATGATCGACGACTTTTCTCGAGTTGCGGTCCGCTCTCAGGGTTATGGCCGCCGTTGCCATCGCCGAGGGCGGGGCCAAAATAAAACGGCCCCGGAGCCGAGCCCCGGGGCCGCTTACGAACGACGGGTTTTCAGAAGCCCAGACGGAAGCCGAAACGCAAGACGCGGGGGTTGAGTACCTCAAGCGGC
>Ga0210399_10002781_pt1 | contig 13642 bp, 12 predicted proteins | sample IncBWC14MmetaG_FD_150865 | JGI IMG/M metagenome (GOLD analysis project Ga0210399, IMG submission 150865) | Forest soil microbial communities from Barre Woods Harvard Forest LTER site, Petersham, Massachusetts, United States - Inc-BW-C-14-M | ecosystem: Environmental > Terrestrial > Soil >... | reverse complement strand
CGCACTCGCGATGACAGTGGGCACGAAAGGCCCGGGTGTCACGGCGCGGCCGAGCTCCTCGACGACGACTATGAGCTCAGGCAGGCCGTACCCGGACCCGCCCATCGATTCGGGCAAGTGGAGCCCGAGCCAGCCCAGCGAGGCGAGGTCGGCCCAGAACGGCGGCAGCTCCTCCTTCTCGGCCTCGAGCAGGGTGCGGGCCGCCCCGCGGGAGTCGTGCTTGGCCAGGAAGTCCGAGGCCGTCTCGGCCAAGGCTCGGTGGTCTTCGGTGATTGCGATCGCCATTTTCAAACAGTAGGCCCGGTCCTTCTCAGGGGGCCAAATCGTCGCCCGGCGGCGGCGCCGACTCTTTTTCGCAGCGGTATACGCGGCGAACAAGGTGTCCTGCGTGCAGGCGTATGTGCAGCCGCCTTGTGGAGACGGGCCAGATTCGACAACCTAAGACTTGTGAAATAGGCCTTCTACAACTCAAAGGTTGTGGAAAGAGGCCAGACCCACAAGAGCAACGCACATACAGCCGGACGAATCGGCCTACGTCCATGGCATATACGGCTCGACGGAACCCCGGACGGCGATGGCCACGCCCGGTCGCGAGCCGCTCAACGCTCCCGCGGTCATCGTGGACGACTGAGCCATGCCGAAGCGTCGGCCCGAGACTTAGCGCCCGGCCGGGTGTTCCCTGTGCGCCTGCTGCAGTTCCTCCAGGTCCCGCGGCGACCGCCCCTCCTGAGCCGCCAACTCGGCCTCACGGCGCAGGACGTTTTCGACGAGCTCCGACATCGCTCCCGGCAGCAACAAATGTTCTTGATACAGCGTCGCCCCCAACAGACCGTCCGAGCCTCGCAGCGAACCCTGGTAGCAGCCACGCGCGCTGCGGGCCTTCACGGGCCGCAGGTCGACCAGGACCCAGTCGTCGGCGCGAATGTGCTCTTGGAACCACATGGAGTGGTCGATGGACGGCCCGCCGCGACCCACCAACGCTGGCGGCTTCTGTCCGAACCCGCTGCCGATGTCCGAGAGGTAGGTCAGCCCGGCTCGATGCGTCAAAGGATCGTCGGGCAGCGGCGTGGGTGAACGCACCCACGCGCAGTCGGTGAAGACGCCCTTCAGGAAATCCGTCTGTGTGACCTCGCGCACCTCGAGCAGCGGGTTCCACCCGCCCCGCGGCGTGGCGTCCGGTGCGGGCACCTCGCGCCGCGGCGCATCGTCGAACGCGTCGTCGTCCACCCCTTCGCTCTCGGCGTGGAACGACGTCACCATGGAGAAGATGACCTCGCCCTCCTGCACCGCATTGACATGGCGCGCCGAGAACGAGCGCCCGTCGCGATCGCGGTCCACCTCCAGAATCACCGGCAGGTCGCTCCGTCCTGCCCGCAGGAAATAGCCGTGGAGAGAGTGGGGGAGACGACCGTCCTCGACCGTCGCCGCGGCGGCGATCAGGCACTGCGCCGCGACCTGTCCGCCGTACAAGGTCCGCCGAGGCCCGAAGTTGGCGTTCCGGCCCCGGAAGAGGTCTCGGTCGACCCGCTCGAGGTCCAACAGCGACCCCAGATCGTTCGCCAACTCGAGCTCGTTCACCGGCTCACCCACCTGACCCGCCTCGGCCCCCTCACGCGCCCGCCGCCCTAGCGTCCCGCAACGCCCGCACCCAACCGGCCCACGTCTCGATACGCGCCCAGAACTCCTCCCGGGTCCCCGCAAAGTTGTGCATGTGCGCCATTCTCGGGCACACATACAAGTCGACGCTCGGCGACGATGCATACGCCCGCACCTCGCCCCGCGGGTCGACGAGCACATCCCGCTCGCCCATCGCCACCAGCACGGGCGCCGTGATAGCCGCGGCCTCCGCCAACACTGCGCCCGGGGCCACGCACCACAGCACCAGCGGGCTCGGGATCGTCGCCGACGCCCACGGCGGCAGCTCACCCTTCCGCGCCGGATAGTCCTCCATGTCCCGGGCCACCACCGCCCGATCGATGTCGTCGAAGTGGAACCCCCACGCCATCGCGTCGGTCCCCGGTCCCACCCCTGCGCCGGCCGCCGCGGCCAACGCCGGTGCGTTGGTGACGACCGCCTCTGCCGCCGCCGCATTCCGCGGCATCCACGGCAATGCGAGGTCCGGCGTCCCCGGCGCGGTCGGCGGCAACGTGCCGAGCACTCCGTACCCGAGCACACCCACGCCGTCGTAGTTGTGGAAGCGCCCCTGCTGCGCAACAGTGAGGCACCCGCCCATCGACTGCCCGATGCCGATCTTCACCGGATGCTCGACCTTGCCGAGCCCCTCGATCAGGGTGCCGGCCGCCAGCTTCTGCAGCACGTCGGCTTCTGCGGCTTCGCTCGCTGCCGCCACCGGGCCGAATCCCAGCGCGTCGGGCCCGTGCAAGGAACTTCCGCCCACCCCGAGATGGTCGACCGACACGAAGATCCAGCCGCGCTCGGTGTGCCAGTCGGCTTGCGCCCCGTGCCCCGGCCCGGGTCCTGGTAGGTCGGTGGTGTAGTACCCCCGCGAGTAGCCGGCGCCGGGTTTGGCGAAGCAAACCACAGGGTCCTCGGCCGCAGATCCGATCCCGATCGACCGGCTGTCGTCGGGCACGGTGACGGTGAGCGCGACGTGCGCCGGCTCGCCGAGACCGGCGGCCTCGGTGACGTCGACCTGCAAGTCGATTGACCGCACCCCCATCGCTCTATTTCGGAGCGAAGCGCTGGCCACCGTCGAGGCGGATGCACAAGCCGTTCAGCATCGGGGTCTCCACGATCGCGACGGCGAGCTTGGCGTACTCCTCTGGTCGCCCCATCCTCTTCGGGAAGGCGGCGTCCTTGGTGAGGACACCCGCGAACTCGTCGGGGATGCCCTCGGTGAGCCCGGTGCTGAAGAGGCTGGGAGCGATCGCGACCGAGCGGATTCCCAGGCTGCCCAGATCGCGGGCCATCGTCAGCATCATGCCGGCAATGCCCGCTTTGGCCGCCGTGTAGGCGACCTGGCCGATCTGGCCCTCGAAGGCCGCGATGGACGCGGTGTCGATGATGACGCCGCGCTCCTCGTCTTCGGGCTCGTTGGTCGACATGTGCCACGCCTGCAGCCGGTTCAGGTTGAACGTGCCGATGAGGTTCAGCTCGATCATCCTCCGGAAGTCCGCCAGCGGGTGGGGCCCGTCCTTGGAAAGTGTCCGCTTCCCGATGCCGCCACCGGCCGTGTTGACGGCGATGTGCAGGCCACCCAGCGCGGCGACCGCATCGCCGAGGGCGGACTCGACCTGGTTCTCGTCGAGGACGTCGACCTCGTGGAAGGTGCCGCCCAGTTCCTTGGCCACCTCCGCGCCCGCCGAGGTGGGCAGGTCGAGGATGGCAATGTCAGCGCCCTTCTGACGTAGCAGCTCGGCCGTGGCCTTCGCCATGCCCGAGGCGCCGCCGCAGATGACGGCCTTTTTCCCCGCGATCTCCATTGTGTTGTCCTTTTCTCAGTCCTGTATGTCGTGTGTGATGCTGTCTGCCCTGCGCACCCGGCCGCAAACCGGCGCTCAGCGCCCAGAGAGAGGAAGCATGGAACGGGAGACCATCGAGTTCGACGTCACCGACCACGTGGCCACGATCACGTTGAACAGGCCCGACCACTTGAACTCCTTCAACGAGGCCATGGCGCTCGACCTGAAATGGGCTTGGGAAACTATCCGCGACACGGACGACATCCATTGCGCTGTGCTCCAAGGCAACGGGGACCGCGCCTTCTGCACAGGCATGGACATCACGGAGGGGGGCGCGGGTGGCTCCTGGTTCACCTTCGACAACCCATGGAACAGCTTTGATCCCGGGATCGCGATCGCACCGAAGTTCCGCCACCGCGTGTGGAAGCCCGTCATCACCGCGGTACACGGACTCTGCGCCGGCGGGGCGCAGTACTTCCTCAACGAGTCCGACATCATCATCTGCTCGGACGACGCCGTCTTCTTCGACCCGCACGCCAACGTCGGCATCGTGAGCGCTCTCGAGCCGATCGGCATGCTTCACCGCGGCGTGCCACTCGGTGATGTGCTGCGCTGGGCGCTTATGGGCACCGAAGAACGGATCACCGCCGCGACAGCGCTCCGTATCGGGCTCGTCACCGAGGTTCTGCCCCGTGCCGAACTGCGCGACCGGGCCCGCGAGATCGCATTGTCGATCGCGGAGCGCGACACCAAGGCCGTCCAGGGGACGGTGCGCGCCATCTGGGAGTCGCTGGAGATGCCGCGCAACATCGCTATCAACAACGGGCTCTCCTATACCCAGATCGGCAACCGGCCGCCGGACGAGGTGTCGAGAGCGTCCCGCAGTAAGAAAGAGACGCAGTATCGCTAGCACCGTGTCCGGTGGCGAAGCGTCCGTACGAACAGGGGAGGATCACATGGCCAGTACGGCCGGCGCGGCGTTCGAAGAGATGCCCGGCAATCCGCTCGACCTGATGCGGGACTACGACCTGGCGGGGCTTGGCTATGAAGAAGCCGAGTACCTCGTCACCGGCACAGCGTGCTCCTACGAACTCCAAGGTGAGCGAGGCGAAGACGGTCGTTGGGACGTGACCCCGTCTGCCGAGGCACCGTTCCGGACGCGGATCGTTGTGCGCAAGCCGTCGGACCCGACTCGATTCAGCGGCATCGTCATCGTGGAGTGGCACAACGTCTCCGCCGGGATCGACGCGGCTCCGGATTGGGGCTTCTTCCATCGCTCCGCCACCGCGGCCGGCCACGCCTTCGTCGGGGTCTCGGCGCAGAAGGCCGGCATCGACGGTGGCGGCATCGCCGAGGGCATCCACCTCAAGGTCTTGGACCCGGGCCGATATGAAGCACTCGAGCACCCGGGGGACGCCTGGAGCTTCGACATCTTCACCAAGGTCGGAAAGCTCCTTCGGCTGCCGGCGGTGGAGAGCCCGCTCCAAGGCCTGACCGCACAACGCCTCATTGCGGCCGGCGAGTCCCAATCGGCCGCCTGCCTCGTGACCTACATCAACGCGATCGACCCGCTCACGCAGGTGTTCGACGGGTACTTCGTACACGGGCGTCCCGCTGCGGGCCTCACCATCGACGGGGTCTTCATCCGGTCTGCTCGCCCGGACGCCGGTCCCCCGCCGATACCGGAAGCTGTCCTGTCCAGGGGGGAACGGATCCGCGACGACGCCCGGGTGCCCGTTCTCGTGCTGCAGAGCGAGACCGACGTGATCATCCTCGGAGGCCAAAAGGCGCGGCAGCCCGACAGCGATCGGGTCCGCCTCTGGGAAATGGCGGGCGCGGCACACGCCGACACCTACACGGTGAGCGCGGGCCGTCATGACGACGGGTCCCTGAGCGGTGAACGCTTTGCAGAACTGTTGCGGCCGACGACCAACCTCTTGATCGGTCAGACCGAGACAGCGGTCAACTCCGGTCCACAACAGCACTACGTCGCCCAGGCCGCCCTCGATCACCTGGTCCGATGGGTCCTCGAAGGCGTTGCGCCGCCGACCGCCCCGCGCCTCGAGGTCGACGACACCGATGCGGACTTTCGCAAGGACGCGCTCGGCAACGTGCTCGGCGGCATCCGCACGCCCTGGGTCGACGTGCCGGTCGCGGTCTTGTCGGGTCTCGGGCAGAGCGGCGAATCCTTCGCGTTTCTCTTCGGCCGGACCACCCCGTTCGACGAGGCGACGCTGTCCCATCTGTATCCGGGCGGGAAGGCCGAGTACCTGCAGCGGTTCGAGGACAGCCTCGACGCAACGATCGAGGCCGGCTTCGTGCGAGCTGACGACCGGGCCGAGATCCTCGGGATCGCTGCCGCCTCGTACCCGCTTCTGCTCGCCTAAACGGCGCCGGCTGCCGATGCTCTGTTGCTCGGGACTGCGCAAACGGTACGGCGATCGCCTCGCCGTCGACGGCGTCTCCTTCTCCATCGCCGCGGGCGAGTGCTACGGCCTTCTCGGCCCCAACGGCGCTGGCAAGACGACGACCATCTCGATGCTCTGCGGCCTGGAGCCGGCCGACGAAGGTGACATCACCATCGACGGCCATCCCGGCGGCAGCCTCGAGGCCAAGGCGGCGGTCGGCTACGTCCCGCAGGAGCTCGCTCTTTATCCCGACCTGACGGCAGCGGAGAACCTCACCTTCTTCGGAGAGCTCTACGGGCTGAGCGGCAATGAGCTCCACGGCCGCATCGCGGAGACGCTCGAGCTGGTCGGGCTGGCGGACCGGGGCAAGGACCGCATCGGGACCTATTCGGGCGGCATGAAACGGCGGGCCAACATGGCCGCCGGCCTGCTGCACCGGCCCAAGCTCCTCGTGCTCGACGAGCCGACGGTCGGGGTCGACCCGCAGAGCCGCAACGCAATCCTCGAGACGGTCGGGCAGCTCGGCATCGCCGTCCTCTACACGACCCACTACATGGAGGAGGCGGCCAAGCTCTGCGACCGGGTCGGCATCATCGACGACGGCCACCTCATCGCCGAGGGGACCAACGACGGGCTGATCGCCCAGCACGGGGGACGGGACCGGGTGCAGCTGAGCTGCGACGCAGACGCCGATCTCGGCCAACTGGCCGCCGCCTGCCGGGCGCTCGACTCGGTGTACGAGGTCGCCGAGATTGAGGACCGGCTCGAGCTCACGACCGACCACGGTCCGGCCGTGCTGCCCGCGGTCGTCGCAACCGCAGCCCGAAACCGGGTGCAGCTCACGGGGGTGGAGGTGCGCTCGCCCAACCTCGAAGACGTGTTCCTCCGCCTGACCGGCAAGGAGTTGCGCGACTGAGCCGGCTCGTCAGGAGTTCCCGGGGGTTGCCGGCCCGCTCCGGCCTGGAATACTCGGCGTCGTGCGCCTGACGAACGACCAGTGCTGGGCCAACCTCGGCACAGTCGACCACGGCGTCTTGTGCACGAAAGGAGCACGTGGGGCCATCGATGCGGTTCCGGTTTGCTTCGTGGTCGTCGGCAAGGTGATCGCATCGCCGATCGACAATGTCAAGGCGAAGGACACCACCGAGTTGGGCCGGCTCAAGAACCTCGAGGGCGACGCGACCGCCACCCTGTTGTGCGAACAGTGGGTACGCCACGACTGGTCGCGGCTGTGGTGGGTGAAGGCGCAGCTGGCCCGGCGTTCGGGTCACGACCTCTCGGTGACACTGCGCGAAGAGTGTGAAGAAGAGCTTCGCCACAAGTACTTCCAGTACCGGGGCACCGAGTTCGCCGACCTCCTCGTCTTCAACGTGAAGTCGGTGAGTGGCTGGGCGGCATCGGAGGATTCGGACGCCCAGCGCCGCGCCATGTTCGGCGACGGGACCCGAACCGACTACTGACGACCGACCAGAACGAAGACGACTGAGGCGAAGCTACTGAGACGACGCGGCGAGCTCGTCACGCAGCACGCGGCGCAACAGTTTGCCCGTCGGTGAGTACGGCAGTTCCGAACGGAACTCGATCACCGTCGGGGTCTTCGTCGAGCGCAATCGCTCCTGTACCCACGCCTGCAGGTCGGTCCCGGAGATGTCATCGGCAGGATGGAGCACCACCACGGCGGCCACCGTCTCACCCCACTCGGTGTCGGGGATGCCGAGCACAGCGACGTCGGCGACGGCGGGGTGGGCATGCAGGACGTTCTCGATTTCACCAGGCGAGATGTTCTCGCCGCCCCGCACGATCACATCGTCCAAGCGCCCGTCGACGTACAAGAAGCCCTCGGTGTCGAACCAGCCGGCGTCGCGGGTGCGGAACCACCCGTCGGTATCGAGCACGGAGCGGCCGACGTATTCGCCCGACACCTGCTCGCCGCGCACCCAGATCTCGCCTTTCTCGCCCGCCGCCACGACCGACTCGTCCTCGCCGCGGATCTCCACTTCGAGCATCGGCAACGGCCGGCCGACCGAACCGAGCCGGGCCCGCACCGCCGCATCCGACGAGGCGAACGCCTCGCGGTGGTCGTCGGGCGTGAGCATGGCGATGGTCGAGGAGGTCTCGGTCAGCCCGTACGCGTTGACCAGGTCAACCGAAGGCAGGTCGCGCAGCGTGCGCTCGACCAGCTCCAACGGCATGCGGCCGCCACCGTAGGAGAGGTGCCGCAACGCCGGCGGCGCGGCCCCCACCAACTCGACGGCGTCCAGAATCCGGCCGAGCATCGTCGGCACGACCATGGCGTGCGTGATGCGCTCCTCGGTGGCAATACGCACCCACTCGGCCGCGTCGAACGTCGGCAGGTACATGATCCGCCGCCCCGAATACAGGGACGAGAGCACCGCCGCGATGCCGGCGATGTGGTAGGGCGGCACGCAGACGAGCTGTGCCTCGTCGGCGCCGCACCCGAGGAACTCGACCGACGAGATGATGTAGGACACCAAGTGCCGGTGACGGAGCACCGCCGCCTTGGGTTCCGAGGTCGTGCCGCTGGTGAACAAGAACACGGCCACCGACTCGGGATCGACGAAGGTGTGCTCCGCCAACTCCGTAGACCCAGCGGCGTCGCCGGCTGAGCCGCCACCCATCACCGAGGAAGCAAACGAATCCACGGTCACGAGACGCCCCGCCTCGACTCCTGCCGAACGCAACCGATCGACCTCGGCCGCATCGACTAACAGCGGCCCCGGCGGCACCCGCGGCAGGATCGACGCCAACTGCTCGTCCGGCGCTCGATAGTTCAGAGGCGCAAACGCCGCGCCCGCCAGCGCCGCCCCGAACAACGCCACCGGCAACACGTCGGAGTTCAACCCGAAGTAGCCGACGGCTTCGGCGCCTTCCTTCTCGAACAAGACCGCCGCCCGCCGAGCGGCCGCCAGTAACGCAGAAGAGGTGAGGCCCCCGGACGAAGACCCGACGCAGACCCGGTCGGGGTCGCCCTCCGCCACCATCTCCAGCAGCATGGCGATGTTCACGGCGACAGGCCCTCCCCCGAGTTCGAAGCTGCCGGAGAGGTCAGTCGGACGCGGGCAGGGGCTTCGCGCCCTTGACCTCGAGGACGGTCTCGCCGACCGAGATAGAGCCTTCGCCCGCCTTCGTGCACAGGATCTCGATGCCGAGCGCATCGTCGGCGTAGCGCTTCCCGAGCTGGGTGCCGCCGTCGAAGCCGGCCGCCGGCGCCTGCGCCGTCACGTCGGCGTCGATCGCCACGAAGGGCTGACCCCCGCAACGCAGGTCGATCGCCTTGCCGGGCGCCTTGACCACAACCACTTCGCAGGCGTCCGTGGCGCTCCGCAGCCTCGCACCTGCCTTCAGTTCCATCCCCACCGCTGTCGTCCCTCGCTTTCGACTGGTCTCGGCCCCCAACCTTCCGGCCCGTCCTTCCGGTGGAGGGGATCCAGGATATTCGCCGCCCCGCACCGCCCTCGTCGGGGCGGCGGCCGGCCCCTTTCTACCGCCGCTGGATGGTGAGCCGCATCTTGCGTGTGGACGAGGCGTGAGAGAATGCCTAGTAGGGGGGTCTGCGGTGGTGGCTACGGAGGAATTGATGGAAGAGGGCTCGGAGGGTTCCGAAGGCTCTGAGGACGCGGTGGACGCGGTGGACGCGGAGGACTCGGGGGTTTCGGACGTCTCGGACGGCTCTGACGGCTCGGACGAATGGGACGGCTCGGAGGGCTCCGGGTGGTTCGCCGACCCGGACGTCGAGGGCCAGGAGCGGTACTTCGACGGGACCGATTGGACCCCGGAGACCCGCCCCGCCGACCCCGACGCGCCCCTCACCCACCTGCCCGAGCACACGGGCGAGCTCCAGCGGGCGTTGGCGGCGGCGACCGCCGACATCGACGACGTGGAGGACCGGTTGGGGTCGCTCTTCGATCGAGCGGAGCAACAGGGTGAGCGGGGCGGGCGGGCCCGCAAGCAGGCTGCAGCGGGGGCCGGCCGAGCGGCCGAGGGAAAGGCGCTCGCCGAGTCGGTGGATCAGGGCGTTGGCGATTCCGGGGCCGAGGCTGCTCCCGAAAGCGGCGCCGCGTCGGTGGGCGCCCGCGAGGACGATGACGACGCCTTCGCCGACCTCGACGAGGCCCTGGCCAGCGAGGAACCCGAGAAGGTGAAGAAGGGTTTCTTCCGCCGGCGTCAGTGACCCGTGACCGAGTGGATTCGTGGCCCCGTGATCCGGAATTGGGTTGATCGGGCTTCCGTTTCTGCCGATGGCATGAGAGAAAGGGTTGTGCGGGCCGGGTCGTGTGCCGACCCGAGTGGGGAGGAGCACGAGTGAGCCAGGCACCGGGCTGGTATCGAGACCCATTCCATCGCGGCCAGGAGCGTTACTGGGACGGACGGGTCTGGACGCAGGGAAGCCGTCCCGAAAGGGCCGAGGAAGTCGTCGGTACCTCGGGCGACTCGACCGACGCGAGCGACCGGGCCGACCAGCATCCGGCCTCGACGATTCCGGGTGCCCCCAGAGTGCCGCCGACCGCCAACGTCGCGCCGGCGGCAGCGTCGTCGTTCGCACCGCTCGGAGCACCGGTTCAACCGGTTTCGGTTGCGGCCGTGCCCGCCGTTCCGTCCGGCGCATGGGCACCACCGGCCTTGGGTGCGACGGGTCCGCAGCACGCGAGGCGGGACCGCCGGGCGCGCCATGTCATGTACGGCATCGCCGCCGCGGCCCTCGTCTTGGTCGCCGGCGGTGTGAGCACGGCGGTCGTCCTGGGAGGGTCCGGCAACGCTTCGGCACAGGAGGCCGTCGCCACCGCGGCGGCGCAGACGATGAACTCGCAGTCGGCCGACATGTCGATGTCGATCGACGTGAGCATCTTGGGCACGCACGAGAACGTCAGCGCCAACGGTGCCATGGACTTCGCGCACAAGGTCGGAACGATGACCATGACGATTCCGGTCAACGGACAGCAGTACACCGAACAAGAGATCGTCGACGGTTCAACGGTCTATGTGAACATCGGAGGCTTGGGCGGCGGTCTGGCTCCCACCAAGCCGTGGGTTTCCGAGAACGTGGGCCAGCTCGGCAACTCGAGCGGTCTCAACACGCTGGATCCGACGTCCATGCTGCAGCACCTCCAGACGGCCGGCGGGACCGTGACCTCGCTGGGGCAGACCACTTACGACGGAACTTCCGTGACCGAGTACGCCGCCACCCTTCCGGCCTCGGCGATGATGGGCGAGATCGGAAAGCTCCCCTCGTCGCTGCAGCAGGGAGTGTCCGGGCTGAACCTGCCGGACATGCACATGAACATCTATGTCACGCAGGACCATCTGCTCAAGGCCCTTTCCGTGCCCTCCTACTCCGTCTCTTTCTCCGGTCAGACGATGTCAATGGACATGACGATGGTCCTCTCGAACTACGGCATCCGGGTGAACGTGACGCCGCCGCCGGCCGACCAGGTCGAGCCCCTGTCGCAGTTAGGGGGAGGGCTGGGCAACGGCGGGTCGACAGGAACCACCGGGAGTACCGGGAACACCGGCTCGAACGTCTGACCGACCCCGGGCCGAAAGGCCCTAGTCCCCGCGGCGCCGACGTGGCAGCATCCCGCTCAGCGGGGTGCGGGCATGGAGAACGGCACCATGGCGGATATCGACGACGAACGCTCAGAACACCCGGCGACAGAGGAGGTCGGCGCGGCCGCAGCCGCCGAGGGGGCCACGGCGGACGAGCCGGCTATCAAGACCGATGCCCCGGCTGCGGCGCCATGGTCTGTGCCCGAAGGACCCTCGGCCGGGTCGAATTGGAACCGTGCCGCGGGTCAGGCTTCGCCAGGGTGCGCGCCACCGCCAACGCCACCGTCAACGCCAACGCCGCCTTCTACATATGGAGCCACCGGCCTTTCCGGCACCCCGGTGGCCGCACGGCGAGTACGTGCAGCGCCCGGCGCCGCCCGCTCCCGAGCCGCGTTCCAACGAGCCAGGGGCACCACACGTGTGATCCAGAAGACGGGGTGGTACTCCGACCCTTACCTCTCGGGCCGCGAACGCTTCTGGGACGGGCGCGCGTGGACGGAGCAATGCCGCATCACGAAGACCAAGGAGAGGCTGCGCTCGGCGGTGCCGACTCCACCGAAGGACTCCGAAACGGCGACACCCATCGCCACCGCGGCCAGGACCGCGACGAGCGTGGCCCGGACGAAGACTACGACTGCGGCGAAGGCGCCTCGCACTAAAGATCTTTACGTCGCCGCCGCCAAGCGACCTGTGGTCACGGCAACGCCGCCCGATCCTGCGACCGGCGCCAAAGACAACCGCGCGAAAGACAACACGGAACCAGCGACGGAGGAGCAGCCATCCAACGCCCCAAAGGCAACGCAAAGGCAAGATATGGCACCGCCCGCGGAGAGGGTCTCTGTTCGAACCGAGGAGGCCGCGCTCGGCACAATCGGTCTGGTCCAGGTCGATCAGAATCGCCAGATAGGCGGCAGGGCCTGGAAGGAAGATCGGGACGTAACCACGCGCAGGCTGCGCCGGGTGCTGATCGAGAGTATTGCTGTTGTCGCTGTGCTGGTGGCGGCCTCGACTGCCGTCTTGTTGCTGCGACACGACGGCCGCGGAAGCCCCAGCGGCAACCCTGTCGGCAGGGCAGCCGCAACGACCATGCGCATGCACACGGCCGGTGTCACCTTCGACGTCAAGCAAGCGGGTAGCCAGGGTTCGTCCTCGCACGCGGCCGTCACGGGTCTGTCGGGCAACGGCGACGTCAACTTCGAATCGGCGTCCGCGTCGGCGTCTGCGTCTGCGTCCGCGTCGGCGTCGCTGAGCCTGACGTTTTCCGCCAGCCCGAGCAGCGTCGCCAACTCGGGCATCGCCGGGCAGCTCGTCCTGGACGGGCAAACGCTGTACCTCAATCCCGGCGCGATCGTCGGCCAACTGGCGCACGGCAAGACATGGATCTCGGCCACAGCGGGCGATCTCGGACCGTCCACGACCGCGACACCCTCAGGCTTCGCCACACCTCCGGCGATCTTCGCGGCGATGATCGGCAACCCGACCGCGCTGCTTCAGGAGCTCAAGGCGACGGGCGTCACGGCGACCTCTTTCGGCTCGTCCGTCTACCAGGGCACGCGGGTCGAGGGCTATGGGGTCACCCTGACGAAGAAGGAGATCGACCACCGTCTTAGCCGTCTTCCCTCGTCGTTGCGCGACGGTGCTTCGGGGGTGCATCCCACCGAGGACGTCTATGTGACTTCGAACGGGCTGGTGAGGGCGATCGTGATGACGGCGACGATTCGCACCAAAGGCGTCAGCTCCACCGACAACGTCGACGTCGTCTTCTCGAACTGGGGCCGCCGCGTGCAGATCTTCGCGCCGGCCCCGAGCCAGGTCGTCACCTGGGCGCAGTTCAGGTTGGAACTGACCTACACCAGCAAGGTGCACTGACGCGCCCGCCGATCAAGACGGCTCGACCACCGACCCCGAACCCGCCCGCACCGCCTTGCCCACCGCTCCCCAGCGTTCGAACGCGCCGTGGTCGCGCACCACGTCGGCACCGGTGAAGTAGCTCACGACCCTTGTCGCCATGCCGCCATACTTGGCGACGATTTCGTCCGCGATCGAATCCCACGTCCCGACGGTGGTGAACTCCTTCAAGATGTCGTCGTCGATCACCTGGGCCATGCCCGGGATGTCGCCGGCCCGCTGGCGCTCCCGAATGCGATCGGTCGTCCCCTCCCGGTCCAGCTGCTCGAAGATGAACCCGAAGTTGGGCGTCGATCCGTAGAAGGCCACCTGGACCCGGGCCATCTCCCGCCACCGTTC
>Ga0210399_10002778_pt1 | contig 13644 bp, 15 predicted proteins | sample IncBWC14MmetaG_FD_150865 | JGI IMG/M metagenome (GOLD analysis project Ga0210399, IMG submission 150865) | Forest soil microbial communities from Barre Woods Harvard Forest LTER site, Petersham, Massachusetts, United States - Inc-BW-C-14-M | ecosystem: Environmental > Terrestrial > Soil >... | reverse complement strand
CGGTCAAGGATGCTCTCGTCCGCGACGGCGTGCCGGCGCAGGCGATCACGGTCATCGGCAAGGGCGAGACGCAGCTGCTGGTGCCGACCGGCGACAACGTGCGCGAGCCGCAGAACCGCCGCGTCGAAATCGTCATCCAGTAGGACTGGAGCCTTGCAACGGAAAGGCGGCCTGCGGGCCGCCTTTTTGTCGGCCGCGGTTCCCCCCTGAACGCGCTGACCATTGAGAAATCTCGGTAAAGAACTCGGAAGGCCCTTCTTCATCTTGACGCTCACGACGGGCTCTCAATCCGGGTCCCCTCCGGGAAACCTTAAAGCGGTCGTTGTAACGGGTCGCCAGAGTCAAAGTCTGAGTCGCGCGAGCGTTTTCCGGGGTCGGGAATCCCCCACCCACCAGCCGAGGGCTAAGTCGATTCCACGGGCAGAAACTCCCCTAGCGGCGATGTCTGCTGTTCGAAGCGCGATCGAGCCTTTGCAAGCGCTTTAGCAGTCGGCGAACGCTGGTTGAGTCCCACCTGGCCCCCAGTGCGGTTGGTATCTCTCGTTCGTTCAACGCGTGTGCTATGGCATTAAGCGAGACGAGACCTCGCGCCTGGAGCGAACGAATTGTCGAAGCCAAAGCCTTGGCTCGCGCATCTGCGGCGGCGCCCTTGCCGGATGTGAGCAGGCCCAGGCGCGTCAGCATCCGCACCACGGTGGTGTAGTGCCAGCTACCGCCGCGAGCGGTCGGTATTCGTCTTCGGTTCAACTCTTTCACCAACGCCCGGCGCGCAACGAAGCCAGCCGCCCTAAGCTCACGAATGGTCGTGGCCAAAGCACGGGCGCGGGAGACAGCGGCCCGATTATTGGCCAACGCACGACGACGTCCGCGTCTGCGGGACGACCCTTCCCGGAGTAACTGCGCCATTGGGACATCATGGCTGGACTTTGATGTGCTTTGCTAGACGGCGGCTCAGTGGCAAAAGAGTGTCGCGGCGCGGGAGCCCATGCCAGTCGCCGGCGATGGTGAACGGCCGTTGCCGGATGCACGGGGGTGCCTCACCCGGCGCACCGAAGGGTAACCGGAATGCGGTCAAGCACGGCCGCTATACGGCAAAAGCAATCGAAGACCGCGACGGCTGCCAACCTGCGAAAATGCTGGAGGCGACGACTAGGCCAGCCGAATCGCAAAAAACGCGGGGCCTGATACGTGGGCTCTCCGTTGGGCGTCGAGGGGAGGTTTAGCCTCCGGTGACCGTACACTGCATAGACCACTCGATCGCCAGTGTTGCAGGAGTGCCACTCTTAAGTGTTCTTTGAGGGCAAGCCCTGGATTCGTGCAACAAAGGCGTGGCGAAAGCGTTCAACGCAAAAATATTGAGACCCGATTATGAATACGAATGCACTGGGAGAAACGGAATCGGGACGAGCAAATCACCAATCAGCTGAACTGGGGCGAGACCTCATCAGGGTCCTCCACGTCGAGGACGACCCGAATTGTCGCGAGGCCATTGCTGATCAGCTATCGGATCACGGGTTTGTCGTCCGCAGCTTTGCCGATGCCATATCTCTGGCTGACGGACTCGCCGTCTCCAGGGAGGCTGACATCATCCTTCTCGACTGGGACCTTCCTGACATATCCGGCATCGAATTGCTCGTCGAGCTGCGCCGGTTCGGTGTAAACCTGCCGGTGGTGTTTCTTACCGGTTATGGTTTCACGGCCCAGGAAAGCCTCGCGTTCGAGGCGGGGGCCGTCGATTTCATCGACAAGGCGCGGGGCGTTGAAGTTCTGGCCAGGCGTCTGCGGCGTCTGTTGAAAGCACCGAAACCGGCCGCAGTTCCCTCGGCCAGTATCGTCTGCGGAAAGCTCCTCCTCAATCCGAACGTCGGGCGGGCATATTGGAACGACCGCGATGTGGGTCTCACCCTGGGCGAGTACAACATTGTCCACCTCTTGGCGACGAACGCAGGTCGCTGGGTGACCTATCGAGCGATCTACGACCGCGTACACTACGAGGGCTTCATCGGAGGGAGCGGAGAAGACGGCTATCGGACCAACGTTCGAGGGACTATCAGGCACATACGCAAGAAGTTCCTCCAATGCGATGAAACATTCGACGAAATCCAGAACTTCGTGGGCCTCGGCTACCGCTGGGCCAACGCGAACGCCGCCGGCTGAGCGCGGCGCCCTGCCGGTCGGATGAGGAGGCATTTCCGCCCAATACGCGCCCGTAACCCTATCGTCCGAGAATGCTGCGCAAGCGATAGCTAAGATCTGAAAATTGGTAGGGTTTGCTAAGAAGCAGTCCCCACTCTTGGGATTCTGGGGCAGTCTGCTCGGTGCCCGAGGTCAGGAGGAACCCGACTTGTGGCCGCATTCGGCGAAGCCATTGCCCGAGTGCGAGGCTGTTCGCGCTTTCTGGCCTGCTTACGTCAGAGAAGACGGCATCAACCTCCGTGTACCCTAGAACGCGGATCGCTTGATCGGCGTCAGCAGCCTCGATTACATCGAAGCCTTCGTCGCGCAGATAAGAGGCGGTAGTTATTCGAAGCAGGCTGTCGTCCTCGACGATCAAGACAGCCGGTCTTGCTGGCAGGCCGGGGCGCAGATCGGTCGGCCGCTCGTCACGCGGCTCGATAGCTTCTCGATTACTGGACACCGCAGGAACCTCCATGGCCCTCTGCCATGAACGCCCGACCGGCCCGCGAGTTGCCGCTTTAAGCCATTCAGTCTCAAGCAGCGAGCAGCCGCGAGACTTGCTTGGCGTCCCAACGGTCACGACCTGCCGAGTCCGCCCAGCACGGCGGCGCTGAGCCCGACCACCCCAACTGTCGCAACTGTCGCAGTGTCGCAGGGGGCCTGCCTAGCCAAAATGGCGAGGGGGCCGGGCAGATCTTCACTGCTACTGGTAGAGGTTCTATGCCGTGCTACACTTGGGCGGCATCCGGTCGCCGCTAGACGCGGTGAGGGCGGCAATTATTGCGGAGCGGCATCATGGATGACGACAGGCTACAAAATGCCATTCTGCGGGGCATAAGACAGTGGACTGAAAGTGTGAGCCGCGACGACTTTCGGGCCGAATTGAAAGGGGATGATCCGAAGAACTACGCTCGACGTAATGAGCTAGCCTTCACAATAGTGAGATTCATCCGGCACGCAGAGGAACGCGAAGCGAAGCACGACAGCTCAAATTAGGACACTACCTGGCGGCGACTGCGCGCTATTATTGCGCACGCGGGGCGTTGGCCGTCGCCCCTTCTTATCGGGCATCTCGTGAAACGTGTTCTCCTGTTCCTTGTGGCGCTGGTCTTCGCGCCGTCGATCTCGGCTAATGCACAGGCCGACGACAAGGCCTATTGCGCTCAGCTCTCCGCTTTTTATCGCAAGTATGTCCAGAATACGAGCCGACGCGTCGACGTCGAGGCGTTGGCAGCGATCGACGACTGCCAGAAGGGCAACGCAGCGACGGCCATACCGGTGTTGGAGGATAGGTTGCGTCGGGGCGGCTTTTCGCTGCCGAAAGAATTTACTCCCTAGTTCGCAACATGGCCCGTGACGATGCTGCAGATGGCCAGCATAGGCGCCAAGAACTACACGCCGTTCAGCATGTGGCGGATGCTGCTGGCGTGATAAGGCTGACTCGATGGGCTGAGATGTCCGATCGGGCCAGTTCGCTGACTCTCTCAGTCAAACTGCAACTGTAGAGCGGCCCAGGACCAGATCTCGCGGCTGCCTGCTTTTAAACCGAAAGAGCATGGCACCCGAAGTCGCTACGCCCAAAGCTCAGTATCCCGATGAACCTTTGATGCGGTGAACCGCGGCCCGTAGCCTGCGTCCTTGCAGTAGGCTCGGCGTGCCTTCCCTTCCCAGTTTTGGCGTTTTGATAAGCTACCAAGGGGAAGTGATTTCAAATGACTGCCGCTTTCGATCAAGTTGCTATGGGCTTGGATGCGGGCACGCCTGTGCTGCTCGCCTCAGTCAGCGAACCGGACGCAATTCGCGTCCTTCTCATTAAGGACGGCGCGATCGATTGCGGATTCCTGGTCAATGAGTTGTCTGAGCAGGGCTTTGCCGTGCAGACGGTCGCCTCGCTGGCCGGCGCACCTGATGGTGTCGGCAATGCCGATGTCATCGTCTTCCATTGTGACTGGACGAAGGTGTCCAGCATCGACGTGTTGGACAAGCTGCAGCGGCAAGCCGCCGGCGTCCCGATCGTTCTGCTGACCGACGTGGCATCGCCAGCCCGTGAAGGTCAGGCTCTCGACAGAGGCGCGATCGACGTGATCGGCCAGTCACGAAGCTCGGGGGTTCTGGCCAGACGCCTCAAAGACGTCGTCAAGGCTTTCGGGCGTAGGGACCAACCGCAGGCCGGCGAAATGACCTGCGGCAAACTGCTTTTGCGACCCGATGTAAGCAGGGCTTATTGGAAGGACGCGGATCTCGGCCTCACCCCCGGCGAGCACAACATCGTCCACCTGCTGGCTTCGAACGCAGGTCGGTACATGACATACCGGGCGATCTACGACCGGCTGCACTACGAGGGTTTCATCGCCGGAGCCGGAGCCGACGGCTATCGGGCCAATGTGCGGTCCGCCATCAAGCGTATCCGGAACAAGTTCCGCAGCTTTGACCCCACCTTCGACGAGATCGAGAACTACAACGGCTTCGGATACTGCTGGCGCAAGCCAATCTAGGCGGGGGGACCGGTCCTCTGCGCGAGCCGGGAGACCTGGGCCGGCGCCCAGCGGTCGGCCCGCGCCCGCCTGTCTTCACGTCGAATAATGTGTCGAAGTGTGATGCCGGACACAGCGTGAACCGGGGCGGCCCCACACAGTGGGTGTCTGGGGAAGATCTGTGCGGGGCCTAACCGATCGCTGCTGGCTTGGGAACTGAGCAGCGAGTGGCTGACCCCGATATACTGTCAATTGCGGTTGCGATTGCCTGCGCAAACGGCGCGGTCGGCAGAGGTAGCTCCAAATACCCCTGCCATCACGACGACATTGGAAGACCTTCAGGCGGCCAGCAGCCGCGAGACTTGCTTGGCGTCCCAGCGGTCGCGACCGTTCAGGAAGCGACGCAGGGCAGCATGCGCCCGATGGCATTGATCCATATTTCGCAGGCCGCCTCGATCGACAGGCCGTGACCTTCACGCATCCGTCCCCAGCTCTCGAAATCAGTCAGAATGTCCAAGGCAACAAGCAGTTGGGTACGCTCCGTCTCTGATAGCGTTGAAAGTTCCGGTCCGTATACCAGCTCCAAACGCGCGACCATCGCAGCACGAATGCGTTTGATCCGAACTGCCAGCTCTTTCGATTCGCTTTGGTAACGCAGGAGCGCGCGCCACAATGGCAGCCACCGCTCGCAGATGGCGGCCCGCGTCTCGACCTGCGCCTTGAGCCGGGTGTGCAGGTCGGCATCAACATTCGGGACCGCAGCCTGCGCTAATACCTGGGCAGAGGCATAGTCGGCGGCTGCAAGGCTGAGCGTATGAAGGCCCGAAAAGTGCTGGAAGACCGACCGTATGGAGCAGCCCGCCCGCCTGGCAATCTCCGGCGCTGTCGGGGGCTTCTGCTTTTCACGCAGAAGATCCAGGTATGTCTCGACAAGCGTCTGCCTGGTGCGCTCGCTCCGCCGAAAGCGACCATCGCTGGGATGTTTGGGATCTGGCTGGTCCATTCGCCGCTCGATGCTTACTGCGGGCGTTGGCTGGCCTGAGCCAACCCTCGCTGAGCTTGCGCCTTGATTGATAGCCTCGGTTGGTTTTCGCCCGTGAAGCACAGCCACCTCAAATTGTTCTTGGTCGTAGCGCGGGCCGGCGCTGTCACCCGTCGGCCCGCGGGGCGGCAATTTCGGCCACCCTGTCGCTTCCTCCATCCAATCGAAGAGTGACACTCCGGCGGGGAGACGATACGGGGCAGACCTCCCAGCTATTACAGGATGGAACTCATTGCCTCGCAGTGGCTGTGTCATTTCTGTAGGAATGCAAGATAGCTCAGCATTCCTCAGGCGTGGCTTGAGGCCCTCAGCTCAACGCTCCGAAGCGTGCGCTGCACTGGATGGCGGCTTAGGCCGCACGCAACCGCGAGACATGCATAGGCGCCCAGCGGTCCCGGCCTGCCGGGGTTACCCGCTCGCCTCGGCGACCAAACAAAAAAGCCCGCCACCCCGAAGGGCAGCGGGTTCGATCAACGAGGTACGTACGCGACGTCTCTGAAGCGTCGCATCGCTGGTGTTGGCCCAGCGACTCGATGATTAGACCTTCCTGGGGGTGCGCCTTGTCCAATAAAGGTTCTACCCGCCAAGGCTGTCGGGCTCGGGCACCTCTCTCTCCGGCTTGTCGCCAGGCGACGTCCGGGGTGCCGCGCCACGCATGGCAAGTCGCTGCCTGCCGAGATCCGTCAGCCTGAAATCGGTTCCCGTCTCCTGGATCAAGGCGAGCTGCTTTAGGCGCGCCAAGTGGTGGGGTTCCATGTCCGCTGTAAGCATCATGCCTTGGGCGATGCGCTGAAGCGCGGTCTCTTCCTTCGGACTAAGCTCAACTAGTAAGCCTCGTTCCATCGGCGCCCCCTTGATCGTCCCCAGATTACAGAGAATCGTCCGAAAGCTGAAGGCGTCACTCCCCTCCTAGGCCTGGAGCAGAGCGTCGAGCATTTCCCCTGCAAGTCGTAATTAAGCAGCGGTATTCGACCGAGCTTAGTTCTTGGTCTTCTCGGGATCGACCGGCTCGGGTGACTGCTGTTGTTGCACCTGCTGCTGCTGATGAGTAACCGTCGGCTGAGACGGCACTGGCGGACCTTGGGCCGCTCGCGCCTCCAGCTCTGCCGCCTGCTTCTCCAGCTCATCGGCATAGTGGTTAACCCGGGCTCTGTCGGCCGCTTGGGACAGGCCCGCAGCCATACGCCTGGCACGCCTCGCTAGGTCGCGAAGGTCGCCAGATTTCTTCTCTGTCGGGTTCATGCGCTCCCCCGGGCGCCCAAGCCGATAGCCCAACGTAGGTGCGTTGCGGAGGTTGCAGGGTGGTTCACCCTAATGTCTGGAAAGCCGACACGGACAGCCCGCGCCGATCAGGCGGCCAGCAACCGGGACACCTGCTTGGCGTCCCAACGGTCACGGCCGGCTGGCATGCGGACGCCGCGCGCTTCAAGCTCGTGGGCTCCCTGAGGCCGCCAACAATCTCGCAACTTGAACCGGCTGCCAGCTTGATCGGCCGGCCGGCGTCCGCACCCCACGGGCCTCTAGGACTTTGGCGATGCCTGCCAGCGTCTCGACGCCGGACCGGCGAATATCCTCGACCACGACTTTCGTGGTGGCGTTGGCTTTCGCCCGCCTAACAGTTCTGGCCGCTCGCGCCTTGGCTGCCGTCTCAGCATTGCCGGCGGTTCCCAGCTTGGTTCCTCGGGCCTTGGCTGCCGCCAGCGCCGAGCGGGTACGCTCGCTGATCCTGCGGGCCTCGTCCTCGGCAACCGCCGCCAGGATGTGCAGGGTGAGCCTCGACGCGAAGGGCTGGTCGCAGGCGACGAAATCGACGCCGGCATCCATCAACGCGGCAATGAACGACAGATTGCGGGCGAGCCGGTCGAGCTTCGCCACAAGCGAGGTTGCCTTGCCCTTCCTGGCCGCGTCGAGGGCCTTAGCCAGCTCGGGACGGTCCGACCGCTTGCCCGACTCGATCTCGACATACTGGCCGACGATAACGCAGCCGTGCTGTCGGACGAAGGCATCGACTGCGGTGCGCTGGGCTTCCAGACCCAGGCCGCTCTCGCCCTGGCGGACGGTGGATCTCGTCGACCAGGCGACGGGCCACGGTTTCGCTCCTAGCGCACAAAGTCGCCTCGCTGCTCCGTACGCAGCCCTCAGCGTTCCAGTCTGCCTCGTGTTCTACCTGACAGGCAGCAGCGCGCTTTCAACGACGTATTGGCCGACCTTCCTTCCCATCTCAGTGCCGACCACCGTCGAAAAGCGGTAGTGAAAGCCCGCCCAAATGCGGGCATTTGCGACTTCCTGCGTGAACGCCTCCAAGGTCGTCCAGCGATGGGTCACGTTCGGCATCGTCACGCTGGTCATCGAAAGCTCGGGCAGGGCGCTGCCACCGAGCTGCAACTCGATGACCCTGGTCACGGCGCCGCTCAGGATGCAATGGGCGCAAGGGTATTCCGGATGCCCCGGCGTGTCGGCGATTGGCTGCCACGTCGCATCGCGGGGCGTGTTAGCATTTCCAGTCATGTCGCCGTTGCGGATGGCCGTTATTGGCCGCCAGAACTCGTAGTGATACTTTGCGTCGTAGACGGTGATGTAGGCGTCCGTCAGCGATATCGCGCCGAGGGCCATCGTTCGGGCACAATCGACGACCGACAGAGCTTTCTTGGTGCAGATCTGGCGCAACAGCGGGTGATACGCTTGGGGTCCGACCATCAGCCAAAAAGTGGCGGTTTCGGTCTGTTCGGGCGAACGCTTGGTGCTTGCCTTTCCGCCGTATTCGCGCAGTTCATTGTAGCTGCGCGCAAACTCCTCGCTTTGGAGCGCGACAGGGGGCGCCGGACGGAATTGAGAAGGCTCCTTGAGAACGAAAGGCATCATTTGGGGCCAGACTGACCCGACCGTCAGGGCCGTTGGAATGTAGACGCCGGGCTTGGTCTTTGGCCGATAGGCGTCGGGCGCATCGCTGCCGTCGGTTTCGCATTTCTTGATGACGCTGCTAGCCGCCTCCTGTCCGATCTTGATCCCGAGTGTTTTTGCGTCGCCTGGCGCGATGGCCTCCAGATGGGCCGCGAGCGCCGCGCGGATGTCTGCCGCTGTCTTGCTGTCGGCCGAAACCAGACTGAGCAGCACCGTGCCGGCAGCGACCGCCGCAGCCGCTTCCTTCGAGGCACTGGACTGGGCGGGCGCTTGCGCGATGAAGGGGCGGTATCGCGGGTCGATTGCGTTGACCGCGTCGAACATAGCAACGTCGACCATCGTCATGGCGCGCTGGGCCATGTTCGGGCCGCCCCAAGCCGCCGTCAGCGGCGTGACGAAAGCCGTGCCCTTTTCATCCCACTCGGTGATGACGTCGGCGCGGGCTTGACGGGCAGAAGCCAACGCCAAAACGACTATAGCAACCGCGAATAGTCCAATAGTGCGCTTCATGGTCCGCTCCCTGTCAGTCCAGATGAGTGTTTCGTTGCGTCGATCTCGCTCGACGAGCAGGGCGAAAAGCACATCGAATGCAGCGGCAGTGAAAGGGGTTCCGGAGCGTCTCCCCGTTTCAAGGCTACGCGATCTGTGCAAATGCACAACGTCTGAAAGCATATGAAAGGCTAGACATCGAACCGAAATTGGCCCTGTCGTCACCCAAAACGTTACCCAATAAGTCAAAAAAGCCCGCAATTACTGTTTGCTTTACATTTCGGCCGGAATTGAGGGCCAAGGGCAGCCCAAAAAATTCGGAGAACGTTGGATCCGGGTTTCCAATCCTCCGCCATTACCTCCCACGCCAACGGTCTCTCCGGCTCCGGCCGCCTCCAAGAACCTAATTGCCGCGGGCGATTTGTGTTGGACCTTTCTTGCGCTATCACCTCAGGGAATGGTGCGTCGACCAGCGTACTCCCTACATCGTTACGTCGTCGCGACAGTTGATCACCAACTCGGCGATCGAGGCATTGTTGGAAAGCCCAAGGACCGTCAGCACGACCTCGGCAATGTCGCCAGGCTCCATCATCTGCTCGTGCGGGAATGTCTCGACGTCGGCCGTCATGTCGGTAGCGACGAAACCCGGACAGAGTGCCGTACACCGCACGCCGTCCTCCCAGCCGGCGCGGCGCGCCGCGTGAGACAAGGCGACGGCGGCGAACTTGGTCATGGCGTAGCCCGCATTGTTATTGTAGACAGCCTTGCCGGCGATCGAGACGACGTTGACGATGCGCCCGGCGCCGCAGCGTCTCAGGTGCGGCAACGCCGTGCGGATCATCGATAACGGCGCCTTCACGTTCACCGCCCACATGCGATCGAGCTCCGTGTCCTTTTCGTCCTCGATTCGCACCCTGACGACCATGCCGGCGTTGTTTACTAGCCCGTCGATGCGTCCGAAGCGCGACGCCGTGGCATCGACCCACCGGCGGTGCGTCGCCTGGTCCTCGGCGTCGTAACGCTCCATAAGGACTCGCCCTTCGGCCCACTTGCCGGCCACCGATTTAAGCGAGGCCGGGTCGCGGGCACCCAGGCTTAACGTGTATCCAGCTCGATACAGAGCCTCGGCGATGGCGTGGCCGATGCCTCGGTTCGCGCCAGAAACCATGATGACCCGCCCCTCGGGTGCGAGCATTTGCCGACGCCTCTCGCCGTCGTCTAGCTATACAGGGCCACGCACCGCACCTCGATGCTCCAGCGTTCCGGAGCGTCTGGCGGCGTAGCAGGATCCTCGAAGGCGCTGTGGAAGCTGAAGGTGCAGGGCGCGCTAATCGCCGCGTCGGCATCTGGCTGAGCTCCCTTCGTGCGAGCCAGCCGGCCGGCCGAATCCCACTGCTTGATCAACAGCGCTTCACTCCGGGTCAGCCCAGGATAGAAGTACCATCGGTGGCCGTTGTGGTGCTTCGCGAAATAGTTCTCACCGATGCGGTCGGCATAGTGGATCTCGAAGACGACCAGATGCTCTGGCCGCACGCTCGCTGCATCACACAGCGCCAGCGGTTGGGTCGCGACCGGCTCGGCGGCGATGTTGCGCCAAAGGTTGATGATCGCGAAACGGCCGCTCGCAAGTGCCTGCTCCACCGCGTCCGCGTCAAGCAAGGATTGCCCCTCGGCCAGCACTGTCCGAAGCGTGTCGTTGCCGGTCGGCGGGCGCGCCAGGTCGCGAAGCCGTTGCGGCGCGCTGGTCAGCGTGTAGTCGCCATGGACCACCCGGGCGGGCCCCTGAACCTGCTGGCCGCCCTCGATGCGTTGTCCACTGCGCTTGCCAACCGCCGAGCGGATGTTGTGGTCGAAGGCCGCGGCAAGACTGGCCCCGCTCGCTTCACGCACGATCTCGGCGCACTCCGGGTAGTAGTGGCGCACCACCTGTTCGTGATCGAGAAAATTGAGGTCTTGCCGCGTCAGCGGACGCAGCCGCATCTCGAACCCACTCGTGGCCAGGGTGCAGGGCGACTGCGCTGCCAGAGTCCGCGCATTGGCGACGGACATCTGTCGTTCTTCCAGGTCGACGCCCTCCCAGCGCGCGTCACTGCCATCCCGGTTGCGACGCGTTAGGACCTTGCCGTTGCGGTAGAGCGAGGATTTGGCCGAATCGGCCATGTAGTTGAACAAGCCGGCCCGAGCTGCCGGAATTTGAGCGTCAGCCATCGATGCCATGATCGCCGCCTGTTCTCCAACTGCAATATAGCCGAGCATAGTCGGTCGGGGGGCGCAGGTGTACCATTGTCCGTAGCTGTGGTGGCAGGAGCGCCGCCGGAGCCAAAATGGACGGCGATTGACCGTCCAATTGCTACGTGGAGGATACGCCATGGAACTCTTTGCTGATCCCATCACGGTGAACTGCCGCAAGGTGGTCGCCGGCCTCAAGCTGTTGGGTTCCGACTACACGCTGACCAAGGTCGATTACTTCAAAGGCGAACAGAAGAGCGATGCGTTCAAGGCCATTAATCCGAACGCTGCGCTGCCGGCGTTGCGGGACGGCGATCTGGTGCTCTGGGAGTCCAACGCCATCTTGCAGTACGCGGCTGACAAGGGCGGCAAGGCTCAGTTTTATCCGACGGACCCGGCCAAGCGTGCCGACGTGAACAGGTGGCTGCTGTGGGAGGCGTCGACATGGTTTCCGTCGTGCTACGTCTATCTCGTCGAGAACTGCGTGAAGCCCCTACTAGGCGGCGCCCCCGATCCGGCTGTGCTGGCCGGCGAAGAAGAACGCTTCCACAAGCTGGCAGGCATCCTCGACAAGCGCCTGAGTCACAGCCCCTGGCTGGCCGGCGACGGTCCAACCATCGCTGACATCGCGGTCGCGGCGCCAATGCACCTGCATGCCTGGCAGCAGTTGCCACTGGCTCCACATCCGAACCTCGCCCGCTGGATGACCCAGCGGGTCGAGCAGCTCCCCTGCTGGAAGGCGACGCATGTCGGCGATGGCTTCAGGCTGGAGGAGGCGGCCTGACCGGCGGCGGCTTTGCGTTGTGTAGCTCTGGTGTAATCGCGCGGCGCTGAATCCCCGAGCCGCATGACTGCCATTTGGGAGGACGACGAGCGTTCGACGCAAGATTTGAACATCGTGTGCTCGTCGCCGCTATCCCCGCTTCCTGTACCGGTCATCGAGCTTGCTTATCGCCTCGGCGATGGCGCTCCCGACTGATGCGCATAGCGCTCGACCATGATCATGGTTTTGTGGCCGCTGTGCGCTTCACGGTCGGAAGATCGACTCCTGCCTGGACGACGTGCGTGATAGCCATGTGCCTCAAGGTGTGGCGAACCACCTGCCTTGAATCGAGGCCAGCGCGTTGGACGATCTGCCGGGGTTACTTGGCCAGCATGAGCTGATCGCCCACCTCAGCCAGCGCCCCGTTGCGGCACTGAACGATGTGCGCAAGCAGCGTGTAGGCGCGCTGCGCCATCGATATTGGACTCTAGAGCGTTATCCACGCTGAGTGAATCGGAGGGGATTCCGCGAGGAATCGATTTGTGATTCAAGATGCTGGCTGGGCGGAGGCCAGCATGGATGAGCAAACCCTACTCCGATGATCTACGTATTCGCGCCGTCTCGGCAGTTGCCAGTGGCCTGAGCCGGCACAAGGCGTCAGAGGTGTTCAGTGTTGGCGTCTCGAGCGTGATCCGCTGGGTGCAGAAGCACGAACAGACGGGGAGCGTATCGCCCAAGCCGATGGGCGGCAGCCGGGGGACGCGGATCGAAGGGGCGGATCGGGAGTGGCTGTTGGAGCGGATCAAAGCCCAGCCGGATCTCACTTTGGAAGAACTGCGGCACGAGTTGGCCGAGCAGCGGGGACTTGTGGTGGGCTATGGCTCGGTGTGGCGGTTCTGCGATCGTGAGAAGCTGACCTTCAAAAAAAAGTCTGCGCGCCGCTCAGCAGGACCGGCCTGACGTCGCCGAAGCTCGTGCGCACTGGCGCGATTGCCAGCCAACGCTCGACCCGACACGGCTGGTGTTCATCGACGAGACGTGGGCCAAGGACAACATGACCCGCCTGTATGGCCGCTGCTGGCGCGGACAGCGGCTGATCGGCAAGATCCCACTCGCCCGCTGGCAGACCACCACCTTCCTCGCCGCCCTGCGTCATGACGCAATGACGGCGCCCATGGTGCTCGATGGGCCGATCGACGGTACCTGGTTCCTGGCCTATGTCGAGCAGGTCTTGTGTCCGACCCTGAAAGCCGGCGACATCGTCGTGCTCGACAATCTCGGCTCCCACAGGAGCGACAAAATCCGAAAGGCCATAGAAGCCGTCGGCGCAAGCCTGCTCTACTTGCCCAAATACTCACCCGACCTGAACCCCATCGAGAACGCCTTCGCAAAGCTCAAGGCCGGTCTCAGACGAGCCGCCGAACGCTCCACCGAAGCCCTCTGGCAACGCATCGGTCAATTGATCGAAGACTTTACCCCGAAAGAATGTACCAACTACTTCAAGGCCGCTGGATATGACCCAGCTTGAGCGGATTCCGCTCTAGCGGGCCGTTCGCATCGTCAACAGG
>Ga0210399_10002776_pt1 | contig 13647 bp, 10 predicted proteins | sample IncBWC14MmetaG_FD_150865 | JGI IMG/M metagenome (GOLD analysis project Ga0210399, IMG submission 150865) | Forest soil microbial communities from Barre Woods Harvard Forest LTER site, Petersham, Massachusetts, United States - Inc-BW-C-14-M | ecosystem: Environmental > Terrestrial > Soil >... | reverse complement strand
TTCCGGTGTCCAAGGTGCGCAAGATCCTGAAGATTGCGCAGGAGCCGATTTCGCTGGAGACGCCGATCGGGGAAGAGGAAGATTCGCACCTGGGCGATTTCATCGAAGACAAGGCCGTGGTTTCGCCTTCCGATGCGGTGATCAACCTGAACCTGAAGGAGCAGACGTCTTCGGTGTTGAAGACACTGACGCCGCGCGAAGAAAAAGTCATCAAGATGCGGTTTGGGCTCGATGACGGCAGCGAGCATACGCTCGAGGAAGTCGGCCAGTCGTTTGCGGTTACCCGCGAACGCATCCGGCAGATCGAAGCGAAGGCACTGCGCAAGCTGCGGCACCCGTCGCGTTCCCGCAAGCTGCGGGCGTTTCTAGAAGGACCGTCGCGCGATTATCTGTAGAAAAGTCGAAAATTGAAATCGGAAAATCCAAAATGGAAAAAACGCCCGGCGATTTCCGGGCGTTTTTTGTTATACCGAGGCGGAAAAATTAATCCGCGGCGCGGGCTAATTGTCGCGGTCGTTGTCTGAGGCGAAGAGGTCGGTCATTACGTCGGCGCTGGCGTCGCAGGCGTGATTCAGGCAGGGAAGGCGGAAGCCTGATTCGAGGGACTTGAGCAGGGAGAAGTGCGTGTAGAAGCGCCCGCTCTTCACGCCGTGCTTTCCGTAGTTGGTTTCTACCGCGAGCAGGACCTGGTTGGTGGTGGGCAGAACGCTGTAGTCGTTTTCGTCCCAGACGATGACGATGGCGTTGTGCCCCTCTTGCCAGACCGGCGAGTTGCGGATGGCGTTGACCAACGTGCGCAGGGTGAGATCGCCCTGGTAAATCAAGGCGGGATTCAAGCCGACCTGGGTGCCGTTGTCCGCCGGATCAAAATCGCACAGGGGGCCGGCATTTCCGCGGCCATGCTGGTCGTTGCATTGATTGGGGACGATGAAGGAAAGATTCGGGAGATTTCCCGAGTTGAGGTCATCAAAAAGTCCGTGCGACCCCTGAAATCCCACCATATTTTTCAGGCTGTTGCGGGGATTCAACCCTTCCTGAACGCTTTGGAAATAAGCGAACGGATTGTGTTTCACGGCATAGAGATTGATGAGCTTCTGCTTTTCACCGGGAATGACGGAGGGGATGTTGGAAGCGTCGGTGAAGAAGCCGTCGCTGTTGTTGACGCCGTCGGCGCCCGCGGCCGGCAGGCTTTCCTGATAGCTCTTCCAGGTCTTGCCGAAATCCGCGAGCTGATCGCCAATGCTTTTGCCGGAAATGTTGGTCGCGGCTGCAATGGAGAGCCTGCCATCGATGTTGACGTCGCCTGGGGGCCCGGAAGTTTCATTGGAGAAATCGAGAGCCGGCGTGGCCGCATCGGTTCCCATGCCGCGAATCGGGCAAATGGAGAGATTGTTGGGAGGTGTGCTGTTGTCGAACGAGGTGATTCCCGTGGCCAGGTTCGGCGCGCAAGTGTCGTGCCAGGCGGGGCTATTGTCGTTCAAAACGCCGAAGTTGGAGCCGCCAGCGATTTCCAGATAGTTGGTGGAGCTTGGATGCGCGACGGCAAAATAATTTGCGCCGACATTTGCGTGCCTGAGGTAGTCGTTGGTGAACGGCGAGTTCGGGTTGCCGACGATCTGGCTGTAGCCGTGATTTTCCATCACGATGAGGAACACGTGATCGAGATGCGGCACGCCTTTTGGAACCGCACCTTCGTTGGCGAAGGCGGGGCTGACGAGCGAGCTGGCGGCCAGTAACGCGGCGGCCGACTTCAGACTCCACTTTATTTTCATGAGTTCTCCCTTTCCATTGTTTCCGAGGAAATTCTTGACCTGCATTTGAAACAGGGGATACGCACCATCCGGCCCGGCGGGAACATGCGCAGAGCGCACCGGGCAGACTCCGGTGATTGACCGGAGGCGGAGTGATACAGCGGACCGCGAGTGACTGTAGAAGGGCATCGTTACAGGCGGAAGTCGGAATTGTTACGGGCGTGTCAAAGCTGCGTTGGGAAATCGCGGAGAAGGGAGCTAATCCAGGAAGTGCGGGGCACTCGCCGGCAGGTACGGTCTGAAAGTGGCGGACCAAACGTAAGACCAAGGTGAGCAACCCGGCGAGAAAGCAGCTCATTACGATGATCATTGCCTGGGAATTGAAACGATGATTCGGTCCGAGGTTCCCGTGGATGGCGAGGAAAGTTCCACAAATTAGGACCAACAGGATGCCGCAGCCGAACTACGCCATCGTTGTCGAAATGTAGCGCATGGTTTCCGGGCGGCGTTCGGGGTTCGAGCCAGGACTGCAACACCTTTCGCCGAAATTTCTCAGACTTCGCCGGCGCTACGATGCTGAAGTCCTTGGGCTCCTTCTTCACGGTAGCGCCCCCACAGCCTCTTTGTCTGCCGATAGCTCACCTCCAGCATCTTCGCTGCGTCTATCAGCCGCAACGTCTGACTCTTCACTCGCCCCAAAATCTCTGCTCGTCGAAGTTCCCTCGTACTCATCGCTGTCCTCTTCAACCGGACCTCCTCAGGAGGTCGTAGTCTAGGGGACATTTCTAATGGGGGCTGAAGGGGACACTATCAAAGAGGTTCGACACGAAATTGACTGCGGATGCGTCGAGGAAGTCCTTGCGTTTCCTGCGGGAATCCGCGAAATTGGAAATTCCCAGCGCAAACAATTCAAGCGGAGTTGCGTGGGCACTCGATGACCAAATCACAGAAAATTCTCGGCGCCATGATCGTATTGCTGCTGGCGATTTCCGTTTATGGCTACTGGATCTCCCGCGAGCCGGAGGCGGCGCGCGAGGAACGGTCTGCCAAAAAATCCAAGGATGCCACCGTTGCACTGGTTGACCTGTCACCGCTGAAAACAGCCCAGCAATTGGCGAAATTGGCGGACACGCCGGAGGAACTCCCGCTGGCTCAGGATGCGCTGCACCGGGCCGATGAGGAAGTGGACCTGACATTTGATTCCGCGCTCCGCGAAGCCCTGCTGCATCCGCCGCCGGTCAGCACGGAAGTCAAAGAAATCCAGGATCGCCTGCAAAAAGCGCAAAAGCTGCTGCAGGCGGACCAGGAGGTGGCAAAGCAGCTTTCCGAGCAATTGGCGAAAGCGCCCGAAAGCAAGCAGGACGCAATTCAAGTGGCACTGGTGCAGGCTGAAGCGGATATGGATCTGGACCAGAATGAAGTGGACGACGCGAAGGAGGATCTGGCCCGCGCGGGAGGTAGCCTGGCTGACCGCATCCGGGCGCTGAGGAAAGAGCACGAGGACACAGCGCACGTTTCGGATACTGCGATTCCCACCGGGACTGCGCACGCACTGCAAGCCGGACTGGTGCATCGCGCGCAGCAATGGCTGGCGCTGCGCTCGGCGAAGCGGCAGTTGGCGGATGCCAGGGACAAATCGGACGCAGCGGCCGCGGCGTTGGCGGCGCAACACAATTCACTTGATGCCAAAGTCGAGGAGGACAAAGAGAAATCACCTGAACTGGCGCATCACACAAAAAAGAACAAGGATGCGACGCCGATTGCGCGAACACCCGCGAGCCCGAAAAGCCAGGAAGAATCCGAGGCGCTGCTGAAAAAGACAGAGGAGATCAGCGGGAACCAGAAAGCGCTTGCGGCGCTGGACAAGCGCGTCGAAAAACACAAGGAACTTTCCGCGATTTATGGACACTGGATGGACGTCATCTCTGCTCAGCAGTGGACAGTTTTTCACCATGGCATCACGGGAGTGCTGATCATCCTGGGAATCGCGCTGGTGGCCCTTTTCTTCAGCACGTGGATGAATTCGCTGGTGAGCCGGTTGCCAATGGACCGGCGGCAGATTCAATCGCTGCATACCGTGACGCGAGTTTCGATGCAGTTTATTGCGCTGCTGCTGATCCTGCTGGTGATTTTCGGGCCGCCGGGGCAGTTGGGAACGTTTCTGGGATTAGCCGGCGCGGGCTTGACGGTGGCGCTGAAGGATTTCATCGTCGGGTTTATTGGATGGTTCGTGCTGATGGGGAAGAACGGGATTCGGCTGGGCGACTGGGTGGAAATTAACGGGGTGACCGGCGAAGTGGTGGAGATCGGGCCGTTTCATACGGTGTTGCTCGAGACGGGGAACTGGACAGATTCCGGGCATCCGACCGGGCGACGGGTGACGTTCACCAACAGTTTTGCGATTGAAGGACATTATTTTAATTTTTCGACTACCGGTCAGTGGTTGTGGGATGAACTCACGGTAGTGTTGCCGAGCGGAAAGGACCCTTATCCGATCGTCGAAGCAATCCGTAAGAAAGTGGAAGAGGAAACGCGCGAAAGCGGGCAGCAGGCGGAGGAGGAGTGGCGCCGCGCAGCGGGTTCGCGGGACATGAGCGGATTTTCCGCGGTGCCGGCGATCAGCGTGAAACCCGTGCTGGGAGGAGTCGAAGTGGCGGTGCGCTATATCGCGCGGGCCAACGAAAGGTTTATTCTGCGTTCGAAATTGAACCGGGCGGCCGTGCAGCTGTTGGGCGGAAAAGAAGAGAGCTGGCCAGCACAGGAATAAGCTGTGAATTATTCGGAAGCGCCTTTGCGGCGAACTTCCTCGCTGGTTAATCCATACAAGGGCGGCGTTTGCACGCCGAGCATTGAGAGATACAGGTAAATCTGGCCGCGGTGGTGGATTTCGTGTTCGAGCATCAAGCGCAGCCACTTCCACTTTGTGATTTCGACGCCGCCTGGCGTTTTGCATTTTGTCTGCAGGTCGGCGTCGCTGAGGCTGGAGAAAATTTCCAGAGACTCCTGGTGCAGACGCTCCATCAGCGCCAGGACGTTTTCGTAGCTGTCGGCCAATTCCTTGCCGTGGGTTTTGTACTGGCTTGGTTTTCCTTGTAGGTTTTCTCCCCACATGTAGCGTTCGGTCACGGCGAGGTGGCGCAGCAGATCTCCGAGCGTGAATTTTCCCGGAGCATAGGTCCAGTCCAGCTTTTCGGGCGGGATAGAGCGGGCCACGCGCATCGTGCGCTCGCGGACGTTTCCGAAATAGTGAAGAAAGGGTTTGATGGTTTGAATTTCCATGAGGGCCTCACGCTTGCTTCTGCTCTTAGGAGTGGCGCAATAAAATCTTAATCCTGTTTTCTGGTGGCGAACAATGCTGTCAGCACCCAGATTTTAATAAACGGTGTCATCCCGAAGGGGGCATCCTCTGCGCCGTGAAGGGCCTCAACTGAACGCCGTGCAAAACTCTGACGTTGAGGCCCTTCGGCTATCCTTGTCGGATGGCCTCGGGATGACCTGTTGGGGAAAAATCGCGACGAACGAGGAGGGCGCGGGCGCGCGACGCGGAGAGCGTGGCGCCGGCGTACATCAGAGCGAGAAGAAAGAAGCCGGTGGCGATGCTGAAACGTTGGGCGAGCCAGCCAAGCGAAAAGCTCATGGAGAGTTGCAGGATCGTGGCGATAATGGCGAACGCGGATTGTGTGCGGCCCATGAAGTGGCGGGGCACGATGGACATCAGCGAGGATTGTGCGACGATGCCGCCGAGAGCGCGGAAAAATCCGAAGCAGCCCTGCAGGATCGCAGCGCCCAGTAAGAATGTGACAAACGGCACGGCGACGTGACCGAGCGCCAAACCGGCCATCACGGCGACGTAGAGCGGCAGGCGCACCTTTTGCGGCAATTGGCTGGTGATCAGGCCACCGGCGATTGCGCCGATGGCCCAGCCCGCTTCGATGAAACCGAAGCCGCGCGAGCCTGAATGCAAAACGTCGTTGGCCAACGCGACGACTACTACGTTGCCGCTGACTACGCTGGCCATCAGGATTGCGTGCGTCACTCCTAGCGCGAGGACCACAGGTTGGCTGCGCAAGTAACCGAGCCCTTCCTTCATATCGGCGGCATAAATCGCCAGCGAAGCTCCCGCTTCCGCGATTTCGGGATTTTCGCCGCTCTCCAGCGCAAGGGAAGCGGCACCCGAGGATTCGGAATATTCGCGCGGATACTGGCGATGATCGAGCGGCGAGACGTAGCCGCTGCGGAGGCGATAGAGGCAGTAGGCGGAGACAAAGTAGGTGAGCCCGTCGATCAGCAGGATTCCGGCGATGCCCATGTTGTCGTAGAAAAATCCGACGAAGGTGCCGGCTAGCAGCATGCCGCTCTGCACGCCGACGAGCACGGACGCGTTGGCGCCGGTGAACTGGCTAGGCGGAACAACTTCCTGCACCAGCGCGTTGACGTTGGACCAGTAAACTGCGGAGCCGGTGCCGGTGAGCAGCGTCATCGCGTAGAGATGCCAGATGTGCAGGTGACCGCGCCAGGCGATGTATGTGGTGGCCAGGACGGCGAGTCCGCGCGAGAGATCGAGCAGCACGCCCAGGTAGCGGCGGTCGAGGCGATCGATGAGCACGCCGCCGAGGAACGGCACGACGAGGCCGGGGAGCGTGACGACGATGACCTGCCAGCTTACGGCCACGGTCGAATGTGTGGCCGACATTATGTACCAGCTCACGCCGATGAAGTTCATGCCGCTGCCGAAGAGCGAGACGAACATCGCGGCGAAAAAATAGCGGAAGCCGCGCTGCTGCCAGAGCAGCGACCAGTCAACCCGGGGTGTGACGGCGGTGGTCATCGAATCTATCAGTTTACTATCGAAGAGCCGCGGGACGGCCCGCAACACCCAACGACTTAGCCAGTCGCTAACTCTCGGCGCTTAGGAAGGGTCTGAAATTCTCAAATAACTGGCACAGAGTGCGGTGTTCTTCGACGGATTGAGCGAGTCGTAAAAGACGGGAATGGTCATCTCTTCGAAAACCGTTTCAGACCGGTCCTTCTGAGAGTTGCGAACGAGTTGGCCGGAGTTGGCCCGGAATTCAAAATCGATCTTGCTGAAGGTTGTCCTCCCCTGCTGAACCCTGCGTTGGGTCAACACGCGGGCAAGTGCGACATCGCCATCCCGAAACAGAGTCCAATTACGCTTCTCGCGGAAAATGGCGGGGACCACCATAACCGAGACGATAAATGTGATGAACAGAATAGGTATTAGCGGTGAGTTTTTTGAATCGATTGGGGAATCATGCCCGGTAAAAGGCACCATCAGCGACAAGCACAATAGGATGACAGCAGAGAGAAGCATGATGAGGCCTAGAGTTCCGGTGAAATTCACACGGACCCGGCGTGGTCGAGGCAGCGATAGAAGCAATTGAACTGATCGAAGGACAGGAGGAATTGTCCGCGCAAGATCCCGAATAATAGTGGACTTGGCCGCAGCGATTGCCCTGCGAGCAGAGAAGTAGTTCCATAACGGGACCATTGCGATGAACATAAAAATTGCTGGGAACCACAAAATATCTGGATCGTGGGCACGCACCGCGGCGAACGTTGCAAAGAGGCCTACACCGGTAACTGCAAGTGCGATGAATTTGAGCATGGTTCTTGTGTCATTGAGCGCGGCCTCGGCGCGATCTAAATTCCACCCGCAACGCGCGCAGAAGGGTTTGTTGGAGCGTGCGAAGAACTGGCGTAGTGGCACAGAGGAGCCGCAGAGGGGGCAAGTAATTCCGTTCACGAAATCATTTTAGTAGACCTCTTCCTCGGCGAAGATGGCGTATTTAGCAGTTCGTGCTTCGCAGAAACGCTTTGCGAACGGCGATCACCAGGCGCGGTGCGAGCTGCTATGAGCCACATTCTTGAGGTTCGCGGCTTGCGCAAGACTTATCGCCGGGGCGGCGGCGTGTTCGCGGACGCTTCGCAGGGCTAACGCTTTACGGCGGTGGACCGCGTCAGCTTCTCGGTGGCGCCGGGAGAGACGTTTGCGATTGTGGGCGAAAGCGGCTGCGGGAAGACGACGCTGGCGCGTATGCTGCTGCGGCTGATTGAACCCGACGAAGGTATGATTCTGTTCGACGAGCACGATTTGCGCGGCGCTTCGCCGCAGGAGATGCGCGCTTACCGACGTCAGATGCAGATGATTTTTCAGGACCCCTTCGCCTCGCTGAGCTCCCGGATGCGCGTTGGCGAGATCGTGGCGGAGCCGCTGGCGATTCACGAGCCGGGGCTTTCGGGCACGCAGGTGCTTTTGCTGCTGCAGAATTTGCAGCGCGAACTGGGACTCACCTACGTTTTGATTTCGCACAGCCTGCCGGTGGTTGCGCAGATGGCCGCGCACATCGCCGTGATGCGGGCAGGCCGGTTCACGGAGTTCGACCCAGCCAAGCTGATTCTGGAGCGCCCGGAAGGGGAGTACACGAAAGAACTTTTGGCCGCCGTGCCGGAGATACCGCGCACCGGGCAAGTGTGATATTTTTCCGTCGGGTCGTGCGTAACATTATCCAGCAGCAATTCGCGACATCTCTGTGGTGGAGGAGTCCTCGATGGCTACCATTCCTGCTCCTGCGGCGGAGCCGCAGGCCGCCATTTCCCCGTTCGGCCGGATTATCGGCGTGTTGTTTTCTCCCAAAGCTACATTCGAAGACATTGCGCGCAAACCCAGTTGGCTGTTGCCAGTGTTGATCTCCACGGTTCTCGGCATTGCTTCGACTGTGGTGTTGAACCAGCGAATGGACTGGCGGGATTACATCACGCAGCAGATTGAAAAGAGTCCGCGCGCGGCCAATATGCCCGCGGAGCAAAAAGAAAAGCAGGTTGAGATTTCGGCGAAGGTGACGGTATACATCGTTTACCTCGCCGGCGCGATCGGCTCGGTCTGTTTTGCAGTAATCCTCGGCGCGGTGATGATGCTTGCTTATAATTTGCTGGTGGGCGCAGGCGCCAGCTTTTCGCAATCGTTGGGGATCGCCGCGCACTCCCTGGTCGTGGGAATCGTCAGCACGCCAATATTTCTGCTGGTGCTGCTCTTGCGGCCGAAGGGAACCATTGATCCGGAAAATCCGGTGGCGACGAATCTGGCGGCATTTTTGCCGGAAGAGTCCGCAAAATGGCTGTTGACGCTGTGCAAGTCGATCGACGTGTTCACGATCTGGATCCTGTTGCTGATTGCGATTGGTTTTGCGGCGGTCAATCCGAAAAAACTAAAAGGCGGCAAGGCCTACATTGTCGCTTTTTCCGTGTGGGGCGTCGTGGTGGTGGTCAAGGTGCTCTGGGCGTTCGTCACCTCCTGATACACTTATCGGGTGAATTTTTCGTTTGAGGTTTTGCAAAACGATCCGACGGGTGCGCGACGAGGGCTGTTGAAGACACCGCATGGAGTGATCGAGACGCCGGTGTTCATGCCCGTGGGCACGGCGGCGACGGTGAAGGGCCTGACGCAGGAAGCGCTGGAGAGTCTCGGCGCGAAGATCATACTTGCCAATACTTATCATTTATATTTGCGGCCGGGGCATGGGCTGATTCGCAAGCTGGGCGGACTGCACAAGTTCATGTCGTGGAACGGCGCGATTTTGACCGATTCCGGCGGGTATCAGGTGTTCAGCCTGTCCGAATTGCGTAAGATCACCGATGAAGGCGTGCGCTTCCGTTCGCACCTGGACGGCTCCGAACACCTGCTCACACCTGAAAAAGCGGCGGAAATTCAACTTGCGCTTGGTTCCGACATCGCGATGGTTCTCGACGAGTGCATCGAGACTCCGGCCCCGCGAAGCATCGCCGAAGCGGCGCTGAAGCGCACGACTGGCTGGGCGAGACGCGCTCGGCAATATTTTTTGCAGCAAGCGCAGCAAAACGGGGAATCCGCGCAGTGGCAATTCGGAATTGTGCAAGGCGCGACGTTTCCGGATTTGCGACGGGAAAGCGCGCGGCAACTTCTGGAACTGGATTTTCCCGGCTACGCGGTCGGCGGACTTGCCGTTGGCGAGCCCCACGAAACCACATGCGAGATGACCGCGGAAGTCACCGCGCTGCTGGCAAAAGAGCGCCCGCGTTACCTGATGGGCGTAGGGCGCCCGGAACAGATCGCTGATTATGTGGCGCGGGGGATCGACATGATGGATTGCGTGCTGCCGACGCGCGCGGCGCGGCATGCGTGTCTTTACACGAGCGAAGGCCGCGTGCTGATCAAGAACGCGCGCTACATGGGAGACGAAGGCCCGATCGATCCGCGATGCGCTTGTACGGTGTGCAAGCGCTACACGCGCGCTTATCTTCGGCATCTGTTCGCCGCTCGAGAAATCACCGCGGCGATCCTCGCAACCCACCACAATGTCCACTTTTACCTTGACATAATGCGGCAAATCCGAGAGGCTATCAGTTTTGGACAACTTGCAAATTTCGCAACAGAGCTGCGCGCGCGTTATGAGGCGGGTCCAGTCTGAAGCGAGCCGCTCGGGACGCGCATAAGGCGTTTGCGGGCGCGGGCAACCCGCACAGGTCGAGTCTCAGCAGGAGAATCGAGCGGGAAGGGAAGCGGGAACTCACCCGCTAGAGGATGGTATTCTCTCCTTCCGGTTCGGGTAGCGGGCCGCGGTTGTGCCAACGGGCCCATTCAGGAAAAATTCGGAAAGGCATGGAACAATTCGGAACATGAATCTGGCAGCACTTTTTTTCTGGCAAGGCGGCATCGGGGGAGGGTTTGGCGGTTTTCTGATTCCCCTCGGCCTCATGTTCGGAATCATGTATTTCCTGGTGATACTGCCGCAGCAGCGGCAGCGCAAGAAAGTGCAGGAGATGCTGGCGGCCGTGAAGAACGGCGACAAGGTGGTTACAACGGCGGGCATCTACGGCACGATTAACGGCATGGACGGCGACACCGTGATTCTGAAGATCGCCGATAATGTAAAAATCCGCATCGCGCGGGCAGCGATTGCTCAGGTGGAGGCATCCGACGATGCGAAATAACTCCATGAGCCACCTGACTTCGCGCTTGATCTCTTAACCATGAACCCTAATCTGAAGTGGAAAGCTCTGTTCATCCTCGCAGTCATTCTGTTGTGCATTTATGCCGTAATCGGCTATCCGGATTTCCCGACTTCGTTCACGGCGCTCAAGAACAACTTCGAGCGCCAGATCAAGCTTGGGCTGGACCTGCAGGGCGGCACCCACCTGATCCTCCAGGTTCAGGTGCAGGAAGCCATTGCGCAGGAAACCGACCAGACGGTGGATCGCCTGACGACGGAGCTGCGCGCCAAGAATGTCCACTATGACGAAGTGCGCCGCGCGGACGACTCGCACATTGTGGTGCGCAACATTTCTTCGGACCAGAGCGCGCAGTTCCGCGACATTTTGCACCAGCCGCAGTATGAAAGCGCCTGGGACCTGGGTGCCGCGCCCGGCGAACCGAACAGCTTTCTGATGACATTGCGTCCCGGCGCGATTGCGGCGACTCAGGAAACCACGATGAGCCAATCGCTCGAAACGATCGAGCGCCGCATCAACGCCCTGGGCCTGACCGAACCCACCATCCAATTGCATGGCCGCAAGGACAACGAAATTCTGGTGCAGCTGCCGGGTGAAGGCGATCCGGAGCGCGCCAAGGCGGTTATTCAGGCCGGCGGTCAATTGGAATTGATGCTGCTGGTCGATCCCATACCGTATCCGTCGCAATCCGCCGGGTTGGCCAAATACGGTGGTGTTTTGCCGCCGAATACGGAGTTGCTGAAAGAGCGGCCGGAATCGCACATTCGGCAGAATCCGAACGATACGTCGGAAAACTGGTATCTGGTGCAGCGGCCTCCCGCGGTGACCGGGCGCGATCTGCGCAGCGCTACGGAAAACCGCAACACGGAGATGCCGGGTCAGTGGCAAATCAACTTTGTGCTTTCGAACGAGGCGGCGAAGCGATTCGGTCCATTCACGGAACAAAACAAGGGCCGGCAAATGGCGATCGTCCTGGAGCACCAGGTCTACTCGGCGCCGACGATTCAAAGCCGCATTGAGGATCAGGGCCGGATCGACGGCAACTTCAGCCAGGAGCAGGCGCACGATCTGGCTCTGGTGTTGCGGGCCGGAGCATTGCCTGCCTCGATCAAGTATCTTGAGGAACGCACGGTCGGTCCGTCGCTCGGAGCGGATTCCATTCGCCACGGCGTGCAGGCATCGATCCTGAGCCTGCTCGTAGTGATGGTGTTCATGGTGTTCTATTACCGGTTGTCGGGCGGAAACGCCGTGCTGGCATTGATTATCAACCTGGTTATCTTGTTGGCCGCGCTGGCCATGTTTGGCGCGGTATTGACCTTGCCGGGCATCGCAGGCGTGATTTTGACCATCGGTATGGGTGTCGACTCCAACGTCCTGGTCTTCGAGCGCATTCGTGAAGAGCTTCGCAATGGAAAATCATCGGCGGCGGCGGTGGACGCGGGCTTCTCCAAGGCGTTTCTGACTATTATTGACACGCACGTGACCACGGTGGTCTCAGCCTTCTTCCTGTTCATTTTTGGAACCGGCCCGATCAAGGGATTTGCCATCACCCTGACCATCGGGTTGATTGCCAACGTGTTTACGGCAATCTATGTTTCCAAGACGATTTTCCAGTACCACCTGGCGAAGATGGACCGCCAGGCGGAACTGAGTATCTAGGCGACGTACAGTCCTAAGGTTCCGGTACTACCCCATCCTTTGGGGAGTGGGAACAAACAGGAAGATCGTGGAGTCTAAAGAAGGGAAGCGCGAAAAGGCATGATCGAGCTCTTTCAACAGCCCAATCTCGACTGGATGGGTAAGGCTAAGTATTTCTTCGCCTTGAGCGGTACCTTGCTGATTATCGGCTGGGCCGCGATTTTTCTGAAGGGCGGCATCAAGTACGGCATTGATTTCCGGGGTGGCACGGACGTGGACGTACGTTTTGCCAAAGCGCCGGACGTCGAACAACTCCGCAACGGTCTACGTGCCCAAGGCTTGGGCAACAGCGAGATTCAAAGCATCAGTGATATTGCCAATCCGAATTCGAACGAAGTATTGATTTTCGTGGCGCAGGTGGGGGAGGGCGACCAGGCGCTCGATGAAGCAAAGGCCAAGGTGCTCACCGCTCTGAATGCCACGTTCGGTGTTTCCGGATCGGGAAAGCAGGATTTCAATGCTGCCACACCGACTTCCCTGGCGAAGTATTTGGTGGAGAAAGATCCGCTGGCCCTTTCGGTGGCTGCGGGAGACAGATACCAGCAGTTGGCAAGGGCGATTCTGGTGTATCGCGACAAAGACATGAACGGCGTGCTGACAAACCTCGACGATCTGGCCAAGGTGAGCGGCGTTACACCTGCCGTGGTGGCTGGGCTCAAAGAAGGTTTTTCACCGGCACCCTTCGCCATCCGCAACGCCGAAATCGTCAGCGCCAAGGTGGGTGCCGAGTTACGCAATCAGGCTATCCGAGTAACCCTCTATGCTTTGGCAGGCATGCTGGTATATATTGCATTCCGGTTCGAATGGATTTACGGAGCCGCGGCGGTTCTAGCGGTCTTCCACGACGTCCTGATTACACTGGGTCTGTTCAAGATTTTTGGATTTGAAATTTCGCTGACGGTCATTGCAGCTTTGCTCACCCTGGTCGGCTATTCGATGAACGATACTATCGTCATCTTTGACCGCATCCGGGAAAACAGCCGCTTGCTGCGCAAGGAGCCATTCGCGGACATTGTCAACAAGTCGATCAACCAGACATTGTCGCGAACGATTCTGACCAGCGGTTTAACCTTTCTCACCGTGCTCGTCCTGTTCCTGATGGGCGGCCAGGTGCTTCGGGCGTTCGCCTTTGCCCTGGTGGTGGGGATTGTGGTAGGAACGTACTCCAGTTTTGGTATCGCCGCGCCGCTGG
>Ga0210399_10002772_pt1 | contig 13653 bp, 7 predicted proteins | sample IncBWC14MmetaG_FD_150865 | JGI IMG/M metagenome (GOLD analysis project Ga0210399, IMG submission 150865) | Forest soil microbial communities from Barre Woods Harvard Forest LTER site, Petersham, Massachusetts, United States - Inc-BW-C-14-M | ecosystem: Environmental > Terrestrial > Soil >... | reverse complement strand
TGCAGCCCAAACCGGCGCAGGTTGTCGTCGATCGCGTATGATCCCTCCCTAGGACTCCAGCCACCTAACGTTCAGTCGGCTTTTGAAAGTGGCCAAGCGTCGGGTCTCCGCGATCACGCCCGCATCTCGGTCGACGGCAAAGACTTCAGCGATGCTGTTGAAAGCGAAATGGCGATGGCGTCCGGCTCGCATGCTGCTTGCTTTGCAAAGCGATGGCGCCCCCGACACGATTCGAATTTGTGACCTCCACCTTCGGAGGGGGGCGCTCTATCCAGCTGAGCTACGGGCGCATTCTGCTTACGCAGTGCTTACGCAAGTTTCTTGCGAGTGAGAAGACACAAAAAGCGATCTTGCAAGTCTTTGAGTTTCAGTCGTCTTTCAACTCCATATCTTCGCACAGACCGCTTGACATCTGCCTTCGGAGGGCACCGCTGGCGGATGGACCACTTATGGGCAAATCGTTTCTAAGGGGCGCTGACCTTGGTCGCATCGTCGCTGCGACCATCCGCGCGATGAAAAGTATGAGCGCCGGCATCATAGTCGTATTCGGCGCCGCAGGCGGCGCATATGGCCCAAACGTGGCGGATAAGACGAAGCCTCATCATCAGCTGCGTGTGCCGCAACGCTGCTACCCGTCTCGTCCACTCTGTGTCAGCACCACGCAGCGACGCGACGCCCAACATCGCGCCGCAACATTCACAACGAGTTCGCTCGGCCACCACCTGCATGCGGCGCCTGTCGCGAATGTACAGCACAATCGCGATCGGGAGCGCCACCGGAAATGCAATCACGATAATGGGCAGCAGCAGCGGAATGGGTATGCGGCGCATGGCCGAATAATAGCATCGCGCAATTTGGACTTGCCAGATCTCCGCACTCGCCCCGTGGAGGTGTCGGAAGCACGCTCTTTTGCTTCGCTCGATACCGAGCCTGGCGGCCTTCAGCGTTCGCTTTTGATGGGTAGAAACCAGATCCCTCGGGGCATGGACTGTGCGTCATGCGGAAGATTGGATAAGGTATCGAAGGTTCGGCTGGTGTGGGGAAAAGCGGTAGCGCTCCCTCGCTACCAAAGCCTCCGATTTACTGGGCCGTCCAGTCCGATCAGGTGAAGAGCTTGACCGGCGGGCCCGCGGGCTTGGAGAGAACGTTCATGACGAGACGATCTGCTTTCGCAACCTCACCCTCGAACCCGGACATAAAGGAGATCCAGACGATCCCGGAGCGCAAGGCCGACATGCCCTATGCGCCCGCGATCCGCGTCGAGAGCCCGTGCGGGTTGTTGTTCATCTCGGGGGCCACGCCATCGCCGCTCTATCACAAGCATCCACACGTGCTTTCGGAACATGACCATCCCAATTCAATCGTAGATCAGACCCGCCGAGCCATGGAAACGATCAAGACCATACTTGACCACGAGGGGCTGACCTGGACCGATGTCGTGAAAGTCACGAAATATCTCACCGATATCCGTGACCAGGACGGGATGGTGACAGTGCTCAAGGAGTATTTCGGCGAGTGGACGCCCGCGAGCACGACGATCTGCGTCAATCAGCTTTCGACGCCCGGTGCGCGGGTGGAGCTTGATATGATCGCCGCGTTTCCGAGGGGCCGCTAGCGGATGGCCATTGCGGACATTCGCCTCATCCTACTCGCTTCCGTTCCGGCCTGGGTCGGATGTCTCAACCTGGTGGCGCCAAATTGCATCCGCGAGGAATTCAAGGTGAGGGGATGCTCGGCGCGGTTTGTCTGGTGCGGCGTCGCGTTGCGCCGATCTAACTCAACTCTGATGCTCTGTTGAAGCACCTGCAGGCCGGAATGAAGACCCCAGATAAAATGCAGCCCGACAGATTGGGCCGCGCGATGCCAATCACCGGATCGATCGTCCCGACGTCTGAAAGTGTCTGCCGATCGGGATGCTGCCCACGCTTGTTCGCGGAGCACGATCGTGAGGGTGTCGCTTTCGAATCGTGTGACCGGGACGCTCAACCGAACACAGCGGCAATTCGCGCGAGAGCTGCCGGCATCATAGCGACGACAGATCGAGCGCGGGCGGCATTATTTCGTGCAGCGACGGCCCGGTGACGACAATCTCCGCGACGTCGGGCCATTTGCCGCCGGCTATTATATGGCGGGTCGCCACGCCTTCGATGCCGAACCGTGAGTAGCGCAGCCCTCTCGACAGCGTGTGTGCTTCCATTCCGACAGCCAGGCCGTGAAGCGGCCGCTGTCACGTTCGCCGCCATGCCATGCCGCTGTGACCTCGCCATCACCAGCGACCATGATCACGGTATCCAGCCCCTTCGAGCGGCGCAGGGTTTCGATTGCCTGCTGCGGGGTCTGCGCGATCGGCCCGGAGACATTAAACGAGGTATTGACCGACATCTCGACGCCGATGTGACGGCCGAGGGCCTTGAGATAAGCATAGGTGAGGGGATCATCCTGCGCGCGCACGATTTGGATTCGGCCGGTGCCGTCGGCGTGGATCACCGCCGGAATTGTCTCGCGCGCCTGTGGCTTTGATTGCGCGGTCAGCACCATGTAATTGTAGGCGTTGTAATCGGCATCGGCCGCGCCTTCGAGCAGATCGAAATACTTTCGTGCCGCCTCCAGCGTCGCCATCGGCGCCAGCGGACGGATCGCTTCGCGATATTTCACGCGCTCGTTGAGACGTTCTCGGACAGTTGGATCGCACGGATTAGCCAGGATCGAACGGTGGCCGAGTGCGCGCGGCCCGGTCTCCGCCGGTCCCTGGTACAACGCAACGACGCCGCCCTGGGCAACGATACTCGCCATCAGGTCAGCGACAGCGTCGCGGCCTTCCGGCGTCGCGATTTCGCCGATCCTTTGCGAGGCGATGTCATCGGCCTTGAGCGCGTCGACGATATCAGTTTGAGACGGCGGCAATCCGCAATAGAAGGTGTGGGTCATCGGCGGGCCGCGCGGCGCGCCTGCAAGGTGCGCGAACATCCAGGCGGCGCCGACGGTCACGCCGGGGTCTCCCGGCGTCGGCGGCACCCAAAGATGCAGCCGGGCTTTACGCCCTTGTGCCTGCGCAAACCACGCCTCGTCAAAATGTTCGAGCAGGCGCATGTTGCCCAGCGCGTTCAGCGCCACCCCTCCGGTCAGAACCAGCTGGTGGGCGCCGGTCAAGCGCAACAGATGATCCACAACATGAACCATCGCGTCCTCGAACACCAGTTGCGTCGCCGCCGCCTTGTCGAGCCGGCCCTTGGTGTCCGGACGGTGATGGATGTCCTCGACCCGCAGCACCGCGTCGGGGTTCCACAGCTGATCCGGCGCAAGCGGCTCGCCGAGGATGTCGGTCAATGCCGGTTTGTAGGGATGATCAAACGGGTCGCAATGCCAGTTGGCCATCACTCGATTAAGCCTGATCTCGCCGGCTTGGCCGAAATCCAGAACCTCTTTCAACCGCGGGTAGATTGGATTGGTAGCGCGGTTCAAGTCGCCCCAGGCGGCGGCGCCCATATAACGGCCCTCACTGGACAGCCAGGTCCAGCCGCCCTGGGTCGAGGAGATCACGCTGTAGAAGATGCCTAGCGAATCGAAAATGCTTTCATTGCAGTAGCGCCGGCGTACGGCGCCGCTTTGCGCTACATAGAGCGAGATCGAACCGCGATCGCCGGTACCGTCGAGCACCGCGATCGCAACCGGCTCGTCGCTATCCGCAAACGGCGATGCGGCGAAGGAAAACCAGGCATGATTGTCGTGGTGCGGCATGCAGATCAGCGACACGCGCGCGCCAAGGCCGAGCTGCTTGCCGAGGATTTTCGGCGTGCGGGTCATCTGCTCAAAGCGGCGGCCATCAAAGGCCGCAACGTTGGTGGTCCTGGCGAGGCGCAACAATTTCAGGCTTTGCGGTGCGTCCTCCAGCACCGAGCGAGCAAACGTTGCGATCAATGTCGGATAATCCCAGGTTGTCAGCCACGCTGCGATGTCGCCGATATCGCGCCCCATGCCGCGCAGCGCGGCCACCATCGCATCGATCGATAGCCACGGATATTCGGTGGTGTGTTTGTTGCCCGAGAAGCGTTCTTCCTCATTATTGACGATGAGGCGCGGACCGCCCGCCCGGGTCACCTCGACCAGAGCAACCCCGGTATTGTGCATACCGGGAGCGCCGAGCCCGGCGAGATAAATGGTCTCGCCGCGCTGCAAGCGCTCGCGAACCAGTGTGATCCGCTGATCGGCAAAATCGGAGCCGAGCTGATGAAAGCCTGCGGCAGCCATCAATCGCGTGCTCAGCCAGTGCGCCGCACGAAATCCGAAGGCGCCGAGTTTTGGATGCAGGGGACCAATTCGTTGGCGCGGCGGGGGCAACAGGTCGGTCTCGGTTGAGGGTTACGGAACGTTGGCTGCGGGGCATCAACCATAATTGCACCTCGGCAAAAATGCCTGGCACCGATCGCGCGTTCCATTATACCCCCAGACGGGCTTTCTAAACAACGCCGACGGAAATGAACGGACGCACGGGATCAACGCCGGCTTTCGTCAGCCGGAGCGCGGCTGCGTTGGGCGAAGGCTCCGGCGAAAAGATCTTGGGCCGGGTTCTAGCCAGAGGCCTTGCCGGGACGAGTTGAGCGAGCGGGTCTATCTGGTCGTCGACGGCATCGACGGCCGATCCATCACATGGAGTTCAAGGACGCGAGCCGGATCGAGGGGGGTGGGGCAGGACATGATCGTCGAAGTGGCACCCGTTGTCTCCTGTCCAAGGCCCGCGGACGGCAACATCGCAGCCAATGCCGAGGAGAACGATGGTGTCTACAGGCCGAGCCGGCACCTGGAGCGCATCCGCGACAGCTTTGAGCGACAGGGCCAGGGATTCGGAAGCCTTCGTTCGTAGCCAAGTCCGCCGCCCTGGAGGCCCTGCGACGGGCTGGCCATGTCGAGCGGATCGATGCCGACCACTGGAAGATCCCTACGACATTGTCGAACGCGGGCAGGGCCATGATCTTAGCTCAGGGTGGCTATGGGCTCAGAATGAAGTTGCGGCTTGAACCTGAGAGCGCCCTGCTTCGACGCCAGTTGAATGTCTTGAGGCGCAAGCTGCATGGTCGCGTCCCACGAACCATGATCGCTTGCTCGTTATCGAGCTGTTTCGTTGGTTTCCATCACTCCTGAAGGTTCTCACAATCATCCGGCCCGAGACCCTCGTGTGTTGGGACAGAGCCCGCTTTCGCGGCTACTGGCGTTGGAAGTCGTGCCCACGGGGAAGGCGAGCGCAGATCGGCACGGAGCTGCACAGATTGGTCCGCCGGATGAGCGTCGAGAATCCACTTTGGGGAGCACCACACATTCACGGAGAATTGCTCAAGCTTGGGTTTGAGGTCGCGCCGTCGGGCGTCGAAGGACATGGCCAAACGGCGAGGGCCGCCCAGCCAGGGATGGCGGACCTTCATGCATAACCACGCGCCGGACATTGCTGCCATGGACCTGTTCGTTGTTCCGACCATCGGTTCGGCCTGCTCTATGCCTTCGTCATCGTCGGGCTCGCTCACAGAGCTATTGTCTGGATCAATGTCACAGCATATCCGACCGCCGATTGGATCTCGCGACAAATCACGGAGGCATTCCCCTGGAACGAGGCTCCGCGCTACATGATCCGAGACCACGATCGGATCTACGGTGCGGTCGTCACGCGCCGACTGCGCGATAGGCATCCGGGACAAGCCTACCGCACCAGCTTTGACCCTGGCAGAATGGCTTTGCAAAACGGCTGATTGGATCGATCCGGCAAGAGAGCGTCGATCATATGATTGTCCTGGGCGAGGCGCATCTGCATCGCATCCTGAAATCTTACCCCCGCTACTACAACGGGAGTCAGAACGCATCGGTCTTTGAACAAGGATGCGCCCATCTCCCACTCGGTACAGCGCACCGGTGTCATTTGTTCACGCGCCGTCCTTGGCGGACCTTATCACCATTATAGTCGGATTTAAGTTTTCGGTACACACAGGTGTAACTCGTCGGGGTCTTGGATTGTATCGCGTAGCGCTGATATAACGATGCGCGCTGAAGCGCATGGAAAGCCGACCAGTGTTCGGCGAGATCGTCTTGGTTTCTAATGCAACGTCTGCTGCTTCGCGCCAGGGCCCGATTTCGCGACGCGACCAAGCCGCTGCGCCAAGCCGCGGTGGGTGCGTTGACGATCGGAATACTGCGTATCGCCCGCTATTTCGATCCGATCAAGACCGCCGACCTGTTCGGCCGTATCGCCCGCTCGATCGGGCCCATGATGCGGGAGCAAAAGATCGGACGCGCCAATCTGACCGCTGCATTTCCGGAGAAATCGCCTGCGGAGGTCGAGGCCATCCTCACGGGCGTCTGGGACAATCTCGGTCGCGTCGGCGCCGAATTTGCGCATCTCGATCATATCTGGGAGCACGATCCCACCCGCCCTGAGGATAGCCGGATCGAGATCGAGATGCGCTCCTACGAATTGTTTACGCAGCTGCGGCTCGACGGCAAACCGGCGCTGATCTTTGCAAGCCATCTCGCCAACTGGGAACTTCCCGCGCTGGCGGCCGTCGAGCACGGGCTGGACGCCGCGATCCTGTATCGCCGGCCCAATATCGCGTCAGCCGACCGCATCATCCAGGATATGCGCGCCATAAAAATGGGCACGCTGATCCCGGCTGGTCATGACGCACCCCTAAAACTAGCCGAGGCCCTGAAAAATGGTCAGCACGTCGGGATGCTGGTCGACCAGTATCTGACCAACGGCGTCGAGGTTACTTTCTTTGGTCGGAAGACCAGGGCTAATCCGCTGCTGGCCCGATTGCTGCGGCAGATCGAGTGCCCGATTCATGGTGTCCGCATCATCCGCCTGCCCCAACACCGCTTTCGTGCCGAACTGTCCGAAGAAGTGAAGCCGGTCCGCGACGCCGCCGGTCAAATCGACATTCAGGGAACGATGCAGGCGGTCACATCGGTGATCGAGGGCTGGATCCGCGAATATCCCGATCAGTGGCTGTGGCTACACCGCCGCTGGCGGTAAACGCCCCACATCATGGCCCCCGGATGAACGAAGCGATGTTCGGAAACGAACGCAACGCCTGCCGTAACACCCACGCACGTCATGATCCGCGACAGCGAATGATCCGGCATTCCGCGACATCAGCGACCAATCACCGGCCTCTTTCAGGGTGACGAACTCCAACCGCACCTTCGTGAGTTCACCGCCTAAACTTGCTCGTTCCTCCGGTTATCGTTGGCCATGGCCCTTACCGGAAGAGCACGAGCAGATGACCCCGTAGCCCTCACCGGATGCATATCGTCCAGGTCGGCAATGCGCCGGTCAATCTCACTGATCACATGCTTCGAGAACGGCCCGAGGTGCAGGTACAGCGCCATCAACATCACGATGTAACGCAGTGCGCCCGGATTAGTATTGGCGACCTCAATGAAGGTCTTCCAGAACGGCTCGCGAACCTCCGGCAGGGTCCGCATGATCCGGTGTACGCTGTCGATGCCGCCGAGCCTCTTGCGCATGTCGCCATCCGGGAGATCGCGGCGGCGGTCGGACCGGTCGAGCATGACGGCGAGCCGTGACAGCCGTCCCGCATATGCCGTCGGGCTGAACACGTGCCCGAGCACGGCCTTATAATCCGCAAGGATGTCAGGAAGCGGGCGCTTGGTGTCGAAATTGCAGCCGAGCGTGCACTGATCGCCGGCCTGCTCAATCCTCATGACGTCATGGTCCTTGTGCAGGCGGCCTTCCTTCTCCAGCCGCCGCGTCAGCTGTGTGCCAGGCAGCGCATAGAGCAATCCAACCATGCAGACTGGAATGCTCGCCTCCTCGATGAAGTCGATCATCGCCTGTCCTATTGAGACCTTCTCGGCATCGAACCCGACGATGAAGCCGGCTGTGACGAACATGCCGTAGCCATAAATCTTATGGATGCACTCGGCGATGTTGCGCCTGGTGTTCTGCTTCTTCTTCATCTGCACGAGCGTCTCCGGATCGGGGCTCTCAATGCCGACGAAAATCCCGAAGAAGTTCGCGTCCTTCATCGCCTGCAACAGCTCGTCATCGTCCGCGATATTGATCGAGGCTTCGGTCGAGAACTCGTACGGATAGTCGCGCTCTTCCAACCAGGCTTTGAGCCGCGGCAGTAGCGTGCGGAGGTTTTTCTTGTTGCCGATGAAATTGTCGTCGACGAAATCGACGTGCCCGCGATAACCGTGATCATAGAGCGCTTGCAGCTCGGCGATAATCTGATCGTTGGTTTTGGTGCGCGGCACGCGACCATATAGCTCGATAATATCGCAGAACTCGCACGTGAACGGGCAGCCACGCGAATATTGCACGCCAATGAAGAGATAATGATCGAACTTGATCAGATCGTAACGCGGCATCGGGCTTTGCGTGACGTCGATCTTGAATTTCTCGGCGATGAACACACCCTTGTGCTCGCCGTTTTCCCAGGCGGCAATGAAGTCCGCAATAACTTGCTCGGCCTCGCCGATCACCTGGAAGTCCGCGCCAGCATAAAGATGCGGGCTGGAGGAGACGTCAGGCCCGCCGACACACACTGGCTTGCCGTGCAGGTGGGCGAGATCGATCAGGTAGATGAAATCCGGCTGCTGGTTCAGCATGCCGCCGATCATAACGAGATCGGCCCAGTCGAGATCTGCGTCCGTCAAAGGCTCGGTGTTACGGTTGACGAGACGGATGTCCCAATGGTTCGGCAGCATGGCGGCGACCGTGATCAGGCCGAGTGGCGCCGCCGGATACTTCGCGCCGACCAGTTCGCAGGCCTCCGTGTAGTTCCAGAACGAGTTCGGAATGAACTTCGGATAGATCATTAGGACGCGGCAGGGGATCGTCATGTGATTCCGACCCGGAGGTTGGGGAGGTCACGGTGTCACGGAGTTTGTCGGGATTCAAGGGTTCGATTCGGGCGTCGATGCCGGCATCTTTAGCCGATGCCGGGCCGTCGGCAAAAGCATCGGGGGCAATCGCGAACAGGCGCTCCACAGCCAAGCACTCGCTGACTAGCCTCGGACGATCAGGCGGGAGTCCATTGACGAGCGCGACGTCGACCAAACCGGTGAGCGCGCTGTAATCTTCCAGCAAGCGCGGCCTCACGCGCGGCAGCTGCTCCCGGCAGTCGTTGATGGGCTCGGCGCTTGCCATTGCGATGATCGAGGGTGTGGCGTCGATAATGACGTCGCCCGCGACGTGTTTTCCCCTCAGCAATGACCTGGTGTTGGACAAGCGACATCGCGGAGGATCAAAGAGGCGCTCCGGTGTTTTCGCCACATTTTGTTCACATTCGTCTTATCCAACTCGTTGCGATTTTGTTGCGGCGTTCCCGACAAGACCGGCGCTCATATTTGGACTGGAGGCTTCGAATAAGAGCGCCCAGCCGTCCAGTCTGAACCAAGCTCATCCGAATCGCGCGTCGATTTTCGCTCTTGGCTTTTTGTGACGAAATTAATTTAGGAGACCAGCATGCCGGCTCCCACCCGGACAACCAGCACCTCACACACTGATTTCATGCGGGCCGTAAGTGACGAGCTAACCAAGTTCGAGCGCAGCGAGCGGAGATTTCGTAAGAAATGCCGCGACGAACGCGCTAAAAGATTGCACCTGCCCGTGGAAAAATACGACGCACCAGGACGGCTACTAGCGAAACCATCAAATCCAGTTCGCTGAGCTTGCGTACTCATAGCGACACAGTGCGCCCTGGCCTCAAATATGACCGGGTGAGGGAGGCGCCACTTGCACCCGATCGAATTTGGCGCCGAGTTCCAGCATTGCCGAATGCTGCGATTGCCCCCCTGCGGGTCGGTGATAGACGACCATGGTCCGAGCGGTAGCTCGAGCGATGTCTTGTCCCATGTCGCGTTCGATAAGCCCGAGCGCCAAATCGATGCCGGCCGCCATCCCAGTGGAGGTCCATACCGGGCCATCGGCGATCAAAATGCGATACATCTCGCCGGCGACCTTCTTCACGGAAGCACGAGGCGCGCGCGGCGATTCTTGTCGCAGGTCCTTTGAGCCGACTCGTCGAGCGGCGTAGCGCCAAACTGGAGAGGCGGCGGACTCCGCTCATTTTAGAGGCATCGTGCCGCTCGAGCGAAAGCGCCGCAATCACCATTGCTTGATCGGACGTGACCGCTTTTTCAAATCACGGTGGCGGTCTTGCGGCAACGCAACATGCATTGCCATGTAAATCGCCGCGGCGGTTTTTCCAAAGCGCACGTTTGCGGGTCACGACCATGGGTGTTGTCCGCTTCGCTCTGAGATTTCCGTACACATTCTATGTGCTGGCGGCGCTGGTGATGTTCCTCGGCATCACCTCGATCGTGTCGATGCCAACCGACATCTTTCCCGAGATCAACATCCCGGTGGTGACCATCGTCTGGCAGTACACTGGGCTCTCAACGCCGGAGATGGAGCAGCGGGTCACGACCTACAGCCAGTTCGCGCTCTCCTCGGCCGTCAACGGCATCCGCGACATCGAGGCGCAGACGCTGAACGGCATCTCCGTCCAAAAGGTTTATTTTCAGCCCGACGTGAACCTCGATCTTGCGATCTCGCAGATCGTTTCCGCCACCAATTTCATCCGCGTGCTGATGCCTCCCGGTATCCAGGCACCGGTGGTGGTGCAATACAACGCCTCGAGTGTGCCGGTGCTGCAGATCGGGCTGTCCTCCGACACGCTCAATGAGCAGCAGCTCTATGATTACGGCATCTATCGCCTGCGCCAGCAGCTTGCGCCGATTCACGGCGTCACCCTGCCGACGCCGGCCGGCGGCAAATACCGCCAGATCATGGTCGACCTCGATCCGCTGAAATTGCAGGCCAAGGGGCTGACGCCGATCGATGTCGTGAACGCGGTCAACGCCCAGAACCTGACATTGCCGTCGGGCCAGGCCAAGATCGGCGACACGCAATATACCGTTCGCACCAATGCTGTGCCGACCTCGATCGACGACCTCAACAACATCCCGGTAAAATTCGTCAACGGTGCCACCATTTTTGTCAAGGATATCGGCCAGGTCCATGACGGCAACGCCGTGCAGCAGAACGTCGTGCGCACCGACGGACGCCGCTCGGTGCTGCTCAGCATCGTCAAGAACGGCAATGCCTCCACGCTCGCCGTGGTCAATGCGGTCAAGCAGGCACTGGTCACCTCGCGCGCGGCTGCGCCAGCCGGCATGGTGATCAAGGAGCTGTTCGATCAATCGGTGTTCGTGAAGCAATCCATCGAGGGGCTGCTGAAGGAGGGCGCTATCGCCGCCGTCCTCACCGCGCTGATGATCGTCGTGTTCCTCGGCTCATGGCGCTCGACGCTGGTGGTGATGGTCTCGATCCCGCTGTCGATCCTGTCCTCGATGGTCGTCCTGTATTTCCTCGGCGAGACCATCAACACCATGACCTTGGGCGGGCTCGCGCTCGCGATCGGTATCCTGGTCGACGATTCCACGGTCACGATCGAGAACACCCATCGCCTCCTGACCGAAAAGCACATGTCCTTGCCATCGGCGACCTTGCATGGCGCGGCCGAAATCGCGGTGCCGACCCTGGTCTCGACGCTTGCCATCAGCTGCGTGTTCACCTCGGTGGTGTTTCTGGACGGCCCGGCAAAATATCTGTTCACCCCGCTGGGGCTGGCCGTCGTGTTCGCGATGCTGGCCTCTTACGTGTTCTCGCGAACGCTGACCCCGATCACCATCGGGCTCTTGCTCAAGAACGAGCATCATGGCGCGCCGGGAAATGGCTGGTTCGCACGGCTGTTTGCGGCCTTCGAACGCAATTTCGAAGCGATGCGCGAGAGTTACACGGAGATCCTCACCGGCGCGCTGAAGCACCGGCTGGCCATCCCGATCGTCGCGGCATTCGTGGTAGCACTGGGCGGGACGCTAACCGTCTTCGTCGGCCGCGACTTCTTTCCGATCATCGACGGCGGCCAGATCCAGTTGCACGTGCGGGTGCCGGCCGGCACCCGCATCGAGAAGACGGAAGCGATCTTTCAACAGGTCGAGGACAGGGTCCGTGAGGTCATTCCGGACAGGGATCGCGACCTGATTGTGGACAATATAGGCCTACCGGCGCGCTCCTATAATTACGCCTTCGGCGACGGCACCGCGACCGGCGCCAATGACGGTGTGATCCTGGTCGATTTGAAGGAAGGACACGCGCCGACGACGGGCTATGTGAAAAAGCTGCGCCAGATGCTGCCCGCGGAATTTCCTGAGAACATCTTCTACTTCCAGCCCGCCGACATGGTGACCCAGATCCTCAATTTCGGGATTCCCTCGCAGATCAATGTGCGCACGGTGGGCTACAACCGCGCCAACAATCTGCGCATTGCGCAGGAACTGCGCAAGCGGATATCAGCCATTCCCGGCGTCGCCGACGTTCATCTGCAGCAGGAGATCAACGGCCCCGAGTTCTTTGCCCAGATCGACCGCGCCCGCGCCAGCCAGTTCGGGTTGACCATGAACGACATCGCGCTCAACCTGAACACCTCGCTGTCGTCTTCCGAGCAGGTCGCGCCGAATTTCTGGACCGATCCCGCCAACGGTACGCCGTATTATATCGCCGTGCAGACACCGGAATACCGCGTCGATACACTGAACGAGCTGAAGAACACGCCGGTGACAAAGTTCACGGTGGGAAGCGCCGCCCCGGTGCCGGGCTTGCTCAGCAATGTCGCGAGCCTGAAGCGCGACTCGATTGCGACCAACGCCAACCAGGCCAACATCCAGCCGCTCTATGAGATCTACGGCAGCGCCGACGGCCGCGACCTCGGATCGATCTCGAGCGACATCAACAAGATCGTAGCAGAGTATCAGAAGCAGCTCACGCCGGGCAACCGCATCGAGGTGGTCGGCCAGATCGACAGCATGAACTCGGCGTTCCGCAACCTCGGCATCGGCATCCTGTTTGCGGCCGTCTTCGTCTATCTCCTGATGGTCGTGAACTACCAGACCTGGGGCGATCCCTTCGTGGTGATCCTCGCGCTTCCGGCGACGTTCTGCGGCATCATCACCATGCTGTTTGTCACCGGCACCACGGTGAGCGTCCCGTCGCTGATGGGGGCGATCATGGCGATCGGCGTTGCATCCGCAAATTCGATTCTGCTCGTCACCTTCGCGCGCGAGCAGCAGCTTTCCGGCATGAGTGCCTTTGAGGCCGCGATCGCCGCGGGCCGCACCCGCATTCGCCCCGTGCTGATGACGGCGACCGCGATGATCGTCGGCATGATTCCGATGGCGATCGGCGGCGCGGGCGAGGAGCAGAATGCCTCGCTGGCGCGCGCCGTCATCGGCGGACTCTTGTTTGCGACCCCGACGACCCTGTTCGTGGTGCCTTATCTCTTTGCCCTGCTGCGCAAGCGCAATGACGGCAAGCCGGCGAGGGGCGTATTTGCAGAGGATCCCGTATGAACGAGATAACCCCGTTCCCCGACAAGGGCGTGCCGGTCGACAACCTGGTGCGGCCGCAATTTCCCCCACGACGCTCGCGCGGCCGGCTGGCCGTGAGCCTGATCGTGCTCCTCCTGCTCGCCGGCACGCTGGGCTATGGCTTCTGGCAGCATTATCAGCTCCACGCCGAAGTGATCGCGACCGCGGAGGCCCGGCGCGATGCGGTGCCGGCGGTGCGCACCGCCGTGATCA
>Ga0210399_10002767_pt1 | contig 13664 bp, 11 predicted proteins | sample IncBWC14MmetaG_FD_150865 | JGI IMG/M metagenome (GOLD analysis project Ga0210399, IMG submission 150865) | Forest soil microbial communities from Barre Woods Harvard Forest LTER site, Petersham, Massachusetts, United States - Inc-BW-C-14-M | ecosystem: Environmental > Terrestrial > Soil >... | reverse complement strand
AATAGGTTTCCATTGCCTTACGTGCCCGCGTAAATCCTTGAAATCATCGACTTTTAGCACGCCATCTTTGTCTACCGTCGCTTCGCTCTGCTCAAGGAGGCTCCCTATCTTTAACTTGTTGCTCTCCGAACGCCGCGTCGACTGATAGGTGCCCGCAATGGCCTTAAGGTCGCCCACAGACAATTTCTGAAATTCAGGTTTCCCGGTATACGGGTAATAGCGATCGGCAAAGGCCGTCAGGATTTCCGTTCGAGTCTTGCTGGCGGATCCGGCCGAATTATAGGAGATGAAGATCACCAATTTTTCCTTCGGCTCGAGGAGAAATAAACTGTGAAACGCGATAAGGTCGCCACCGTGCCCGACGAACCGCAGCCCGTTGCGCCAAGTCTGGTAAAAACCCATGCACATCGCGGGTAAGGCGTCAGACGCGCCAAACTGCTTCGACCACATCGCGTCCAACGCTTCGGTTTTCAAAATCCGATGGCCCTCCCACTCGCCCCCATTCAACAGCGCCTGCGCAAAGCGGCCCATGTCTGACGCCGTCGAGGAAACACCTCCCGCGGGAGCAGGGTTGAAAATCTCAAAGCCGACGGCCGGCTTTTCCGTATTGTTCCGGTAGCCGTCCGAAGGGAACGGCAAGAGGTCTTCTGCAAGCGGCTGTTTAAAGCTGGAGTGTTTCATCCCCAGCGGCTGAAAAATGTGTTCCGCAACGTACTGCTCGAAGGGCTCGCCGCTCACTCGCTGTACGATATAACCTCCGAGTCCTACGCCATAGTTCGAATAGGCTGGCACCTCTCCCGGCGGGAAGATCCTCCGTGGCTGGTTGGCGATCAAGAAATCTCGGAGCGGCACGGCCTGCTTCGGGTCCGTCAGGAGAATATCTCGAATCTCTTCCTCGAACCCACCAGTGTGAGTCATCAGGTTCCGCAGTGTGATGGGCTTTCCGAAGGCCGGTGCGATTTGGAAATCGAGATACTTGTTCACGTCCGCGTCGATGTCCAGCTTGCCTTGCTCCGCCAATTGCATGACGGAAATCCAGGTGAAGAGTTTGGAGATCGAAGCCAAACGAAACATCGTCGTTTCCGGATCAACCGGTTTTTTCTTCGGAACGTCGGAGAATCCATAGCCCTTCCTGAGCAGATCCTTCCCATCTTTCATCACCAGAACGGTCGCGCCGGCGACATCGCTGCGCTCCAGCTGCAGCGGAATGATGCCGTCAAAGAATGCCTCCAGGTCAGTCCTCTCCAGGGCGTGCGCTGCGCTGGGCGGAACGGCCGCCGAGGCTTTCTCCTGCGCGCTAGCCGTGGCAGGTTTGGGAAGAACGATCGTTTGTGGAGATTGTGCCAGCGCTGGAATAAATACACCTATCACTGAAGCAACCAAAACTCTGCCGATCGCCGCCATGCCGCCTCCCGAGCTCAATTGAATTGGCACCGAGTCTCGTGGAAATGCGAAAAACGCGCAACTAAAACATTACGGATTGGCTGGTTTCAGAGGTACTGCGGGAGGCGGTGGTGGCACGAATTTGGCGTCGTCCACGGGAACGTTTTGCTGGACCTGCTCGACCTGGATGGTGAACCGGTTCCCTGGGCGCGCGAGCGTCCACCGGAACGGCAGCTTCACTCGATCCACATCGCGATAATCCGCATAGTCGATCTGCGTAGGATTGCGCCCAAGTGGAGTTTCCGCATAGCGGATCAGGCGAAGCAACAAGCCCGATTCTTTGTCTAGGTACAAGCGCAACGGCGGCTGGCCTTCGCTGCGCCCCACCACCAGGTACGTCTCATGACCATCGATCTTCTCTCCGGGATCGACACGAAATTTCTGGTAGAGCGCCTTGACGTGTGCCGCAAAATAAAGATCCGCATCGATCCGCGCCGCGTCATTTTCCGCCGCGGACATCATGTGCACGCGCCCGGGAACGCTCAGCCACCCCTGCTTCCCGTCGAATGCTGTGACGCTGTCTCCGCCCTTCAGATGCATCACCGAGAAGCGCTTGTCCGGCGCCTTCGAATAGACATCCATGGGGAAATGTTGCCCGCCGAACGCGGTCAGCGTCCCCTTCTGTACCCTGCTTGTAATTTTCTGGAGCGCTTCCGCGCCGCCGATGGCCGCGAGATATTTGTCGAGAAGTTGTTCGGCAACCGGCAGCGAGGCTTTTTCCTCGCCGGGCTTTTTCCCCTGATCAGCCGCCGGTCTTGGCTCTTCGTCAGTAATGATCGGGGTCCCCACCGGTTGCGCTGAGCCACGATGGCAGGAATAGCAGGTCACCTCGCGATGCCCCTCGAAGTTGTCTTTGTTGATGGCCATCATCATATTGATCATCTTGCGTGCGGTTACTTTAGTCTTCTTGTCGTCCTTTTCGTTGGCATGCTCGACGTGGCAGTACTCGCATTCCACGCCAAGCGAAGCCGCAATGAATTGCATCGCGGGGATCACCTGATCGGCGGGTACGCCCTTTAGCGCCTGAATATTCTTGAACTGCTCTTCGGCGAGCTTGGGCGCGGGAGCGCTCGAAGCAGGTACCGGCGGCGGAGCGGACTGCGCCCACGCCATCGCCATCGGCAACAAAACGCCTAGTGCTGTCCCACACACGGCCAACCAGAGATCCCGAGCATGCCTGTTCACGATTTTTGTCCTCGCAAGTGATGTGACGACGGAATACGCGGCACGGTTTCGACCGCCACGAAATTTATGGGAAAACGCTAAGGCTCAGGCGCCGATTTCGCCGCGCTTCGCCAGCGCCGTGATGCGGTCAGCGGCGCGGAACGCCAGCGCTTCAATCGTCATGGTGGGTTGACCGCGCCCAGAGGTCACCAAGCTGCTGCCATCGCAAAGGAAAAGATTCTTGACGTCATGTGTCCGATGGTCCGCATTGATCACAGACGTCTTCGGATCGTTCCCCATGCGGCAGGTGCCGAGAAGGTGCACGCCAAACTGCTGTTCCTGCACAGGAAAACTCCATTTTTTCTGTGCGCCTGCCGCTTCGTGGACCTCATGGGCCCGCTCGAGCAACCAGTTGGTGAACTTCAGATCATCGGGGTGATCTTTGTAGGTCATGCGCAGAGCGGGCAGGCCCCAGGCATCTTTCAACTCTGGATCAAGCGAGAAACTGTTGTTCTCGACTGGCAACGATGTGCCATGGGTCGAGACTTCCATGGTGCGCGTGAAATCGTGCGCCAGGGCGGCTTTGAAATCCTTGCCCCACCTCGGCGTTCCGGGAGGAAGACCGCCCATTCCAAATCCTATAGGCGTGAAATCGATTCGCGCGTCAAGCCCGCCCCCGCCATAGAAGCCCACTTTTTGTGGATCGAGTTCGTAGAAATCATGTAGTACGCGGCTGACGGCGTAGCCCTTGTATTCGTTGAGGGGATGCTCGTACAAGCCCATCACTGCCGCGTAGGTGTTGAACATCAGGTATTTCCCGACGATGCCGCTGGAGTTCGCCAGGCCGTTGGGAAATTGCTTGTTGGCGGAGAGCAACAGCAGCCGCGGCGTCTCCGCACCGTTCGCGCAAACCACCACCGCCTTGGCCTTCTGCAGATGAGTATTGCGCTTTTCGTCGAAATAAGTAGCGCCAATCGCGCGTCCGTTGGCGTCCGTCTCGATGCGATGCACGTAAGAGTTCGGCCGAATCTCGCAGCGGCCGGTTTTCTCAGCCATGCGAATCGCAGTAGCCAGCGAACTGGACTTCGCTCCAACCTCGCACCCGAATCCCAGGCAGAACCCGCAATTGACGCAAGCGCTGCGTCCGGGGCGCGCCTGCGAAAGAATCGCCATCGGCGCGGGGTACGGATGCCAGCCCAGCTTGCGCGCCGCTCGCTCGAAAATCACTCCCGAAGACTTCACCGGCAACGGTGGCATTGGATAAGGCTTCGATCGTGGCGGATCAAACGGGCTGGCGCCCGCTAGCCCGGAAACTCCGATCTCCCACTCCACTTTGGTGTAATAAGGTTCGAGGTCCGCGTAAGTAATCGGCCAATCCGCAAAGCCCGTGCCCGCTATCGGACCGATTTTGCTGCGCTCGATGAAATCGATCTCGTGAAATCGCCAGAAGTTCGCGGTGAAATGGACGCTCGTCCCGCCCACACAACGCCCATAAGCCAGTGCCCGCTGCGGCTTGGCTTTCTCGTCTGGCGTCTTGCGAAACGTGTTCGGCTGCAGCTTCGGATGGTTGGTGAGTTTATCCTGTGCAAAGATCTCGATTTCGCTGTGTGTAAAATCCGCTTCGGTAAGATACGGGCCTTGCTCCAGCACGACTACGCGAAAACCATTTGTCGAGAGTTCCTTCGCGAGGATGCCGCCGGCCGCGCCCGACCCGATGATGACAAAGTCTACTTCGTCCGAAGTTTTGTAACGAGGCTGGTCGACCATCATTTCTTGTCCGCCTCTTTCCCAACTGGCTGCCACCCTGGATAGTCCTTGTCGTAGTACCCAAACGGCGGCTGAAACATATGCTCGCGCTCGCGCCCGATGACTTTCCACCCGACGCCATCATGGTTCCCGCCGTAATCCGGATCGATAAGGAATCCCGCAATGGTCTGTTGACGCAGCGTTCCAAAAAAGTCTTGCGCGCTGGGCCGCGCCCGGTATGGCCCCGGCCCCGCAGCGGTGTTTTCATCGAACGAATGCAACACCGCATCCTGCTGTTCCACCGCCAGACCAGAAAATTTTGCGGCGCCGGGGAACATCTCGGTCACGCGCGCCTGCAATTCCGGCAGCCCCTCGCGGTAAGTCTTCTGATCATCGGCGGCAAAGGTGGCCAATCCTCGATCGATAAAATAAACAACTCCGGCTTCGCGTGCTCCCGGAGTCTCGTCCGAAGGAATGATGCGCGCCGTTATGGCTTCGATCTCCACAGCCTCGTCCGGCGTGAAGAATTCGAATTTCGGCGGCGTGGCAGAGTTCACTGCTCGGTGAGCATGATCGGCAGCCGCCACGAGCGCAGGCAGGTGTGTGGAAACCCAAACGGCAGAGAGGCCACTGATGCCTCGGGACAAAAACTGACGGCGACTGACGGATTCATTCATTTCGGCTGTTCCTTCATGCGACTTTGGACTGTAAGCTGCGCAACAAAGAGCGTCAAGCAATTCTTGAGCAATCAAATTTTCCATCGAACCAATCGGCAAGCCAAATTGACCTGTTCTAGATCTCGCCACGTCGTGCAAGAGCCGTGATGCGGTCAGCGGCGCGATACGCCAGAGCACTGATGGTCAACGTCGGCTGCCCGCGGCCGGAAGTAACCAGGCTGCTTCCATCGCACAGAAAAAGATTCTTCACGGCATGGGTGCGATGATCGGCATTGATCACCGATGACTTCGGGTCGTTCCCCATCCGGCAGGTGCCCAGCAAGTGGTAAGCAAAGTCTTGCTCTTCGACAGGCGAAGCCCATTTCTGTTTGGCATCCGTGGCGTCGAGTAGTTCCATGATGCGCGCCTTCAAGAAAGCTCCAAGTTTGAGATCGTCGGGGTGATCCTTGTAGGTCATCCGCAGTGCTGGCAGGCCCCACGCATCTTTCAAATCGGGATCCAGCGAAAAGCCGTTGTTTTCGACTGGGAGTGAAGTGCCGTGCGAAACAATTTCCACCGTGCGGGTGTAATTGTGCGCCAGCGCAGCCTTGAATTCTTTTCCCCACAGCGGAATCTCTGGCGGCAACCCACCGTTGCCGTAGCCGTTCAGGGCATACTGGATCGGCGTGAGGTCGAAGCGCGCATCGAGTCCCCCGCCTCCGCAGAATCCCACTTTCTGGGGGTCCAGTTCGTAAAAGTCATGCAGAATCCGGCTGACGGCGAATCCTTTGTAATCGTTGAGCGGGTGTTCAAAGACGGCCATCGCGGACGGGCCGGAGTTCATCATTAGGTATTTGCCGACGAGGCCGCTGGAATTCGCTAGTCCGTCAGGAAACTGTTTGTTCGCTGAGAGGAAAAGCAGGCGTGGAGTCTCCGCTCCATTGGCGCAAACAACCACAGCCTTGGCTTTTTGCACATGGACGTTTCGCTTCTCGTCGAAGTACGCCGCGCCGGTCACCCGGCCATTCGCGCTCGTCTCAATGCGGTGGACGTAGCAGTTGGGGCGGATTTCGCAGCGGCCCGTCTTTTCAGCCATTCGAATGACGGTCGCCAGGGTGCTGGACTTCGCGCCAACTTCGCACCCGAAGCTTTCGCAGAAGCCGCATTGCACGCAAGCGCTACGCCCCGGGCGCGGTTGAGAAAGAATCGCCATTGGCGCAGGGAACGGATGCCAGCCCAGCTTCCGGGCGGCGCGCTCGAAAATTACTCCGCCGGATTTCACAGGGAGCGGCGGCATCGGATACGGCTTCGAACGCGGCGGATCGAACGGGCTCGCGCCGGCCAGACCGGAGACGCCGATTTCCCATTCCACTTTGGTGTAGTACGGTTCCAGATCGGAGTAAGTGATGGGCCAGTCAGAGAGCGCAGCCCCTGCAACAGGTCCTACTTTGCTTCGCTCGATAAAGTCAATTTCATGGAAGCGCCAGTAGTTTGCCGTGAAATGCACGCTCGACCCGCCGACCATCCGCCCATAGACATACGCGCGATGGCGCTTCGCTTTATCCTGCGGCGTCCTGCGAAACGTGGTGGGTTGCAGCTCCGGATGATTCGTGAGCTGGTTCCGTTGCACGACCTCAACTTCGTTGTGAATGAAATCCGCCTCGGTGAGGTAGGGCCCCTGCTCCAGCACGACCACGCGAAAGCCATTGGTGGAGAGTTCTTTGGCGAGGACGCCTCCAGCGGCTCCGGAGCCAATAATGACGAAATCCACTTCTTCAGTCGATTTGTACTTGGGCTGATCCACCATCATGTGTGAGCCGTATCCTTTGCGAGAGCCCAACACTATATCATCGGAGCCACTTCCGATTGCGGCGTTCGGAGGGCTGGTGTACGATGCCGCGCCGTCCGGGAGTGTGGCTCGATTTAGCGAATCCACCGGGATTCTGAGACACTATTAGGCGCTTATGGCTACGTTATCTGGGGGAATTGGACAAGGCAGCAAATGGCTGCTCGACAAAATCGTTGGCGTGATCGCCGCCACGGGAATTAACCCCAATCTCCTGACTTTTCTTGGCCTGGTCGTGAATTTTGCCGCCGCCGCATTCTTCGCCGTCGGCAGTTTCTTCACCGGCGCGCTCATTATTTTCTTCGCTGGCTTCCTGGACATGCTGGACGGCCAAGTCGCCCGCCGCCAAAACCGCGTCACCGCCTTCGGCGCGTTCTACGATTCCACGCTCGACCGCTATGCCGACATGGCCCTCTACATGGGCCTCCTGGTCTACTATTCCGTGAGCGGCCGCACTCCCTACGTCATTCTCGCCGCCGTTGCCACGGCCGGCTCCGTCATGGTCAGCTATGCCCGCGCCCGCGCCGAGTCCCTCATTCCCTTGTGCAAAGTCGGCTTCATGGAGCGCCCCGAACGCATCGTCTTGCTCATCATCGGCGGAGTCTTCAATCGCATGGGCCCCGTCCTCTGGGTCATCGCCGTCGTCTCCACCATCACCGTCATTCACCGCATCTACTACACCTGGCAGGAAACCCGCGCCGGCCGCGTCCTCCCCGGCATCAAGCTCTCCCTCTAGTCCGCGCGTTTCAATGCTGCTTCCACCGGCGCTGCAATGATTTCCCGAACACGTTCGCGCAGAGCGGGCACGTCATCCTTCGTCAAACCCTTAGTCTCAATGGTGTCGTGCAGATGAACCGTAATTTTCGCCGGCCATATCATCCAGTGGCCTGTCCGGTGATGCTGAAACGATCCCACCAGGCTGACCGGCACGATGGGAATCCCCAATTGTTGGGCGACGCGGAAGCCGCCGTCTTGGAATTGATCCATGTGTCCGTCGCGCGTGCGCTTGGCTTCCGGAAAAATAATCAGGCTCGTGCCTTTGTTGACGGCGTCTTGCGTAAGCCGCCACATGCGCTTCAAATCCGACGGCCGCCGCACATCCGGAACGGGCACGTTGCCGAAGCGCTTCATCAGCCAGCCGTACGCCGGAATCTTGAAGTGCGACTCCAGCTCCCACCCGCGCACCAGCTGCGGAATGGCGCAATAGAGCATGAACGGATCAAAAAGATTGACGTGATTAGACATGAAGAAGCTCGTCTTCTGGTCATCAAAGCCAGCAGACCGCCGGACCTCGACCTGTACGCCGGAAAGAAACGCGATGCGGCGGCAAAAGGTGCGCTGCAACCAATCATGTTTGCGGGGATCCAGGAAAATGCCGAGAAACACGAGCACCGGGACAACGGTGAAGAAATGCACGCCGCTGAAGACCCACAGAATCGCGCTGCGAACCACCAGCCAGCCCCGCTTCATATATACACGTCCACTGCAGCGGGAACCACGTCGATCGCCCGGCACTCCACGGTCACAACTTCTCCGTCAATCATCACGTCCACGGCTGCGGCTGCTTTGAATTCCACGTGGCGCACGGCGCGCCGCGAAGCCAGAGGATGTTTGACATGAGAGCCATCGTAAAGACGCGGCAACGTCCGCAGCAATCCCAAACGCCCGATCGGCCCCCAGCGCACAAATTCAATAAGTCCGTCGCTGGGATCGGCATCCGGTGCGATGAGCATCGTCCCACCGGTGTACTTGCTGTTGTTAAATGTCAGGAAAAGAGAACGCCCCTCGTCCCACTCCGTATCGTCATCGCAGCGCAGCGCCATGGACCGCCGGCGCAACTGCACCACGCGCACAAAAACTCCGAGCAAATATCCGAGATCGCCAAACGGTTTGAACATGCGATTTGTCAGCGCCGCTACATCCGCCGTGAAACCGACGCTCAGGAGATTGAAGGAGTAAATTTCTCCGTCTGCATGCGTCAGCCGCAACAGGTCCACACTTCGCGTGCGCCCTTCAATCAGCGCCTGCATCGAAGCCGCAGCCCCGTCTTTCGTAAAATCGCGCAAGAAGGAATTTCCGGTGCCCAGCGGCAGGAAACCCAGTGCGATGCGCTGCACATCGCGGCGTCCCGCGAATACCCCATTGAGAATTTCGTGAGCGGTCCCGTCGCCGCCGACGGCAAGAAAGCGCCGGTAGCCTTGTTCGTAAGCCTCCCGCGTAAGCTGCACCCCGTGGCCAGGCGAAGTCGAAGCGATAACGTCGATCTTCAACCCCTTCTCGCGCATTCGCGCGAGAGCCGGCCCCGCGAGTTTCGCGGAGCGGCCGCCACCGGCGGCGGGGTTGACGATGGCGAAGAATCGATCCATTTGCGGCGCGGACGAACGAGAAGCTCCAACTCCTTCTCCAAGTTTCAATTTTCAAACGCTCTTCATAGCGGCAGAATCGCAGACCCGCTGTCCAGCTTCGCGAGGCGTTCTGCCAAAACGTTGCGTTTGATCTTGAGAGAAGCGGTTCGGGGAAAGTCCTCGTCTAGCAGAACAACCCCGTGGATACGTTTGTAGTTTAGCAGGCGATTGTTGCGCGCGTTGATCTCTCGCCGAAGTTCTTCGCTGTACTGCTGTTCCGCATCGAGATGAAGCGCCAGCACAAGTTTTTCCCCCGTCATCGATCGTTTTGGCCAGATGTAGTTGGCGGCGAAAACGCAGAACTCTTTCACAGGCAGGCTCTCGAAAACGGTCTCGATGTCCTCGGGATAAATATTCTTCCCTTCCTCGGCAACGATCATGTTTTTCTTGCGGCCCGTAAGCTGTAGATGGCCCGTATCATCAAACCGCCCGAGGTCTCCGGTCATCAGCCAGCCGTCTACAATCGTCTCCGCCGTAAGTTCCGGCTCGTTCAGGTATCCTGCCATCACCGTTTTGCTTCGAACGGAAACTTCGCCGACACCATCCGCAGATGCATTCACGATGCGCACTTCCATTCCCGGCAGCGGCTTTCCGACGGTGTCCGCGCGAAACGGTTTCAAATCGTTGACCGTGATCGCTGTGCCCGCTTCCGTGAGTCCATATCCATTTGCTACCGGAATCCCAAGATCGTAAAAAAATTGCAGCGTCTGCGGCTCGGTAAAAGCACCACCAACGATAATGGTGCGAAGCTCGCCGCCAAATGCTTCGTGGACTTGCTTCAACAGGCGGCGGCTAATTCCGAGGCGCGGCCGCCCTTTCGTAAGCGCCTTATTGATTCGAACAAGCGTGTCGAACACTCTCCGTTTGCCCGCGGGCAGCGCGTCGAAGCGGGCCTGCAAGCCTTTTTGCAGATTTTTCAAAACGAGCGGAACAAGGCTCACGTAAGTGATCTTGTATTTCGGAAATGCTTCGCGCACGTATTCCGGACGCAACGTGCGCAAATGAACGACGGCTGCACCGCAGGTGAACGGACCGAAAAACCCAACCATGAAATCAATGGCATGATTCGTCGGCAAAATACTCAAGTACCGCACTCCCGGCCAGAACGGATAAATCGACGTGAGCCCGACGCACTGCTCCAAATAATTTTCGTGCGTCATCATGCAGCCCTTCGGCCGTCCGCCCGTTCCCGAGGAGTACACGATGCATGCTGTGTCCGAACGTTTGCGAGCGGTGAATACTGGCTCTCCCGCCCCGCGAAATTCTTCCCATCTCCGAGCTCCCCCGAGATCCGCGTTTGGTGGTGCTTCCGTGACCACCACGGTTCGAACATCCGTCGCTCCCGCCCGGCCCGCCGCACTGAGTTGCCGCCAGATCGGATACTCCGTGATGAGCACGGCAGCACCCGAATGCTTGAGAAGTTGCCACTGCTCGTCTGGCGTGAGTTTGTAATCCAGCGGAACGAGAACACCACCCGCGAAAAAAATCGCGTAAGCCGAAATCAGCCACTTCGACTGATTCGTCATGATAATGCTGGCGCGATCACCCGCGGAGAACTTGCCCTCCTGCAAAGCTCTCGCAAGCGGATGCGCGCGTTCCTTAAAATCGCGATACGTCAGGCGTTCTTTCTCGCGCTCGCGATCCGCTTCAATCAGGCACACTTCATTCGCAAACTGATCCAGCGCATCTTTCAGTGCAGCCCCAATGGATTGGTATTTGGAGAGGTCCAGCATTACAGGCGGGACTGAATCCGTTCAGCCAGGGTCTTGAAATCACTGACGCCCTGCACTTCGTAGTCGGGCAACTCAATGCCGAAATGATTTTCGAGCCGCGAGAGCATCTCCAGCGTCTGCAAGCTGTCGATACCCAGCTTCTTGAAAAAATCGTCTCCCGGCGCAAGCGTTCCCGCCGGTAGCTGAAAATGTTTTGCTGCAAGATCCAGCACTTCCTGAGTCGTTTGCTCTAGCGTTCGCATGGAGGAACAAATTTATCATCCCTAAGCTGGGAAAGAAAATTCAAAGAAGGGTGGTCCTGTTGGTTGCGGATTTTCGAAGGGTAGCCCTAGAGAAGGACCAGACCGTGACGTATGCCGATTGAAACAGCTTCGGTACGGGTGGAGGCGCCAAGTTTTCCCAATATGGAAGCAACATGAAACTTTACAGTGTGCTCGGAGATCGACAATCGCCCGGCAATTTCTTTGTTGCCTAGTCCGGCAGAGATCATCTGGAGGACTTCACGCTCCCGGCGCGTTAAGGGCTCGGGCAGTTCGGCGGCTGCTGTTGGTATGGTGGCAACGGCAGGTAGCGCGTTGTCCAGGTCCGAGGGGTGAACAACGAGCAAGCCTGCCGCAGCGGCTTCGAGTGCGGCGCGGAGCTGCTCCGGTGTGACATCACGGGGCAAGACCGCGCGCACTCCCACACGAAGGGCCTTGGAGAGCCAGGCCGCTTTTGGCTGCCCCGATAACAAGACGACTGCATATTCCTGCGTGATTTCCGCATCCTCAAGCACACTCAACAACTCTTCCTGAGCGTCCACAGTGGCTTCAGCCAAAACGACATCCGGCTCCACATCGACGAGCCGGCCGGAGATGGATTCCAGATCCACCACGCTTCCTACAATTTCGAAGCGGCGTTCTGCCAGCATACTCTGCAAGCCCCCGCGAACAAGCGGCGAAGCCGCGACGATAAAAACGCGGATCACGCGGCGATTCGGTCCTTTCCATCATTCGGGTTTCCCATCCGTACGGTGACTCGCCGGACTCGCGAGTAGTCGCCACGAAGAAATTCGAGACGTAACAGACGGAGGCCTTGGCCATCTATCGCCGCGGCAAGATCGTCGATGGACTGAAATGACTTTTTCTCTGTTCCCAGCAAAATGTCCCCAGCCATGAGTGATGCCTGGGCGGCTGGGCCACCGGGCTCGACTTCCAGCAAGACCAGTCCAAACGCGTGGCCATTGGTAAGGGGCAAGCGCGCCGGATGGACGGAAACACCTAGCCACGCGCTGCGTGGTCCGGCCGCAAGAAAATCGCAAACGGCGTTGCTCGGAATGGCGAGTGCGAGGCGTCCAGCAACCATGGTGTTGATGCCGATCACATGGCCACGGGCATCGGCCAGCGGTCCCCCGGAATTGCCGGGAGCGAGCCGCACACTGGCCTGCACCCAGGTCTGGGCACCCAGCGCGCGCAACGGGCCGATTCCATGGACCACTCCGGTCGTCAGCGCTCCGACAAACCCAAGCGGATTACCTATGGCAATGGCGAGCGCACCTGGCCGCAGTTGTGATGAATCCGCCGGGCACGCCGCAGGCAATGAGTTCGCGCTGATTCGCAGTGCCGCCAAGTCGCGGCGTGGGTCGCGCGCGGTTACCGATGCGTCGAACTCCCGCCCGTCCCAAAGCTGAACGCCCACGTTGGAACCGCGCGCTACATGAGCGTTCGTCACGATCACGCCCTCGCAGGACCAGATCACGCCGGATCCGCTTCCGCAGCCTCCGGCATGAATCAGCACCGTCGATCGGCGAAGTTGTTCGGCAATCTCACCAAATCCGGCGATGGCCATGTCACTGACCTCCGCTTGCGCGGTCACCGACAGAAATAGACAGGTCGCGTACGACACCGCCGCGAACAATCTTCGCGATCAAAGACTTGCCGATGTTTTCGGCTTGCAGATGAGGCTGAACATTTTCAGGACGTGAAATGGGCTGCCCCGCCAAAGAAACCAGGATGTCGCCGATGACGATTCCAGCTTTGTGAGCCGGTCCATCTGGCTCGACTTCAAGAATGATGGCCGCGGTTTTCTCGTTGTGCTGCAAGGACTGTCGCAGATGATCCGGCAGACGCACCGGCTGCAGAGCCACGCCGAGATATCCTCGTGGGATGCGGCCTTTCTTCAACAGGGTCTCAGCAACGCGATCGACCGCGGCCGCGGGGATGGCAATGGCGCCGAATCGCGCAAAGCGCGGCGATGCTATACCCAGAATTTTGCCGTGCACGTCAACTACCGCGCCGCCCACGGCTGTGGGTTGCAGACCAATATCCAGCCGAATATAGGGAACAAGCGACGAACCCGTCCAAGTACGGCGTTCCGCAACAGCGAGGCTTACTACTCCCAGCGCCGCCACGGGACCACTGGCGCGAGTGCGCCCCACGACCAGAGTGATGCTGCCAGGCTTAATCGTTGAGGAATCACCATGTTCGATTCGCTGATTGCCTGCCTCCGCACATTTCAGGACCGCAAGATCGGTCGAAGGATCGCGGCCAGCAAGAGTCGCAGGCACAACGCGCCCATCTGGCAGCGTGGCCTGAATTTCTTCATCGTGGTGAAGCGCGTGTTCCGCCGTAACAATCACTCCATCGCGCCAAACAACACCGCTTGACGAACCGCGCGCCTCGGTGTGAACGGC
>Ga0210399_10002764_pt1 | contig 13672 bp, 14 predicted proteins | sample IncBWC14MmetaG_FD_150865 | JGI IMG/M metagenome (GOLD analysis project Ga0210399, IMG submission 150865) | Forest soil microbial communities from Barre Woods Harvard Forest LTER site, Petersham, Massachusetts, United States - Inc-BW-C-14-M | ecosystem: Environmental > Terrestrial > Soil >... | reverse complement strand
TGAGGATGCACAAGGATTTGGCTCAACCTCCACCAGACGTAGCGGAGGGATAGCCTCCGAACCCTCCAGCGTCATTCCGCCGCAGGCCCAGAATGGCGAGACCGCGATACCAAGCCGCTCGGAATCGAGATGGCCGGTTCACCTCGATCGCGACAGGCAGCTGGCCAGAAAGCGCTGGCTTGCTCTCAACCGCGATTCCTTCTTCCTGCCAACGCAACAGCACATGCGCCAGATCCTCCTGTGGCTGAGAAAAGAACCTGTTGTGGACCAAGACTACCTTCCGGATTCCGCGCTCTCGGAGAAAACGTCCAGATGGCATATCTTGTGGAAAAACCATCCAACGATTGTCAAATACCTCGCCGCTTTCTGAGGGAACTCCCACCATTCTGTTTGCATCCAGTAGAAAAGCCGGCGGCGCCCCCGGTTCGAGGAACGCCGAGCGCAACTGGCTTGCCCCATGACACAGCGAGACAAGCAGGCCATTCATATCCACGATGCTGAGCGATTTCTGCGTACCCGCCATAAATGAGGGCGAATAGGGCGTAGGTGCGGGCACGCTAAAAGGGCCAGGCGATCCATCAAGAACGGGAACTGGACGAAAGCTGCGACTTATAAGGGCCAAGCCATAGTGAATGGCATTCGCGCCGGGTAAATCCACGACGATTGCAAGTTCACGAGAATTTTCTGCGCCGAGCCAATCTAAATGATACACAGGCGATTCCTGCGGCGTCATCGAATCGCGGCAAAATAGCTGGGCGAAAGGGACGGGGATCACCCAAGCGGACCAGACGGAGTCTGGCGGCGCCCAAATCCTGTAAATTTCTTCAGGTGTCATGCTGGTTTCTTCTCCGGCTTCTGCTGAATCAGCACGGCCACATCCTGGGCGTCTTGTGTGATGATGGGCTGCTGTGCGACGCGGCCATAAAAACCAGCCGCTTTGCCGCCAATGGTGAAGACGCCGACGCAGGGATAGAATTCTCCTCCTTCGGCCGTGAGCGGAAGGATGTTGAATCGCTTCTGTACCACCCATTCGCGTGGATTTCGGCACGCTACGCGAAACATCTTCTGAAATTCTTCAGTAGAAGTGATGCCCCGAATCGCGATTCCCTCTCCAACTCGTCCCAATGCGGGTTTCAACACCCAAGATTCATCAACGGAGGCCTCCATTCCCACGAGTTCGCGGGTTTCGGGGAGCAGTTCACGCCAATGGCAAAGGTCCGTACGAAGTACGCCCCAGACCAGGGGGAAACGCTTCGTCTGGAGAACAATCGCAGATCCGGGATTGCTCAATGGAGTCCAGCTCTCCTGGAAGTACGGCTTCCAGGAATTCTCAAACGAAAGATTGGGAAGCCACTCCGCCGGGAAGAAGCGGACGATGGCGTCGGGCCAGCCCGAGGCAAAGCTGCTGCAAATCTCCGCTCGTCCTGCGCTCCAGCGCAAATGCGAAGGGCTGAGCGAGCAGGTGCGCAATCCCACGCTCGAAAAGGAGCGCGACAAGTGTTGCATTACCTGGCGGTCATCGCTGTAAGCCGTGGCATGGACCAGAGCAACCAATTTGTTCGGCCCGAGGGCTTTAGCAAGGGCACGAGCATAAATCTCAGACGGGTTCGGCGGCGCCAACGCTCCCGGACATTCAGCCGCGAATAGCGCGCTCCACCCACTCGCTTCGATGAATCCACCCGGGACATCTGAATTTACCTCTGAAATGCGCCATCCTGCAGTCGTGTAGTGGAAATCAAAACGCATAACGCGAAGCTCACGCGAAGGTGACTCCGCATGCGGGCCGTCTCGCAAAGTGTTTCGAATCGCACGCGGCAGACACAGAACATCCAGCAATTCCGGGCGATGCAGTATCTCTTGTTCGGCGGCAAGAGCCTCGCCTGACAGCGCTTGGGCCATTCGACTTAGATCTTCCGCCGTTCCCGGCTCCAGAAAAATCGGAAACGCTGCGAGGACGGAATGATCTTCACACTGCACGTCCCACTTGCAGAAATCGAAGATGGCTCGTGTTCGGAGGGCGGACCATTTCTGGGCGCAAACGTTTTTCCCTGCGGAAATGGGGTGGAGCGTCAGTGAAGACCTCTCTTCCAAACGTAGGCCACCGCCAGCGCGACTGACACCGCTGCGAGAGTCGCGGAGGCGCCTGCTTTCAACCGATCCGCCAATGCCGGACGCTTCCCCACAGTTCGCTCGAAACTGGCCACCAAGAAGGAAAACAAAACCATCGGCCAGATGTAGTGCGCAGACTCACTCAAGGTGCGCGAGGCGCCGCGCCAATCACCGGTTACGGATGCGCCGCAGACCATGCCAACCGCTGTAAGCCATCCAGCCACGCGAATTCCTGCAGCGGAGTTGCGTTCGACAGTGATGGTTTCCGAAGCGGACGCGATCGCATCAAACAAGAGCCAGACCAACAGAAGGGTCACGGTGGAGAGAAGCGCACAGAACGCGACCACTTCCGGACCGGGCCCGTTGCCCACGTTTGCGCCTGCAATACAAAAAGTTCCGGCGAGCAATTGTGCCGCAGTGACCCAGGCGGCTGACGGGTTGCGCCGCTCAATCACGTCATCGCGCATGGCAATGCCGAGAAGTCCGAAAGCAAATTGCGATGCGCCAATCCACGCGGCGCCGAATACGAAATAGCCTAGAACCCAGAGATTGTCTGAGCGCACGGTGGCGGCTGAATACTTCAGGAGCACGAACAGCAGAAATCCCGCGCACATGAGAGGCAGGATTGCGAGTGAGAGCCGCACAGAAGGTTGCACGAGAACAAGACCAGAGCGAAACAGGCGTGTAAACCAGCCACGCCAGATAATAACCAATGCGATTGCGCTCCAGACGAAAAAGAATAGAAAATCCATCTTGTTTGAGAGTTAAGAAACTCCTTGCACCTAGAAAAATCAAGCTCACATTTTATGTACGACTGAAGGAAAGGGATTGCAAGAAAAAAACGCAACGCGGAGAAAGAAAGTTATTGCGGGCGTTCAATAACAAAAGCGCGCGAGATGCCGGCAATGGAGGTGGTCCCCGCCTGGCGCATGATGGTGCGAAATTCGCGGCGCAGGATTTCGAGTACGGCCTCGACACCGGGCTGGCCAAACGCCGCCAGTCCCCACGCATGAGGCCTGCCGATCCCGACGGCGGTGGCCCCCAGCGCGAGGGCTTTGAAAATGTCCGTGCCGCGCCGAATGCCGCCATCCACGATGACGGGAATCTTCCCGGCGACGCCTTCAATGACTTCTGGCAGGCTTTCGATCGTGGAGCGCAGCGTCTCTTCCGCGCGCCCGCCGTGATTCGAGACCATCAAGCCATCCACGCCGTGCTCGACCGCGAGCTGCGCATCTTCGCGAGTGACAATCCCTTTGAGGAACAGCTTAACGGTCACGGTATCCCGCAATCGTTTCACGTAATCCCAATCCATGTTCAGAGGATGAGTGGCGGTGACCTTCGAAACGTCGAGGCCATCGAACATCGGCTTCCGGGCAACAAATTGAGCGTATCCCCCCGATCCTGATCGAGGCCTTCCTTGCGCATATCCTGTATACGCGCTCTGATGGCACACGGAGCATTCCCGCTTATCCACTCGCTGAGAACGAAACAGAGTCTCGCGATTGCTGCCCTCCTGCAAGTCCACTGTGAGGACAATCGCAGGTGAGCCCGCGGCTTCCGCGCGCTTAACGATGGCGCGGCCCACTTCCCAGACGTTCGTTGGATAGAGTTGCTGCCACACGGGGGCCCCCGCCGCGACGGTTACCTCTTCAATCGATGAAGTGGCGACCGTGGACAACATCATCAGGTGGCCCTTGGTGCGGGCTGCCCGCGCCACGGCTACTTCGCCTTCGGGATGAAAGGCCTTCTGAGCGCTCACCGGCGAGAGTACGAGCGGCGTTTTCCATTTTGTGTCGAGGAGCTTTACGGACATGTCGATCTCTTCGACATCCACGAGCCGGCGCGCCCGAATCTGGATGCGCGAGTAGCCCTCTCGATTCGCGCGCACCGTTCCATCGTCGTCCACGCCAGTGGTGAGATATCCGAAATGCGCAGGAGGCAGCACTTTGCGCGCGGCGGGCTCAAAATCCATCACCTCAAGTGCCTGATCCGGAGAGGAAATCACTTCGTCGCTTTGCGCAAAGGAATCGAGCCAGCCCAGAAACTTCTTCTCTGTCACTTCCCCCGCGGCTAAAAGACTGGAGAAAGTACCAGCAAGCAAGCCCGGGCTCGCCAGCAGCGGACTTGCCGACAGCATGTGGAGAAATTTCCTCCGCGTCTTGATTTGATCGTCGGCACGGCTCATGAGCTCTCCTCTTCTTACTCGGGCAAGGAAGTGAAACGCACCAACGGATAAAGATCGCGAAAGACTTTGGCCGCTTCACGCTGAAAGGAAGCACGGGTGGCGGCTGATGGCGAGAATTTGCGGCGAACAATCCACGCCTGAATCTTCTTCCAGTCCTCTCGGGCGACCGGCCAGCCCTCGTGCTGCGTCCATTCGCCCTTCACCGTCATGTACCAATAGCTTTCGTAGCGGCGGCCGAGGCGCTTCTTTTGTTTTGCGACCCAGCTGGAATCCGCGTTTGCGCGCGGCTCGGCAATCAGCGCGAGAGTGGACTCCCTGCGCTTCCCGCCCGAATAGAAGGGAAAACCCGCCGTAACCGTATTCGCAGAAAGTCCCACGTAAAGCTGGCCAGTTTCCCGCTTGACCGGCGGAGGAACGGAGAATTTCAAGTACATGTTCGTTTTGTAGAGCGTCTTGTCCTTGGCAAAGCGGATATCGCGATTGATGCGCGAAAAATTCGTCCCGGTGCGACCGGTGGTGTCAAAGCGTGTATCGAGTTCCAGTGCCGCTGGCGCGAGTTCTTCCAGCAAACGCCGCAATGGCTGAACGAGAGCAGCCTGATAGCGTTCGCGATTCGCGTCCATCCAGTCCCTGTGGTTGTGGCGGCCGAGGTCTTTGAAGAATTTAAATGTTTCGCGTGTGAAGATTGGTCTTGCAGGAGCCATGGAACGCCTCGGTCTTTTCCCTTGCTCGATACTGCAGCGCCCCTCAGCCTACACGATTCCCAGCCGAGGTCAATTCACCCGGCTCATCCAGATTGGCTCTTGCTGCAAAGGTTCGAGGGGGATTAGCCTGAAAGAATGAGCCAATTCACTCCAACCGAAAGAACCAAAGTCCGCCGCAAGCCCGATCGCGGCAGTTATGACCGCGAATTGATCTATTCCATCCTTGATGACGCCTTCGTCTGCCACCTGGCATTCGTGGTGGACGGCCAACCCTTCGTGGTGCCAACAAACTATGTACGCGTCGGCGACAAATTGTTCCTGCATGGCTCGGTCGGCAGCCGCCTGATGAAGACGCTCGCCAGTGGCGCGCCCTTTTGCCTGAGCGTCACGCTGCTCGACGGCATCGTGTGCGCACCTACCGCGACGGGCCACTCCGTTAACTACCGCTCCGTGGTAGTCATGGGGAAAGCCGAAGTAGTGGAAGGCGAGGCCGCCAAACTCGCCGCCATGCGCGACTTCGTCGAATATGTGATCCGCGGCCGCTGGGCGACCGTGCTTCCGCCGACGGACCAGGAGTTGAAGGCCACCATGGTCGTAGCCGTTCCCCTCGTCGAAGCTTCCGCCAAGGTCCGCACCGGATTTGCCGTGGATGACGAAGCGGCTTACGCAGGGCCGAGGTGGACGGGAGTCATTCCATTCAAATGGACGGCGCAAACACCACTGGCCGACCCGCGCCGCAAATCAGAAATTACCGCCCCCGCCAACATCCAGCACTATTCGCGCCCGCAGTAGGCGAGTTTGCGCAGAGGCTGCAGTTCGCGGCCCGTGCCCAATTTACTTTGATCGCGACCCAGAGAAGGCCGAAGCCAGTCCCAGCGCGATGAGCCCTCCTCCAGAGAGGTTGCGCTGGACGCGGCGAAGCCGCAGGCTCCCGCGAATCCGTTCGGCCACCGTGCCGGCAATCAAGGCAAAGACCGAGTCGCTGCACCAGCCCATCAGCGCAAACAAGATTCCCAATTGCAGGATTTGGAGCGTGACGTGTCCCCGCGCCGGATCGACAAATTGCGGCAGAAAGGCCAGAAAGAAAAGCGCTGTCTTGGGATTGAGCAGGTTGACCAGCAGTCCCTGGCCATAGATGCGAATCAACTTTGTCTCGCCGCTATCGGCTTCCGCAAGTTGCTCATCCTTGCGCCGCAATGTCTTAATTCCGAGATAGATCAGGTAGGCCGCGCCGAGATACTTTACAAACTGAAACGCCACTGCCGAAGAAGCCAGCAACGCGGAGATCCCCAGCGCCGCTGCAACCACGTGGCACAACGTTCCGGTGACGATACCCAAGACGGAAACGAGGCCCGCCGCGCGCCCGTGCCCGATACTCCGGCTGACCACATACGTCACCGCCGGGCCCGGGATCACCAGCAGGATGGCAGCGCCAGTGACGAACAATATCAGCGAGGAATGGCTGATCAACATTGAGCAGGCGTTCCTTCAGGCGTCAGTTGCAGCCGCAACCGCCGCCACAACAACTGCTGCCCCCGCCAGAGGACCCGCTGGAAGACTTGGCTGAAGCGCCGTTGCTCGACCCATTCGCCGAGCTAAACACCGAAAGCTGAATCGCGTTGCGCTTCCCGGCACATTTCGGACAGGCAATCTCCTGCGTCTTATTTAGCACGATCTTCTCAAAGTGCGTCTGGCAATCCTCACAAATGTATTCGTAGATTGGCATTGTTCTGAATCTTCCTTTATAGGAATTCCAAAAATTCTTCGACGGTCATCCCTGCCTGCCGGATGATGCTTCGCAAAACGGGCAGAGGTATGTCAAACCGGTCATGCCGCGGCACCGTTACTCGCAGTTGTGGCTTCCCTGGATGCTTCAACTGCGCGTGGCTTCCGCTTTGATGATGAATCTCGAACCCGGCTCTCTGCAAGGCTCGCAATACCTCGCGTGGCTTGAGTACCGGGACACGCGGAGACATCACGCACTGAGCGCTACTCGAAGCTTTTCCTGAATGGTGCTGCTTTCATCCGGAATCCGCTCGCCGTCCTTTTTCAGACCTTCCAGGTGGCACTGAATCGCGTCCCGCGCCATCTCGCGCGCTTCCGCCAAAGTTCTTCCGTAAGTGATTAGACCGGGAAGCAGCGGGACTGTTACCTGGTACCCGGAGGTCTCCTGCTTCTTTCCGCGGCCATTTCCGAAAGGCGCCCGCTCGGTTCCCACCCGTTCAAACACAACCGTGAAGGTGTATTTGCGGGCGGCAATTTGCTGAGAAGCCTTCTCATGGATGGACACTCTGGCCATTATTTAAGTCTATGCCCCAGCCGGTAGAGCGTCAAACATATCGCCGTAAAAAGGACAACCCCCGCCAAAGGCGGGGGCTGTCCTCAATACTGCGGAGTTGGACAGGATGCTTAGTCGCCGGCGACAGCTTCCGCCGCCTTTTCGTTGGTCATGGCTGCGGAGCCGTTGCCGTTGGAATGGCCGTTGCCATTTGCCGGGGCGATGGCGACCGGCTTGCCCGCGTTCGCGAAATTGGCAGGTACGGCCTTGGCGATGTCGCTGACGGTGCCGATCTGCACGACCGTCGGTTGGGGCTTCTTCAGCACTAGCTCTTCGTAAATCGCTCGAACCTTCGCCTGTTCCTCGTAAGCCTTCTTGCGGCGAGCGCGGTCTTCCTCGGCAGCTGTCACGGGAATGTCATGTTCCAGATGGCGCACGCGTGCGGCGTCTTCAGAGTCAATCTTTAGGGAATGCTCGAAGCTCTGCAGGTTGACGCTCTTGCCCTTGGCGTAAATTTCATGCTTCCCGTGGTTCTTGTACCACTCGGCCACGGTCGCGTTCTTATGCATGTTCTCGATGATCTGCCGCCATCCCACGCCGGTGTTATACGCGCAGAAGCTGATCTCGCCCTGCTGCGTGGCGTAAGGAATGATGCACATTTCCGTGCGGCGGAAGTCATAGTTGAAGAGATCCTGGAACCACATTCCCGCGATGAACAGGAAGTTCCACGGATCGGTCTGGCGGCGCTTCATGGCATCTTCATAAGTGCGCTCGGGGGAAGTGCGGCCATACTTCTTCTCCGCGCCCTTGGTCAGCGCCCAGGTCTTGTCGAATTTCTTGAAGAGGTCGTACAGCTTCAGCCCCTTCGGCCCCTGAAACGGGTGATAGTTCTTCAAGAGGGCCATAGCCATCATGAAATTCGAAAAATTCTTGCCACGCGCCGCGTCCGTAATGGCCGTGACGTCTTTCGTTAGCTGCTCAGCATCCAGAAAGCGCGGAACGGGTGCCCATTCCTTCGTTTCCTTGTTGATCATCAGCGCCGTGCCCACGCCGCAATTCGGATGGCAGCCGCAGGAGAGCGAGCCCCAGTTCGACTCTTGCCCCTTGACCATGTCCGAGAATCCGGCAAACGTGCTGATGAACGAAATCGGGAACCAGTCGCGCGTCGGTTCGACCTTGCCCACCTGGCTGCTGACGTCCTGGGCCAGATGCGAAAGTGTGTAGCGCTGGCGCAGGCGGCGTTCCGGAGTGATGTCCTCATCGCGCCCGGTGAACGAAACCGGCTGGAAGCTGACGAACGCGATTTTCTTGGGATTCTCCATCGCAAACTTCACGATGGTGCCAACCTGATCGTTGTTCACGTTGTTGACGATGGTCACCACGAGCACGATTTCGATGCCAGCCTCGTGCATGTTCTCGATGGCGCGCAGTTTTACGTCAAACAAGTTGCCGATCTGCCGGTGGCTGTTGGCGTCGTTGCCGATGCCGTCGAATTGCAGGTAGGCGTAACGCATGCCCGCTTCAAAGGCCTTCTTGCAGAACTCCTTGCTCTTGGCAAACTCGATGCCATTCGTCGCGGCCTGCACGCTGTTGTAGCCGATCTTGCGCGCGTAGGCGACCGCATCAAAGAAGTACGGGCTCATCGTCGGCTCGCCGCCGCTGAATTGCACGGACATCTGGCGGCGCGGCTTGATCTTCAGCGCGTTGTCCAGGATTTCCTTGATTTCTTCCCAGCCCAACTCGTGTACGTACCCAACCTGATTGGCGTCCATAAAGCAGGGATCGCACATCATGTTACAGCGGTTGGTCAGGTCAACGGTCAGCACCGACCCGCGGCCATAGCGCACTGTCGAGGAGCCATGCTTGTGCAGATCTTCGTCGTTGTGCGCGGGAATGTCGCGGCCGGGGAACTGCTTTTCAATCCAGTTCAAGAACTTGGAATCGATGGCCATCATGTCTTCGTAGTGGCCGTGGAGCGGGCAGTCCTTCACCATCCAGACTTGCCCGTCGCGCTCGATGATCTGCGCCTTAATCTCGCCGACCTTCTCGTGCATCAGGTCGCGCCAATCTTTCTTGCCTGCAATGATCGACTCGCGCGCTTCTTTCACGCATGCAGGGCAAAGTGAATCTGTCTGCCGCGGGAAGCCCAGCGTCGGCTTGGTCTTTTCCCACGATTTCAGCAACGGCTTATCCGACCACTTCGGCGTGACCGAGGGATTGGGATTGCGCTTGTTGAAGTACTGGATGGTGTTAAAGGTGATTCCAGCGGCCTTGCAAACTACCCAATCAAACGTCCTCGCGATTTGCGTGCCTACTTGATTCGGCATAAACCTCTATCCTCCACTTTCAAAAATGCCTTGCACTTGGCCCTTGAGTTTATTGAGCCCTATCAATCGTCTGAGCCGAGCTCAAACGAGTGCCCCCGGGCTCACATCTTTGATGCTTCAAACCGTACCACGGTACCTAAGTACTTCCAATAAGTCTTTGGACTCCTATAGTTTGAAGGTTACCCGGGGCAAACGCCAGTATCTTGCACTGAACGGCAGATATTGGGGGTCGAACGGCAATACCGCGCAGCGAACGGCAATTCTGAGGGCCTCAAAAGGGGGTTACTAGTAGTGCGAATGGGCTGGAACTAGCCATTCACAGGAAGATTTTTGCACATTTCCTGTGGTGATTTTTCCTACTCGTTGAGCGCCGGCCGCAGCACCGCGATGACAAAATGCGCAAAATTGGAAGCTCCTTCATCCAGTTGCAGCCATCGAACCACGCAATGCTCCGCAAGGTACTTCGCCACGCGCGCTTCCTGGATTCCCAAGTGCTGCGCCAGTTGCGGCTTGATCGAATCACCCCCGCGGCCTCTCGATCCGCCGCGCAACAAGTTGCCAATGGCAATGCGCAGCGTCTGGCAAGCTTCCACGTAGTAATAGCTGGTGAGGTCCGAGTCCGTCAGTACAAACACGCCCGGCCCTGCTGGAGCATGATCTGCTTCTTCGAGCTTAGAGGGCGGACAAGTCATAAGCCGGCGGAATTGCATTTCCAACAAGGAAATCCGCGAAGAAAGTCCGGGATCGCCATAGCGTCCCTTGACGCTCGCTCCTCCCGGCTCCCCAATCGGTTCAACCGGCAAGCTGGGAATCGCGTGGCTGTGTGTCACTCGCGGAGGAATCGGCTCGGCCGATTCATTGAATACCGCCGAGGGCAATCCACGTCGCGGCGCAGGCGCCGCGGAACTCTGCGGACTGGGAGATACAGCTGCTTCCTTCCCGTCGCTTCCCTTGCGGCGGTTTCGGCCACCGCGACGGCCTCGCCGGCGGCCCTTTTTTTCAGTTGCGGCAGGAGATGAAGTGTTCCCCAAACTCTCCGTCGCTTGCTGGATTTCGCTGCTGACCGCCACAGACGATTCCAACGCTTCTGGGTTCCGTTCAAATGGCAATTCTACCTCCGGTTCCGTAACCGGCGGAGGCGTCAAAGCAAACTCGCCTGCCAGCGGAGCCCCCGCTTCCAGCGGGATTTCACCGGGCGCGCCGCCCAGCCGCACTGCCGCTTCCTGCGCCTTCACTTTCCAATCCGCGCGCCGAAATCTCTCCGCCGCCGCGGAATACCATTTGGCGGCATCGGCATTCTGCCCGGAAGTTTCGAAATACTTCGCGAGCTCGAATGCCACCATGGCATCCCGTGTCTTCTGGTAAAGATTCGATAGTTGCCCCGCGGGATCTTTGCTGGTTCGCGCGCGGCGGATGCGGGCGGTAATCTGTTTCCAGTCAGTCATCTTTTGCCAGCATTGTAACAGCGGAAGGCTTCATCGGCCAGCAAACTCCGTTCGCCGCCGCCGGCGCGACTTTTTTCTCGCAAACAGTGTTTACTGATTGACGGCATGAAGTTTACTCAGTATTCTTTCCGTGGCCCTCTTGGAGGCGTTTAATGACACGCCTGCGCGCCGACCGTTTTACGGTCGCCAGCAGCAATGACCGCCTTACGGTCACCAGCAGCATGAAGAGATTCGCAGTCACCCGCGGTACCGGCTGGTTTTCGATTTCGAAAAGCGTCCTCGCCCTGCTCGTCTCCTTCTCGCTTCTCTCCACACCTGTTTGGGCCGCTCCTTCTTCTTCGCTCGGCGTAGTCGTTTACGCCGACCGCGCCCACGTTGGCGCCGCGCAAGCCTCCGTCGGAGCCACCGTTTTCACTGGCGACCGTCTGAGCACCGAACAGACCGGAAGCATGCAGGTGCGCGCCGGAGCTGCACGGCTGCTCCTCGCCAGCGGGAGCATGGCGACCTTCTCTCAGGACGCCGCCACCCCGGCCGCCACACTCACTCTCGGCACCGCCACTTTTTCCACTGCCAATTCAAATGCTTTTGCCTTGCACGTGGGTTCCGCCGTGATTCGCGCGAACTCCAATCAGCCCACCATCGGTCGCGTCACGGTCCTGACTCCCAAGGAATTGATCGTCCGCAGCACGCGTGGGTCACTGACCATCGCCGTCGAGGATGACGTGCGCGAGATTCCGGAAGGCACTGCCTATCGTGTCGTGCTTGATCCCAACGCTCCGCCTCAGGGGCCGCAGGGCGCGGGCACCAAGGGTTATGGCGGACCGCCCATCAAGGCTGCCCGGAGCAAATTCATCTGGTACGCCATCGCCGTCGTCGCCGTAGTCACTTATTTCGCGATTGACGAAGCCCTCGAAAGCCCCGATCGCCCGTAACTCTTCCGACGTAAACGCGCAAACCTGCGGCCGGCTCTCTACCTTGTTGCGGACGACAGGCCACTAACTATGGCTAAGACGTGAGTGTGCTCGGCTACTACCAATGGTCACGAAATGGAGTTCGCCTCTGGTGTAGCAGCGCTTTGAAGGATTTTGCTTCGAGGAGATACAGCAACTCCTCGAACCCGAATGCTCCCGCCCCACGCGCCGTGGCTCTACGCGCTCGGAGGCTGGTTTCAACTATTTGCGATCAAGATGACTAAGGCACGGCAGCAGTTTGCCGCTAGACCGCGCCGATCGCTGGATCGGTCACGCTGTCTCTCCCGGTTTCTACGTGCCCTGCCAGCCGGCGCTGGAAGCTGGCATCGGAATCGGCCTGTACGGTGAAGTCGTACCAGCCGAAAGATTTAGGCAGTTCGCTATAGTGCGTGAGAGAGCCGTGCGGCTGAACATGGTGTGCTGATGTTTTACCGGAGTACGCTTCCGTGATCGTCACTCTCTCCGCGCTTGAGCTGTGGTTGTGGATCACCAGTTCGATGCCTTCGGAATCCTCATCGTACTCGGTTTTGACCGTGAGGTTGGCGCTGCGGGCCGCAATGCCGCCTGCAAAGGTGCGCAAGAAGCCGTTGGGGCCGAAGACGGACAAATCGTACGAGTTACCGCTGGCTCCGAACGTGTCGGATGTTTCGTCGCCAGCACCCAAGGTGTAGCCCCGTGGGTCGGTCAGCCCATCTCCGAAACGCACTTGAAAGAACGCACCCGCCTTGCCTGAATTGCGGAAGTGAAGCTGGATGTTTCCCTGCAAGCCGTTGACTTCTCCATGGACGGACAACTTGTATGGCAAAGCGCGGGCAGGGCGTGTACCCGGCTCCTGCTGCGGCAGCGCCTGATTCGTCGGCGGCGTGGGCACGTAATCCGGATACCGGTTTTGGTTTGTTGGCTGATATGACGAAGTGTCCGGCAAGGCCACAACCTTGCTGTTCGGCGAGTCGAAGTCGAGTGCCGATGTCAGGTCGCCCACCACTGTGCGCCGCCATTCCGTTATGTTCGGCTCTGTCACGCCGAACCGCCGCTCCACAAAGCGAATCAGTGACGTGTGATCGAACACTTGCGAGTTCACCCATCCGCCTTTACTCCACGGTGAAACCACGATCATCGGCACGCGCACCCCGAGCCCGTAGGGTCCGGGCGTGTAATTGGACGCCGGGTAGCTTGGCGCGCCATTAAACAATTCATTGGTAGTGCCCACTGTTGAGATGCCTTGCGCTCGCGACATAGGCGGAGTCGGCGGCACCATGTGGTCGAAGAAACCATCGTTCTCGTCGAACATGTAGAAAAGCACCGTCTTGCTCCAAACCTCGGGATTCGCCGTCAGCGCATCCAGCATCTGCGACACGTACCACGCTCCAAAGTTCGGCGGCCAGTTCCCGTGTTCCGTGTACGCTTCCGGCGCCACAATCCACGACACTTGCGGCAGCTGATCCGCCAGCACGTCCTGTCGGATGATGTCGAACAGCGTTCCGCCATTCTTGATATTCGTCCCGGTTCGCGCCTTTTCCGCGAGCGAGCTATTGTTCGGCGCGTTTTGATACTGGAAGAAATACAGCAGCGAATTGTCGCCGTAATTGCCTATATAAGCGTTGCTCCCCCAACCCCAAAAATCAGCAGCGTCGAGGCCGGCGCCAGCGTCCT
>Ga0210399_10002763_pt1 | contig 13674 bp, 13 predicted proteins | sample IncBWC14MmetaG_FD_150865 | JGI IMG/M metagenome (GOLD analysis project Ga0210399, IMG submission 150865) | Forest soil microbial communities from Barre Woods Harvard Forest LTER site, Petersham, Massachusetts, United States - Inc-BW-C-14-M | ecosystem: Environmental > Terrestrial > Soil >... | reverse complement strand
ATGGCCGAAGCCGAACGCCCGCAGCCCGGTGTAGCGGTGGGATCCCGCCAGCGCATCCTCGAGCCCCATATCGGCCAGCTGCCGCACGGCGCGCGGGGTCAGCCCGTCCCCGCAGGTCTTCTCGCGCGGGAAGGTCTTCTTCTCCACCACGACGACGTCCCACCCCGCATCGGCGAGCCAGTAGGCGCACGACGAGCCGGCCGGGCCTGCGCCGACAACGACGACGTCGTGCACGTGGCCGTCTTCCTTCCGCGGCGCCGTGGCCGCCCGGCGGGCTGGAGCGGCCGTTGCCCCGCCGCCCGTTGCGCTCGTGCGGACCGTCGTCCGCTTCGCGGGCGCCTTCTTGGCCGTCGACTTGGACGCGGCGGCCTTCGAGGCGGTGGCCTTCGGCGCCGGGGTTTTCGCCTTCGCCGGCTTCGACGCTGCGGCCTGCGTCTTCGCCTTCTTCGTCGGGGCCTTGGCCGTCCGGGCCCTCTTCTTGGGAGCGCCGGCCGGCGGTGTCGTGTCGGGTGCCGTCACGAGGGCATCGTAGGCCCGCTCCCAGGGCCTCTGACCAGCGTCGCGGATGTGCCCGCGAAAGGGGTCACATGGTAAAAACGGGCCACAGTGGACCAGTACCTCCCGATCCTGATCTTGGCGGTCCTCGGCTTCGCGTTCACCGCCTTCTCGCTCGTCTCGTCCGCGCTGCTGGCGCCGAAGAAGAAGCCCACGGCAGCGAAGCTCGCGCCGTACGAGTGCGGGATCGTGCCCAGCGTGGAACCGCCGCAGCGCTTCCCGGTGCGCTTCTACCTCGTGTCGATGATCTTCATCATCTTCGACATCGAGATCGTCTTCCTCTACCCGTGGGCGATCGTGTTCCACCAGATCGAGACGTTCGGGCTCATCGAGGTCATCGTCTTCGCCGCCGTGGTCTTCGTCTCGTTCGTGTACCTCATCTCCAACGGCGCGCTGACGTGGGGGCCGCCCAAGACGTTGCAGCCGGGCATGCCGAGTCGCACGTCGGAGTCGACCATCTCGCGTATCAGCGGCAGCCGCCCGGTTCCCGAGGAGGCGGCCTAACCATGGGGATCGAAGACCTCCAGCACAACTTCCTGACCGGCAAGCTCGAGGACATGGTCAAGTGGGCCCGCCGCAACAGCGTGTGGCCGGCCACGTTCGGCCTCGCCTGCTGCGCCATCGAGATGATGGCGGTCGGGGCCGCCGACTTCGACATCAGCCGACTCGGCATGGAGGTATTCCGAGCGTCTCCGCGCCAGGCCGATCTCATGATCGTGGCCGGCCGAGTGTCCCAGAAGATGGCCCCGGTCCTGCGCCAGGTCTACGACCAGATGATGGAGCCCAAGTGGGTCATCTCGATGGGTGTGTGCGCATCCACGGGCGGGATGTTCAACAACTACGCCATCGTGCAAGGCGTCGACCAGATCGTTCCGGTCGACGTCTACGCGCCGGGCTGCCCGCCGTCGCCCGAGACGCTCCTGCACTCCATCCTGACCCTGCACGAGAAGATCCGCACGGGCGAGATCACCCGCCGTCCCGGGTCCTCGGTCCCGGCCGGTGAGCAGGCGACGGGAGGCTGGGTGCCCACCGTCCCCGACGCCGTGCGGGTGGCAACGCCGCGGTGAGCGACGCGACCCCGACCGCCGCACCGGCGGTGACGCCGTCGAGCGTCCTCCCCGAGGTGCCGCGCCTGCCGGACCGCTTGGTCGACCAGCTGGCCTTCCCCAGCCGTGCCACGTACAAGCGCATGGTCGCCGCGTTCCTCGATGCCGGGTTCGAGTTGTGCGCCGATCTCTGCGCTGTCGACTACCTCACGCACCCGGGTCGCTCGCTGCCCGAGGGTGTCGCGCCCGAGCGTTTCGAGATCGTGGTCAACCTGCTGTCCCTCTCGTTGCGCCAGCGTGTGCGCATCCGTGTCCAAGTGCCCGAGTCGGACCCGGTCGTCGACAGCCTCTTCGAGGTCTACCCAGGCACCGAGGCGATGGAGCGCGAGGCCTACGACATGATGGGCGTCCTCTTCACCGGCCACCCGGACCTCACTCGGATTCTCATGCCCGAGGAGTGGGAGGGACATCCCCTGCGCAAGGACTACGGCGTGGGCCGCGTTCCCGTGCAGTTCAAGGAAGCCCCCGGACCGCGATGACCGACGAGCACGAGCCGCCGGGCGGGCCGCTCACGCCGGAGCCCGCCAGCGAGGCCGAGGACTTCGGCCTCGAGCCCACCGAGCGCGCGCACAGGGAGGCCGAGGAGCGCCAGTTCATCGAGCCCGAGACCGACGAGGGCGCGCAGGAGCTGCGCCCGCGCAGCCAGACCGGCGCGGGCGAGCTCCGCACCGAGGTCGGCGCGGTCCTGCGCCTGCCCGAGGGCGGCTACGTCGACCCGTCCGACATCGACATCGATCGGCGCGACGACCAGACGATGATCATCAACATGGGCCCGCAGCACCCGTCGACCCACGGGGTGCTCCGGCTCATGCTCGAGCTCGACGGCGAGACCGTGTTGCGGTCCAAGCCGGTCATCGGCTACCTGCACACCGGCATGGAGAAGACGGGTGAGGAGCTCACCTACGTCAACGGCGCCACGAATACGACGCGCATGGACTACCTGTCGCCGCTGGCAAACGAGCTGGTGTTCTCGATGGCCACCGAGGCGTTGCTGGGAATCGAGATGCCGCCACGGGCGACGTGGATCCGCATGTTGATGTGCGAGCTCAACCGGGTGTCGTCACACCTGTTGTGGATGGCCACGAACGGCATGGACCTCGGGTCTACGTCGATGATGATCTACGGCTTCCGCGAGCGCGAGATGGTGCTCGCTTTCTTCGAGAAGACGTCCGGGCAGCGCATGAACCACAACTTCATCCGCCCCGGCGGCGTGGCGGCCGACCTGCCCGACGGCTGGCAGGACGACATCGACGTCGTCTGCGAGACGATCCTCGCCCGCTCGTACGAGTACGACGAGCTACTGACCGGACAGCCGATCTTCCGTGAGCGCACCGAGGCCGTGGGGAACATCTCGGCGGAGGAGGCTCTCGCCCTCTCGCTGACCGGCCCGATCCTGCGTTCGACCGGCGTGCCGTGGGACCTGCGCCGCAGCATGCCGTACCTGGCCTACGACAAGCTCGACTTCGACGTGATCGTCGGCACCTACGGCGACAACTTCGACCGCTACTCGGTGCGGCTGAACGAGATCCGCGAGTCGATCCGCATGATCCGCCAGATCGCGGAGATGATGCCGCCCGGCGACTATCGCGTGCAGGACCGCAAGGTGACGCCCCCGCCGCGCGCCCGCATCGACGAGAGCATGGAGGCGCTGATCCACCACTTCAAGATCTTCACCGAGGGCTTCCGGGTCCCCGAGGGTGAGGTCTACGTGGCGGTCGAGTCCCCCCGCGGCGAGATCGGCTGTTACCTCGTCTCCGACGGGACGTCGAAGCCCTACCGCATGCACATCCGGGCGCCGAGCTTCGTCAACCTGCAGTCGCTGCCGCTCCTCCTGCGCGGCGGCCTGATGGCCGATGCCGTGGCCGTCATCTCGTCTATCGACCCCATCATGGGCGAGGTCGACCGGTGAGCCACCTCAACGCGGAGATCCGCCAGCGCGCCGAAGAGCTCGTCGCGCTGTACCCCGAGCGGCGTTCCGCGCTGATCCCGCTGTGCCATCTGGCCCAGGAGCAGGACGGCTGGCTGCGACCGGAGGCCATGTCGGAGATCGGCGAGATCTGCGGCGTCACCGCAGCCGAGGTGATGGGCACAGCGACGTTCTACGACATGCTGCACATCGAGCCGGTGGGGAAGTACGTCGTGGCCGTGTGCACGAACATCGCCTGTCTGCTGGGTGGTGCGCTGGAGCTGCTCGAGCACGCCGAGTCCACACTGGGCGTGCGGGCCGGGGGCACGACGACCGACGGCGTCTTCACGTTGCACGAGGCGGAGTGCCTGGCCGACTGCGACAAGACGGTGTGCGTGCAGGTGAACCACCGCTACGTCGGCGGACAGACACCCGAGACGTTCGACGCGCTGGTCGACGACCTGCGCTCCGGGCGGATGGACGAGACGGTGCCGCCGCACGGGACCCTCGTGCGGGTGCGGCGCAGCGTCGGCCTGCAGGCCGACAGCGTCACCATCGCCGCCGAACGCGCCAAGGAGGCCAAGGCCAAGGCGGCGCGTGCCGCCGCGACGGCCGGGGCCGGGGAGAACAAGGCCTGATGGCGATCACGGACGCTCCCAAGATCGTCACCGCGCGCCTGGACCACGACGACTCGCACACCCTCGAGCGCTATCTCGCGACCGGCGGCTACGACGGGCTGCGCAAGGCGCTGACCATGACGCCCGAGGCCGTGGCCGCCGAGGTCGACGCGGCCAGTCTGCTCGGACGCGGTGGTGCCGGGTTCCCGGCCGGGCGCAAGTGGTCGATGCTCCGCAAGAACCCGGTCACCTACCTCGTCATCAACGGCGACGAGTCGGAGCCGGCCACGTTCAAGGACCACATGCTCCTCGAGGGCGATCCGCACCAGATCCTCGAAGGGGTGCTCATCTCCGCCTACGCGCTGCAGGTCTGCCAGGCCTTCATCTACATCCGTGGCGAGTTCGCCGTCGGGCTCGAGCGGATGCAGCAGGCCGTGAACGACGCCTACGCCCACGGCGCCGTCGGCACGAACATCTTCGACTCGGGGTTCTCGGTAGACGTCGTAGTGCACCCGGGCGCGGGTGCCTACATCTGCGGAGAAGAGACGGCGCTGCTCGAGTCGCTCGAGGGCAAGCGCGGCTTTCCCCGCATCAAGCCGCCGTACTTCCCCGCCGCGATCGGGCTATACGGCGAGCCCACCGTGGTCAACAACGTAGAGACGATGGCCAACATCCCCTGGATCGTGAACAACGGCGGCGCGGCCTTCGCCGCCCTCGGCGCCGGCCGTTCGACGGGGACCCGGCTCTTCGCCCTGGCCGGGCACGTCCGCAAACCCGGCAACTACGAGCTCGAGATGGTCAAGACCACCTTCCGCGACCTCATCTACTCGCCCCTGCTCGGCAGCGGCATCCGCGGTACCAACACGCTCAAGGCCTTCATCCCCGGCGGCGTCTCCGCGCCGTGGTTCGGGCCGGACCAGGTCGACCTGCCGCTCGGCCAGGACGAGGTCGGCGACGCGGGCTCCATGCTCGGCTCAGGCTCGATCGTGGTCTTGGACTCGGCTACCTGCATAGTGCGCGCCGCGTGGCGTATCACCAAGTTCTTCGCGCGCGAGTCGTGCGGGCAGTGCACGCCGTGCCGCGAAGGGTCCGGCTGGCTCGAGCGCGTGATGTACCGAATTGAGAACGGCGACGGCCGCGAGGAAGATCTGGACCTCCTCATGGACCTCTGCGACAACATCTCGCCCGGCGTGGCCTGGCCGCCGCAACAGACCACCATCTGCGTCCTCGGCCCGTCGATCCCTTCGTCCATCGCGTCTGGCATCCGGATGTTCCGCGACGAGTTCCTCGTGCACGTCAAAGAAGGGGGGTGCCCCTTTGACTGACACGGCGGAGTCGACGCGGAAGACGGAGCGGAGCGACGAGATCACGTTCACCCTAGACGGCCGCGCCATGACGGCGACCAAGGGGGAGCTGATCATCGCGGCGGCCGAGCGTGCGGGGACCTATATCCCTCGCTTCTGCTACCACCCCCGCATGGACCCGGTGGGCATGTGCCGCATGTGCCTGGTGGACGTCGAGGGGCCGCGCGGCGCGACGTTGACGCCGGCGTGCTTCGTCGAGGTCACCGACGGGATGGTCGTCGACACGACGAACGACCGGGTGAGGAAGGCGCAGGACGGCGTGCTCGAGTTCCTCCTGGCCAACCACCCGCTCGACTGCCCCGTCTGCGACAAGGGCGGCGAGTGCCCGCTCCAGGACCAGACGCTCGCCTACGGGCCGGGCGAGAGCCGCTTCGTCGAGGAGAAGCGCCACTTTGAGAAGCCGATTGCCATCTCGGACCTGGTGCTGCTCGACCGGGAGCGCTGCATCCAGTGCGCGCGTTGCACCCGCTTCGCCGAAGAAGTCGCCGGCGAGGCCCAGATCGACTTCGCCGGCCGGGGTGAGCGGGTCGAGGTCGCAACGTTCCCGACCGAGCCCTTCGAGTCCTACTTCAGCGGCAACACCGTGCAGATCTGCCCGGTCGGCGCCCTCACCGCGACGCCGTACCGGTTCACGGCGCGTCCCTGGGACCTCGATCAGGTGGAGTCGACGTGCACCACCTGTGCCGTCGGCTGCCGGGTCGCGGTGCAGTCTTCGCAGAACCGCCTGACCCGCCTGCTCGGCATCGACAGTGAGCCCGTGAATCACGGCTGGCTGTGTGACAAGGGCCGCTTCGCCTACGAGTCGGTCAACGGCGACGAGGTGGCGGCCGGCCCGCTGCCGAGTGAGCTGGCCGACGAGGCGGTTGACGTCGCGCCGGCCACGGCGTCGCAAGTGGTGAGCCTCGGCGTGAGCCGCGGGCAGTTCCTCGGCGAGGCGCGCGAGACGGGCCGCTTCGAGCACGGCCGCCTCGTCGAGCCGCGCGTGCGCAAGGCCGGCGAGCTCGTGTCCGTGAGCTGGGGCGAGGCCTTGGCGGCGGTGGCGAAGGGCATCACCGCCGCAAAGGAGTCCGGCGGTGCGGCCGCGGTCGGCGTCATCGGCGGCGCGCGCCTCACCAACGAGGCGGCGTACGCGTGGGCCAAGCTGGCCAAGGGCGTCATCGGGACCGACTCGGTCGACGCGCAACTGGGCGACGGCCTGCCGGCGGAACTGGTGCTCGGCCTGCCACGGGCGACGATCGACGCCGCCGCTTCCGCATCGTTGCTCGTGACGCTGTGCGGCGACCTGCGCGAGGAGCTGCCGGTGTTGTTCCTGCGGTTGCGGGAAGCCGTCGTGAAGCACGACACGAGGCTCATCGAGATCGGGCCGACATCGACTGCCCTCAGCCCCTTCGCTGCAGCCGTGCTCGCGGCCCGCCCCGGCGATGCACCCCTCGTGGCCCAGGCGCTCACGGGCGACGCCGCTGCCGTCACCGCCTTGGGCGCGCATCACGAGGGCGCGGCGCTCGATCCAGACGCGCTCGACCGCGCGCGCAAGCTACTCGCCGAGCACCCCGAGGGTCAGGGCGTCGTGGTCATTGCCGGTCGCGGCTCGTACGCCGAGTCGGGCGAGGTGACGGCCCAAGCGCTGCGTATGTTGGCGGCCGCGCTTCCCAAGGCCACATTCCTGCCGGCGCTCCGGCGCGGCAACGTGTTCGGCGCGCTCGACATGGGCCTGTCGCCCGGCCTGCTGCCGGGCCGCGTGAGCCTCGAGGAGGGCCGCGGCCGTTTCACCGCGGCGTGGGGTTCGGTCCCCGACGCCACCGGCCGCTCGACGGCCGAGATCCTCGCGTCGATGGCCGGCGAGACGACCAGCCAACCGGGCGCGGGCGCCGACGGCCGGCCCGTCACCGCACTCGTCCTGCTGGGCTCGGACCCGCTGAGCGACTTCCCCGACCACGAGGTGGCGAAGAAGGCGCTCTCGTCGGGCCACTTCGTCGTGGCGGTGACCGGGCACCCGTCCCAGTCGGTCGACGCGTACGCAGACGTCGTGCTGCCGTGTTCGGTGGCGCACGAGCGACCCGGCACGACGACGAACCTCGAGGGTCGCGTCAGCCGCCTCGGCCCGAAGGTCACCGCTCCGGGTTTCGCATGGTCGGACTGGATGATCGCCGCCGAGGTGGCGAGCGCGCTCGGGGGCGACCTCGGCGTCTCGAGCCGGGTGGACCTGACCGAGGAGCTGGCACTGGCTGCTCCCGCCTACGCCGGCCTCACCGAGGACCTCTTGCAGTCGCACGGCGCGCACGACGGCCTCGTGGTGCCGCTCGCGGCCGGCGCCGGGCGCGGCGCCGACGTCGAGCCGATCGACCCGGTGGCGCTTCCGGGGGTCGAGTCCGTCGAACGTCAGGGTGCGCCACCGCGGGTGGGCACCGGGGTGCGCGCTCATGCGCTGGTGCACGCGAAGGACCTGGGCACCCTTCTCCCCCTGCTCACCGAACGTGAGAGCGGCGAGGCCAAGCCGCTCCAGATCCCCAAGGCTGACAACTACACGCTGCGGCTCGTGGCCTGCCGCCGGCTCTACGACGCGGGCAGCGCCGTAACCGGGTCGCCTTCGCTGACCCCGCTGGTGCCCGCGCTCGAGGCGCGCGCCAACCCCTACGACCTCGACCGCCTCGGCGCGGGGACGGGGGACCGCGTCAAGGTTCGCTCGGCCCGGGGCGAGCTCGTCCTGCCCGCCCGCGCGGACGAAGCCGTGCCGCGCGGCTGTGTCGCCATCGACTTCAACGTGCCGGGTGCCGAGAGCCCGGGCAACGCGGCCGCCACCCTGATCGACAGCCGCCAGCTCGTGACCGACGTCCGCATGGAGTCGGTGTGATCGGGTCCTTCTTCGCCACCGCCGCCCACGCCGCCGCCACCAACCCGCAGCTGCTGACGCACAGCGCGAACAACGGTAACGGAGACCCGCTCTTCTACTTCGGCCTCAACTGGGAGGTCTGGCTGATCGTCATCATCAAGTGCCTCGTCGCGTTCGTGGCGCTGCTGGTGGCGACGGCGCTCATGATCTGGTTCGAGCGCAAGGTGATCTCGGACATGCAGAGCCGGATCGGGCCGAACCGCGCCGGGCCCTGGGGCCTCCTCCAGACCCTGGCCGACGGGACCAAGCTCGTCTTCAAGGAGGACCTGCTCCCCGACCGGGCCGACGCGTTCGTCTTCAAGCTGGCGCCCTACCTCTCGGTGATCCCCGCCGTTCTCGTCTTCACGGTCGTGCCGGTCGGCGGTGTGATCACGATCGGCAGCCACACGTTCGAGCTGCAGGTGGCCGACCCGCCGATGGGCATCTTGCTGGTGCTCGCCATGTCGGGCATCGCCGTCTACGGCGTGATGCTGGCCGGGTGGTCGTCGGGCTCGAAGTACCCGTTGCTCGGCTCGGTGCGCGCGTCGGCGCAGGTGATCTCCTACGAGGCGGCGCTGGGCATGACGACGGTCATGGTGGTGCTCGTCACCGGGTCGCTGTCGACCCGGGCGATTGTGTCCTCGCAGGCGGACGGGTTCTGGAACTGGAACCTGATCCGGCTGGGCATCTTCCCGTTCATCTTCTTCATGATCGCCATCACGGCCGAGCTGACGCGTCCGCCCTTCGACCTGACCGAGGCCGAGCAGGAGCTGGTCGGCGGGTTCCACACCGAGTACTCCTCGATCCGCTTCGGACTCTTCTTCCTGGCGGAGTTCATGAACACGATCACCATGTCGGCCATCGTGGTGACCCTCTTCTTCGGCGGCCCCAACGGCTACATCTTCCACATCCCCGGGGCGAGCATCTACATGCCGATCATCTACTTCCTGCTGAAGACTGCGGCCTTCTGCTTCATCTACGTCTGGTTCCGCGCCGCGCTGCCGCGCCTGCGCTACGACCAGCTGATGGACCTCGGCTGGAAGCGCCTCATCCCGGTCACGCTGGGGTGGCTGCTCCTCGTGGCCGCGATCATCGCCTGGCACTGGGGCGGCCTCATTCTCGTGCCGGTGATGCTGCTCGCCGCCGGGCTGCTGTTCCGGGCCACTCAACTGGGCGCACACCGCAGCGAGGAAGACGTGATCATCCCCGCCATCGGCAGCCGGGTCACGCGCCCGACCCGGGCCCCCGTGCACCCGTTCCGGCCGGTTCCGGGGGGTGATGCGTAGTGGGAGTGGGCGACGAGATGAAGGACCAGCTGTCGTTCCTGGGTGGCTTCAAGCTGACCTTCCAACACCTGACACGGCCCCGGGTCACGACCATGTACCCGGAGGAGAAGAAGCCCAAGCAGCCGCGCCAACACGGCCGGCACGTCCTCAACCGCTACGAGGACGGCATGGAGAAGTGCATCGGCTGCGAGCTGTGTGCCGGGGTGTGCCCGGCCGACTGCATCTACGTGCGCGGGCTCGACAACCCGCCAGACCACCCGGTATCGCCCGGCGAGCGCTACGGCTTCGTCTACGAGATCAACTATCTGCGCTGCATCCACTGCGACCTGTGCGTCGAGGCCTGCCCCACGGAGGCGATCACCGAGTCCAAGCTCTTCGAGTTCTCCTTCACGAACCGCTCGGACGCCATCTACACCAAGGACGAGTTGGTGGTGAACGACGACGGCACCCCGAAGAAGCTGCCGTGGGAGGACTGGCGCGAGGGCGACGACCTCATGACGTCGGGCTGGATGCGCGCCACCTCTCCCTCGGGCAACGCGGCCTACGAGGGGGAGGTGCAGTGGTCGGGCGAGCTCGGCTACGGCGTGCGCGCCCCTGAGGGCGGCCAATCGGGCCGTCGCAACGACGACGCGACCGGCATGAAGCCGTTGCGCGAGGTGCTCGAAGCGCACCTGCTCGACGAGGACATCCCGCTCGCGCACCGCGGCATGCAGGGCCGCATCTGGCGCGCCCGCAAGGGCGCCGAGCGCAACCGCAAGAAGATCGAGGCGATGCGCGCCCGCATGAAGGAGGCGCGCGCGGACCGCAAGGCAGCGAAGGCCGACGCCAAGGCCGCGCAGGCCGACGCTCAGGCGAAGGTGGCGGCCCACCTCGCGCACGAGGCCGACGAGGCGATCTACCGGGAGAGCGACTGAGCCATGCCCCACGCCTTTCTCTTTGCCTCGAGCGCCACCGCGCCCGACGTCATCGTGTTCGCGGCTTCCGCCGTCGTGATCCTCATGGGTGCGGTCGGCGTCGTGACGTCGAGCAACCCGGTGCACGCCGCGCTCAGCCTCGTGATGACGCTTTTCGGCGTGGCCGTCCTCTTCATCGAGCAGGAGGCAGACTTCCTGGCCGCCGTCCAGATCATCGTCTACGCCGGCGCCATCGTCGTGCTGTTCCTCTTCGTCATCATGTTCCTGGGGGTCGACCGCGCCGAGGACGTCACCACCGAACCGCTGGTCGGCCAGCGACCCCTGGCCTACTTCTTTGCCGCCATCACGCTCGGGAGCCTGATCGCCATGGGTGTCACCGCCCATTGGGTCACCGGCGCCCACCAGGTCGTCGGTCCCATCCAGGGCCACGTGACCAAGAGCCTGTCGTCGCCGGCGGGTGAGCCGGCCCAGCTGGGCAAGCAGCTGTTCACGACCTATCTGTTCGCGTTCGAGGCCACGGCGGCGCTGTTGGTCATCGCTGTCGTGGGCGCCGTCGTGCTGGCCCGGCGCCCGCCGACCGTGCACGCCGATCAGGATGAGCCCACCCAGAGCGAGCTGAGCGCGTGAGTCTCTCGGGAGCCTGGTACCTGGGCCTGGCGGCCCTCGTCTTCACCATCGGCGCCGTCGGCCTGTTGGTGCGGCGCAACGTCCTGATCATGTTCATGTGCATCGAGCTGATGCTCAACGCGGCGAACCTCACCTTCGTCACCTTCTCGCGCATGCTCAACGACATCGGGGGGCAGGCGTTGGTCTTCTTCGTGCTCGTCGTGGCGGCGGCCGAGGTCGTGGTCGGCCTCGGCATCGTCGTGACCAACTACCGACGCCGTGCCACGACAGTGGCGGACGACCTGGACTCGCTCAAGGGCTGACCCGTGGTCCATCTCGCGTACCTCATGCTGCTGTTGCCCCTGGCCGGGTTCGCGGTGCTCGTCGTGGGCGGGCGCCGCCTCGGGGATCCGCTGGCGGGCTGGGTCGGCACCGCCGCCGTGGGCGGCGCGTTCGTCGTCGCCTGCCTCGTGCTGGTCGGGCTCATGCAGCTGCCCGCCGACCATCGGGTGGTGGTGCAGCAGTACTTCACCTGGTTCAGCGCGGGCGGCCTCAGCGTGCCGGTGGGCACGCTGGTGGACCCGTTGTCGATGACGATGTGCATGTTCGTCACCGGGGTCAGCGCGCTCATCCACCTGTACTCCATCGGCTACATGAAGAAGGACAGGGACTACTCCAAGTTCTTCATCTACCTGAACCTGTTCGTCTTCTCCATGCTGCTCTTGGTGCTGGCGAACAACCTCTTGCTGACGTTCGTGGGCTGGGAGGGTGTGGGAGTCTGCTCGTACTTCCTGGTCGCGTTCTGGTTCGAGCGCGAGTCGGCGGCCTCGGCCGGCAAGAAGGCCTTCATCTACAACCGGATCGGTGACGCCGGCTTCCTGATCGCCATCTTCCTCATCTTCGAGAAGACGGGGACGCTGCAGTACGAGAGTGGCCCGGGCGGGGGCATCTTCGGGCAGCTCTCCCACCTGGGCGGCGGGACGGCCACTGCCGTGGTCCTGTTGCTCCTGTTCGCCGCGACGGGCAAGTCGGCGCAGATCCCGCTTTTCAACTGGCTGCCCGACGCCATGGAGGGCCCGACTCCCGTCTCCGCCCTCATCCACGCCGCCACCATGGTGACGGCGGGGGTCTACCTGCTGTGCCGCATGAACCCGGTCCTGCACCTGACCGCCCACGGGACGGAGGTCATTGCAATCATCGGCGCGGCGACGGCGTTCGTCGCGGCGACCATCGCCTGCGCGCAGCAGGACATCAAGAAGGTGCTCGCGTTTTCGACCGTCTCGCAGATCGGCTACATGGTGCTGGCGGTCGGCTCGGGCGCGTACGTCGCCGCCATCTTCCTGATGGTGATGCACGCCTTCTTCAAGGGCCTCCTCTTCCTCGGCGCGGGTTCGGTCATCCACGGGCTCGAGGACGAGCAGGACCTCAAGCGCATGGGCGCGCTGCGCCGGTACATGAAGTGGACCACGGTCACCTTCACTGTCGGCTTCCTGGCCATCGCCGGCATCCCCCCGTTGTCGGGGTTCTGGGCCAAGGGCGACGTGCTCGACAACGTGTTCGCCCACTCCATGGTGCTCTACAAGGTTCTCTGGGCCATCGGCCTGCTGACGGCGGTGCTCACGGCGTACTACATGAGCCGGCTCGAGGTCCTCGCTTTCGGTGGCGAGCCACGTTTCGACAAGGTCGGGCCGCAGGGGCAGCCCGCCCTGCACGAGCCGCACGAGTCGCCCTGGGTCATGCGCGTCCCCCTGGTGGTCCTCGCCTTCTTCGCCTTCTTCGGCGGCGTGCTGAACCTGCCCTGGGTGCACACCCACGACCTCGAGAGCTGGCTCGCGCCCGTCTTCTCGGGCACCCTCTACAACAACACCCTCAGTGACTCGAGCCAGTGGGCGCTCGCGGTGACCGACATCGCGGCGGCGTTGATCGGCGTGATCGTCGCGTACAACCTGTGGCGCGGCGCCCAGGTGGACAAGCCGGCGCTCGAGCCCGCGTTCCTCCAGCGGGTCTGGTACTGGGACGACTTCTACGACACCATCATCGGCAGGCCGAGCCAGCGCATAGCCACCTTCTTCGCCTGGGTGGTGGACGTGCGGGTCATCGACGGTGCGGTCAACGGCGCGGCGCACCTGGCCAAGGTCGGCGGCACGGCGGCCCGGCGGCTGCAGACGGGCTACGCCCGGAACTACGCGCTGGGCATCGCCATCGGCCTGGCTCTCCTGCTCGCCTTCATGTTGAGCAGGACGTGGTGGGGATGACGCACATCGTCCCCTACCTCACGCTGCTGGTCCTCGTCCCGGCCATCGGCGCGGCCGTCCTCGGCCTGCTCGGACTGGACCGCCGGCTGCCGCGCGAGGTGCCGTACGCGCTCGCGCTCATCACGTCGCTCCTAACGCTCGGGCTCGCCGTCGCCGCCCTCGTCACCATGAAGGTGCACGACGGCGGATTCCAGCT
>Ga0210399_10002761_pt1 | contig 13684 bp, 15 predicted proteins | sample IncBWC14MmetaG_FD_150865 | JGI IMG/M metagenome (GOLD analysis project Ga0210399, IMG submission 150865) | Forest soil microbial communities from Barre Woods Harvard Forest LTER site, Petersham, Massachusetts, United States - Inc-BW-C-14-M | ecosystem: Environmental > Terrestrial > Soil >... | reverse complement strand
CGACTGAAGGAATTGATTGACGCGAAGCTCGAGGGCAAGACGGTGGCTCCGACGCCGAAGCGCGAGAAGGCGCCGGTGATTGACATGATGGAGGCGTTGAAGAGGAGCCTGGGTGAGGGGCGTCGCGCGGCGGCGGGCGGGGCGAAGGCGCGGCCAGCGAGGGCGGCGTCGGGCGGGCACCGGCAGCATCGCAAGGCGAGTTGATATTCGAATTTAGCTCTCTTGGGCTAATGAACCGAATTTGTAAGTCGATTTTTTCTTAGTCGTATTCCCCTTCTGCGAATTGGTGCACTTGACTGCGCGTGTCTTACGATGCGCGATATTGCCGTGGCGCGTGTGGTTGGCTTGACATGATGGAGCGGCGGCGAATATAACGAACGGTTTCGAGCAGGTGGTGATCTTACAAGGAGAATCATGGGCCACGAACGAAGGGGAGAATCGCGGCAGGAGCGGGAGCAGGAAGGCTCGCGGGGCAAAGGGCGGCCGAATCGGAGGGAATTCTTGGCGGGGTCGGTGGGGGCGTTGGCGGCAGCGCGGATCAATAAGAAATTTGGCGGGGTCAGTTCCCTTTCGCGTGAGGGCCGCGCGATCGAGAAAGCGCCTACGGCGGCGGCTCCGCTTCGCGTGATCATTGACACGGATCCTGGCGTGGATGACGCGCTGGCGATTTTGCTGGCGTTGCGTTCGCCGGAATTGCAAGTGGAGGCGATTACGCCGGTGGCGGGAAACGTGCCGCTGGAATTCACGCTGCCGAATGCGTTGAAGTTGGTGGAGATTGCGGGGCGGACGGATGTGCCGGTGGCGGGCGGGGCGCGGCATCCGCTGGTGAGGAAGCTGGTCACGGGCGAGCACGTTCACGGGAACAATGGACTGGCGGGCGTGGAATTTCCGGAGCCGAAGATCAAGCCGGTGGCAGAGTCCGCGCCGGAGATGATTCGGAAGATCGTGAAGGCGAATCCCGGTGAAATTACGGTGGTGGCGGTGGGGCCGTTGACGAATGTGGCGCTGGCGCTGCGCGACGATCCGGGGCTGGCGGAGAAAATCAAGGCCATCGTGATTATGGGCGGGTCGCTTTCGGGCGGGAATGTGACGCCGGCGGCGGAGTTTAATTTGTATGTGGACCCGGAGGCGGCGCGGATTGTGTTTGATGCGGGCGTGCCGCTGACGATGGTGGGGCTGGACGTGACGCGAAAGGTGCTGTTTACGGACCAACGGCTGAAGGCGCTGGAGACGGCGAAGAATCCGTCGGGGATCGCGGCGGCAAAAATTATGGCGGCAACGCTCGAACATTTGAACCGAGGACCGCACCCGATGATCGAGGCAATGCACGACCCGTTGACGGTGGCGAATTTGATCGATCCGGGAATTTTGACGCTGAAGGATTATTACGTGGAGATCGAGACAGAGGGCGAGTTCACGGCGGGAGAAACGATCGGGTGGGCGTATGGGCCGGCGAGAGGGTCGGCACCGATGGCGCTTGCCAACACGCATGAGGGGTCGCCAGTGGTGGTGACGGAAGAAGCTTTCAAGGCGAATGCGCGAGTGGCGGTGGAGGTGGATGCGGAGCGGTTTTTCCGGCTGCTGTTGGGACGGCTTACGGCGTAGCCTGGAGCGGCTGTGAGTTGTTGTCAGCTTCGATCACTGGAATCAGATCCGTGGGAATTTGAACTTTGGCAATGTAGCCGCGTGCGCCGGCGTCGGCTGCCGCTCGGGCCATTTCGAGCGAATGATGCTGCGTGACGAAATAGATGTTGGCGTCCGGCAGATCTTTGTGGATCAGCTGGGCGGCTTGCAGGCCGTTGAGATTGGGCATGGAGACGTCTAGTAGGATTACGTCGGGAGTAAGGGCCAGAGCTTTTTCCACGGCGTCCTTACCATCTGTAGCTTCCCCGCATACGCTCCAGCCTTTGTGCATTTCCAGAAGCATTCTGAGGCCCGCGCGAACCATCGGCACGTCGTCTGCGATAAGTATTCGTAGCATTGCGTTACCTCCGTTACGGTACTGACAGGAAGGAGCGGGATCGCGAGAAGGAACCGGGGCCGGGGATGAGCTCGTCTTCTCTTATCAAGATAAGGCAAGGGTTAGGAACTTACGAATAAGGTAATCGCTGTATTCGATGGCGTTTCGCGTGACTTAATGGACACATACGCACAGGCGTTTTCCTCAGTCTGTGAAAAAGTGGAAAGCAAAGGACTTGTAGTTGAGGCTCGCGCTTTGGAGACAGTTGGCGTAATCACAAGGACTCGTAAAAGGCGAAGGTTTGGTAGACTCCGTCTGCGATAGGAGAAACCATGCTGCGGATAGCTATTGGAAACGTGTTTTTGTGTTCGATCCTTGCGCTTGGCTTGGCGCAACCCACTGCGCCGACGACATACGAGAACCTGAACGCGGTGTTGTGGATGCAGACAGCTGTGGAATATAAGGCGGCCACGGTGCAGACCTACCGGGTGGCGCAAGCGGCGCTGCTGCAAGGGCTTCGCGATCCGCATTGGACGGCGGCGCTCGAGCAGAATGGCGATTTTGCGAATCTGCCTCCGGCAGTGATCCTGGATCTGGATGAAACTGTGCTGGACAATTCCGCGTTTGATGCGCGACTGGTGGCGTCTCCCGTGCCGCAGAATGAAATCGGCGCGGAGTGGACCAAATGGGCTAACGAAGTAGGGGCAGGCCTGGTTCCCGGGGCGATCGATTTTTTGCAGTTCGCGCACGCCAACGGCGTGACACCGATTTACATTACGAATCGGAAGTGCGACTCATCGAAAGATGACGATCCGACGGTGGAAGTGCTACGTAAGCTTCAAGTGCCACTCGATTCGCCCGTCGATCGATTGTTTTGCGCGAAGGACAGCAAAGACAACGACAAGACGCCACGGCGAAGGTTGGTCGCGGCTAAGTTCCGTATTCTTTTGCTGTTTGGGGACCAACTCGGAGACTTTCTGACGATTCCGCCGGGCGAGGCTAACCTCGCGGGTCGCGAGAAACTTTTCGTCGCTCACCAGAGCTTGTGGGGTGAACGGTGGTTTCAACTGCCGAATCCGATGTATGGGTCATGGGAAGGGGCGGTTGGTTTCAGCGTGGCGGAAAAGCTGAAACATTTGCGGCAGTGACGCCGACGCAGGCGACTGATGCCCCGATTGGACACGATTTTCGAGCCGGCGTAAAATTGGTTCGTAGGGCATCCGACCATAAGAGGGCTTAATGATTGCCGAGGCAAAGGAATCCTATCGTGGCGTCATCTGCATACACTGTCATCAACCCACTCCGTTGACGCCATCCGCAGAAAGCAAGGAGCAGAGACATAAAGACGGAGCGCAACTTGCGCAAGATGAATTTGCAATTTTTTCTAATCCGCTGAGATGCCGCGCTTGCGGCAAGGAAGCCGTTTATACAGCAGCGGATGTGAGGGAGTTCGAAGGCAGTCCGCGAAAAAGACAGCGCAGGCGCTCAGCGAGTTCGTCCGGCTAGCGCTGCCGTCACTTCGTTACAGGAAATTCACCAGGGCGTCGGTCGTCTGCTTCGGTTGCTCTTGAATGGTTCTTGTCGGCAGCGACGGGGACTGACGCAGCGTACCGTTGGAAATAGACTCGTTCGTTCGCTCTCGGATCGCAATGCACGGGGGCCTGTTCGCACCATCGACCTCGAGCAGATAACTCTCGTCTCCTGATAAGTCGCTGATCGCAGAAGGAGTCCTGAGCTGATACCAACGTCTGACCTACTGGGGCTAGGTTTCGGTTCGCTTTAGCAAGTAATCGAGCCCGCCGATCCGGAACCAACGGTAGCCGTAGGGTTCGAGCAGAATGCGATGCTTGCCTGAGGCGTCGGGAGTGCTGTGATCGTTCGCCAGAAGATTGACGAGCTGTCCATCGACTTTCGCGGCAGGGCCAAATTTGATTTCTGTGGGGACAGCACTCAGGTTGTGCACGAAAAGCACGGAATTGTTGCGCCAGTCATAGCGGATCGCAAGCACCTCGGGTTTGCCTGTTGGAATGATTGAAAAATCGCCCCAACCTATCTCCGGAACCTCCTTCCTCATACGGATCATGCGTTCGGTCCAGTCCATTAAGGAGTTGGGATCGCGCTTCTGCGCGGCGACATTTACGTGCTCGAAGCCGTAAGGACCCTGGGAGATGACCGGCAGTACGGGGTTATCGCTTTCCGTGAATCCGGCTTGCGGTTCATTGGACCATTGCATGGGCGTGCGAGCGCAGTTGCGTTCGGGCAGATCAAGATCGTCGCCCATTCCGATTTCGTCGCCGTAGCGGAACACGGGAGTGCCAGGAAGAGTCATCATCAAGCTGTACGCGAGCTCGAGCCTCCGGCGGTCACCTTGCATCATCGGGGCCAGACGGCGTCGAATTCCTCGCTTGTAAAGCTGCATATTTGGTTCGGGGCCGAATGCTGCGAAAACCGCCTCGCGCTGCTTCTTGGTCAGTCGGCCAAGATCGAGCTCATCGTGATTCCGCAGGAATTGGGCCCATTGCGCTGTGGCAGGGCGCGGCTTAGTGGTCTGGAGGGCTTTGATCAGAGGACGAGCGTCGGCGGAAGCAAGTGCGTAAAAGACATGTTGGTTCACCTCAAAATTAAACATCATTTGCAAACGCTCGCCGGAGGTGCCGAAGTATTTCATGTCCACGTGAGGAATTACGTTCGCTTCGGCGAGAATGATGGCATCACCTTCGCGCCAGGTGAGAAATTCGCGAAACATGCGAAGCATGTCGTAATTCTCGATGGGCCGTCGTACCTGGGGTCCCTTGGCAGAAATGACGAAAGGCACCGCATCCATGCGGAATCCGGAGACACCTAACTGAAGCCAGAAACCCATTATTTTTAAAATTTCCGCCTGCACTTCCGGGTTCAAAGTATTCAAGTCGGGCTGAAAATCGTAGAACCGATGGAAATACCAGGCTTTCGCCACATCATCGTAATTCCATGTGGACTTCTGGACGCCCGGGAAGACCATACCCTTGTTCGCGTTTTGTGGTTTCTTCTTCGACCACACGTACCAGTCGCGATACTTCGACTTCGGATCTTTGCGCGCCTCTTGAAACCACGGATGCTGATCTGAAGTGTGATTCACAACCAGATCGATCAGCACTCGAAGGCCCCGCTGTCTACATCCCTGCGTGAACTCGACGAAGTCTCCCAGCGAACCGTAGCGGGGATCGACTGTGTAATAGTCAGAAACGTCGTAGCCATCGTCGCGGCCTGGTGACTGCTGGAACGGAAGCAACCATATCGCCGTTACACCCAGACCCTGTAAATAGTCCAGCCGGCGCAGAAGACCTTGAAAATCGCCGACTCCGTCGGCATTGGTATCGAGGTAGGTCCCAACGGAGAGACAATAAATGATTGCGTTCTTGTACCAGAGGTCGTTGATCATAGGTTCGTCATCGAGGTCATCGATCTAAGTTATCGAATCAGGAAAACCCTTGGAAGGCAATTCGGCTTACTGCTTGCACATCGATTTTACCTTGGGCCATATTAATTTGGACTAACGATTTCAGGGGCTCGCGCGAATGGAAGATGTGAAGTGGTGGCAGAGTGGCGTCATCTATCAGATTTACCCTCGGTCGTTTCAGGATACCAACGGCGATGGAATCGGCGATCTTCCGGGAATCATTCGGCGTCTCGACTGTGTGGTGCGTCTTGGCATCGATGCGATTTGGATTTCTCCGATTTACCCTTCGCCGATGGCGGATTTTGGATACGACGTTGCGGATTATTGCGACATTGCGCCTATCTTCGGCACTCTTGCGGATTTCGACCGGTTGATCATCGAAGCCCACTCACGAGGTGTTCGCGTCATTCTGGATTTCGTCCCCAACCACACTTCGAACCAGCATCCGTGGTTTCTCGAAAGCCAAAGCTCCCGGGATAATCCGAAAAGGGACTGGTACATCTGGAAAGACGCAGGGCACGAAGGCGGTCTACCGAATAACTGGTTGAGCCATTTCGGCGGCCCAGCTTGGGAATGGGATGAAACGACAAAGCAGTATTACTACCATTCGTTCCTGAAGGAGCAGCCGGATCTTAATTGGCGAAATCCTGCTGTGAAGCAAGCCATGTACGACGTGCTGCGATTCTGGCTCGATCGCGGCGTGGATGGATTTCGCGTGGATGTGCTTTGGATGCTGATCAAGGACGATGAATTTCGCGACAATCCTGTGAATCCTGGTTACGTTTCGAGCGAATCTTCGTACAAGCAGCTGCTGCCGCTGTATACCGCCAATCGGCCGGAAGTTCACGAGATTGTTGCCGAGATGCGCGCTGTGTTGGACGCGTATCCGGATCGCGTGCTGATTGGTGAAATTTATCTACCGATCGAAGAGCTGGTTACTTACTACGGGCGCGATCTGAAGGGGGCGCAGTTGCCGTTCAACTTTCAGCTTATCCAAACCGCATGGAACGCGTCGAGTATCGCTGAAATTATGGACAAGTACGAAGCGGCCTTGCCGCCCGGGGCATGGCCAAACTGGGTGCTGGGAAACCACGATAAAGCGCGAATCGCATCGAGAATCGGTGTGGCGCAAGCACGGGTGGCAGCGATGCTACTGCTTACCTTGCGCGGCACTCCGACGATTTATTATGGGGAAGAAATCGGAATGAAAGACGTTCCAATCGCGCCCGAACAGGTTCAGGATCCAGCTGAGAAAAATCAGCCGGGGCTGGGATTGGGCCGCGATCCTGAGCGGACTCCGATGCCGTGGGACGGATCACTTCTCGCGGGGTTTACTACCGGAACGCCATGGCTACCTTTGGGGCCGGATCACGCCAGCGCAAATGTGGCGGCGATGTCCAAGTCTCCCGAATCGCTGCTGAATCTGTACCATCGGCTGATCGAGCTGCGTCGAGGCAATCCGCTGCTTACATACGGGGCAATTGAGGCGGTCGGTGTTGAAGGAAATGTTTTGAGATACGAGCGACGCCAAGGGAATGATCGTCTCGCCATAGCGCTTAATCTGGGTCATGAGCCCGTGCAAGTCTCGCTCCCCGCAGGTCGGGTGCTGCTCTCAACCCATTTCGGTGGTGGCGGAGAGGATATCGACCAGAGCCTGTCTCTTAGCGCGAACGAAGGAATCATTGTTCAACCAAAGGTCTGAACCACGCGGGGTAGCTGAGAATCCAAGTCCGATACAAGCGCGGGGATCATGAAAACCGGGAAGGGTCTGGAAATAGCGCGGCACGCCGCAGGGGCGGAGGATCCCTGCTGGAACAGGTACCGAATCGATTCTAAAGGAGATTGTGGCGGATGAGCCTGTAAGCCGGATTCTCCGTGGTGAATTGCAAACAAACAAGTTGTTCAGAATCAATCGGAGCTCGCTGTCAAAGATGTCAGTTTCGGTAGTGTCGGCAGGTTTTGCGTCACACCGGCGTCACAATTTTTGACCGAGCATTTCTGCGCAAGAGTTCCCTACCCCGAACCCCTGATTCCCAAGTTCTGTTCCAGAGCTAAAATCGAATGGAAATCCGCCCAGCCCGCGATAAGGAGGACACAATGTGGAGAGGAATGAAATTTGGAGTGCTGGGTTTCGCAGTGCTGGTATTTCTCGCCAGTTCCGTGACCACACGGGCACAGGACGCCGCAACACAGGAATCAAAAGCGCAAGCCCAAACCGAGGCAGGACCGCACCAAGGCCAACGAGCGAATCATTTGGAATGGCTGAGCAAGGAGCTTAACCTGACCGATGAGCAGAAGGAAAAGGTCAAACCAATCTTGGATGAACAGACAAAGCAGATGCACGCCGCACAGGAAGATACTTCCCTAAGCCAAGAGCAGAAGCGCGACAAGATGAAGCAAATTCATCAGACCACGCATTCCCAAATCAACGAGATTTTGACTCCCGAGCAGCAGAAGAAATTTGCGGCACTCAAAGAGCAGCACAAGGAACACCACGAAGGAAGCAAGGAGAGCCCTTCGGAACAGCCCAAGCAACCGTACTGAGCGTGATTTGGCTCAGCTGAATCTTACGGAAGCGGCTCGCCAACTTGTCGGTGGACTATGCCCGGCGGATAGTAACGTCCCCAGCGCGCCCGGTCTGCAATTCTGGCACGAAACCCCTATCCCGCTGCGTCCAAAGCTGCTCGCGCTTTCTTGACTACCTGCGCGGGCATATCTGCGAGCCCTCTGCGCCGTGTGAAGTCATCCCCGTTCGCCGAGTAGAGCTATACTGCTGGCGGATGACCGAGCACTTGTTCGGCCTTACTGTAAATGAAGTGATGGCATACGCTGCCATCGCGAATGTGGTGTTGGTGATACTGCTCGCTTTTCTTACTACTTACTATGCTTGGCACGCGAAGCGTCAGGCAGATGCGAGCCACCAAGAAGTGGCCGCTTCCAAACGACAAGCTGATATCGCGCAGCAGACTCTCGACCTTTTACTGAGGCAAACCGAACAACAACGGCAAATCGACCTGTCTGCTGTAAGTTTCAATCTCGAAGCTGCCATTCACATGGTTGACCAGTGGCAGACGAGAATGCGTTCTGACTCCTATCCGCAATTGCCCGATGTCATTGAACTGCGGCCCACGAACTTCAGCAGCTCGGTAGCCAACGCCGAGAAGTTCGACAGCATTGTGGCAGGGAACATGGGAGCGGCTCTGCTCTACATTTCGGAGGCGGAGACTAACATTCGGGTCATGCGCGGTGCGAATCCCGCCCTTCCGCAAAGTTGGCTAACGCCACGCGAGAAAGCCGCCAACGCGTTGGGTGTAGCCAGATTCAAGCTTGACTCCGCCAGAACGCGTTTACGTACGCTTACAGAAGGCGAGCAACTCAGAGCCGCGTTACGAGGAGACAGCCCGGCAGCCAGCTTATAACGACTGTCGAAATAGCCTTACCTAAGCTCTCTCCATTTCGCGGTGTTGATGGCGTGCGTGCTGGAAATTCGGACGAATATACGACAGCTATCCATTCATCCATTCGATGGCTCGAAGGACTCTTTTCGTGCTAACCGCGTTCCTCAACTGACCCTCGGGGAAAACCAGTCAATCGGGGCTTGTTCGAGAAACTCCTTAGTTGCGGTGCAGAACTTGATGAACAATCCGCAAACAGACGCAGCCAGAATGGGGTCTGTAATCTGATATCTAACATTCGATGGGTCATCTTCAAGTGTGCTGTGCTCGGCAAAGGGCAGCGATGTACCCAACATTCTGCCCACGTATCGGGAAAAGAATACGAGTAGCCCTGTTCCGTTCTTGCAAGCACTGAAAGAAGCGAACGCAGCGGCTTCCGTCTTTTCGATAACAACGCGGTATTTGGCACAAATCTCATTGGACATGCCCCATTGTTTCTGCAGGAACATCTGGCAGAGGCGGGTGATACGTGAGATTTTTGCTTCGTCGTTGAAGGCTTCCCAGAGCGAAACCACTAAAGCTAGATTCCCGAGCGAATACCAAACGGCGAGCGCGTCCCCCAACGTCCAGTCCGATGAGAGGGCTTGGTCTTCAAAAAGGGTCATGAATTGCGAACACGAAAAAACCTGTCCTAATCGCTCCGCAATTATTTCGGCTAGGTTTTCAGGCGTTAGCTTCGGCATCTCTAGCCGTCAGCGCGCAGGATGGCACACCGATGAAGTATAGCTAGAAGCTCTTATTTTTGGATTTGAATCTGCGCGGGCGTGCTAATAATGATTTCGGGTATCCCGCGATGGCTGGTTATCTTCCCGCTCAGGCAGACGTTCTTCTGGTTGTATGTACGTTCTGGGTTTCCGAATTTTGGTCTGTCTACTCCCCAAATCACAATCGTAAATATCTGGTGCGGATATGGCATATCGAGATTCATAAACGTGGGAAGACCTTTGGTCTTTTCAGCAAAATGAGCGCTAGCGACTCGTCCGCAGACCGTAGCGGTCTCGCCCATGTGATTTTTAGCTTCTGCCGCATTTAAATGAGCGGTCTGTGCCTGCGTGATGCAGGGCAGCGCGAAGCAAAGAATCAGTAGCAGTGCAGTTCGGTAAAGTCGCATAGTGTCCGGCAACGCGAATATAGCATGCCCGCGAGTCCATGGAGGGGACAAGGCGATGTGCGGGAGAGCCACAGAGCAGGTCACGACGCTTCGGCGCTACATTCCGTTGGTGGCCTTCCCAGCGCGCCCGCATTGAAATTCTGGTGTGGCAGCCTTGTCCGGTGGTTACAACCCCGAGCCTTATGTACTGCCCGCGCAGGCATACTCGCGAGCGCTCAGCGCCTAGTGAGGCGACTTCCTTATCCCAACCAGCTCGGTCGCAGTGTGGGATTCAGTAGCGCCGCACGATGACTTGAAAGCCCTCGTGGTTGAGCGTCAGTTTAGCCAAGTGCGCGGATTGGGCATCGGTGTACGGTCCCACTTCGACGCGATAAAACTTGTCAGCAGTAGGTTCCAGAACGAGAACAGCAAAGCCCTTCTGCTGGAGCGTGTCAGCAATCGTAAGAGCATCGCTCTCGCGCTGTGAAGCTGCTACCTGCAACAGAATGGAACCGGGCAGAATGAGTGACGCGCCGTACGACGATGGCTGGATGGGTTGTGCTGCTGCTTCGCTGCGATTGCTGCTCACCGAGCCATTCGTGGTCGTGTCCAGCTGAGGATGGAAGTCGTAACGCCCGGCTCGCTCGTGGAGGACGCGGCTCCCGTAACCCAAGGCAAAGAATACGGCACACATCATTAGGAGAACTAACCAGAGCCGCAGCTTCTGTCGGGTGCCTGTCATTACTCGTTTCGCGAATCTCGCCCACAACGAGGCAGTTACTACGGTAGGCTAACACGAGATGCACTAGGCACACGAAACGGTTCGGACGGCAAAATATTCGAATGAAGATGCCAAGAGAATTAATGAGCTTCACCATGTTCGCGCTGTTGTCACTCGCACAAGCGACTCCAGTGCAGGTGAAAGTGGAAAGCCATTCGCTCGGGGAAACTGCCGAACAGTTTTTCTCCGAGAGTAAGGAAGGAGTGATGCTCAACGCCTGCACGACCAAGGATTTCGGGAAGGTGAATCGCACAATAAAGAAAACGGCCAAGGAGTACTGCGCGTCGCTGTCTAACATCCGCCAGCGCATGGTTGGCGGGGAGAATGGCGATTACAAAGACGAGCTGAGCACTGACGACACCAAGACGACGACATATATGTTTGCAGCGGGACAGTTTGTGGCTGCGGAGATTCTCTTTATTGCGCCCGACCCGGCGAATAACAATCAGGGCAAGTCATTCGCGGATATTTTCACTGGCCTCAAAGGAACCTACGGAAAACCGACTAGTGAAACTGTCGTGCCGTATCGCAACGTTTATGGTGTGCAATTCGAACGCCACCAAAAACTCTGGCTCACCCAGACCTATGCCATACAGATGGATGAGCAGCCTAGTGCCCACGGCTGGACGAAAGTAAATGTTTCAACGCGAGAGATGTACGACAAGAGAAAGACCGAAAGCGTGAAGCCGCCTCCGAATCCTTTAAACTAGAAATCGCTGAATCAATCTCGGGCAGCTCCGGCCTCACAGCAGTTGGTGACTTTCGCCGCCTGAACCCTTCCTTCGAGCAACCGCTAATTGACGTTGGATGGAAAACGATATTCAGTTCGCGTCACTCCAAACGGGGAGGCTCTCAAAAGCGAAACAGTTCCCGCTTGCAATCGGCGTTGCATGGGAGTAAACGGAAAGTTGAAGTGGCTAGTGCAAGGAGGAAATTACCGGGAAAATGACTCCACCCTGCCTAGACTCTTGATGGCCGTTTACACACCGCTCCTGCGGTGCGCTACCGCCAGCGACGCTTGTAATCTCGCCTGCGGGCTACGGACTAAGCAAACGGGGAGCTGTCTCAGTTCCCCGTTTTGCATTTCTGGGCTGACCAAGCGACGCTGGCATACAGTGGCTTGTAATCCGTCTTGATGAGTTGCAAGGAGGCGGAGGAATGAAGACGAACGGCGTGGTGCGTCGCCTCGTGTCGAGTCCTCCGGGATTAGAGCGTTGGGAAGCAAATTGTTTATTGTGCCCTTGGCGCTCGGGGGAATGGCGTCTGTATGCCTCCAAGAGCGCAGCAATGCAAGGGATTGGGACGCATTTGAGGGTTATTCACAAGTTGAACCCGAAAAAGCGCTGGGTCGAAGAGCGCGCACCGTGAGGCGAGAGCGCCTCTCTGCTTGGTTCTGGCACGCGATTCACTCCAGAGAAATCCTCCGAGTATCTTCGGGATTTATTGACGCTTGGAACCTTTCTTTCTTCGCTCCGCCCAACGTTTCTTCATCATTTCCGACAACCGCTTTCTACCTGCCGGAGTGAGCCGGTCAACCTTCTTTTGGGTGCGAGTGGCTTGATTGGGAGGACCGCTCGTCCTTGTAGCGGATTTCGGTTCCTGTCCATCCAGTGCTGCTATGGCTCGATTAAGTCGGTCTCTTTCCCTTTTCAGTTCCGCTACGATTCTCCCCGTATCCAAGATGCTCTCCTTTGGCCGCTGCTCCGTACAAGATTTTGAGTCCGCTTCCGTTGATACCTCAAACGAAAGGCTCGACATCATCTCACGAGCTGTTTGATTTTGCGATTGCTCGCTCGGGAAATCCGATATGCCGCACTCGCTTTGGCGGTGTCCGCCCGCTTGCTTCGCAATCAATCGTTATCATCGTCGTGTTTCAGTCGACTTCTTTTGGAAGAACAAGCCGCAGGTGTCAAAGGTAAAAAATGCGCACTAACGCAGCATGCTCCGCTCTCCTGCCAGAATTTGTTGTCAGCAACGGATTGAATCAGAGCTGCTCACTTTCAAACCGCAACCGGAATACTGGAGAGCGCGGCCACCAAGCGATGGCGTAGTGACGTCAGTCTTACAGCCGCTTGAGGTAGCACGTGACTCACGCCGCTTTCCTCGCGACAGAATCTCTGCCAGAGAGACTGCGACGGCAGCGAACGCAACGACAGCCATCATCACGTCATTCGTCTCTACCCCGTTTTTCACTGACTTGGTAAAAGTTCTTATCTGTCCTGAAAGCGAATTCATTTAGCTGTCTCCTGTCATCCCTCGATTGGATGCACGGGTAGGTCCAAAAGGGCAAGGATTCCGAACTGCCATTGCGTTGGGTTTATGCGCTGTGCCGATTTTTCAGTAGCGGTCTCTAGCGCAGATGCATAATGCTTCTGTGTCTGTACCGCCGAACACATTTTCTCCAGAGATTGCTCGCCGAATAATTCACATTCAGATTCTTACTCTCATCTGGATGAGCGTGGAAGCGACGGTATCGTTGGGCGCGGCTTGGACGGCTCGCAGCCCGGCGCTTTTAGGCTTTGGCGGCGACAGCGCGATTGAACTTCTATCTGCGGCGGTTGTGCTTTGGCGCTTCCGTTCGCCATCTCGTGGAGACCACGCGGAGCAGCGGGCGGCCAGAATCGCATGCGGGCTCCTTTTTGTTCTCGCAGCATTTGTTGCCCTCTCTTCTGTTCTGGCGCTGCTAGGGCACGTCGAGACTCGGTCCAGTCCCATCGGAATCGTGGTGCTCATCTTTGCAGCAGTGGTCATGCCGTGGCTCACAAAGCAAAAGCGGCGGCTCTCAGCTGCGACAGGGAGCGCAGCGTTAAGAGCCGATGCTGCCGAGTCTGCGGTGTGCGGTTATCTGGCATTGACTGCTCTGACTGGTCTCGTCGTCAATTCGATTTGGGACGTGAGTTGGCAGACCCCATCGCCGCCTTGGCACTACTGCCACTAATTGCTCGTGAGGGATGGGGAG
>Ga0210399_10002760_pt1 | contig 13686 bp, 6 predicted proteins | sample IncBWC14MmetaG_FD_150865 | JGI IMG/M metagenome (GOLD analysis project Ga0210399, IMG submission 150865) | Forest soil microbial communities from Barre Woods Harvard Forest LTER site, Petersham, Massachusetts, United States - Inc-BW-C-14-M | ecosystem: Environmental > Terrestrial > Soil >... | reverse complement strand
ACGCCCACTATAATCCGCAGTACCCCGAGAAAAATCAGGCCGCCTTGTCGCGTCATGATCTGATCGGCATGCTGAGCTATCAGCGGGGTGAGCGCGCCTACCGCAGCCGAGGTTCCGAGACACACCGCGAAAGTGATCGCTAGTCCCAAGCGAGTGAGGGCCAGACCAAAAAACACCAGGGACACTCCCCAACTAGCGCCGAACAGCACCATGGCCGCCAATGTCCCGCCGGAAACCGTTGCATACGTCGACCACAGCTTGGGCACAGTAAGTTGCGCGATCACCGTCGGAACAACGGCTACGCCAAGGATGGAAAATGCAAACCATGAATGCTCCCACTCCCATTTCTTATTCAGTTTCATGGGAAGCGCGTACGCGGCATTCATGATGGCAGCGCACAAAACCAACAGGACTGCCTGGACGGTGTTTGAGGTCATGACATTTCCTACGTATTCTCGAGGACTCCGGGCCCTGCTCAGTGAAAGGTGAGCGCTTTCCGATATTGGTCCGTTGTGTTCAAGCGTTGCGTTCAGGCCGAGCCATTGAACCACCCGTCCTTCACTCTGTCAACAACTTTGATGACATCCGAGATCGTGCAGAGGAGACTAAGAATAACTGGGGGAGGGATTGAGAGAGCTCTCCAAATCGTCAAATCCCGGGAAAGAAGAACCGTGCTCGAAGATGCGGGTATACAATCCGCCGAAGTACCGCTCCACTTCGTCTTCGATTTTATCCAGCGGAGTTCTCAGAACCATTCGCACATACTGCTCATGGTTATCGCAGCGGTTGGCCAGGGGGATGCGAGAAGAATACGCGCGGGCGATGATAAAAATGTAGGGATTCATGAGCAGATTAAGAGTCCGGTAAAGGAGCGGTTGGTTGGCCGCTTTCCAGATCGTACGGTGCAGTTCCATGTCGGCATTAAAAAATTGTTCTTCGCTGTTTTTTGCGGCTGCCGCCTTCAGTTTTTTCAACGCGCGGTTCAGAACCTCCGGGGGATCGACGGAGGGGTTCTCCCTCATGTAGCGAACACAAAGCCCCTCGAGTTTGGCGCGCATGCGAAAGATGACGCCGATTTCAGCCAGTGAAATATCGCGGATAAAGGTGCCGCGCCTCGAAGTAGTGACAACCAAGCCGTCGCGTTCCAGGCGCAGCAGAGCCTCACGCACCGGGCCGCGGCTGACTTTCAATTCGTGGGCGAGATCCTCTTCAATGATGCGCTGGCGCGGCCGCAGTTTGCCGGCGTGAATGGCGTGGCGCAGATGGGCTTCCACTCGCTTGCTGGCGGAGACACCGCGCTCTGGTTTGGCAGGATGAGTCTTCTTAGTTCGCATCCGAAGTGGTCAATAGTTATATAAGCCGGATTCGGCCGAAAGGCAAGGATAACCGTCGACGCAGCCTTGCGGAACAACCTCTGCGCCATAGCGAATCCGCTTTCCTTTGGTCTGCCAGAACGCCCGAACCTTCCAGATACTCTATCATGTTGTCGACAATTGTCGACAATATGGGTAACAGTATCGTCGGCAGAACAATAGCTGGGCTGGAGCGCCTGAAAAAAGGTCAATCTAGCGTTGGCGGCGCTTCTGTCGACAAATCCCAAATATTGTAGACATTAGTGTTGACAATATTTCCCTTGACACTTGCCGAAACATAGGTTACCTTCCGCGTCGGTCCATGAGAGCTGCAGAGACACGTCGCCCACTCCACGCCAGAGTGCAACTTGCCACCCACTCCATGCTCCGTGGCGCCCTCAACCTGGGCGCAAAAATTTCCGATTGAAAGCGCTGTCGTCTAAGGAGGCTCCACGATGAACTCCGCCGCATACCGTTTACTGACGCTCATTGCAGTTCTTTCCCTGGTAGGCATCGGTGTATTGCACGGACAAACGGCAGTCACCGGAGGTATCGAGGGCAACGTGACTGATCCTTCCGGCGCCGCCGTCGCTGGGGCGACTGTCGAAGCAACCGATGTTCCAGACGCGGTGACCCGCGATACGGTTACGAATGGCGACGGGGCATATCGGTTTCCGAGTCTGATCCCGGGAACATACTCGGTTACGATCAAGAAAGCAGGGTTTGCCACATTCACCCGCGAGGCTACGCGAATCGACGCCGGGATCATGTACCGTGTCGATGCCAAGTTGCCGGTGGGCGGCGCGACGGCGAAAGTTGAGGTGACCGGCGAGGCGCCTCTTCTCCAGACGGATAGTGCTGAAGTGAACGAAACCATTCACTCCTCGGAAATCAGCAGCTTGCCTATATTCGGCAACAACATCACTCGATTGACGGTTTTGGCTCCTGGAGTTTCGATTCCGGGCGGCCAACTGGATCTTCACCCAGAGAATGCGGGCTCCGATTTCAACCTTAACATCAACGGATCAGCACCGAATGCGAATGGCCACCTCCTCGACGGAGTCGAGAACACCGAAGCGATCCAGGGCTTATCGCTAATCGTGCCTTCGAATGACTCGGTGCAGGAACTAAAGCTCACAACCAGCAACTACGATGCCGAATATGGCAAGGTTGCCGGTGGACTCTGGCAGATCACGACGAAGTCGGGCACGAATGCTTTCCACGGATCGCTTTTCGAGAACTATCGCACCTCTGGTTTCAACGCAGCCGACCAGTTTACTGAACACACAACCGGTATTCCCGGCAATCGCTGGAATCAGTTTGGCGGCAGCGTTGGTGGCCCAGTGATTAAAGATAAACTGTTTTTTTTCGGAGACTACCAGGGGATGCGGAATAACCTGCACGCTTCGGGCAACGATACGGTGCCGATTGATCCATTTAGAACTGGCGATTTCAGTTCTATCGCAGCAGTAGATCCGATCTACGATCCGGCGACAGGCAACCCGGATGGAACTGGAAGAACTCAGATTTCCTGCAACGGTGTCCTCAACAAGATTTGCCCCGACCGTATCAGCAACGCTGCGAAAAACCTGCTGGCGCGATTGCCCGAACCAACTTCCGCGGGATTTAGCGCAAACTACCAGATCTCTCGGCCCGCCACCTTCGACCAAAATCAGTTCGATACTCGCGCCGATTACTTTGTTACTTCAAAGACGGTTGTTTTCGGGAAATTCAGCTACTTTCAAGCGTCGTTTTTCACACCCACCGCATACGGCGTCGCGGGAGGCGGGCCGCCGCTGGGAGGCATAGGAGTCGCAAACGCGGGGAACTCGTCCGATCATGATAAGCAATTCATGTTTGATTACCAGCACACCTTCTCGCCGTCGCTGCTCACTGATGCCCGTTTCGGTTTTTCGCGCATCATCATTTCAGAATTACAACTGGATTCAGCTACAGACGCGGCGACCCAAGTAGGAATTCCTAACATTAACCTGGGCACGGTCTACACGTCAGGCCTACCACAGATAAGTGTTAGCGATCCATTAACCCCCTTCAGTATGGGAGATTTTGGGTTGCCCTTTTTTGAGCGCGAGGCCAACTTCGAGTTCTACAACAACTGGACCAAGACCTCTGGCCACCACGCCTTCAAGTGGGGTGGCGATGTCGGAAAGTTTTTCGGCATCCGAACCGACGTCAGCGGCCGCGGAGCGTTCTCGGTCAGCCAATCCCTCACTCAGGTCAACGACAGCGCCAGCAGCGGGCCGTGCAGTAACCCAGCAACCGGTACCTTTTGCGGATCAGGCTTGGCCGCATTCGAGCTCGGTCTTCCCTCCGGTTTTGGAAGAGATATAACGCTGGTTCAGCCTCAGGAAAAACTTTGGAAGATGTCGTTTTATGGCCAGGATACCTGGCAGGTTACGCCTAAGCTAACCCTGACATTGGGCCTGCGGTGGGATTATATGAGTCCGATCTTCACGCCTAACGGCCAGAGCGTCGGAAATATCGATATAAACACCGACACACTGTTGTTGACCAACCTGGCCGGCAAGTACGCGGGAGTAACAACCCCGAAAACCGAATTCTCGCCGCGTCTTGGAGTTTCGTTTCGGGTAACCAAAGATACGGTACTCCGTGGCGGGTATGGCCGTAGTTACTATATGAATGCGGACGGAGCGGGATTTGGAACCCAGGGATGTTGCTATCCTATCAAGCAAGGCCAGACTGACGCCCAGGCCAATCCCTTTGCCCCACTGGCTTACACGTTCGATCAGGGGCCGGGTGCTCCTCCGCCTCTTCCCCCGTTTCCGTCAAATGGCAAGCTTTCATTTTTTGGCGCTCCAGGCGGTACTGAATTCTTCCCCGGAACCGGAAATTATCCGCATAGTTACAACGACACTTACAATGTAACCCTGGAGCATTCTTTCCCATACCAGATCACCGCTTCAATTGCATATGTGGGTAACATCGGGCGGCATCTGTGGGATAACTTTAATGTCAACTTGCCGCCGCCGGGACCGGGTCCCTTTACCTCCCGCGAGCCGTTCTTCGCTAGCTATGGTTGGGCTGTACCAGAATTCCAACGGAACAACGCGGTTTACCATGAACCTGAAATGAGAAGTAACTACAATTCTCTGCAACTTCACGCGGAAAAGCGTTTTCATCAGGGATTGTATCTGCTGAGTAACTTTACCTGGGCTAAGTCGCTTGACGTTGGAACGTTCGGTCCAGGAGATGGCAACGGAAATCAATTCTGCTACCACTGCAATTACGGACCCTCAGGCACGGTAAGGCCCTGGTCCTGGACGAGCGCGGCTACCTGGGAACTCCCATTCGGCCACGGCAGGGCTTATGCAAATGGCTTGGGCCGTGGTGGGGACGCCGTGGTTGGAGGCTGGAGGCTCAGCGGACTTTTCAATTTCGAGGGCGGACAGTATTTCACGCCATATAACTTAAACTCCCCGGCCATACTGAATTCCCCTATTTTTGATAGACCGAATCTCATTGGCGATCCGCATGTGTCCAATCCTAACCGCAATCTGTGGTACAACCCGAAGGCCTATGGCGCTCCCGCGCTGTACACCTTTGGGGACGCCGGACGCAACAGCCTATTGGGCCCGGGCTACGGTGAAGTGGATCTATCGTTGACCAAGTCCTTTGCCATCACGGAGACGGCCCACCTCGACTTTAAGTGGGATGTATTCAACGCTCTCAACCGTGTAAACTTGGCGAACCCAACGTGTGCCGGCGCGGCATTTGTTGATATTTCAGACGCAGGCCAAATTTGCAGCATTGTTGACTTCAGGCGACGAATGCAGCTTGGGGTTCATCTCACTTTCTAAGTTTTCTCTTCCATGTAACCAGACCTGCCTCGGCTCATTGCCGAGGCGGGTCTCATTACTTGCGGTTCAAAGTTTGTCGTTTTGTCGATGCAAGCTTGGTCCGATTCCCGCGGCATGGCCCGTCCTAGGATCAACCGGAGCACTGAGGTTTGCCGCATGAGAGCGTTCCTACTGACAGCCTGCCTGGTATTCTGCGTCGCGACTTTCGCAACCGGCGAGGTATCCATCACAAAATCGCCCGCCGGTTGGGAGCTAACAAACGGACACATCAGAGTCGAATTGGCTCGCGCGTCGGGCGCAGTACAACTGAGGTCGTTGCGCCGAGAGGGCGGCACCGAATGGGCCGTCGCGGGTACACCGCTGGTTGCCTTTCCGGATAAAGTGAGCAATGCATACCGCTATTCCGAAGATGCGATTTTCGACTTGGACAAAGGCGGTAAGCAGCTTACGCTACGTCTCCAGTCCGATGCCGGCGCTCTGCTTTCTCTGGAGTTGAAGCTGTATCCAACCGGCGCCGTGATTCAGACGGCCATCAAACTGGAAAACCGCGGACAGCAAAACTTGATTCTCAATCCTCACATCGATCCGCTATTTCTGACCTTGAAGAATCCCGCTGGGGGGCTGACACAGTATTCCTCAATAAAAGGCCAGCACGGATTTCATGCAGCCGCGATGGTCTCGCAAAAGCGCGAATTTCCCGACTGGCTGGTGCTCGAAAATGAAGCTGCTGGAGAATCGATGCTGGTCGGCGGTGAACCCGGCCTCGGCGTGCTCGGATGGAAAGCGAATGTCCAATCCTCCGCCGGGGGCACCGTGATCCGCGCCGGGACGATTCTAATAAAAGATAAGAGGTCCGGTCCTGCCGCGACCTTCGAACTTGCTCCAGGCGCGACATTGGAAACACCGATCAGCTTCTTTGCGCTGGCCAAGGGGGATAGCGACAATGCCGGCAATGAGACGTTCCGCTATCTCAAACAGTACGTCTTTCAGGCGCCTCTGCCTGACTCTCCCCTAGTCACGTATTGCATATGGCTTACGGAAAAGAACAGCGAAGAGCCGTTACTCAAAGAACTTGCGCTGGCGAAACGAGTGGGGTTCGATGTCTTCTACCACGATGCGACCTGGTACGAAGGCGCCTCGGTTATTCCTGGCATGAACGATTGGACCCTTGGCCTCGGCAGCTTTCAGGAGAGCAGGGAGAAGTTTCCGCACGGCTTCAAGAATTTTTCCGATGCCGTGCATGCCGCGGGGTTGAAATTCGGGCTGTGGGTGGACCCGGGGAACGTGGATGCTACGCGTGTAGAATCGGGCGAGATTCCATTGGATTGGCTGGCGATGATTGACGGCAAGGCACTCGGAGCCATGCATCCGTCTCTCGCTCCGACTAAACAGCTGTGCCTCGGCGATCCCAAAGTTGTGTCATGGATCGAGAAGCAACTGGGAGACATTATTGAAAAATGGCATTTGGATTGGATCAAATGGGATCCTTCCACGACCGTAAGCTACGAGTGCAACCGCACTGACCACGGGCACGGAAAGACCGAGGGTGCCTATGCCGCTTATCGCGGGCGGATGGAGATCATGCGCTATCTGTTAGAACGCTTCCCGAATCTCTCCGGGTTTGAATGCGACCCCTCGTTGCAATACGCGCGAACCAACCCGGGCCCGCAGAATCTTCTGCCGGGTGGATATACCAACGAGTTCACCACCGGTCCCATGGTCAGTCCGAACGTCTGGGGTTCGCTCGCCGCAGCGGGAAAGGGCGATGCGGGAGCAGAACACCTTACCGCGCGCTGGTACAGCGCTTCCGCCCTCGATTATTATTTTCGCAAGCATTTCACGCATGGGGTGACCTTCGGCAATATCAATGGCATGTCATCGCAGTTTCTCTCAGCGGCTCCCCCGGGCTTCGTCGAGGCTTTCCAGCGCAATCTCTTGTTTTTCAAGCAGTACCGACATCTTCTGCTGGAGGATGTGTATCACCCGAGAGTAGCGGCGGCAGGGTGGAGTTCGATCCAGTATGTAAAGGAAGATTCGACTGAGTCGGTGGTTTATATCTTTCGGGACAAGTCAGAGATCGCCGACACAACAATTCGCTTGCGCGGTTTGGATGCGACCGCAAAATATCGGGTGACCAGTCTGAATGACCGTCCAGGGCGGGACAGATTGATGACTGGAGAGGCCCTGATGAGTGGTATCGCTGCGCATCTTCCCAATGAATGGCTGGCCAAAGGTGATGGCGCCATTAGTGAATTTGCGGACCAGCAAAAATACGGCTCCGATATTTTGCTGCTTCGACGCCTGCCGTGATTTGCGAGTTGGGCGCAGAGAGAGTGCAGGGGGACCGGAACGGCCGGGCCTTGGGCGAGAAGCCCTTCCGCAAGCTAGCCAGCGCTAGCGAGAGCCAGCTGCTGGTCCTGAGGAGGTCTCTGCATCTCGAATGACAATTACCGGGTCCCACACAATCGGATCGGCACGGTTCGCGCCATTGGGCCTCACCATGAATCGGATCTTGTCGCCGGCGGACACGCGGAGGTTTGTAATCTCGTAGGCGGTGGTCGCATCGTATTTGGGAAGAACCTCAGCCCAACCTTTGAGAGGCCATATCTGTTGCGAATTGTGCAGAATTCGCACAAAACACGAAGCCCGATTCTCGGCGCTGGGATCTTTGTGGATGACACCAGAAGTGCTCACCATGCCAGCCGACGGCACAATGAAGGTGCGCGACAGCTCGTATTTCGCTGCTGGCTGCATCCAGATTCTCCCAATCCGGCCCAAACCTGATCCCGTCCATCGACCTTCATAACCTCCTTTGTCCCACACTAAGTCTCGGTAAGAACCGTCTTCGATCGCTTCTTCGTAAGCCCATTGCTTCATCGACTGTGTCGGAGAAAAATCTCCCAGGGCTTCGTATGTCGGGAGTTCACCGGTGGTCTTCTGCGCGGCCACAGCCGGGCTGCGATTGCCGTCTCCGTCTACTGCTGCAACCTCATACTTTGCATCGATGTCATTGCGGGCGGATTCGCAGTGATCGAAGAAGAATGTTCCCTTTGCCGCCCTGCCAATAAACCTTCCGTCCTTGTGGATGTCGTAGTAGGAGATCCAATTGTCATCCTTGCTGGGGGACCATGTGATTTCGATTCCTTGTACTCCAAGGTTTGTTCCCAGTCGCTTTGTCACATTGGCAGGCACGCTAGGAGGAGCATGATCGGTTCCGGAACCGGGATGGTGAGGCAAATTCAAAAATATCAGCTCTCCGGCGGCGATTTTGTCGAGACTGATGCCATCCGACATCAGCTTGGCTCCATTTTCGCGCAGACGCAGCTCGGAGATGCTGGCCCTTACGTCATAGGTCTCGGTAGGCAAGAGTCCGCGCGGATAAATGACCACCGGTTTGGCGGAAGCGTCGAGCCGAATCGGCGTCGTCAGCCGGGAGTACTTGAATCCCATTGCATCTGGATTGGTTTGGCTCATGTCGAGGTCAACCGTCGCAAGCACCTTGCTATCTTCACCTCGCACCAGCGATAACGTATAGATTCCATGATTGTTTCCCGGATCGAATTGGCCCAACTGGGTAACGGTCGTAGACTGGTCCAGCTGCAACTCCATTCCGAAGGAACGGTCTGCCACTCGCCGTTCTGCGCCCAGCTTAACGATTTTGGTGACTAGCGACTCGTCGCCTGCTCCCCCCTTATATCGCACATTCAGTGGACCAAATCCCTGCCCCGGCACACCATAAAATCGAAATGCATCGTCGACCAGGTCTTCGTAGATTCCGGTTTCAAGAGCGGCCGCGGAAGTGGTTGTCAGGATGTTCATTTCTCCCGGACCGCCACGGTATTGGTCAGTTGAACCCGCAGCAGATTTTGACAGCCGGCTGGTCACGATATAAGTCGAACCGTGCTTCGCGTGTTTGGTGAGAATGACACCCTTCGTACTGTCCCGGTTCATCCTCTGGAAGTACCAGATGGCTTCATCGTGGTCTACCCTGGGGCGAAATACATGACTCCAGCGGCCAGCTACTCCTTGCGCCACCAGATAGTGATAAATCTCCCAGTCCTTGCGGATCAATTCCACATCGGGGCCGTCGCCCGGATCTCGATACCAGGTTGGATTCATTCCCAGATGTGTTCGGTCAGTCGCGGGGTTGTAATACGTGTGGTCGAAATCAACTACATTGTGGAGCTTGTCGGGGGGAACCAAAAGGGAAGTGTAGTAGGAGCTGTATGGTCCGACTCCCCCGTCGGTGTATTCACCTGACTCCGCCAGACGGGCGATATCGTAGCTGATCCAGCGCCCTCCTCCGTCACAAGCGTCGATCCCGCTTTGGGGATGATCGCTCTTGAAACGCTGGAGCAGTTTGCGAAAATTTTGATCGGCGGCAAGCGAATCCGAATCGTTGGCACTTGCCGCGGGCGCAATGTCATAACGCCACTGATAATCTCCCCATGCGCCGACGCTTTCGTCCAACAACTGGCTTTGCCAGTCCACGGTCGCCGGGATCGACTGTTCAAGAGTCTGCTGGCCCGGGATCATCCAGTCCGGGTGGTGCTGCGCGACTGTAGACTCCGGCGTGGCCAGAAATGTCGGGTACCACAATACCCATTTCATGCCGTGCTTGCGCAAGTAATCGTTCGTTCTCCGCCACTCGGGCCCATTCCACGTACCCCATTTGTCGTACCACCCCGCATCGTCCCACAGAATATCGGTGCCTGTTTCGCGCAGAAGATCGACGTAGCGAAGGTCGAGAGCCAGGCGTCTTCCCCAGTTATCCGCGCTGGGAGCGCCCCCTTCACCGATCCAAGGGTCTGGCCAATCGATTGCCCAGCGAGTCTTGGCGAAATAATCTGGATTTGTGAACTCCCACAGGTAGGCATATTGCCAGTCGAGCAGCTGATTCCCGAGTTCATCGACGCCGCCGGAGAATGTTGCCATGAATGCTTTTGGTGTTTCTATCTGCGCGCCGGGCGCTAAGTCCTTTTCGAAGCCGGCTAATAAAAGGCTCATAGTAAGCGGCGAGCCCTCTTGATCGCCTATCTCGAACCGCCAGTGGCCAAGATAGTCCCAACCGACGGCAACGCCGTCAGTGGCATTGCGATTGAGCAGAAAGATGAGGGGCAGGAAACTGCTGTAGTTACCGGCCTGAATGCCTCCATTGGAATCGAGCATGCGACCGTAAGCCGAGCTTACGGGCTCGGACTTCAGGAGTTGACTGCCGTTGTAGTTGCCTCCACCAGTCAAGTAGTTGAATTGGAGTTCCTGCGCTACGGAGCTAAGGACGCGGGAATGCAGGAACTCGACGTTGCTCAAGTGGATCGGTTGATCTGATGAGTTATGTAATTCCATCCATTCGCGAGTTACGGCGGTCCCAGGATAAATAACATAACTCTTTCTAACATGCACACTCGCAGCTGCCACGTCGATGTCAAGTCGCAGTTCGCCCTGGTTACCCTTGGCAATATGCCCACCACGAAGTTCCCACTGCCAGTTGGAAGCACTTACATCCAGGCCGTTTACAAAGAAGCGAATCTCAGCGGGAGTAGCGATTGCGTCTTGATACTCTCGCCCTGACACTTTATTGCGAAGCGACACCAAAGATAACCGTCCGCCGGCGAGACGGATCCTTCTCTCCATCAGCGACGTACCCAGAATCCATTCATTGCCTTCGCGGCGCACATAGCCATCGCGGCTCTGAAGATTAGTTTGGGCACATAACAGCGAAGCCGCCGCACAGAGAATTGATATTTGAATCAGAATAGCGCGGCGAAATGAAATTCGGCTCCTCCTCGGGCGCGTCGTCAAAGCATTGCCTCCATCGCACAATTGGTTGTATCCAGGGAGTTCAAACGCAGCCTGGCCAAGCGGCAAGTGGCCAGTGGGCTTCTTCCTCGATTGCCAGCAGACGGTTGTACTTTGCCAGTCGCTCAGACTGCCGGATCGATCCATTCTTAAATTGATCGGCCCGCCAGCCGACCGCCAAATCTGCCGCCCAGTTGTCTTCGGTTTCGCCGCTGCGAACGCTTAGGGTGACCGACCAACCTGCCGCCCGCGCTTGCCGGTAGGCCTCAAGCGCTTCGGTAATCGTCCCGATCTGATTGACTTTCAGCAGCAAAGCATCGCAGGCGTGCGTTTCAACCGCACGTCGTATACGGACGGGGTTCGTGCATAAGAGGTCGTCTCCCAACGTGAGCGCACGACCGCCGATCGCTCGATGAAGCTTGGGCCAGTTCTCCCAGTCATCTTCTGCGAGTCCGTCTTCTACGCTCAAGATCGGATACTGATCCAGCCACCGTGCAATTGTTTGGATCATCCCAGCGCTGTCCAGAACCTCTCCATCTTTGTGGTACCGGTGGCCTTGGTAAAAATGCGAAGCGGCAACATCAACGCCGAGAAAAATATCCTTGCCGGGAGAATACCCTGCCTGCTCGATTGCTTCCATGGCCAGACCCAACATCTCTTCGGCAGACCGGCAGGGCGGCGCCAGGCCGCCTTCGTCCGCCGTGAGAAGGCGCATCCCATACTTTCGCAGGATGAGGTCGGCCGCAGCCTGATAAACATCGAACGCGGAGACTAGAACCTCATCGATGGTTCGCGCCGACATCGGTATGATCAGCACATCCTGCACTGACACTTGTTGCCCCGCATGCTTCCCACCGCTGAAAAGATTGATGGTCAGCCGTGGAAGCACATTCGCGGAAGCACCCAGCATGTCGGCGAAATGTCGATATAGAGGAATGCCGCGTTCCTTTGCATGGGCTCGCGCAAAGGCGACGGACGCGGCCAGAATGGCATTCGCGCCGAGTCGCGATTTGGTGGCAGTTCCGTCGAGCGCGATCATCGTTCGGTCCAGTTCAGCCTGGTCTCTGAACACACGGCACGCCAGAGCCTCCTGAAGTACTGCGCTAATATTTGCTGCCGCCCGACGGCAGCCCAAACCGTGATATCGCTTGGGATCCCCGTCCCTGAGTTCGAAAGCCTCGCCACTCCCGGTCGATGCTCCCGAGGGCACGGATGCGGAAGCGCCGATCCCGCCCTCCAGAACGCAGGTTGCCAGGACCGTGGGTCTGCCGCGGCTGTCGAGAATCTCTCGGCCGGAGAGTCGCTCAATCTTGGGCATAGGCTTCGATCTTGTGAACAAACTCAGCTATCAAATCGGGTACGCTACTCGGAGGCTTCACCATAAGTGCGAGGACGGTATCCCTTTGTCGTGTTGTCTCCTCGGGCGTCAGGTAGTCCAGCGGCGACTTTCCCGCCACCCGCGCCAGCAAGCATCCAAGGCTATGACGCACGACGCGCGGCTCCAGCGCCGCGGCCCAATTCAGCCGCGCAATCTCTTTGCAATACACCTGCCAGAACACCTCCGCAGCGGTAGCCAGACGAGCCCGATCTTTGGCCAAGTGATGTGCCTTGCTGAGGAAGTGCGTCAAAGCAAACCCTACGTCAAAAGCCGGATCTCCGAAGTGAACCACTTCGTAATCGAGCAGAATCAATTTGCCCCGATATATGAGCGTGTTCTTGGGGCTGAAATCGCCGTGAACCAGACTGTCTTTGTGATTTAAGGTTTCCCGGGCCAGCGCCTTGAGAAACGCGGCGGCTTCTGCGGTCTTCTGAGCGGTATAAAGGTAGTATGGCTCCAATCGCAGGTTTACGAAGTACGTCGTGTCTGCAAACACCCTACAAGTTTCCGCCCCGCTATCCGACGACTCGCGATGAATTGCGCCAAGAAGCAAACCGAATTGCTCGAAATGGTTTGAAACAATCTGGCCCGATAGCAAGGCGGATTTCCAGTTTTCGTGTTCTTCCGGTATTGCTTCCATGCCCATCAAGTGGTTCGCTATGTCTTCAAAGATGAAACCAGGAGTCGTTCCCGGCGGGGCCGAGCGATTAAGCCAGCGTAACGCCTTCGCTTCTACGCCGATCCTCTCCGGGCTGCTGAACCAGTCTACGTTGACTCGCAATTTTGCTAACGCCTGTTTTAAAACCCAGGCGTGCCCATCCGCCCATGCCACCCTCACCGTCCGGTTCGACACTCCGCCAGGAAGTTTCTTCAATGCGAGCGCCTCACCCATCTTTGCGTACCCGTGCTCCCTCAGGTAATCGCGTAAGGCGTCAAACTCTTCGATGTCGAACTCCATTGATTGTCAAGTCCTGAGAGGAGATGACCACCTATCACCTGCCGCGGTCCACGCCACCGAGCAAGACGACTCGGGCGAACAGACCCGTCGTATCGCCGGAATTCGTCTTGTTCTTACCATACCCAACAGCAAATGTGACGGTGTCGTTAGTTTTCATTTCGATTTGACCTGAATACGCCGCCGTGGGGTTCGCCCCCTGCAGCTTGCGGAATGCCGGGTCTCCTCCGTAGCCATCGATGTCGGCGTCAAAGAGGGACGTGCCATTGTGCAGCACATGCACATCCGTCGTAGACCATACATGGACGCCTGCGAATTGAGCGCTTATCTTGTAGGTACCTGCCGCGGGCGCCACGAAGCGAA
>Ga0210399_10002759_pt1 | contig 13686 bp, 11 predicted proteins | sample IncBWC14MmetaG_FD_150865 | JGI IMG/M metagenome (GOLD analysis project Ga0210399, IMG submission 150865) | Forest soil microbial communities from Barre Woods Harvard Forest LTER site, Petersham, Massachusetts, United States - Inc-BW-C-14-M | ecosystem: Environmental > Terrestrial > Soil >... | reverse complement strand
TGGACCGGCCGATGCTGGATGCAGTTGGACACGGGCACGCGGTGAATCCAGGGAAAGAACTGGCGGACACGGCGAATCTGCGCGACTGGGCGATCTGGCACTGGCACCACGAGAAAAAGTTTGATTCGGATCATGCGCTCAAGGAAAAAGTAAAACTTCAAACGATCGGAACACATTCATGAACGGTGAGAAGATACGAATGGTGGAAACGCAGGGGGCCGCGCCGGTTTTGGCGGTTTCGGAAGCCTATCAGGGGGAGGCGGATTTTTTGGAAGCTGCGCAGGGGATGAGCGAACGGGCGCCAGGTCTGCTGCGGAGAGAAGCGGTGGCGGCGTGGGAGGCGTGTGGCGCGTTTGAGCGTGCGGCGTTCGCGTATTTTGCGGTGTCGAGCGTGCTGATTGCGCTGTTTGCGGAGCACTTACGGCATCCGGCGCGGATGTTGAGTGTGCGGGTGTTGGTGGTTTGCGTGGTGCTGCTGCTTTGCAGGGTGCACGCGCGGTCGGCGGAACGCTGCCGCGCGGAGGGAGAATCGATTACGGGGCAGTGGTGGCACTTCTGGCGGCACTGGTATCCGCATCTGTTTTTTTTGTTTTGTTTTGAAGAGCTGGCGCAGTTGATGACGCTGGTAACGCCGAACTGGCAAGACGCGAAATTGATCGCCTTCGATTACTGGATGACGGGCGTGCATCCTTCGATCTGGCTGGAGCAGTTTGTGACGCCGGGGCGGAATGAGTTCATGCAGCTAGCGTACCTGACTTACTTTGTGTATTTGCTGGTGCTGGGGGGGATTTTGTATTTCCGGCGAGACTGGAAGGCGTACTGGTCGGTGATGACGTACTCGATGGTGGGCTATTCGATCGGGTACATTATCGCGATGTTTTTTCCGATTGAGAGCCCGTGGTTTTCGATGGCGGGAATGTGGAACGTGCCGCTGAACGGCGGGCCAATTACAGCGACGATTAATTTTATCGAGCATTACGGGCGCGTGCGTGGCGCGGCGTTTCCTTCGGAACATGTGGCGGGATCGATCGCGGTGCTTTGGGGAGCGTGGAGGTTCCGGCGATGGTTGTTCTGGGTGATGGCGCCGCTGGTGTTTCTGATGTGCGTGTCGACGATCTGGGGAAGGTATCACTACATTGCGGATATTTTTGGGGGATTTGTTACCGGGACGCTGGGGTATTTGATTGGGAGTTGGTGGATGGAGCGGAAGAGGGCGGTGACGACCGACAGCGCGGGGATGTTCAGTTTTTGAGGGGGAGTTAGACGCTGTCATCCTGAGGCTATCCGATGAGGATAGCCGAAGGATCTCAACCGGAGAATTTGCGCAGGATTTAGGTTGAGGTCCTTCGGGGCGCAAACGGCGCGTCCTCAGGATGACAGGCTTTTTTGCTGGCTCCGAAAATAAATTGCGGTCGTTATTTATCAATCGAGCTGAGGTCGGGATGGGCGTTTAAGGGATGGGATTGTTCGAAGTGGGAGGCTAGATCGAGGAGGAGGGATTCGGCGTTGAGGGCGGCGAGGAATTGGAGGCCGGCGGGAAGGCCGGCGGGGGTGAGGCCGCAGGGAACGGAGATGGCGGGAAGGCCGCCGAGATTGGCGGGTCGATTCAGGCGGAGGAGCAGAGAACGCGTGGGGTGATCTTTTCCTGCGATGGAGATAGTTTCTTCGCCGATTAATGGGGCGGCGATGGGTGTGGTGGGCGTGACCAGCGCGTCGACTTCGTTTTCGAGGAGCGCGAGGTGGAAGCCGGCGATGAATTTATCGCGCAGGTCCAGGGCGCGGAGATACTCGAGCGCGGAAACTTTTTCGCCCATTTCGAGGCGCGAGCGAACGTCTTCGCCGTAATCGGTTGAGTGCAGCGGATACCAGCCGGCTTGCTGGTGATAGTGAGTGGCTTCGGCCCAGGCGATCTGGTTTCCGGCGTGTTCTGTTTCTTTCAGGTAGGGCAGGGTTACTTCCTTTAGTTTGATTCCCAATTTTTTCAGAGTAACGAGCGACGATTCGAACGCCTGCTGGATATCCGGGCTGACGATGTCGAGGAAGAAGTGTTTCGGAACGCCGAGACGAAGATGCTGGCCGCGGTCGGCGCGCGGTCGGCGCTTGGTTTTTTCGCGGCTGGCGATGGCATCGAATAGCAGAGCAATGTCGGCGACGACACGGGCCATGGGGCCGACGAAATCGAGCCTGGTGGAGAGGGGGATTGCGCCCCCGGCGCTGACGCGGCCGAGTCCGGGTTTGAGTCCAACGACGCCGCAGAGAGAAGCGGGAATGCGCACGGAGCCGCCCGTGTCTGTGCCAATGCTGCCGTAGCAGAGGCCAGCAGCCAGCGCGGCAGCGGAACCCCCACTGGAGCCGCCGGGGATGCGATTGAGATCCCACGGGTTGCGGACAGGGCCGAAATGGGGATTGTTGCTGGTGACACCGTAGGCGAATTCGTGGAGATTGGTTTTCCCGATGATGACCGCGCCGGAATTTTTGAGCGAGGTGACGACGGAAGCGTCTTCGAGCGGAAGAAAATCTCGAAGAAATTTGGAGCCGCCGGTGGTGCGGAGGCCGGCGGTGTAGAGATTATCTTTCAACGAGATGGGGATGCCGTGAAGCGGGCCAAGGTCGCGGCTGGATTTGCGGCGAGTTTTGGCACAGAGGGCGGACTCGGCGGCGGCGGCTTCTTTCAGGGCGATTTCGGAATTGAGCGCGAGGTAGGCGTTGAGTCGCGGGTTGATGCGAGCGATGCGATCGAGGAGGAACTGCGTTAGTTCTACGGGAGAAAGTTTGCGGCGGCGAAAGAGTTTGCCGATTTCGGTGATGGAAGCGTAAGCGATAGACGCGTCGAGGGGCATCAGTAAATCCGTTCCTGGCGGCGGAGATTCCCGAAGGTGCCAAGATTGGCGAGGATGAAGGAGACGCGAAACTGGTTTTCGTTTCGCACGGTGCCGAGATTGATACGGCGGTATTCAACGGCGAGGCCGCAACAGCCTCCGTTGTAGCCGATTTGCACAAACTGACTTTGCAGGGTGCCGCTGTTGATGTCGTAGCTGAGGCCGGTGGAGGCATTCAAACCTCTGCTGGTGAAACTGCCATAGCCCATCATGACGCGAATCTGCTGGGTGAGCGGCTGGACGATGGGATCGCCCTGCAGGCGGAAATGGGCGACGGTGAAATAGTATTCGCGGTAGGGCTTGAGTTTCAGGAGCGTACCGATGGTGGTGAGTTTGTGGAGTTGCGTGTCGTATTCGAGGATTTGTTCCGCGTCGTAGGGGCCGCCGGGCGTGAGCTTGACGTCGCTGACGATGGGCGACCAGTTGCGCGGCGTGGTGGCAAAGGCAAAGGCGGTGATGGAATCGAGCGCTTCGAAAACGTTGCGCTGGCCGGGAACGAGCGCGCCGCCGAACGTGGGATCGAAATAGTGTTTCTGGACGAGGCGCCAGGAGAGGAAGTCGACGGGCTGATCGTCGCCGGATTTCACGTAGAGATGCTGGACGGTGCCGTATTCGATTTCGTTGGTGTTGGTGAGGGTGGCGTTGCTGTCGAAGCGAATGAAGTCGCTGAAATTGTGGACGCCGGTGACGTAGCGGTAAGTGGCGAGAGGCTCGATGGTGTGTTTGTAGCGATGGCGCGTGAGTGGGCGGTCGAAGAAACGCTCGATCGTAGCGGGACGAAATTCCAGGGCGAACTCGCCGGTGTTGCGCGTAATGGCATCGCCGGTGAGGAGGGATTGGGAATTGAGCGAGTCGCCGTAATAAGTGGTGCGAAAGGCGGCGGAGGCGGTGAGGCCGAACCAGTCGCGGAAATGGAGGGGAACCGTTACTTTGGGAGAAAATTCCGTGCGCGCGACAAAATTCGGTGTGTCGAGGAACTGGTCTTCGCGATGGACCGCGCCGGCGAAGGTGTCGAAGGAAAAATAGACCGGCAGCTTGCGCCAAGGTGCCTGTTCGACGGAGCCGAAGCGGGCTTCGGGAATGCTGCGGAGATAGACGCTGTTGGGCGGACTGAGTTCAAGATAGCTGCGGTCGCCGAGGCTGGCGACATTAAAACTGAAGCCGCGGAAATTATTGGTGAGGAAGACGGAGCTGCGAATTTCGGAATTGATGGCGTCGCCGTAGGTATCGGAAAAGGCCAGGCGGAAGGTGAGCGAGGAGAGTTCGTTGATGTCGGTGACGAAGCGCCAGCCGTGATGCCAGAGGGATTGGACTTCGAGGGTTTGCTGGTGGCCGCCTTGCTTAATCGGCGGGGCGTCGACTTGCGGGATGCCACGGTCGATCACGCCGAAGTAGTCGTAGTGAATGGAAGTGTTCTCGAAGGGGCGGGCGCGGACTTCGCCTCGTTGGGCGGTGCCGCGGCGGCTGAAGTAGTCGAAGCCGAGGGTGGTGTCGAACCAGGTTCGCGGCGCCCAATAAAAGGCGTCGCCAAGCACGAAGCCTTTCTGATTGCTGTTACCGATGAGAGGCAGGAGGAATCCGGATTCGCGGATATGCTCGCCGGCCGGGGCGGTCGCGTAAGGCAGCCAGATTAACGGCACCCGGAAAAGTCGGAAATTGGAATTGACCATGGCGACGTGGCGCTGGACGGTGATTTTGGCTTTCGGGGCGTAAAACTGCCAGGTGGGCTTTTGCGGGTCGCAAATGGTAATCCAGGAATGCTTGACGATGTAGACCTGTTCGGAAAGGCGGTCGACTTCCTCGGCTTCGAAGTAGAGCGGATTGCGAGAGACGAGGAGGCGGGGATTGGGGCGGCGCTCGAGCTTGAGGAAGCCGCGAACTTTTTTAAAGGTGCCGCGGCCGGTGGCGACGTTGTAGTTGGCTTCGTCGGCTTCGAGATGCTGGGTGTCGAAATCAAAAATGATGTGGCCGTGGGCGATAACCTGCGAAGTGGAGTCGTCGTACTCGACGTGATCGGCGCGGAGCCGCATGCCGCCGTAGGTGATGTCCACGTCGTCGTCGGCGAAGTACATGCTGCCGACGCGGCGTTGCGCACCGCGAGCGGTGATTTCGGCGATGCTGCCGGAGGGCGGAGCAGTGGGGACCTGCTGAGAAAAGAGCGGCAGGGCAGAAAGGACAAAGAGAAATGCGGGCGAGCTCAAGCGCAAGACTTGGCGCAGGGCGGGAATGGAGAGGAATAAGTTCACGCGGCGAATCGGTCCATAAAAGGAAATGCTAGCCTAGCACGCGGTTCGCTGGAATTGTAGGAAGTACAGTTATTCGGGGACGCTTTTGGCGTGATTGGATTGGTACCAGGCGTAGGTGCGCTCGAGACCCCCTTCGAACATCACGGTGGGTTCGTAGCCGAGGAATTCTTTTGCGAGGCGAATGTCGGCCAGGGAATCGCGAATATCGCCTTCGCGAAACATCTCATATTTTGTCTCCAGAGTTTTGCCGGAGGCTTTCTGAAGCATCTGCAAGACCTGATTCAGTGAAACGGCGTGGCCTGTGCCGATGTTGAAGGTGCGGCCGGAGGCGCTGGGAGCTTCGCAGGCGAGAATGTTGGCCTGGACGGCGTTGTCTACGTAGGTGAAGTCACGAGTTTGTTCGCCATCGCCGAAGACGACGGGTGGGGTGGAATCGATGAACGCGGTGGAGAAGCGGGAGAGCACGCCGGAGTAAGGCGAGTCTGGATCCTGGCGCGGTCCAAAGATATTAAAGTAGCGCAGGGAAACATTTTCCAGCCCGTAACAGCGGCCGAAAGTCTGGGCGTAGAGTTCGCCGACGTATTTGGAGACGCCGTAGGGCGAAATGGGTAGGGGTTGCATGTCTTCGGATTTGGGAAGGGTGGGGGTGTCGCCATAGGCGGAGGAGGAAGCGGCGAGGACGACGCGCTTCACTTTGTTGTCGCGGGCGGCCACAAGGACATTCAAGGTGCCATCGACGTTGATGCGATTGGTGTCGACGGGATCCTTGACAGAGCGCGGCACGGAAGTGCGGGCGGCGAGGTGAATGACGTAATCGGCCTGGACCATGGCCTTCTGGACCACTTCGATGTCGGTGATCGAGCCCTTCATGAAGGTGATTTTGCTGCGCACTTCGGCGAGGTTGTCTTCCTTGCCGGAGGACAGATCATCAAGGACGACGACGCCGTGGCCGCGGCGAACGAGTTCATCCACAGTATTCGAGCCGATAAATCCGGCGCCGCCCGTAACCAGGTAGCGCATGCGATCCGCCTCCCACCGGAAAAGTCATCTTATTGTACGATGGGAGCGGCAGGCAGGAACGCGGAAAATCAGGAGCGACGCACAGAACCTTATGGGCAAGAGATTGCTGGGGCTGCTGATGATAGCGGGACTGGCTGCGGCGGGTGTGTGGACGTACCGGCGGTACGAGGCGACCAAGCCAAAGACGTTGCTTCCCGGCGAAGCTACCAACGTGGTGGCGCCGAGGGTGACGGAACCGGCGGGGGGAACTGCAGTTGGCAGAGTGGAGCCAGCTTCGCCGGCAAATGGGAAGGGTGCAAGCAGCGCGGCGATGGGATTTCAGCCGCGGATCGGGGAGACGCTGGACTTTTCCGCGAACGTACCGAAACTGAACAGCACCGTGGCGAATCTGCGTGTAAAGGTGGGCGAGCGACAGAGCGTGGGGGGGAAAGATGCGTGGCACCTGCAGGCTTTTGCGCACACGGAGAATCCTTACCGGATGGTGTTTGAGCTGGACGATGAGTTTGATTCGTATAGCGAGAGTTCGAATCTGGCGAGCTTGAAGTACGAAATGCACCTGAACGAACGGGGACAGAAGGTGGATACGGTGGAGCGGATGACCCCGTCGAGCAGGGAACCGGCGCCGGCGCATGAGGTGGCGGCGCGCGTGCTGCCGGGGACACGGGACCCGATCGGGATGCTGATGTATTTGAGGGGAGTGGATTGGAACGCTACGAAGGAAGTAAAGTCGCCGGTGTTTGACGGACACAAATTGTACGAAGTGCGGGCGGTGGTGGTAGGGAAATCACAGAGCGTCAGCGTGGCGGCGGGAAAATATTCAACGACGAAAATCGAGATTCATGTGATGGATAATGGCGTGGAGATGAAGGACGCGCACTTTTTGCTGTATTTGGCTGATGGTGTGGAGCGGCTGCCGGTGTTGATGGAGGCGGTCTTGCCGGTGGCGACGGCGCGGGTGGAGTTAGTGAAGGCGCGGTGACGCGATAAATCGTATTCAGATTCGGACTTAGTCTTTCTTTCCAGATATTTTGCCTGCAGCTTCGGTTGAGGTCCTTCGCCTATCCTCGTCGGATAGGCCCAGGATGAGAGGCTGCTTCCCGCTTGAACGTAGGCGCTTTGGCGCCGGATTTCGTCGGTGTTCGCGGACATGAAGTCCTAGCAAAGAACAATTTTCGCGCGATGCCGGATCACCCGGCGGGTGGCGTTGCGCGTGTCGATGACGAGCTTGGATGCGTCCACAATGGCGCCGTAGTCGTAGCTGGAATGGTCGGTGGCGATGAGGACGGCGTCGTACCTGGCGAGCGTTTCCGCGTTCAGGGAGACGGATTTCATGCCCGAGTAGTCGTAGTGGCGCATCTTATGAAGCTGAGGGAAAAACGGATCGTTGTAATCGAAATTGGCGCCGCGCTTTTTGAGGATTTCCATGATTTTCAGCGTCGGGGATTCGCGCAGATCGTCAACGTCTTTTTTATAGGCTACGCCGAGGACGAGGATTTTGGAGCCGCTGAGGCTTTTCTTATGAAGGTTCAGGGCCTCCGTGACGGAATCGACTACGTGGTAGGGCATGGAAGTGTTGATTTCACCGGCGAGTTCGATGAAGCGGGTGGAGAAATCGTATTCACGCGCTTTCCAGGAAAGATAGAACGGGTCGACGGGGATGCAGTGGCCGCCGAGGCCGGGCCCCGGATAAAACGGCATGAAGCCGAAAGGCTTGGTGGAAGCGGCTTCGATCACTTCCCAAACGTCCACGCCCATGCGCAGGCAGAGAAGTTTCAGTTCGTTGACGAGTGCGATGTTGACGCAGCGGAAAATGTTTTCGAGCAGCTTGGCCATTTCCGCGGCGCGGGTGGAGCTGACGGGAATGACGCGAGCGACGACCTGGCCATAGAGAGAAATGGCGGCGCGACTGCTGGGAGGATTGACGCCGCCAACGACCTTGGGAATCTGCGCCAGGCCGAATTGCTTGTTTCCGGGATCTTCGCGTTCGGGTGAAAAGGCGAGGAAGAAATCGAGCGGCACGTTTTCGTTTTCGGGGCCGGAGGCGATGGGGCAGCGGAGGCCGCCCTTTTCGAGGATCGGCAGGACGAGTTCCTCGGTTGTGCCGGGATAGGTGGTCGATTCGAGGACGACCAACTGGCCGCGGGAGAGATGAGGTTGGATAGATTTCGTGGTGTTTTCTACGTAGCTGAGATCGGGCTCACGATATTCGTTCAGCGGCGTGGGGACGCAGATGATGATGGCGTCGGCCTCGGCGAGCCTGGAGAAATCGGTGACGGCGTTGAAATGGCGGCTGTTCACAAACTGCTGGATTTTCGTTTGCGGGATGTGATCGATGTAGGACTTGCCCGAATTCAGCATGCGAACTTTTTCGGGATCGGTATCGAATCCAGTGACTTTGTGGCCGGCTTCGGCAAAGCGGAGGGCGAGGGGAAGGCCGACATAACCACAACCAATGATGGCAACTTTCAGCTGGCTGCCTTTGAAAAATTCGGGTCGTCTATCCGTAGCCATGAGGTGAAAAAAGCTCCTAATCTTAAAGAGGTGTGTTCTTGACGGCCCGAAGGCCGGAAGGCCAGGACGCTCTTTTAATATAACAGCTTCACGGGAAACTCCGGAACAGGAGAGGAAATGATTTCAGAAATTCACAATTTGTGCAGAGTTGAGTAGCGAGAAGCGGATTGCTAAGAGAAGCGTGAAGAAGGCAAGATAGGCGGCGCGTAAATTTATGATCACTGGACGTTGCCCAGCGTTGAAACGATGACAACATTGCTTATTGTGCTGTTGAGCCTCACCGTCGGGGTGCTGGTGGGTTTGTTGGGAATCGGAGGCGGCGTGGTGCTGGTGCCCTTGCTGGTGTACCTGCTGCACTACGACCAGCACATGGCGCAGGGAACCTCATTGTTCATTTTGTTGCCGCCGATCGGGCTTGGCGCGCTGCGGGAATATTGGAAAAACGGACAAGTGGATCTGAAAGCGGGGACCTATTGTGCCTTGGGGTTCCTGATTGGCGGATACGGCGGGGGAGAAATCGCCGTGCCGATGCCATCCGAAGTGCTGAGAATAATTTTTGGTGGCTTCCTGATGCTTTCGGCGGTACTGCTGTGGCGAAAGACGAATGCTGCGAATGATGTAGAGACAGTTCCCGGCGATTCCGGCAAAGGAAATGTATTGCGCGCGATGGGAATTCTGTGCATGGCTGGAGTTTGTGGAGTCGCAGCGGGGATGGTAGGTATCGGCGGCGGGGTGCTTCTAGTGCCGCTGCTGAGCCTGTTGTTTGGATTCAGCCAGCACAAAGCGCAGGGCACGAGCCTAATTGCGCTGATTCCGCCGACGGGGCTGCTGGCCTTCCTGGCGTATTGGAAGGCCGGATATGTGGATTTGCACACGGGAGCGCTGCTGATACCGGGCGTGTTTGTGGGCGGAATCCTGGGCGGGATGCTGGCGAGAAAGCTGAACCCACGCCGGATGGCGGAAGTGTTCGCGGGGTTGATGTTTCTGCTGGGAGGTTGGCAAGTCTTTTCCGCGTGGCGCGGATGACGCATACTACGTACACATGGTTGATCTACATTGCCACATTCTGCCGGGAATCGACGACGGAGCCCAGACAATCGAAGATTCATTGGCGATGGCGGAAGACGCTATCCGCGACGGAATCGCGTGCGTGGTGGCGACGCCGCACGCGAGTTCGGAATACCACTTTGATTATGCAAAGGTGCGGGCGGCGTGCGAAGAGTTGCAAAGGCGAGTGGATGGGCGACTGACGATCGCCACAGGCTGCGATTTTCACTTGAACCCGGAAAACCTGCTGGCGCTGAAGAAAGGCGCGGCTCAATTTTGCATCAATCAGAAGGATTATTTGCTGGTGGAGTTCAATGAGTTTTCGATTCCGCCTGCGATGGACCAGACGCTGCATGAATTGCACCTGATGGGACTGCGGCCGATCATCACGCATCCGGAACGGAATGGAATTTTGCGGTCGCAGCCGGAGCGGCTGCAGAACTGGGTGCGGCTGGGATGCTTCGCGCAAGTGACGGCGGGATCGCTTTCGGGGGTGTTCGGACCCGGAGCGCAGGCCGATTCCTGGACGTGGGTCGACCAGGGGCTGGTTCATTTTGTTTCCAGCGACGGCCACAACACAGAGCGACGTCCGGTGAAATTGCGTTTTGCGTACGAGGCGATCGCCAGGGAGCGCGGCAAGGAATTGGCGGAAGCCTTGCTGGTCGAGAATCCGCGGGCGGCGTTTGAGGGGAGGGCACTGCCGTATGTTCCCGAAGTTGCCGCGGATGTGCAGCGGCGGAAAAGAAAACGATTCTTTCTTTTTTAGGAGATTCAGGGATCAGGATTTTGCAGGCTTCAAGGGAAGTCCCGCCCAGGCATTCAACAAGCCGAGCAGTTCGCGAACCACGTCGAGAGCGTCGCTCGTGTTTCGCCACCAGTGGGCAAGATCGTCATCGGTAGTGCCGCGAATAATGGCCTCGCCGTCTTGTGCCGAGAGGCGCTTCCAAAGAACGCCTGCGCGGCGGGTGTGAACCTTGGACGTGACGAGAATGATGCGATGAAGATTTTCCTTGTGAAGGGCTTGACCAAAGGCGCGCATCTCATCCGCGGTGTTTGCGATGGGCGGCGCGAGGATGTGAATGGCACTGTCAGGAACTCCCTGATGCAGCAGGAGCAGACGGTCGTAGAATTCTTCGCCGGCATACGGAACGGAGAATTTCTCGAGAGTGGCGCCGGGTTCGATGGAGTACGAGAGCCAGATTTGCGGCGCGTAACCCTGTTTGTATAGGCGGGCGGCCTCGAGGGCGCGGGAGGGCATGCGGCCGCTTAGCACAGCGATGGCGGCTGCTTTTTCCGGAGGATCTTCCCTGTCGAGCCAGCGGCCGAGATTCAGGAAAGCGAGCAAGAGAAGAAAAAGAAGCGAGCCGACAATTGAGAGAATGAGGTGGGGCTTGCGAGCGCCGGTGCTGGGGAGGATGGTCGCGCAGATCATTTGATAGGGAGATTATACGCAGCAAAGTGATGGATGGCGCGAGTTCGTGGTGATTCGCGGAGCGGGGCGGCCGCAAACGGCGGAGAACGGCGGAGTCGGATTGGCCAAAGCTCCATGCGGCAGGCTAAACTTACGGTTTTCGGAGTAACACGGGGGCGGAATGAGAGCTGTGGTCACGGGCGGAGCTGGATTTCTTGGGTCGCATTTGTGCGACCGGTTGCTGGGCGAGGGATGGGAAGTGCTGGCACTAGACAACCTGATTACCGGCAGCGAAGCGAACATTGCACATCTGAACGGGAACGCGAAATTCCGGCACGAGAAAAAGGATGTGATCGAACCGCTCCGTGTGCAAGGGGAAGTGAACTATGTGTTTCATTTTGCATCGCCTGCGAGCCCGCCGGACTACCTGAAATATCCGATTGAGACGTTAAAGGTCGGTTCGGTTGCGACGATGCACGCACTGGACCTGGCCCTGGAGAAGAATGCGAAGTACCTGCTGGCTTCGACGAGCGAATGCTATGGAGACCCGGAAGTTTCGCCGCAGAGCGAATCGTACTGGGGACGGGTGAATCCCGTAGGCCCGCGGAGCGTATACGACGAGGCGAAGCGGTTCGCGGAAGCGACGACGATGGCGTTTCACCGCCATCATCACGTGGACACGCACATCGTGCGGATTTTTAATACCTATGGACCGAGGATGCGGTTGAACGACGGGCGGGCGCTGCCGAATTTCGTGTATCAGGCGCTCAGCGGGCAGCCGATCACGGTGTACGGCGAAGGAAAGCAGACGCGGAGTTTTTGCTACGTTTCGGATTTGATTGATGGAATTTACCGGTTGAGCCAGTCCGATGAGCACTTTCCGACGAACATCGGGAATCCCACGGAGCTGACTATTCTGGAATTTGCGGAACGCATCCGGGCGGAGTTTCCGAACGCGCCGAAGATTATTTATGAGCCGTTGCCGGAGGATGATCCGAAGCAGAGGAGGCCGGACATTTCAAAAGCGAAGAAGTTGCTGGGTTGGGAGCCGAAGGTGAGCCTGGAAGAGGGATTGCGGCACACGCTGAAATATTTTAAAGAGCAGTATGCGAAGTTGACGCAGGGGCGGTAGGTGCCGGTCAGATGAGATCCTTCGCCTACCCTTTTCGGATAGGCTCAGGACGACAAAGTTGCTTTAGCGCTCAAGAAGAGCTATCAGGAGCGTCCGAAGGAGTGGTAGTCGAAGCCGAGGGATTGCATTTTTTTGCTGTTGTAGAGATTGCGGCCGTCGATGACCAGGCGGCGGCTCATCAGGTGACCTGCTTTTTCCCAATCGAGATCGCGATAGACAGGCCATTCCGTGCAAACGAGAGCAGCGTCAACGCCATTCAAGGCTTCGTAGGGATCGCCGAAATACGAAACGTTCGGGAAAAAGTGTTTTGTCCGGGCGATGGCCTGGGGATCCGTGGCCTGTACCTGGGCGCCTTCCTCAAGGAGACGACGAATGACATCGAGCGCGGGGGCGAAGCGGATGTCGTCTGTGTTTGCCTTGAAGGCCAGGCCGAGAACGGCAACTTTCTTACCGCGAATGACCCAGAGCGCTTTGTGAATTTTTTCGAAGAAGCGGTCGATGCGCTGCTTGTTGACGCGTTCGGCGGCTTTCAGCATGTCGAATTCTACGCCTATCGCGGCGGAGAGATGGATGAACGCCTGAATGTCTTTCGGAAAGCAGAAGCCTCCGAAGCCGAGGCCGGCCTTGAGGAATTGCGTGCCAATGCGCGGGTCCAGACCCATCGCGTGCGTAACTTCCTCGACGTCAGCGCCGATACGTTCGCAAAGGTCGGCGATAACATTGGCGTAACTGATTTTGAGGGCAAGGAAAGAATTCGAAGCGTGCTTGATAAGTTCGGCGCTGCTGATAGTGGTGACCAGAAATTCGCCGCTGGTTTCGGCCGGGCACTTGCCCGCGTGGACCGGGCAATGAAATTTCTTCTCACGAATGGGGCGGTAGATTTCGCGGAGGGTAGCGGCACTTTTTTCATCCTCGACACCGACAACGATGCGGTCGGGGTGAAAGAAATCGCCGACAGCGGTGCCTTCGCGGAGAAATTCCGGATTGGAGGCGACCTGGAATTTAATGCCGCCATCGGGGGAGTAGGCGGTGAGCGCCTTTTGCAACTGGACGCCGGTCAGCGCGGGAACCGTGCTCTTTTCGACCACGAGTTTCGGGCTGCGGGCTTCGGTGGCGATCTGGCGGGCAACGTGGTCGATGGCGGAAAGGTCGGCTTCGCCGGAATCCTTTGGTGGAGTGCCGACACAAATGAAAATTACTTCGCCTGCACGGATGGCTTCGCCGGCGTCAGCGGTGTAAAAGATTCTCTTTTCACGGACGGCGCGCTGGAGAACTTCGTCGAGGTGTTCCTCGTAGATAGGAACCTTTCCGGCATTCAACTGGTCAATGCGGTTCTCGTCGATGTCAGTGCAGAAAACTTCATGGCCTGCCGCGGCAAGACAAGCCCCGGTCACCAAACCCACGTAGCCACACCCAATTACCGTCAATCGCACTTGCGTT
>Ga0210399_10002758_pt1 | contig 13687 bp, 12 predicted proteins | sample IncBWC14MmetaG_FD_150865 | JGI IMG/M metagenome (GOLD analysis project Ga0210399, IMG submission 150865) | Forest soil microbial communities from Barre Woods Harvard Forest LTER site, Petersham, Massachusetts, United States - Inc-BW-C-14-M | ecosystem: Environmental > Terrestrial > Soil >... | reverse complement strand
CCGAATTTCTCGGTGAAAAAAGGCAGCATCGCCTCCAGCACCCGCGGGTCCATCGGGGTGGTGGCGTGATTGTCCATGTAAATCGGCAGCTTGACGGCCATTTCCGTGTTCTCCTCTAACTCTCGGACTTCCCGCTCAGCGGCTTGCCGCCAGTTGGTCCATCCCTTTCAATTCCACAAGCGTCGGTTCGTGCTTGTCTTCGCTCAACTGCGCGATGCTCACCGTGCTCAAAACACCCAAAATACTCTCATTGACCCGCTGCAATGGTTCTTTGATGGAGCAACGGTCGGTTGCGTCACAATTTCCGTGACTCGTCACGCAAGAAGTAATCAGCACCGGCCCATCAATCGCTGTAATCACTTCCAAGGCGCTGATCTTCGACGGCTCTTTTGCCAGCAGATAACCCCCGCTGGAGCCATGCTTGGCCACCACCAGTGTCTGCCGGGCCAGCCTCTGCAGCACCTTGGCCATAAGCATGGAGGAAATCCCATACTCCTCGGCAATCTCACTGGCGCTGCAAGCATACTTCTCGCGGTGGTTGGCCAGATGCTTCATGGCGATCAGGCCGTAATCCGCCTTCTTCGATAATTTGAACATCGGGCGTCCCCAACGCAGTGATACGGAGCGAGACCAATTACGACTGAACCAGTCGCATATTCACTATACGACTTTAACCCGCTCTTTGTCAATCCCACATCAGAAGACAAATCCGAGACAAATCTTTACTTATCCGCTACTTAGACTACGACCAGTTTAGTCTTAGATAGAGCCTTTTCCACTTAACTGCCCCCTTTCGCTCTTGAACGGCGGTAATTTCGTCCTGAACGGTGCCAATTCCCGCCACATTCCGGGGTATTCTGAAAGGTGGACGAAACTCTGGAGGCTCACGAAGCGACATGGGGGCAATTCGAAGGGTAGGGGGACTTGCTTGGATACTTCTTATATATGCTTTGCTATTAGTTATTGGGCCAGACATTTCGATGGCGCAGGAACCGGCGGCAAAACGCGCGGTGACTCCAAAAACCTTTTCGAAGGTCGGTAAGAAAACCACACCGGATACCTTCACACTAGTCGGGGCGGGAGATATCGTGGCGTGTTCGAGCATGGCCGGCGCCGAAGCCACCGCCAAGCTGATTGATGCCATTCCCGGGACAGTTTTTGCCGCGGGCGACCTAGCTTATGAAGACGGCACCTATGAAGAGTTCCAGAAATGCTATGGCCCTACGTGGGGCCGCTTCAAGACCCGGACTCGCCCCACTCCGGGGAACCACGAGTACAACGGTTCCCCAGCCACCGGCTATTTTCGCTATTGGGATGGACAGGCCGGTGATCCCGGAAAAGGCTATTACAGCTTCGATCTGGGCACGTGGCACATTGTGGTGCTCAATACCAATTGCGGCTCGAAGGAGTTGGGCGGTTGCGCGGAAGGTTCGGCGGAAGAAACTTGGCTGAAGCAAGACCTAACCTCGCATCCGAGCGCTTGCACGCTCGCCTACGGACATCACGCCCTCTTCAGCAGCGGACTCTTCCCAAAGCACGCGGAGCATCCCGAGCTGCGCGCCTTCTGGCAGGATTTGTACGACGCGCACGCCGATTTGCTCCTTGCAGCACATGAACACTCCTACGAACGATTCGCCCAGCAAAATCCGGAAGGCAATCCCGACCCCGAAAATGGTATCCGCGAAATCGTCGTCGGCACAGGGGGACGCAGCCACACGCCGCTCGGATACGCAAAACCCAACAGCGAAGTCCGCGATGACAAAACGTACGGTGTCTTGAAACTGACGCTCTCGCCAGGAAAATATCGCTGGGAATTCATCCCCATACCCGGAAAAACCTTCCACGATTCAGGTGAAGGCGTTTGCCACGTGCAGCCGGCAAGTGCTGCAAATCGCTAAGTTTCACAAATTCGTTTAGGGCCGTGCCCGTTAGCGCCGCCATCTTGGCGGCAAGCCTGTTGGCCGGCAGGATTGCGACACTACCAATTCATTGCGCGCAAACACCGCCGGTGGAAGCTGCTTCAACCAATTTTTGAAAAGCCGGGAGCTCGGGGATTGTCAGTTGAGACTTGTGCGCTTGCTGCTCCAGTGAGTTTAGGGAATCGATCTGTATTTTCTTTTGATCGGCAGAAAGCGGCGCGCCCTTTTGGATGGCATCAAGCGCATCCACCGCAATTTTCGCAGTCTGTGAAAGTGCGCCGGTCGCCGGGGCCGCCTCCTTCACCAAATGAGAATGCTGAGCAAGAGGTTGCAAACGGTCTTCAATAGAAGCCCATCCTTCAAGTTCCCCGCGAATCTGCGCAGCACCGACTGGGTCCTTGCAGCCTGAGCCAATGAATTGATCCACCAGGAGCGAAAACCGCCGAGACACATCGCTCTCCGGGTAAACCGCGTCAACCAAGCGGTTCAAGGGCGTAAGGCTGGTCGGCGGGGTGTCTGCGCTTGCCTCGCGCGAGTAATCCTTCTGGTGCTCCAGTGCCTGGGCCAGCTCGCGCAGCGCATCGAACTCTGCGGGCGACCATGAACCCGCAATGCGCTGCAGCATTGCGCGCTGAAACGACTGGTGCGTCAGCCCCAGCCATTCGAGGCGCGCGGACTCGGTTTCCATCCGCGCGTACATGGAAGCCACATCGTTCGTGCCTTCTGGCGACCACAGCCGCTCGGCAATCGCGGCGTTGCGAGGCCAGATGTGCGAATCGATGTTTTCCGCGGTCACGTACTCGGACCAGATGCATGATTCGCCGCCGAGAATCAGTTGCTTCTGCTCCAGCATCAGTCCGGCTGCGGGACCACCCAGCGGATCCATCGTGTAGTGCCGCGCGGCGCTCCACCCGAGGTCCAGGTAGTACCCGTTCGAAAGGATGCCGCGATACCCCATCTTAGCGGCGGAGGCCAGCGAGTCCACGCCGCGCCACGATTGAATCACAATTGTTTTCGGCACGCCCGGAACCAGCACTTCATCCCATCCCACCGGCGTCTTCTTGTGCTTCGTAACCATTTCCTGCACTCGGCCGCTGAAGTAGGCCTGCAGCTCCGCGTTGTTCTTGATGTGGTGTGATTTGATGAACGCCTGGATTTTCGGATTGGCGTCCCACTCCTTGCCGTTTACTTCGTCGCCGCCGACATGAAAAAACTGGTCCGGAAAAAGCCTGGCCATTTCGCCGATGAACTCGTTCAGGAATTTGTAGGTTTTTTCGTCCGTGGGATCCATTGCCGGATCGAAGACGCCCCATTTACGCTCAATCGCATACGGGCCGCCACCGCTGGCAAGTTCGGGATATCCGGCAAACCAAGCCGTGCTATGGCCGGGCATGTCGAACTCCGGCACCAGGCGGATGCCTCGGTCGCGTGCATATTCGACGATGTCGCGAATCTCGTCCTGCGTATAGAAAAGGCCATCGGAACCTTGCTCATGCAATTTGGGAAATTTCCGGCTTTCCACGCGGAATCCCTGATTTTCGGAAAGGTGCCAGTGAAAGACATTCATCTTCACGGCTTCCATCCCGTCCAGATTGCGTTTTATGACTTCTAGCGGAATGAAATGCCGGCCGGAATCAATCATCAGTCCACGCCACGGAAAGCGCGGCCGATCTTCGATGTGCAGGGCCGGAACGCTGAAACCGTCCAGCGTGATGGCAATCAACTGAAGAAACGTTTGCAAGCCGCGAAGAGTGCCGAGCGGATTGGCGGCGTGCAGTTTCGCCCCGGTGGAAGTCACATCCAGAATGTAGGACTCGTCTTCGCCAAGTTCCTGAACGGCTTTGCTTTCGTGGGCAGTGTTGATTTCGAGCGTTGCTGGCCCCACGATCTTACCAGCGCGCAGAATCACGATTCCAGTTTGCCGTTGAATCTGCCGCTCGAGTCGTGCGCCGGCACGTTCAAGCCGCGGCTCACGATATCCTGCAAACGCCAGGCGGAAACTCGCATCAATTTTCAGGGAGCCATCGGCACGTTCCACCTTCGCCGGTAGCGGCATGATGTTCAACGGAGCACTCGATTGCGCGTTTACCATGCAGGCTCCCGTCGCCGCCAGGAAAAGTGCCGGCAGAATGCGTCGTATCCCTGGCCTCACCCGGTTCATCGGCGATTCCCCCTTACAACTTTAAATCGGTTCAACGCTGCGAAACATGCCGCACTCGACGCAGTAAGGGTGTCACAACTCGTGCGCGAGGACAATTCCCTTTCCGGAATTTCCCTCTTGCGGCAACCGCGGCGCAAGTTCATTCTGGTTTTCCCGAACGATTGGGTTAGAATGTGCCGCGGTAGCGCGTGCCACCTTCATGAAAACTTCGATTGCAATTTATCCCGGCTCTTTCGATCCCGTCACCAACGGACATCTCGACCTGATCGGGCGCGGCGAGAAAATGTTCGACCACCTCATCGTCGCGGTCCTGAAAAACATGGAAAAAGAGCCGCTCTTCACGGTTCCCGAGCGCGTGGAAATGCTGCGCGAAGTCACCAAGCAATGGCCGGCCGTGGAAGTGGACGTCTTTCAGGGCCTGCTGGTGGATTACGCCCGCAAGCGCGACGCCGCCGTAATCCTACGCGGCATCCGCGCTATCTCCGACTACGAGTACGAATTGCAGATGGCGCTGATGAACCGGAAACTCGAGCCGCGCCTCGAAACCGTGTTCATGCTCCCGGGCGAATCCTACAGTTATTTGAGCGCGAAACTCGTCCGCGAAATCGCGCAGCTTGGCGGCCCGCTCACCGGCCTGGTTCCTCCGCTGGTCGAGCAAAAGATCCGGGCGAAGCTTGCCCTCACCACCCCCTAAGCCCGCCTCCTCTGCCAGCCAGCGGTTCCCGATTGAATTTCCGCCGCTTTTCCTGAAAACTAGTTAGTCACAGCTACGCTCCAGGGAGAGCACGTGCAACTAACCAACCGCATCAACCGCATTCAGGTTTCGGCAACCGCCGCGGTCATCAACGCCGCGGAACGATTGAAAGCCAAAGGCATCGACATCGCCGACTTCGGCCCCGGCGAGCCGGACTTCCCCACACCCGACCACATCAAGAAAGCCGCGATTAAAGCCATCGAAGAGAACCGCACCAAGTACACACCGACCGGCGGCATCATGCCCCTGCGCGAAGCGATAACCGCGTGGCACAAGCGGGAACTCGGCTCCGACTACACCGCGAAAGAATGCGTCGTCACCGTCGGCGGAAAGCATTCCATCTTCAACGCCATCAGCGTGCTCATCCAGAACGGCGACGAAGTAATTCTGCCCGCGCCCTATTGGGTCAGCTTTCCGGACATCATCAAGTACGCAGGCGGAGCGCCGGAGGTCGTACAGACGCGCCCGGAAGACGGATTCAGCGCCAAGGCCGCCGACATTGAGAAGGCCATCACGCCAAAAACAAAAATGGTGATCATCAACTCACCCAGCAATCCTTCGGGCGGCGTAGTCGACGGGCCGGAATTTGAAAAAATCCTGGCGGTCTGCAAGAAACGCAACATCTGGGTGATGGGCGACGAGTGCTATTCTCACTTCGTTTACGAACCACATAAGCCCTTTTCCATCGCCAGCGCGAAAGATAGCAAGGCCAACGTCATCATCATCGGCAGTGTTTCGAAAACGTTTGCGATGACCGGTTGGCGCATCGGTTACACGCTGGCGCCGGAAGAGCTCATCCAGGCCATGATCAAAGTGCAAAGCCAGTCCACCTCGAACCCGACTTCAATCGCGCAGTACGCCGCGCTCGAAGCGATGCGCGGCTCGATGGACACCGTGCCGCCGATGCTCGCCGAATATGCGAAGCGCCGGAAGCGCATCGTGGAAGGATTGCGCGCGATTCCCGGCGTCACCTGCGAATGGCCGGGCGGCGCATTTTACGCGTTCCCGAATGTCTCGGCGCATCTGGGCGAAGGCAAGAACGCCGCGGCGAAAAACTGCACGGAGCTTTCGAAGCTGCTGCTCGAAAAAGCGCACGTCGCGTTGGTTGCGGGCGAAGCGTTCGGCGCTCCGGGATTCCTTCGCCTTTCGTATGCGACTTCGATCGAGCGCATCGAGGAAGGGCTCCGGCGTCTGGAAAAATTCTTTTCCCGCGCGGAGGCTGCTTCCTAGACCGTGATGCAACCTGTTCTCTCGCGCCTTCAGCCGTTTTTCAGCCCGCGGATCTGGGGCCAGCGCTCGCTCGCTCCGTGGTATCCCGACAAAATAAATATGAAAGAGCCCCTCGGGGAGGCGTGGCTCACTGCATTTGAATCGCGTGTGGTCAACGGTCCGTTTGCGGGAAAAACGCTGCGTGATGGTTGGCACGCCATGCCTGCGGAATGGCGCGGCGTGCGGCATGCCTCCCTCACAGAGTTTCCCGTCCTCATCAAGTTTATTTTTCCCAACGACAAATTATCCATTCAGGTGCATCCCAACGATGCCTACGCCGCCAAGTACGAGCAGAACGCCGGGGGCCGCGGGAAAACAGAAATGTGGCACATGGTTTGCTCGCAGCGCGGCGCGGAAATCATGTTCGGGTCGCTGCCGGGCGTGAACAAGGAGGATTTTTTGCGGGCACTGGCGGCGGGCACAGTGGAGAATCTGCTGGTGCACCTCCCGGTGCAGACCGGTGACACATTCTTCGTTCCCGCGGGAACGCAACACGCCATCGGGCCGGGGATGGTCATCTGCGAAATTCAGGAATATTCGGACCTGACCTATCGCGTTTATGATTATGGCCGCGTGGACTCCTCCGGCAAGCCGCGCGAGCTGCACATCGAGAAAGCGCTGGAAGTGACGAACTTCGGGGGGGGACGCGGTGGCAAAATCGAGCCTCTCGCCTTACATTCTCCGGATGCCAAGAAGTATCTCCTGGCTGCTTGCGAATTTTTTGCCACGGAGCGCTGGGATTGCAACCGGACCACGCCGGTCGAGAGCGATCCCCAGGAGTTTCAATTGTTCGTGATTCTCGAAGGCACGGGCGCGTTTTATGATGCGGAGCACGCATTCCCGTATCATCCCGGAGAGGCATGGTTTCTGCCGGCGAATTTGCCGACGATCTTGCTGCAGCCGGATGGCGCGAGTTCAGTGCTGCGCGTGACCGTTCCGGACACCCAGGCGCTGTGGCGGCAATTGCGCAACCAGGGATTTGAAGACCAGGCGATCTCGCGCGTTGTGATAGGTGCCCAGTGAAAAAGGAAAAAGCGCTGGCAACCCACGCTGTGATTCTTGCCGGAGGACGCGGCACGCGCTTCTGGCCGCGCAGCCGCACCCGCACGCCCAAACAGCTTCTGAATATTGTGGGCGAAGGTTCGATGGTGCAACAGACCGTGGCGCGTCTGGCGCCGCTGGTTCTCGCGCAACGCATCTGGACGGTGACAAACGCCGAACAGGCCTCTGCCCTGGCAAAACAGTTGCCCGCGGTTGCTCGAAAACATGTACTGACCGAGCCGATCGGGAGAAACACCGCCGCGGCAATCGCATTGGCGGCGATTCATGTGCGCCACGTAGCCGACGGCGACGCGCTGCTCGCCGTGCTCCCTGCGGACCATTACATCGCCAAGCCGGCGCGTTATCGCGAAATCATGCGCGCCGCCTTGGACGAGGCGCGGAAACCGGGACGCATGGTGGTGCTGGGAATTCCGCCGACGCGGCCCGAGACCGGCTACGGTTATATCGAGCGGCAGGGAGAATCCATCACCTCGCACGGAGCGCCGATTTTCGCCGTGCGGTGTTTCAAGGAAAAGCCGGAGCTTGCTGTAGCGAAGGAATACGTGGCCTCCGGAAATTTCCACTGGAACGCGGGAATGTTTTTCTGGCGCGTGTCCACATTTATGGACGCATTGAAGGAATTCCTGCCAAAGACGCACGCGCTCATTGAAGAGCTTGCACGGCACATCGGAAAACGGAGTTACACGGCAAAACTAAAGCGCATTTATCCGCAACTCGAAAACATCTCCGTGGACTACGCCATCCTGGAACGCACCACGCAGCACACCGGCGCGCCGCGCGTCTTTGTGATTCCCGCGGAAATGGGCTGGAGCGATATCGGCTCCTGGGCCGCGGTTCACGAACTGCTCGCCAAGCATCCCGCCGAAAATATCTTTGCTGGCCCTGGTCACACGCTCGATGCCGAAGGCAATTTCCTCTGGAGCCCCGGCAAATACATCGCCGCGATCGGCGTCAACGGCCTGGTGGTCGTCGAAACTCCCGACGCCCTGCTGATCTGCCCTCGCGACCGCGCCCAGGACGTCGGCAAAATCGTCAAAGCCCTCGAAGACCGCAACCAAAAGAAACTCCTGTAATCACGAATTCTCGGCCAAACTGAGGGTCCTTGAGTAAGAAAAATCACGACCCGGAATTTATTGGTCCAGCTATTTGGCTGACCAGGAGTTGTAGCCCCGGTCTTCAGGGTTGGCCTCCTAGTACTTGAATGGATCGTAGAGCTAAGTGCCCTGTTTTCTTAGAGGAGCGCTTTGGAGATCCCAGGTTCTACGCCCTTCCTTCCGAGCGGTGGGCAAAATAGCGCACTCGCACTCAGCGTGGAAAATTTTCATGTTGACGAGAACCCTTCGGTGGCTCACCTTAGCCCTATTGCCGCGTCACAAATTTGTGTATCAAGCCGGCAAATAATCGCATCAAAAGTATCCGAGGTGTTTGGAAAGTTAAGCAATGCTGAAAGTCGAACCTACAGGAAACCGCCCATTCCTTGTTTTTAGGAATTTGACTTGGCTAAGTCTTTGTTTCCTGCTTTGCAGCTCTGCTGCTACCGCTCAGTCTCAGCAAGCCCCGATCGTGCAAGATGACAACAATGGTGCACTCCGCTTGCCGGGAGATCAGGCTCCAGCCGGTGTGCCCCAGTCCGACCGCCAACCGTCGGGAAGCATCAGCGGAAGAATAATTGATCAATCTGGAGCCAGCATTGGCGGAGCCCGGCTAAAACTTACTCGTGAAGATCAATCTCCGGTTCAAGAAATACTGACCGACAACGATGGGCAGTTCTCTTTTTCCAATATCGCTCCCGGGCCTTTCCAGCTCACCATTTCGTCCGAAGGTCTCGCGTCGCAAGAAATTCCAGGAACCGTGCATCCTGGGGAGCCCTACCTTATCCCACTGGTGATGCTGGTTGTTGCCACCCAAGTGACGGAGGTGCGGGTCGCGCTGACGCGGGAGGAACTCGCGGACGTGCAGATCCGTGAAGAAGAAAAGCAGCGCGTGTTCGGCATCATTCCGAACTTCTTTGTCACCTACGATCACAATGCTGTCCCTCTCACCGCCAAGCAAAAATTCCGGCTGGCCTGGAAGTCGTCATCGGATCCGGTGACGTTTCTGGGGGTTGGCGTCCTGGCCGGAGTTGATCAGGCGGGGGACCGCTGGAGTGGCTACGGACAAGGCGCGCAAGGGTATGCCAAACGCTACGGCGCATCCTATGCTGACGTTTTTTCGGGCACGTACATCGGAGGCGCCATATTGCCATCGCTTCTGAGGCAGGATCCGCGTTATTTTTACAAAGGGACCGGCGGCAAGCGATCGCGGCTTCTCTATGCGATCGGCAGCTCGTTTATTTGTAAGGGCGACAATGGACGGTGGCAGCCGAATTACTCAAATGTGGGCGGAAATCTCGCCGCCGGGGCCATTTCCAATCTCTACTATCCGGCGAGAGATCGCCGCGGAGCGAGCCTGGTGTTCTCAACGGCGCTGACCAGGCTTGCTGAAACGACCATGGCCAACATCTTTCAAGAGTTTTTTGTTCCTAGGTGGACTCCGAATCGTTCTACTCGCGCTACCTCCCAGCCCTAGAGCACGCGCAGTCTGGTAGTTGTAGAAACGCCCGAAGCCCTGCTGATTTGCCCTTCTGCCTTGACTTTGCTTTCGCTCGGAGTATTGTTAGGGCGTTCTGTCGAGCCTGCTCTTCGCGCGGCTGAACGAACTCTGACTGAACCGGCGGCGGTTCCATATCCCGAAGAGCGGATCCCGTTACACCCAAAATCCAGCTCAGCCTAAGGAGGCCCCGTCATGTCCGCGACCCCTAGCCCAATCTCAGAATTGAATCTCGAAACAACAAAAAACCCGGAGGAAACGATCGTTCGTTGCACTGGGAAAATTACATCGGGCAGCTCTGCCCTGCTTCAAACGACAGTCCGAAGTTTGATTCCAGAGACCAAATCCATCGTGCTTGATTTGACCAACGTGAGCTATATGGACAGCTCTGGCCTTGGTGCGATCGCCGGCCTGTACTTCTCTGCTAAAAGACAAAATTGCAAACTGAAACTCGTCAATCTGAACCAACGCTTGCAGGAGTTGTTCCGATTGACGAAATTGGCATCAGTGTTCGAGGGCCACGAAGATTTCCTTGGATATACTCCGGATTAGCACTTTGCTTCCGGGAGGTATTACCTCCCCTGTGTCAATCCAACCATTCTATTTTTCATCTAAGAGTGCCGATCACTTTTTGCATTTTTCTACTCGCCGCCCGATTTAGCAGCAACAGGTGAACGCGACTGACTGGCAAGCGGTGATGGAACGGAATCGCCCAGCCGCTGATTAAAGCTGCGCTCATCACTTTTCTTTACCCGTGCCTAACCCTGCAATCTTTGGTGCATCGCCCTCCTCGCGTATACTCACTTACAATGACTTCGATTCAATTTGGCACTGACGGATGGCGCGGCATCATCGCCGAGGATTTTACGTTTGCGAACGCGCGCACCGTGGCCGCCGCGATTGCGCGTTACGTGGTACGCGGCGAGGACTCGCGCAAGAGCGTCCTGGTCGGTTACGATCACCGCTTTGCTTCGGACCGAATCGCCGCCGCAGTAGCCGAGGTCATCAGCGCGACCGGAACGCCGGTCTTCTTGGCAGATAAGCCGTGTCCCACTCCCACGATTTCCTTGCTCGTGCGCCAGCGGCAGGCCGCCGGGGGACTGGTCATCACCGCGAGCCACAATCCGTATTCGTGGAACGGCATCAAGTACAAAGCCAGCTACGGCAGCAGCGCGTTGCCTTCCATCGTCGCGCAGATTGAGAAAGAGCTCGAAAGCGTGCTTGCGAACGGCGTCCCTCCACTGCCGCCGCGCAAGGAACTGATTCGCCCGCTGGAGCCGCGCGGGCCATACCTCGACACCATTGAAAAACTGATCGACTGGCGGCTCCTGCGCGATGCCAAGTTCCGTTTCGTCATTGATCCCATGCACGGCTCAGCCGCGGGCCTGCTGCACGAACTCTTTCAGCGTAACGGCGTCGTTTGCGACGAACTTCGCGGCACGCGCGATCCCCGATTCGGCGGCGTGCATCCCGAGCCCATCGAGCCGCACATCGAAGCACTTCGGAAAGCGGTGCGCGCCGGTAAATACGACGCGGGCTTTGCTGCCGACGGCGACGGCGACCGCATCGGTGCCATCGACCGCGACGGTTCCTTCGTCAATCCACACCAGATTTTCGCCCTGATGGTGTGGCACCTGGCCGGCACGCGCAAACTGCCCGGCGACATCGCCAAGACTTTTTCCGTAACGAAACTCATCGACAAACTTGCTGCTAAATTCAATCGCAAGCTGTATGAAGTGCCCATCGGATTCAAATACATCTGCGAACTGATGCTGCAGCAGGACATCCTGATTGGCGGCGAAGAAAGCGGCGGCATCGGCACCAGCCTCTATCTGCCGGAGCGCGACGCCTCGGTTTCCGCGCTGTTCCTGGCGGAATTGATGGCGTGGCACGGCAAATCGCTCGGCGAGCTGCTGGCTGCGCTGCACACGGAATTTGGCGAATTCCATTATGGTCGCATTGACCTGGACGTGAAGCGCGGGCAAAAAGAAAAGGCCATCGCCTATTTCACGAATGAAAAAACCAAGCGCGTCAACAATTGGGACGTCACGCGCCGTGAAGACATGGACGGTATCAAGCTGTATCTCGGTGATACCGGCTGGGTGATGGTGCGCGCGTCGGGCACCGAAAATCTTTTACGCATTTATTCGGAGACTCCGCGGCTTGAGACGACGAAGCACGTTTTACGGGCGACAGTTGCGGCGGTCAATGCCCTTTAGGGAGCACTCAATGGAAACCGTGAACTTGAAAGACAAATTCGGTAAATTCCAGGATTACTGCAATCCGCGTGTGATCGGCGAAGTAAACGACTGCCAGGTAAAGGCCGTGAAACTGAAAGGCGAATTCATCTGGCACCATCACGACAACGAGGACGAACTTTTCCTGGTGGTGAAGGGCACGCTGCGCATGAAATTTCGCGACCACGAAGCGGTCGTGCGCGAAGGCGAATTTGTGATCGTGCCCCGCGGCGTCGAGCATCTCCCCGTGGCCGACGAAGAAGTGCACATCGTCTTGATCGAACCGCGAACGACATTGAACACAGGAAACATCCAGAACGAAAGGACAGTCAGCCAGCTCGAGCGGATTTGAAATTTTCCACTCGGCAGCTCGAAAGACAGGACTCAGCCATGCAACATCGCTTCTACACGCTCGATGTCTTCACCACCACGCGATTCCAGGGCAACCCCCTTGCGGTGATTACCGACGGTGACGGCCTTTCCGATGATCAAATGCTCGCCATAGCCCGCGAAATGAATCTTTCCGAAACGGTCTTCGTGCAGAAGCCGACCGACGACCGCGCGCTGGCTCGCCTGCGCATTTTTACGACCAAGGAAGAGCTAAAGCTCGCGGGGCATCCGGTGATCGGCACGTGGTTCCTGCTGGCTGAACTCGGCGTGGTTCCCGCGCAAGAGGGTGGCGTCCACGTTTTACAGCAGACCGGCGCGGGAGTTTTGCCGGTGGAGATTCGCTTCAAGGACGGCCGCCCGCAGCGTGTCACCATGACGCAAAAAGAAGCCTCGTTCAAACCGTCCAAGATCAACAAGAAAAAACTGGCGGAATCGCTCGGGCTGTCGCTGAAAGATCTCGATCCAAAGCTCGAGCCGGAATTCGTTTCCACGGGAATTTTCAACCTGATGGTGCCGTTGCGGAATCGCCAGGCGCTCGGGAAAATCCAGCTCCACATGGTGGAACTTGCCCGGCTCTTCGGCAAACAGGGCGCCCTGGCATATTGTTTCGCGCTCGGCGGCAATTCCTCGGCCTACGCCCGCGGCATGATGCCGTGGGAATTGTATGAAGACGCGGCAACAGGCTCGGCGGCCGGCTCGCTCGGCGCATATCTGGTGAAGCACGGGAAATTCGGCGCGGGCCACACACTGCACATCGCGCAGGGCGTCGAGATGGGCCGCCCCAGCGAAATCGAAGTCGAAGTCTCGCAAAACGGTAAAAAGCTCACCCCGCGCGTAAGCGGCGCCGCCGTCAAGGTATTCGAAGGCACCATCCGCACTTAGTCCAGATTTCTCTAATCCGCGGCCTTCTCGCTACCGCCCGGACTGTCCGCAATCCAGAAACTACGAATCTTTCTGGCGGTAAGTTCCGGGTTCCCTGTAATCCTCTCAGAATTGGCGCCAGTTGCGATGATCGCTTCCTACAAGCCAACTCCTCGTTACCTATCGCATGCCCCGATCTGGATTACTTCCGATTTGCCGACAACTCAGTGCTCTTTGTTGGCGCTACTAATTTGATTCCGCCCGTTAGTACATCCTCGCTCGCCGCCGGCAGGCACAATCGCACAAATCAGCTGGACCGTTGATGCATCTGCAACAAGCGATCAAGGCTCCACAGCTCTCCACCCGCGGGCGAAAACGCCAGTCTGCTAAGTGCCGGCAGAGCCTTGCAGAGTTCTCTCTCACTGTTTCAAGTAACGAAGCGCAA
>Ga0210399_10002757_pt1 | contig 13692 bp, 14 predicted proteins | sample IncBWC14MmetaG_FD_150865 | JGI IMG/M metagenome (GOLD analysis project Ga0210399, IMG submission 150865) | Forest soil microbial communities from Barre Woods Harvard Forest LTER site, Petersham, Massachusetts, United States - Inc-BW-C-14-M | ecosystem: Environmental > Terrestrial > Soil >... | reverse complement strand
GCAAGTCGGCGGCAGAAAGTATTAAGGAAGTCGGCGGCGGAACGTTGAATGGAATCCTCGCCACGATGGCGATCCTCGCCGTACTTCTGATTCCCTTCTTCGCCTTCTCGGAGCTGCGCAATATCATTGGCAGGGAAAAATTAAGCGCGATCTTCCTTACCTCCGGCCGACTTCCCGGTGAATCTTCTTGAGGAAGACGGCGCCGAATCCTCAAACTCATCACCCGTTCGCTGCGGCAGCTCAGGTTCAACTTAACGGAGGAACTGGTTTGAAAAAGAAAATCGCACTCGTCGTTACTGCTCTAGCCTGCCTGGCCATGTTGGCGGTCGCAGGCCCCAAACTGGAAATGAGCTGGAAAAATCCCGGCTACTCCGGCGGACAATTCAAAAAGACTCTGGTGCTGGCGCTGAACGGAAAAGCGGCAAACCGCATGGAGTTCGAGGATCAACTGGTCGCGGCAATTTCCCGGCCCGGGGGAAAGGTGTACCCCAGCTACGAATTCATGATGCGTCCTGACGCCACCCCGATTGACATGAAGGATATGCGGGAACTCGTCCAGGAGCAGCACTTTGACGCTATCGTCGTTGCGCGTGTCACCAAGCACGACACCACCACAACCTACGTCCCGGGTCAGGTCTACTCTCCTCTTCCCTACTACGGAACTTTTTACGGCTATTACAACACTCTCTATCCCGTGGTTTATACCCCCGGCTATATGCAAACCGAGAGAGTCGGTCAGGTGGAAGTCAACATCTACTCCACCGCCAAGCCCGACGGGGAGCTAGTCTGGACCGGAATTACCAACACCTTTGAAATCGGTTCGGTGATGAAAGCGATTAAGAGCCTGGTTAAGGTGGTAACCAAGCAACTTGAGAAAGACGCCGTCATCGCTAAACAATAGAAAGTCTGCCGGCTAAAGAAGCTCATCCATCTGGCCAGAATTACCTAGTGGATGCTGGGGGACTCACCCCCGGCGAAGGCTTCCCCACCTGTCATTTCTGACAATACCTTGCCTCCCCGGAATCGCTTAGCTTAAGCGCATGCTAGTCGGAGTTTGCCTCAAATAACAGGGTTGCCCGGGGCGAATCGTGTGCAAAACCTCTTGCTATGTGCGCCATACGTGCCACCCCTGGAAAATCGCCCGGTATGCCGTCGGGGGCTTCAGGCTGGGGGAATTGCGCCTCAATTGCCGGACCGATAGGCATGGGATCTCCGCGGAGCATAGAGAAAATTATGCCTGACATGATTCCAGCTGCCGTCAGAAAGGTTCGACTCGCCGAGCGGATACTCCTCGTAATCGGCCTGAGCCTCTTGGCCGGCTGGGCTGCCGCGCGATTCCACGGAAGCATGGCCTCGGACGCTGCCATAAAGCGCTTTCATGCGTCGCAGAGCCTGGGCTCCGCATCCACGGCAGTAGTGGACTTTGCGGACTGGTCGCCGCAACGCATCGCCGCTTACAAGGACAGTCTTGCGGCAAAGAAAGATCTTCCACTCGCCATTCTCCGCATCCCGAAGATCAACCTCGAAGTCCCCGTGTTTAGCGGCACGGACGATCTCACACTGAATCGTGGAGCCGGCTGGATTGCGGGCACGGCGCAGATCGGCCAGCCCGGCAATATCGGAATAGCCGCCCATCGGGACGGTTTTTTCCGCGGCCTGAAAGACGTGGGCGGCAACGACGTCATCGAAATGGACCTGCCCGGCCGCACCGATCAGTACATCATCAACAATATTCAGATCGTTAGTCCTGACAACGTTTCCGTCCTGGATGCGACAGAAGCGCCTACGCTGACTCTCGTAACCTGCTATCCGTTTTATTTCGTCGGCAGCGCCCCTCAACGCTACATCGTCACCGCGTCCAAACAAGTTTCTGGCCAACCGGATGAGAGTGTAAAGACAAGCTCAAGTTCCACGGGCAAGAAAATCAACCAAAAGGAGAAAGCAAGATGATTTCGACTCAGTTCTCGAAAAAGGTCATGCACGGTCTGTTCGCTGTGGGAGCCCTTTGTACCGCCTTCACCCTCACGGCCTACGGGCAAGTACAGACCAAAACTACGTCAGCACCCGAAGGGGCACCAACAAAAACGATCAAGGTCGAACGCGGCACAGTGGTCTACGTCTCCGGAAACAATTGTGTTATTAAAGCGGAGGATGGAACACTGCGTCATTTTGACAACGTTCCGGACAGTGTCACCGTGACCGTGGACGGAAAGCAGCTCAACATTCACCAGATCCAACCGGGCATGGTAATCGAAAGACAAACTATCACAACGACTACTCCCAAGATTGTCACCACTGTTCAAACCGTCACGGGCACTGTCTGGATGGTTAATCCGCCCAGCATGGTCATCCTGACCCTCGAAGATGGCAAGAACCAGAAGTTCACCATCCCCAAGGGCCAGATGTTCACGGTAGATGGGCAACAAACAGACGCATTTGGTCTCCGCAAGGGTATGAAGATCGATGCGCAAAAGGTAGTGGAACAGCCGGAAACCGTGGTTACCCAGCAGATCAAGCGGACGGGAATTGCCCCGCCGCCTCCACCTGCGCCGAAGCAAGACGTCCCCATACTGATGGTTTTCGTTGAAGCTCCAGAGGCTCCGGCTCCAGTCGAAACAGCCGCCGCCGCGCCGGCACCAGCACCCAAGCAGCTTCCGAAGACGGCCAGCGATTTGCCGTTGATCGGATTGCTTGGACTGCTCTTCTGCGGCGTTTCGTTGTCCGTAACGGCCGTTCGCAACTTGCTCGCGCGGACCGCTTAGTAACACAGGCCAGGGGCCCGCAGGAGCTTCATCGCTTGCGTGAGTCACTCGGGCCAGAGTCATGCACAATTCGACGGGAGCGGGCCAGGCCCGCTCTCATCGGTTTGTGTTTTCCGCAGCCAATTTTTTCCCAGTGCTGCAACGCAAATCCGCGGCCAAGGCTGGAGCGAACCCATGCACAGAAAACCGTCTGTAACAACACTCATTCTTCTGATGCTCGCAATTATTCCTGCACTCGCTCTCTCCCAAGCGGCGCAGACGCCCCAAACACTGGTCATAAACGGCTTGCCCGGGCAACTCGAAATCGTTCCGTTGAACGGCCACTCTTATGTGGACGTCGAAGCGCTTGCCCGAGTCACGAACGGCTCGCTCAGCTTTAGTGGAAATCAAATCACTCTGACGCTGCCGGGCGGCGGAAATTCTCCCGCGCAGGCCTCAACTCCCCCGCCGGCCCCGGCAAACACGGCTCCGAATTCCGACTTTTCGAAAGGTTTCATGCGGGCCGGCATCGAACAGATGACCATCATCCGCGAATGGCGAACGGCGCTTGAGAACGCCATCCAGAATGGGTTTCCAATTACCGCTGATTGGCTGTCCGCCTATCGCACCCAGGCGACGACCGCCCTCCGGTTGACCTTCGTTGCCATCTCCACTGATGGCGATCGCAATGCCTATCGCTTGCTTAACTCTGAGTTCGAAAACATGAAGTTGCTTAGCAACAACTACGTGGCTCTCCGCCAGTCCATGCAATTCATCGCGCCGGACTCTCTGGCGAGCGACCCGCTGAACCAGAAAATCCTCAACTGCGGCCACTCGCTCTCGGCAATGGCTGCCAATGGCCAGTTCGTGGATGACGGTTCCTGCCAGTAGACCGCCGAAAACTTGGCTTCGACATTTGCCATTAAGAAAATAAGACCCCGCACCGAGAACGGAATTTACTGAATCCCCTTAACCGGTTTATTTTCTGTATATTAAGACGATCGCCAGACACCACTGCTTGAGTCTAGAACCGGCCAGTTCCGCACCGTTCCTTTGAAACCGATAGTTTTGATCGCCAGGCAGACCCACGCGGCAGCTAGCGGCCACCCATCAACAGATCCGTGAGCTTCGATTCGCCCTGCTACGGCCTCCTCAACGCCTCAGGTCTTCACCTGAGTCGCCTGAGGTAATCACCGGGTTTGGAAATGGAGGATTCTCCGAATTGTCCTTTTTAGGCGTGGCGCTATCGTGGCATCACGAGAGCGGGCCGCCTCCGTGCTGTGGGCTCCCACCTCATTCACCCCGAGAACTGAAATGCTCAGGCACGGAGGCGGACCAACTCACGTTCTAAAGCAGGTGGGAGAAAAGTTCGCGCGGCATTGAAATTCGGAAGCGCGAGGAGCCAGCGGGTAGGAACGACGCCAGCGCAACCGGGCGGATTGGGGGAGGTCGTGAACGATTTGACGAATGATGTTCCAAAGTTTGTGACCCAGGCTAGAGCGTCCTTCTTGCTCGGCATATCCGGAGCCGAATTACGCCGCCTCTCGGAAGATTCCGGATTGGGTCATCTGGAACGCGCCGGAAATGAAGAAGAGATGTATTTCACCTACGAGGAATTGCGGCAGTTGTGCCAGCTCGCGCATCCGGTGACGGCAAGCCACTAACGCACCGCCCGGAGTTTGTGGAACCGTCTGGATTCTGCGAGATATTTTTTGAGTTTCACGGACCAGGGGAGCAGTAAATGGAAGTTGCAGCCAAAAATCCGGGACGAGATGAAATGACCATAGGGCCACCAAGAGTTCGCAGCTCTTCGCGCAAACAGGGCGAACATTTCCGGGCAAAGAAATACCCATTTGACGCCGCCCTGCTGCGAATGACCGAGGACTCCGAGCAGTTGCGTCGAAACGTCTCTCGCCTGATCGAACAAGGCGAAGAAATCGCTAACGAAACGATTTTCCAGACGCTGCTTTCCGATGCCAACCGCGAGCTCTCCAGCCTGCTGCAAGACGTCCGCAATGTGGAAGAAGATCCGCAGCTCAACGAGGGGCAAGCCGGGCGCATGAAAAAATTACTGTTGCGCGCCGTTCAATGTGCCGCGAAGCAGTACATGCTGCAAGCCGAACTGGGCAACCTGGCGCTCACCGATGAGCTGACCGGTTTGTGCAACCGCCGCGGCTTCATGGCCATCGCGGAACGTCAACTGAAGATCGGCCACCGCACCGGCAGGGGGATTCTTCTTTTCTTCATGGACATTGACGGCATGAAGCAGATCAACGATTCCTTTGGACACGGCGAAGGCGACCGCGCGTTGAAGCGAATGGCCAAGGCCCTGAAAATGACTTTCAGGGATTCCGACGTGATCGCGCGGCTGGGTGGAGACGAGTTCGCAGTCCTTGCAATCGAGGCTTCCGGCAACAGCGAATCCGCCATTCGAGCCAGGCTTAGCGAGGATCTCAGGTCCGTCAGTGCGGGTGAATCGCGCTACACGCTGAATCTCAGCCTGGGTGCGGTGCGCATCAATATCTGCAGCAACGCTTCCATTGGAGAGTGGATGGTCCGCGCCGATCAGGCCATGTACGAACAAAAGCGGCGCCGGTTGAGCCGTCTTCCAGAACCGGCAGCTGTTCTTCAGCCGAAGGCGTTATGACCTGCAAAGAATCATTCTCGTTAAAATTTGTGGGAAGGATTTCGGTTTTTCAGCTCCGCCCAGCCCGGTGCACCGATTCCGAAGGCAGTTTGGAAGGTGAGTCACCAAATGCCGATGCGGTCTGGACGACTTGAAAAAAGAACTGCGCTTGCCATACCCGTACGGATCTCCGGTCTGAAGGAACCGTCAGCAGGCGAACGGTCAACCACCGAGAACATCTGCTCTCTGGGACTGCGTGTGCTTGTGCGCCAAGCCAGAAAACTGAATGAGCGGCTGTTAATCAAATCCGCGGACGGAGAACTGGAGACGGACGCCCGGGTGGTCTACTGTGAGCGCCTTGTGGATGGCCGGTTCGCCCTCGGTCTCGAGTTCCACGGCGAAGTCACCAACTGGCTCAAGAAATCCATGAGCTACGGCAACTGAGCGACGCTCAGCAAAATACCTATCTATCCCCCATTACTGGCAGGCCGACGCCAAGATCGCAACCGGTTCAAATCCTCAGACCGCTTCTCCGCGCGTTTGCTCCCACGCAGTGATTCAGAGTTCGGCATGCGTGAGTACTGGAACCATCCTCCAAAATTCAAGAATACCTGTCGGATGTGTCACTTTTGACAATTCCTTCCGCTCACTGACCGCTGCATCCTTGCGAGGGTCTTGCGCGACACGCCGTCGGCAACGTGGTTTCTCGCGAGATCCGAAGTGGTGCTAGGGAATTTCGGCCCATTTACCAGAAAGCAGGTTGGAGGGCGCCCATGAGATGGAAGTCCGCGAAAATTCTGGTCGTCTGCCTTTGCTCAGCTTGCATCGCGTGTGCTGATTCGCTAAAACTCGTCAGCGGCCAGGTGATCTATGGCGTATTTATGAGCCGGAATAGCGACGCCATTCAATTCCTCGGGCCGGACGGCGCCACCAAGTCCTATCCGGTTGCGCAGGTTGCCGGCCTCACTTTTGGTCCGATACCTTCCCCTTCGCAGCAAGCGGCCGCTGCGGCCCCGCCCGTTCCCATGGAAATTAACGTTCCTACCGGCACATTCCTTTTGGTCCGTACTTCCGAAACACTGGACACCAGCACGGCTCAGCCAGGCCAGATCTTCACCGCCACACTCGTCACCAACCTCGCCGCCCAGGGTTACGTCGTCGCTCGGCAAGGGACAACTGTATATGGCCAGGTAGTCGAAGTTTCCAGCGCGCGCCGCATCTTCGGTAAGTCCAAAATCTCGCTCCAGCTGACGCAAATCGTTATCAATGGCAACGCCACAGGAATTAGCACGGACAATTACACCTCCGACGGCAAGAGTTCAACAGGTCGCACCGCGCGGAGAACGCTTGGGGGCGCCGGCCTCGGTGCGGGCATCGGCGCCCTGGCCGGAAATGCCGGCGAAGGCGCAGCCATCGGCGCGCTCTCCGGTGTATTCCTTTCCGGAATACAGCGTGGCAACCAGGTGCAGATCCCTGCTGAATCACAGCTGGATTTCACCTTGCAGCAATCCGTTACCCTTCCTGTCCCGGTGCAGAGCGGCCACGCAGCGCAGCAATAGTCGCAAGAAATTATCTGGAGGCGTTGATGAAAATCCGAATTGTACTCTTTGCCGCTGCTTTCCTCTTCTCTTGCGGCCTGTCTGCCCAGGAAAAGCAGCTCAAGGATCCCGTGGAAAGCAAGGAGCTGAACACCCAAACTTATATCGCATTGCTTCGCTCGGACTTGAAAGTCTCCAAGCGCGCCGTCATTAAGGAATCCATGCAACTCGACGAGAAACAAAGCGAGGCGTTTTGGCCCATCTACAACCAGTACGATGCCGAACAGAGCAAGCTCGGCGACCAGAGGCTCGCCCTAATCAACGATTACGCCAAAGAATTCATGACCATGACAGATGCAAAAGCCGACCAATTGGCGCAACGTTCGATGGCTCTGGACGATCAGCGCATGGCCCTGCGCAAGAAGTATTTCGACGTCTTCAAGCAGGCGCTCCCTACGGTGATCGTGGTCCGTTTTTTTCAGTTGGAAAGCCAGATTCAAATGATTCTGGACCTGCAGATTGCTTCCAGCCTGCCGATCATCGAGGAAGCCCCTCCCAAGTAAGCGTCCGCCTAACGAGAGAGCACCAAGATTCATCAGGTCGGCACTCTCCCTGCCGCCGGGATTTCTCAATTTACTTGACGATTTCCACCACCAGCGAATCGGTCATCACCATGTCTACGGTTTCGCCCGGCTTCAGTTGATCCAGATTTCCGACCTTCTTGCTCAACTTGATCGTGTCTTTCTTGCCATCGGGGTCCTGGAGGGTCACGCGATGCTTTGCTGCATCCACCGCAAGGATTTTTGCGCTCAAAGCCGAGGTTTCCACCATCACGATTCCGGGCTTGGAGCCCTTCGGTTTCACGCCCACCTCGGCAATCGAGCCAGCACCCGGAGTTTCATTGGATTTACCCACCAGGATAATTATTTCTTCCGTGTAGGAGAGCTTCAGATGGTCTCCGACTTTCACCTGGTCAAGATTCTGCACGTCCTTGTCGACCTTAAACGTCTTCTTCTTCCCGTTATCCAGCAGCAGCGTCACTTTTCGCTTGTCGAGGTCGATTTTCTCCACGGTCGCAGCGGCCTTCACCACCTCCACCATGTCCACTCCCTCTTCGTTCGCGGATGACTGCGCCCGCGTCACGGGAACCGCGACGGCTGCACCCAAGAGCATCACACTCAATACCAGGCTTGTGGCTTTCACAGGGGATCGCTTTCTTGCTTCCGGTTGCGCATGGGAATTCCTGTCTTTCGGTTCACGATCAGGATGCGGAGGTTCCCACGCCAACCATTCGCATCTGAATTTTGGTTGGAGCGTCAACATTGTGGATTCCAGTTAGCACCGTGCCGTCGCCAAGACCGGAATCTGAAATACATAGGAATGCTGGCCTTATCTTTCGTTCGCAGCAATTGTCAGAAGTGACAAGTCGTCATGCCCAGCGCTTCCTTTTACGAGCTGGGCGGAGCCGTCATGACCGTCCGAAGTCTTGAGCGTTTGCCTCCGATTCCTTCTAGGGCGCTGATATTCCAGCAGTTAGCAATCATGCCGCAACTTCCTGTTTTTCCTTGTGTTTGATCTCCCGGCAGCATTGAACAGCACCACTCTTGGCTGCGCCACACCCAGTCGGCGCTACTTAATTTTGCGAGGATTTGAATATGTCTATTCAAAAGTTTGCTGCAGCGCTCTTGCTCGCCCTGGTCTCATTTGCAATTCCGGCCGTATCGCCAGCGCAAGTAGCCGTCGGTATTTCTGTCCACATCGGCCCGCCCGCACTGCCGGTCTATGTTCAGCCGGTTTGCCCCGCACCGGGCTATATCTGGACGCCCGGATACTGGGCGTACGGTCTGGACGGCTACTATTGGGTTCCAGGCACCTGGGTGCTCGCTCCCACTCCCGGCTATCTATGGACTCCTGGTTATTGGGGTTGGGGCGGTGGCGTCTATCTCTGGCACGCGGGCTATTGGGGCCCGCACGTTGGCTTCTACGGCGGAATTAATTATGGCTTCGGCTATGGCGGAGTTGGCTTCGCCGGCGGCGAATGGCGCGGTGGCGTCTTTCACTACAACACGGCCGTCACCAATGTGAACACCACCGTGATTCACAACACCTACGTCAACAGTACGGTAGTCAACCGCACCACGGTCAACAACGTCAGCTACAACGGCGGCGCCGGCGGCGTCACCGCGCGGGCCACGTCAGCGGAACTGGCCGCCGAACACGACCACCACGTCGCAGCCACTTCCATGCAGACACAACACGAACAGGCGGCCCGAGGTGATCGCAGCATGTTAGCCTCTGAAAATCACGGCCGCCCGGCCGTTGCTGCCACGGCTCGTCCGGGACAATTCCACGGCCAGGGCGTGGTGGCCGCCCGCTCCGCTGGTCCCAACGGCAACCGGCCAAACTCCGCTGCTGGCAACGATCACAACGCCGCGATGCGCAATGACCGCCCGCCCAGCGCGCGTTCGAACGGCTCGTTCAACCAGAACAACGCCAATCACCCGAACGCGGCGACGCAGAATTCTTACCAACACGGGCAACAGAATTCGCCGAACGGGCCGCACCCTTCCGCGAATAACCAGAACGCGAATCACCCGGGCAACAACGGCAACACCAATCATCCAAATACTTCGCGGCCACCGCAGCAAAATCACCAGCAACCGCCGAAGGAGCACGAAAACAACGGCCACCCGGGAGGCCGCGCGGGCCGGTGAGGTATCAATTAGCTGAAGCCAGAATGCAAAAGGCCGGAGCATCCGCTCCGGCCTTCGTCGTTTGCCGCGGGCTGCACCGCTCGCGGTTTTTGCTGAACAACAGCTTTTCCCGTGACCGAGGGATGGCCAATGCAAAGGCCCATCCCGCTGCGTTAGCCCAGCTTCGAATCCACGATCGCCAGTGCTTGCTGCCCGCGCACGAAATTCACATCGGTAACTCCCAGCAATCCGCGCAGCTCTTCTGCCGGGACCTTCATCGGCCCGGGTGAATCCGCCTTCCCCGGTTGTGGCTGGGGAAACGCAGTGGAAGCCGCGGTGTGAAAGGTGATGTTCCCCTCCACCTTTTGCATTGTCTGGTGGATGTGGCCGTTCAGCACCGTCACCGACCCAAACTTTTTCAGATAGCCCAGCGCCTGAGCGCTGTCTTCCGTGCCCCATCCCCACTCCGGATAAATGGACCACAACGGAATGTGCGCGAACACCACGATCGGCGTGCTCTTCGACAAAGGCTTGACGTCGTCTTCCAGCCACTCCAGTTGTTCCCGACCGAGCGTGCCCAGCCCGCCGGCCTTCAGATTCATCACGTTCACCAGACCAACAAAGTGCACGCCCTTCTTCTCGAAGCTGTACCAGCCCGCTCCCTTGCTTCCCTTTCCGTAGCGCTCCAGAAACTGTTTCCCGTCGTCGTTCAGCACGTCATGCTCGCCCGGCACGTAAAAAACGTCCTTCGGATTCGCGCTCTTCAGAATCTGGTCGACCGCGTCGAACTCCTCCGGCTTCGAAAGATGACTGATGTCGCCCGTGTGTAGCAGAAACTCGGGCTGCACTTTCAGCGCGTTGATCTTGCCCACCGCCGCCTTCAGCGTTCCCACCACATCCATGTTTGCCGGCTTGTTAAAGCCCATGTGGCTGTCGCTGATCTGCGCGAAGCTCAACTCTCCCTTCATCTCCGCGGGGTCTAGATCTCCCATTCCGCTGAATGCGTAGGAGTTCAGCACTCCGCCCTTAATCACACAAAGCGTTCCCGTGCCCGCCCACGCCATGCACTTCAAAAATCCGCGCCGGTCAATCCCGTCATTGTTGTGGTCGAATAAGATTTCATCCTTCTTCTTGTTGCTCATCGTTTCTCTCCTGTCGAATCTCTGTTGCTGGTTGCAGTCCCCTGCACGTTCTGCCCGTTATAGGGAGGACGGCGCGAGCCTACAGAGAAAGGGGGCAAGCCCGCGCCGTGTGTGTGAACGTGTTCATGGTGGTAGACCCCGACGCGCCGGCTTTTATTCCCCGGCTGGGTACTTTCTTCCGAAAAATTCTTTCTACCTTTAATCGCCCCTGGGGGAATAAAATCGAGGCCGTCCAGGTTATCCATTACAAGGGCAAGAGAAAGGTGAACGTGCTAGAGGGAGAGGACAGAGCCCGATTCGAGGCCATCGTCTTGCCGCATCTGGACGCCGCCTATAACCTGGCGCGCTGGTTGCTCCGCAACCGCACCGACGCCGAAGACGTCGCTCAGGATGCCGTCATCCGCGCCTTCCGGGCGTTCGGCAGCTATCGCTCCGGCAATGCCCGCGCCTGGCTCCTGCAGATCGTGCGCAACACCTGCTTCACCTGGCTGCGCCAGAATCGCATGGCCGCGGAATTCATGGAGTTCGACGAAACCACAATGCCGCAGGAAAGCGAAAATCCCGAAACTCTCGCGTTGGCCGGCAGCGACCGCGAGCAGCTCACCCGCGCCCTCGAATTGCTTCCCGAATCCTTCCGCGAAATCCTCGTCCTGCGCGAACTCGAAGGCTGTTCCTACAAGGAAATCGCCGAAATCACCTCGCGCCCCATCGGCACCGTGATGTCGGCTCTCGCCCGCGCGCGCGCCCAATTGCGCAATTCCCTTTCACAGCCCGCGTCAAAGGAGGCCCGCCGTGCCGTGTGAGCAGACCCAAGATCAAGTGCACGGCTATCTCGACGGAGAACTCGACCCCGTCAGCGCCGCCAATTTCGAAAAGCATCTTGAAACTTGCCCCGACTGCAAGCAAACTCTGGCTGCCGAACAGGCTTTGCACCAATCCATTCAGAAAGCCAACCTCTATGAACGCGCGCCCGAGTCTCTGCGCAAAAAACTCCTTGGTGAACCGCAGCGGCAATCGGCCGTCGTCCGCCCATTTCCTGCGCCGAGTGTTATTGCCTGGAAATGGCTGGCTGCAGCCGCAGTTCTTCTTGCGGTACTGGTTGGATGGCAACAACTGCAAAAATCTCGCGGCCTGACGGAAACGCAGCTTATCGCCGCATCCCTCGTCGACGCGCATCTTCGCTCCCTTCAACCCGGCCACCTCACCGACGTCGAATCCACCGACCAACACACAGTAAAACCCTGGTTCGCCGGCCGCATCGATTTCGCCCCACCCGTCCGCGATTTCGCCAACGATGGTTTCCCTCTGGTCGGCGGGCGCCTCGACGCCGCCGGCGGAAAAACTGTCGCCGCCCTGGTCTATGCCCGCCGCAAACACATCATCAATGTCTTCGTTGAAAAGGCCCAGCCCGAAAACTACTGGAACGGCGCCGGTGAATCCCAGGGCTACCACTGGCTCGCCTGGCAGCAAAACGGCTTCTCCATCTGCGCTGTATCCGATGTCGCCTCGGCCGATCTCGCCCAGTTGCAACAGCTCTTCCTTAGCCAATAACTGTTCGCCGCGTCTCCGAACTGCTTGCCAGACGCGATGCTGACTACTCTTGCCACCCGTCCATCTGCCGGAATTCAGCGTGGTAGGACGGAGTACGGGTTCTCCGATACCTGATTTGCCGGGAGTTACCAGCCGTGCCCTGTCTGAGCAAGTTTCGCCGTCCGTTCGCCAAATCGTCTGAAGCCGCTCGCCAGCTGCGCCTGGAATAGGTTCAAGAATTATCCGCAACCGTCGCTTCTTGAACCGGGTGTGCAACTATTCCCCCAAGGCAGGGTTGAGGGCTCACAACACACGGGAAAGGTACGGCGGCGGGCACGGAAAGTTGACTGCGAGTGAACCCTGTCGCGGCCGCCCCTTCCAGAAACCTGGCTGGCGCACGCCGGCAAACTCATTTGGCGGATTGGCCCTCTCGGCCGAAACATGAAATTGAACGAACACGAGCGACCCAGGCCCAAGACTGCTGGACTTATGTCCCCAGGGCAGCAGGCCGAGATGAACCTAATCCTGTCCGGCAGGTGGCCACAACTCAAGCCGTTGCCGCTGTTCAAGTTTGAAACGGATGCGTATCGTGCGTCGATTGAGTTCGACAAGACACGCGGAGAATGGGTTTGCCGTAAAACGTCTTTTCCGTCCAACCAGGTTCAGGAGCTGCGCGGGGGCTTGACAGAAATAACCAAGTCATTGCCCCTCGGTGGAGGAGAACTGTTGGCTGAATCTGTCGCGCCGGGACACTGCGAACCAGAATTGGATAAGGACGCCAGCCGTCGCCACCAGGCCATGCTTGAATGGAGAGAAAATTACGAGAATGGGGCGTTCTATTCCGGCCTGCAGGTGTCTCTGCCCGAAAGCCAGCGAAGCGAAATCGACGAAATCCTCCGGCTGACTTTGACGGCTCGACAGCTTCAGTTCACCCCGAAGAATATTGCGTGTGTCTTTGACGCGCTTTCAAAGGCGGGCGGCAGGCTGGCCACGCTTATCGAAATGCCGCAGCGAAATAAGCTCGCGCAAGTAGCGGACATCTCGGCAAAATCGGAACCTTCCTCAATGGACGCCGAACCCCTCGTGCCCGCTGAGAGCCTCATCCCCGTAACTCTCGAAAGCTTTCCGGAAGATCTCGTTTCGGCTGTCGTTTGGGAGCAAGCGCCTCCCTCCTCCCCAGACCCGATTGCGGCCGCCGCGTCTCCAGCACTTAAGCTCGTGACGCCTGAGATTCCGGTCACGATCCCGCCATCCTTACTCGAACGCCCGCAGGAAAGAGTGCGCCACCACACATCCGTCACTGATATTCGGCCCGAAGTTCGAAAACACAAAGGCGAATCGTCAGCGAATCGCATCGAGAATTTACCCTCGCGCCAACACGCTCTTGAAATCTCGGGGTCTCACGTTGCCGCGTTCGCATAT
>Ga0210399_10002756_pt1 | contig 13692 bp, 8 predicted proteins | sample IncBWC14MmetaG_FD_150865 | JGI IMG/M metagenome (GOLD analysis project Ga0210399, IMG submission 150865) | Forest soil microbial communities from Barre Woods Harvard Forest LTER site, Petersham, Massachusetts, United States - Inc-BW-C-14-M | ecosystem: Environmental > Terrestrial > Soil >... | reverse complement strand
GGAACCTGTGCCCCAAAGCGGCGAGGTGGTGATCCAGGTCAAGAGCGTCGGTGTCAACTTCGGGCTCGACACCCTTGTGGCCAGAGGCGCTTTTGGGTCGTTGCGTGCCTCGAAGTGGGAGGAGGGCTCGGAGATCTCGTTTCCGTTGACGCCTGGTGCATGAAGAGCTTCCCCTGGCTCAGATCAAGGACGCACACCGGGTCCTGTACGATCGCGCCGCGTTCGGAAAAGTGGTGTTGAGGGTCGAATAGGCTCGGAATGGCTCGACGCGTCGAGAACGTCGATGTCCTGATCGTTGGAGCGGGCCCGGTGGGGAGTGCGCTGGCGATCGAGTTGGGGCGCCAGAACGTCCGATGCTTGGTCGTAGAGCGCCGGACCGGGCGCAGCCCGCAACCTCGGGCGAAGCTGAGCAACATTCGCACGATGACTCTGATGCGAAGATGGGGACTCGCCGATCGGGTTCGTGCGCTATCACCGCTGCCAGCGAGCTTTCCATCCGACATCGCGTTTGTGACGCGGCTACGAGGATGGGAGCTGACACGATTCCCGAACGCGCTCTCGACGGCGGTGGACCGCAAACGGCCGTACCCGGAGCCCGCTCAGCAGGTGCCCCAGGATGTGCTCGAGGACATCCTGCGCGACCACGCCAGGACCCTGTCGAGCGTGACAGTCACGGCCGGCGCGCAGCTCGAGTCATATGAGCAGACGTCGACGGAGGTCACTGCTCTCTGCATGACGGTCGATGGCTCAGAAGAGCTCACAGTCAAGGCCAAATTCATCGCGGGCTGTGACGGCGCCCATTCGCTGGTTCGCGAGATCGCAGGGATTGAGATGCCGGGCGTCGGCCTGGCTGCGAATGTCTCGGCCGTCTTTCGAGCGCCGACACTCTGGTCGGAGCACGACAAGGCCCGCGCCGTTCATTACTGGACCGTCACTCCGGCTGCCTCGGGCATTTTGGGCCCGCTGAACCCCGTGGACTTGTGGTGGTACCACCTGAACGAGGCGCCGAACGACGGCATGCTGAGCGACGACGAAATCCGGCGGTCGTTTTTCGCGGCGGTCGGTGGAGAGTTCGCCTGTGACGTGATCGCCAACAGTCCGTGGCTGGCCCAGCGCCGGATCGCAACCAGATATCGAGCTGGGAATGCCTTCTTGCTCGGAGACGCAGCGCATCTGCACCCGCCGATGGGTGGCTATGGAATGAACATGGGGATTGGCGACGCCGTTGACCTCGGCTGGAAGCTCGGAGCGGTGCTCAATCATTGGGGCGGGGCTGGTCTCCTCGACAGCTACGAGGCGGAAAGGCGACCGATTCACATGCGGGTGATCGCGGAGGCAACGTCAAATTTCCAGAACAACTCGAACCGCTACCAGGACAGCGACATGGAAATAGAGGGTCCTGACGGAGAGGAGGCTCGCCGCCGGCTGGGCTCACGCATCCGCGAGGAGAAGGCCCGCGAATTCGCCAGCATCGGGGTCCAGCTGGGATACCGCTATGAGGATTCGCCGCTAATCGTCACCGATGGCTCTGAACCGACACCGAATGAAGTCGGCAATTACGTCCCTACGGCACGTCCGGGGCACCTGGCTCCCCACGCTTGGGTTGACGAGCAGCGCTGCATCTACGACCTCTTAGGTGCCGGTTTCTCCCTGCTCCGCTTCACTGCCGCGAGGGACGATGACCTGGATTGGGTTCGGGCGGCCAAGGCCAACGCAATACCTCTCACCCTGGTCGACCTTCACGGGAGCGAGTTTCGCGAGCTCTATGGCGCCGACAGGGTCTTGGTGCGCCCGGATCAGCACGTGGCCTGGCGCGGATCGACAGCAGCTGATGGGCTGACGCTTCTGAATCGTGCACGTGGCCAGCGGGTGGACCAGTGAAGCGTCCGGAACGAAGACTATCGATTGTGTATAATGTGTAGTGCAGGGGGGTGGCCCGCTGACCAAACGGAGGTAAGAGCTATGACTGCCGACCTGGTCACCGTCGACGGGACAAACATCTCGTACAAGTTTCACCGAGCTCAACATGCGATTAAGGACCTGCCGCTCCTGGTCGCGCTTCACGGTGGGACTTACACCAGCGAGTATTTCAACGTGGCCGGCTCGCCTGCCGGATCCTTCGTCGAGGTCGCGAATCGGAATGGCTTTTCGGTTGTGACGATCGATCGTCCTGGATACGGGACCTCGGGCCATCTCCCCGACGCGGACAACACGTTTGCGCGCCAGGCCGAGCTGCTTGATGGGGCGATCGCGCAAATCCTTCCCAAGACAGGTGCGCACTCTGTGGTCCTGGTTGGTCATTCGATCGGAGGCATGATCGGCCTCGAGATCGCTGCCCGCCGACCAGCCTGGAATCTGATCGGAATCTCAGCCACCGGGTGTGGCGCGATCATCCCGACGGGTGGGCCTGCCGAGGCGATGGCCGGGCTCCCGCCGACCGGAATCGTGGATCTCCCTCAGGCCAACCGGGACGGACTCATGTTCGGGCCCGCGGGCAGCTACAGCGCTGAGGGGCTCGAGGCGGCGCACGAGTCTTACGCACCGGTGCCGGCGAAGGAGCTCTCGAATGCTCCGGCGTGGCCAAGGCAACGTCTGGCCGAGGTCGCTCCGAAGATTTCGGTTCCCGTCCACAATGCCCTGGGCGAGTTCGACGCTCTGTGGGAGACTTCGCCTAAGGCCAGGGAAACATTCGTCAAGATGTTCCCCTCCAATCAGCGGGTTGAGGCTGAACTGATCGAGGGTGCGGGTCACTCGATCGACCATCACTCGGCAGGGATCGTCGTTCACCTGAAACAACTCGCATTCGCCCACGAATGCGCGCTGCTGGCTGTAACTGCGGTATCCAGGTAGTCGTACTTACAACGAGGGTATAAACGTCCGTGATGGCCGAAGTCAAGCCAGTTCTCCACCACGTGACCTTCAAGACCACGCGATTGAACGAGATGATCGAGTGGTACGGCAAGGTCGTTGGTATGGTGCCCAACTTCCGCGACGGTGTGGCTGCCTGGATGACGAATGACGAGGCCAACCACCGAGTGGCGCTGCTGGCGGTCCCTGGGATCGAGGATGACCCGAATAAGATTCCGCATGCCGGGATGCATCATCTGGCCTTCGAGTTCCCCAGCATCGAGCATGTACTCAAGACATATGTGCGCCTGAAGGATGAAGGCATTACTCCCCACGCTGCGCTTGACCATGGTCTAACCACATCTCTGTACTACGTCGACCCCGATGGAAACAGCGTTGAGCTCCAGGCAGACAACTTCGGAGATTGGCGCGCGTCGAGCGAATGGATGCGCACGGCCCCAGAGTTCAAGGCAAACCCAATCGGCGTCCAAATCGATCCTGACAAGCTCCTGACCGCCTGGCGGGAAGGCGCCACCGCTGTCGAGCTGCATAAGCGCGGTCATGCCGGCGAATTTGATCCGGGCACCCCTCTGAACCTGCGTCTCCCGTGACGACTCCTCAAGAAAAGAGCCGGCTCCTGGACGGAATTCACGTCACGCGATGGGGCTCGATCGGGCCGTCCGTGCTCATGATTCACGGTGGACCGCAGGGCGGCCCTGTCGGCGGTGCTGAGGCCTTCAAGAAGCAGAAGGCTTTGGCCGATCGGGGATGGCAGCTTGTGCTCCCGGACCGTCCCGGTCACGCGCGGTCTCCGTCTCGTGGCCCCGAGGACATGGAGCTGGATGCCGTATGGGCGGCCGAGTTGCTCGGTGCCAGTTCCCATCTCGTCGGACATTCGTACGGCGGCCTTGTCGCCCTCGCCGCTGCTGCCCGTCGGCCTGCTGCCGTAAAGTCGCTGACACTCATCGAGGCCCCGCTGTTCTTCGTAGCCAAGGATGATCCAGACGTCCAGGCCGATCGGGCTGAGCAGGAGCGAATTGTTGCTGCGGATATGGATCCGATCCAGAGGCTCATGGCGTTCGGGGCTTTCGCCAGAATCCCACGCGAAGAACTCGAGCCGCCTACGCGGGAGCAGATGATCGCGATGGGCCAAGGCCTTGCTCGGATGCGTTCGCCTGGCGGTTGGGAGGGCGGTGACGCTGTCCGCATTGTGAATGGTGCGAAGATTCCCGTCCTCTTTGTCACCGGCGGTTGGAGTCCACGCTTCGACGCGATAGGCAGGCGCGTCGCGGAGATAACCGGCGGCCGGCACGAGATAGTCGAGTCGGGACACCACTTCCCGCAGCTGAACGAGGCGTCATTTAACAATGTTCTGGATTCATTCATGCGAGGCGTCGAAGAGCGCAACTGAGGCGACCGTATCCAGCGACACCACTGCTCTTGTGCAGATCGATGCGCTCATCCTCTGGTTGGCCATCAATTTGGTCCTCGTCGCGAACAAGGGCTGCCCGAACCCACGACCACAGCGCCTAGGCACATGAGCCAGCCCTGGATCGGGCGGTCAATACGCCGTCGCGAGGATCCTCCGCTCGTCCGGGGCGAGGGCTGTTTTTCGGCCGACCCCAGCCCGCCCGGAATCCTCCATCTCGCGCTCCGGCTGGCCGGCGTCCCCCGCGCAACAGGCCTCAAGGTCGATCTCTCGGCCGCCGCCGTGATGCCTGGGGTCGCGGGTGCCTGGAAGGCCGGTGACCTTGGCCTCGCCGACGATTACATGCCGGACGCCAACCCAGATGCGCCGCCACCGATCCGGCGGCCGGTGGTCGCCTTCGACGAGTTCGCTTCCAGGGCGACATCGTCGCGGTGGTGGCGGCGGAGACCGAATACCAAGCCCACGACGCGCTCGACGCGATCTCGATCGAGTTCGAGGAGGCGGACCCGGCGACTGATCCGATCAGCCGGCTCCGGGTCGATAGTGGGGGCGGCAGGGAGGCGTTCGACAGCGCGCCCGTGATTATTCGCGAGCGGCTGAAAATGGCGCGCGTGGAGGGAGCTGCGATCGAGCCGCGGGCGGCGCTGGCAGAATGGAACGAGGCCAGCCATGAGCTCCGATTGCGGGCCACGATCGGGCATGTCCACGGCGTCCGCGACACCATCTGCAGCACGCTCGGGCTCGGCCACGACCAGGTGGTCGTCGTCTCACAGGACGTGGGGGGCAGCTTCGGCGCCAAGAACAGCGCTTACCCCGAGTACGTCATCGCCGCTGCGGCGAGCCGGCTTCTCAAGCGGCCGGTGAAGTGGGTCGCGAGCCGGTCCGACGACGGAAATACCACTGGGCAGGCGCACGGCGTCGACCTCGACCTGGAGATCGCCGCCGATCGCGACGGCCTGGTCCGCGGGATCCGCGGAAAGATCGATTGGCCGGTCGGCGCGTACATCGGCCGCGGCGCGATGCAGTACTTCGGTTACGCCAGCCACATGATGTCTGCCTACCACCTGCGCGCAATCGATATCGAAGTTGCCCAGTCCTACTCACCGTCACCGCCAACGGCCTTCATCCGAGGCGGCGGGAGGCCGGTCGGCAACTTCGCGATCGAGCGGATGATCGACCGCCTCGCCCGCCACCTCGGCCTCGACCCGATCGAGATCCGCCGCCGGAACCTGGTCGGACCCGGTGAGATGCCCTTCCAGAGCGTCCTCGGACCGGTCTATGACGGTGGCGACTACCCGTGGCTGCTCGAGCAAGCAGTGGCCGCAATCGACGCCGCCGGAATCCGGGCGCGCCAGAAGACTGGCGAACCGGTCGGGTTGGGGATCGCGATGTGCGTCGAATCGACCGGCATCGGAATGGCCGAGCCGTCGCGGGTGGTCATCCTGCCCGACGGCACCGCCCGCGTCTTCGTCGGTAGCACGCCGCAGGGGCAGGGCCATTTGACCTTCGTCGCCCAGGTGGTCGCCGACCGGCTCGGCTGGCCTTACGAGCGGATCTCGGTCCAAGCCGGCGACAGCCGCGACGTCCCTTTCTCGATGGTCACCGCCGGCAGCCGGAGCGCGCTGGAGATAGGCAACTCCGTGGCCCTGTCGGCCGCCGCGGCGCGGCGTGAGCTTCTGGCGCGCGCGTCGGAGCGGCTGGAGGTCGCGCCGGAGGACGTGGTCCTGAGTGTCGACGGCGTCAGCGTCCGCGGCGTGCCTGGCCGCTCAGCCGCGCTCGCCGAGCTGGTCGGCGCCGGGCTCGAGGCGGCGGAGACGTGGGACTCCAAGGGGACCTCGGCCTGGGCGTCGAGCTGTCATGCCGCAGCCGTGCGGGTGGACGTCAAGACGGGTGGGATCGAGATGCTGGATTACGTCATCGCCCACGACTCGGGGCGGTTGATCAACCCTGTGATGGTGGAGGGCCAGCTGCGCGGCGGCTACGCCCACGGTCTCGGCTATGCACTATTCGAGGAGGCCGTGCATTCCCCAGACGGCAACTTCCTGAGCCCCACCTTCGTTGACTACACGATCGTGAGCGCACCTGAGTTGAAGACAGCGCCGCGGCTGATTCACGCCGAGACAGCCAGCGTCCACAATCCGGAGGGCTTCCGCGGCGTCGGCGAGGCGGGCACCATCGCGGTCCCGGCGGCGATCGCCAACGCGGTCGAGGACGCGCTCTACGGACTCGGCCTCAAGGTATGCGTGGACGAGATCCCGATCACGCCCGAACGTCTGTGGCGCCTCGGTTCTCGTGATCTACCCGGATAGTCGGTCGCCCCGCGGCAGATCAGGCAGGCCAGGTTTCCTTCGTTAGCGGCGTCCCTTCGAAGCCGGCGACCGGACGCAGGCTGGGATCGGTTCCGTCACGCAAGCCCACCGAGGCGTCGGGATGATCGTCGAACCAGCCGTCAGCAGGGTACTTGTACATCCAATCGACAAGAAGCCTGCGGCGCGCGATCAACCAGACGCCCTCGCGCTGCTCAAATCTGTCGAGGTAACGCGCCCAGAGCTTGACGAAACTACCCTTCCAATGATGCCTTTCTGACGCTTGGTGATAAGCATTCAAGTAGGTCTCGACGTGTGCAATGCTCGGGCCGTCAAACTCAATAAGACTATTTCCTAGAAGATGCATGGTCCTTACAAAACGGGGCATCTCCCCGCTCAGGAACTCCACGAAACCGTCCAGGGATCCGACATGCAGGCTCTTAGGAAAGTCGATCCACGCGTCCTCGTGGAAGGCTCCGCGAACTAAATTCATGTCTACGCGATCAAGACCACGACAGTAACGCAGCAGCACGTCGTGGATTTCCGCTCGGGCACTCAGTTCCTCAAGCTTCATAGTCTGTCTCCCATGATCGCGAGAGTCTCGAGTCGGTCCGAACCTCGCGCTTCATCCAACGCCGGCGTTGCCCTGCTCGTGCCGTGTGATCCTGGTGCCGCACTCACGATCCCCTTGGCGGTAGGAACGGAAGCTGCACGTAACTCGGATGCTTCGGGCCGGTAAAGATCGTGTTCTGCGCCCCGTCGTGATAAGCCTTGTCATATCCATGCCTCATGCCGTGGCCCACGCCCGTATACGGCTGGATGTCGATGCGGAGGCGGTGTCCCCTCCTTATCAAACCGGTGTTCGGAATGATCTCGACCTCCACCGGCACGATCTCGCCGTTGTGAAGAGGGGCATAGTCACCGCGTAGGTGGGTGTGCTTCGGTCGGAAGTCGGTGGATCGCGCCGTGTCCAGCCTGCGATGTGACGCTTTCAGCCATCCCTTTGCCAGTGGATAGAACTCGGTGGAGATTCCCGGGATGAGCGCGGGACCGCAGAAGTCGACCTCGCGATTCTCTTCATCAAGCACGCGCAGGGCGACGAAAATGTCCATGTCCTCACTGGTGGACGACACCCAGAGCATCAGCTTGCTGTACCCGGCGAGAACCATGTCTCTGTCCAGCGGCTGGCTCAGAAACGTTGCACCAGGAGTGCAGGGGGCGGTGGCCATCGAGGCTTCCCCGCCTGCGGATGCCGGCGGAATGCGGACTGCGGTCAGCTCCACCTCGGCCGAATAGCTCACAGACTTCTCGATTCCGGGAACCGTGCGCGCCAAACAGAGGACGTTATCTGAGCGAATGTTTCCCTTCCAATCCAAGGGCGTCGCGTCCAGGTACCACCGGACATATTCGGTCCGGGCAACCGGCCACTCATGCTCCTCCTGAACGTATGATCCGCCGCGTCCTGTTCGGATTTCGAGGCGCACGGGCGGCTTGTCCATGATGCCGTTCTCGATTCCCTTGAGCCAGTGATCGAAAAAGGCCACGTGTTGTTCGACCACTTCTGCGGAGTAGGCCTTCATGAACCAGTCCTCCCAGAAGTCGAGCTTCTTGTTCGACGTGGGGGTGTTCAAGTACGTCTCGCTGCTGCCGAGCTGGTGGAAGTGGGAGGGATGCGTCGTCACGGCGATCGACCACAGCGGCACTGTCACGTTGCTGAGGTCGGGACTCATGAAAACCTCCGCCCGGGGTCCGAAGATCGCCGAGGGATCAGAGTCCTTGAAGGGACTGGACCTCGCCATCGCCATGAAGTCCTTCGCCCTCACCTCGCCGCAGATTGCAGGTACCACCCCACCCGCGAACCACATGGGGAAGAACTGCTCGTTGAGGATGCCACCGGTATACACGACCTCCTCGTAGAGGTCGGCATCGGTGCCGATCGCGATCATCGCCTTCAGGTGTGGCGGTCGGAGGCTGGCTACGGCGTGCTGGTTCATCGCGTAATACGACATGCCCCACAGGCCGATGCTCCCGTTTGACCACGGCTGTACACCGGCCCATTCGATCGCGTCGTAGAACGCCTCCGCCTCGTCGATCCCCCAGATGCCAAGGGTGCCCGGGCTCTTGCCCGCGCCCGGGCCGTCGACGCGGACAAGTGCGTAGCCACGCGGGACCCACGTCGCCGTGTTCGTGCTCTCGTGGTTCTCGTACTCATACCCGTCCGGATTGCCCAGGAAGTACCGTTCCTCCATCACCTCATGGTGCTCAGCGTCCTCGTCGCTGCAGATGGAATGGTGGACAAACGCCCTACCGTAGACGCCGCAGTTCATGACGACAGGCACGGGTTCCTCGGTGTCCGGACGGTAGACGTCTGCATAAACGAACGAGCCGTTCTTCAGCGGGATCTTGACGTCGCGGAAGCGCCGGATGCCGAGCACGTTGCGGCGGACCTCGTTCCGCGCGGCGGCGGGCGATCTGAGCGTTCGGGGCTTGGTGTCGGTGAAGACGTTCGCCCGATTCAGATCATCGAGGAGATTCGCGACGACCGGGTCCTCCGTGAAAGCCTGGACCGGATCGGCCGGGGCACCTGGAAGCGACATCAGACGGTAGCGGAAGTCGATGGCGCGACGCCCTACCAGCGCGTGGATCTCCGGCGTCAAGGTAATTCCGTTGTCGGGGTTGCCGTCCTGATCGAGCGTCTGAAGAAAGCGTGCGATGTTGGTCAGACCAGGATCGGCCAACTTGTCCAGCTTTCCGTCGACCCTCGCGACGATGTCGGCGACTGTTAGCCGTTCCGCACCTCGGGCCGCGCCGACCAGAACCGAACCGATCGAGAACGTGACGACCTCGCCGTCCCCGAACTCGAAGGTCCCATCGTGGTCCGTGACGCCCGAGCAGGTGGGGGTTTCGAACCGCAGGCCAACAACGGGTCCCGCAAACCTTCCCTTACGCAGCATGAATCCCCCCTCCAGGTTCAGTACAGGCGTTGCTGGCCGTAACCGCCGCAGTGGCGGTGCTTCGACGAATCACGTTTTCTTCCGGCGCCTTTCTACGGGTCTCAGCGATCACGCTTTTAGGGGAAGTTGAAGGTAGGAGGCGTGACGATCGCCGGTGTGGATGACATGCCGGCCACGGTTGTCGGACGGAACGTTGTCAACTCCGGGCATCACGCCACCCAGCAGATGGTGGCCGCTGATGACGAGCCGCAACTGCTCGCCCGGATTCAGCGCCAGCCCGATCGGGAACAGGTCGATGTCCACGCTGGCGATCTCTCCGGGGGCAAGCTTCTCGACGCGGTCGAAGCTGTGGACCGGCACGGTGTCGGTCGAGCTCGCCTCATCGAGATGCCGTAGCGACACGCGGAGGCGACCGTTGGACCCCTTGTACTTCAGTATCGCCGCGCCCTGTCGTGTCAGCGCTTGCATCTGAGGTCCGTGATTGGGGACGTTGAACTGTTCGAGCTGCTGGCCGTCGGCATCCAACTTCTGGAGGAAGACGAAGAGGTCCATGTCATCCGAGCCATCCGCCTCGACCCACAGCTGCACCTTGGGGTAGCCGACGAACTCCGTCGGCGAGTCGACATGGACAGTGAATGACGCGCGACCCTCTTGCGATTCCGCGTCGTAGCTCGCTGTGACGCCGGCCGCCGGTGCTTCCGTGGTCAGCGCGTGGGAGGCCGCGTCCAGGTAGTACTTGACCTCATCGACGTCTTCGGGCGGGAACTCGCCTGCCGGCTGGTTAATGCGGTCGTTGCCTTCGAGGTCGAGGACCGAGTAGCGCACGCGCGGCGTCTCTTCCCAGCCGTTGTCGATGCCCTTGAGGAAGTGGTCGAAGAAGCGGAGCAGGTCGTTCACATTGGCCTCTTCGTAGTAGTCCGGCCACTCCATGGTGTTGTGGATGCGCAGCCACTTCTCGGCGGAAGCGATCCTTCGCCAGCCCCGGAAAGTTCCAGGCGTGTGGATCATGTTCGAGTAGCTCGCAACGATGTATGCGGGAACGGTGATGTTCTCGAACTTGGGGATCTTCGACTCCCAGAGCGCGTCCATCAGGGGGTGGCGCTCGCCTTCGGCGACGAGGTCCTCGCGCTGGCTCTTGCCAACGAAATTGCTCACGAGGCGCCGCGGAAAGGGGTAGTCAGGTATCCCGCCGCGCATGACGAGGTCGCGATAGATATCGCTCATGCCTTCCCACGGAGCGATGGCCGCGAGATGCGGTGGCTGCTCGGCCGCAGCGAACCATTGCGAGATCGCAAGATAGGAGTTTCCGCTAGTCCCGACTTTGCCGTTGCACCATTCCTGGACACCCAGCCACTCGATGAGGTCATGGCACTCCTGACCTTCTCGGCGGCTCCACACGCGTATATCGCCCTCGGAGTTGAATGAGCCCGGCGTGTCGGGATTGCAGACCGCGTAGCCATGGGCGCACCAGAAGGCTGGGTCGGGGCCCTCGAACTTCATGAGACCGGAAACCGCTCCGGTGTCCATTCCCAGCAGCTCGAAGAGCTGGACGTACATCGGGGCATTGCCCCGACTCTTGCCGTACGGGCTCCACGCCACGATCACAGGCACCTTCTCGGTGCCAGCTGGACGCAGCACGTCCACGTAGATGGTCGCGCCGTCGCGCAGGACGACGGCGATGTCCTTCTCCAGAACGATCTCGACAGGGAGTGGCTTGAAGCGAGGCTGCACCTGGAACCCCACCGGTAGGGTTCGCGTGCCCTGTTCGAAGCGGCTGAACAGGCCCTGCTCGCCCGCCTCGTCATAGGGGGAAGCCGGGACGAATACAGCCTGATCTTCTTCAACCATTGCGTTCACGTCCTTTTCTTGCTTCATTGCCATTACTTGCCTTGCTTCGCCGGCACGATTGGCACTTGCACGTAGCTCGGATGCTCGGGGCCGGTGTACACCGTGTTGGCCGCGCCGACGTGGTAGCTCTCGTCATAGCTGCGGTTGGTCAGGCCTGCAGGTGAATACGGCTGAACGTCAATCCGCAGCCGGCACCCCTTGCGGATGAGCGCGCTGCTCGGATTCAGCCCGATCTCGATCGCGACGATTTCGCCGTTTCGTAGTGGCTGGTGATCCGCCTCGGTATGCGTGTGCACCGGCCAGTAGTCCGTTGACCTCGTGTTGTCGAGCTTGCGGTGGGACACCTTGAGCAACCCATGCCCCACTGGATGGATGTTCGCCGGATCGATCGGCGGCACCATGGACTCGTAGCGAATTTCCCGGTCATGCTCATCGATCACGCGCAGAGAGACGAAGACATCCATGTCGTTACTCGTGGACGACACCCATAGCCCTGCTTTCATATATCCGGCCAGGACCATGTCCTCGGTCAGCGGATCGCTGACGAATGAGATGCCTGTCGACCAGCGTGGAGTGCCACCAGCAAATCCCGTCGGGGCCGGAATCGGTCGGCCCCGCTCGAGATGGGCGTCGTATCTCGCTGACGTTTCAGCGTCAGGGATGGTCTCGTCAATGCGCAGGAAGTCACTCCGACGCCCGTCTCCAGACCAGCCCGAGGGCGTGGCATCCAGGTACCAGCGCCGGTACGCCGTCCGAGCGATGGGCCATTCCGCCTCGTCGGAGACGTAATGCGCGCCATTTCCGGTCCGGACCTGCACTCGAACCCGTGCGCCATCCATCGCCCCGTTGTCCAGCCCCTTGAGCCAGTGGTCGAAAAACTGCATGTGCTCGGCGATCGTCGAAGACTTGTAGCTGTGTGGGAACCACGCATCGACGAAATCGAACTTCTTCGCTCGTGCTCCGGTCGAATGAATGAAGGTCTCGCTGCTGCCCAGCTGGTGGATCACGACACCGGTCTGGGGTCCGACGATCCACACCGGCGCCGTGGCCTTCGCGATTTCGGGACGCATGAAGATCGACCCATGCGCGCCATATTCAGCGGGCTCATTGAACGGAGTGGCCAACATGCGGGTTCGCCAGTCGGTTTCCCGCCGTTCGCCGCAGTAGTTGTGGCCGGCCATCACCGCCCGCCACCAGTTCCAGAAACCTTCCCCGAAGAGACCGCCGCCATAAAGGGCCTCGTTGTACAAGTCGGAGTCGGTACCGAGGGCGATCATCGCTTTGAGATGGGGCGGTTGCAGGCTCGCGACAGTGTGCTGGGTGATCGCCAGGTACGACATTCCCCACAGGCCGACGTTGCCGTTGGACCAAGGCTGCGTTCCAGCCCATTCGATTGCGTCGTAATAGTCCTGCGCCTCTTGGACGCTGAAGGGGGCTTGCAAACCGGGGCTGTTCCCGACGCCGCGTCCATCGACTCGAATACACACGTAGCCATTCGGAACCCACACCGACGAGTCGACGCTCTCGTGGTTCTCGTATTGAAGGCCGTCCGGATTACCGGTGAAGTAGCGGTCTTCGATCTCTTCCTTGCGCGCTGCGTCCTCTTCACTGCAGATGCAGCCGTGGTCGAAGCTCTTCCCGTAGAAGCCCTGGCTCATGACAACCGGGTATTGGTCGTCATCAGCGGGACGGAAGACATCGGCGCAGACGTAAGACCCGTCGCGCAAAGGGATCTTGACGTCCGTCGTCTTGATGATGCCGCGGATGTTGCGCCGAAGCTCATTGCGTGCGGCCGCTGCATTGCGGAGCGCTCGGGGCTTGTTCGCAGTGAAGACTTCGGGAGTCTCGTTGAGCTTCCTCAGCAGCTCCGTCACCATCGGATCGCTTGCAAAGGTGACCGTCTGATCGCCGGCGAACGCAACCATCTGGTTGGCGGATGGGCCGCCCGGCGTGGCTGCGTCAGCGACCTTGGCCGCGTCAGTGTCGGCCTGGTTGAAGTTGATGACCGTGGGCTCGATGAGTCCATGCACGGTTGGCGCGATCGTGACGCCGTTTTCTACGTTGCCGTCCTGATCCAATGTCTGTATCAAACGGGCGAGATTGGTGACGATCGGGTCATGGAGCCTGTCGATCTTTCCGTCGACGCGGTTGACGAGCTGTGCCAGGTTTATTCTCGGTGCGCCGGCGACGGATCCCAGAACGAGCCCACCGACCAGGAAGGTGACTGACTCGCCTTTTCGATACGCAAATTCACCGCGTTCGTTGGTGATACCGCTCGTTGTCGGGGTCTGATATCTGAGGCCACAAA
>Ga0210399_10002755_pt1 | contig 13692 bp, 6 predicted proteins | sample IncBWC14MmetaG_FD_150865 | JGI IMG/M metagenome (GOLD analysis project Ga0210399, IMG submission 150865) | Forest soil microbial communities from Barre Woods Harvard Forest LTER site, Petersham, Massachusetts, United States - Inc-BW-C-14-M | ecosystem: Environmental > Terrestrial > Soil >... | reverse complement strand
ACTCGCCTCACCGTCAATTCGGCATCGGCCTCGAGCACGACCACACCGACCGGGACACTGACCATCGCAGTCGATGGAACGGCGCAAACTCCGTCCCTTACACTGACCAATGGATCTGCCACCTACACCTTCTCCGCGACAGCCGCGGGCGCTCACTCTATTGCCGCTGCCTATTCCGGCGATTCGAACTATGCGGCTTCCAGCGGCTCGTTGACGGTGACGGTGACCGCGCCTCCACCGGTGGCCTCAAAGACGACCCTTTCCGCGGCAACCAGCACGCCCGCTCCGGGAGCGAGCGACGCCATCAGCATTACCGTCACTTCGGCATCGGCCTCGAGCACGACCACACCGACCGGGACACTGACCATCGCAGTTGATGGAACGACGCAAACCCCGTCCCTTACACTGACCAATGGATCCGCCACCTACACCTTCTCTGCGACAGCCGCAGGCGCTCACTCTATTGCCGCTGCCTATTCCGGCGATTCGAACTATGCGGCTTCCAGCGGTTCGCTTGCATTGACCGTGCTTGCCAAGTCCTTCAAGCTGGCCGCCAGCAATGTGACGGTCACGGCAGGGAATCCGGGAGTCTCGACAGTTACCATCACTCCCCAGAACGGCTATACGGGCACTGTCGCTTGGACCGTCGCTAGCAGTCCTGCTCTGACGAACGGCTGCTTGTCTATTGCCAACACAACTGTCTCCGGAACAACTGCTGTTGCGGCCACCTTGGCCGTCAACACGGTCGCCTCGGCTTGTCCGACGCCCGCGCTCGTTGGCGCAAGAGTTGACCCGCGCAACATCTTTGACGGCGAGCCGCATTCTTACCGGAAGGACCCGACTCCGTTTGTGGCACTCCAGACAAACCAGGCTAGTATCGTTATGGTTGGGCTGCTTTTCATTGGTTTCGCGGGTCGTCGTTGCCGCCGGCTTGCCTCTCTTGCAACACTATGCATTCTTGCCGCGATTGGTTTGGCGGCTTCCGGTTGCGCAGGTGTAAGCTCCTCCACGCCGCCACCAAGCTCTCCTGTGGCTGCGAAGGGAACCTATGCAATAACCATTGTTGGAACCGATACCGCGACGTCGTCTATTACGGCATCAACCTCTCTGACGCTCACGGTCGATTAGTGATACGAGAAGTTGTTCGGTCGGCTCCCGGGAAGTGAGCGCCGATCCTCATCCGGAGTTCCTTTCGACGCAATGCGCTCGATGATCGTGGCAGCGTGTCTCTGGTGAAAAGAAGGAATGGAATACACGTTGGGCTTTAGTGTTCGATTGTGCTGCGAAAGTTCGCGCCTCTGATTCGTGAACTTCTTTGATGGCGGTTTGCCCAGCACACATTCATCTGGTAGCAAGACTGCTGCCTGTTGATTCCTTCGTGCCCACCGATCAGAGTTCACCGATCATTACCGCTGCAATCTCCTAAAATGGAGAGCGCGGTAGGAACGCGTGACTCCCGGCGATCGGGCAGGCGGACGACAATGCGTTCTCAACTGTGGGTGAGCGTATCTCATAGATGTTTTTTTCTCGGGCGACTCGGAGCCTCGCCTGTTTCAGATTTCATTTAAGAAAGTTGGCAGTTACCTGGCCGCGCGTAAATGATCCTCCATGGTCAAAAGAAACAAGCACTTGCAAGCAGCTAAGCGGCGTTCGGTTCGGCGCTGCCCTTTGGTCGCTTCTGCGGAGGTGACCGAGCTAGATTCCGGCGCGCTACTCTCAGCACGCACCTCGGAACTGGGTATGGGCGGCTGCTATGTTGACGCGTTAAATCCATTCCCCACCGGGACGCTAGTCGAGTTACGAATTCTCCGGGACCAGGGCGTCTTTGAGACTAACGCTAAGGTAGTCTACTGTGACCCTAAATTCGGGATGGGCCTGGCGTTTGCTGAGATGAGGCCCGACCAGCGGTCACTACTAGAAGCCTGGTTAGCCGAGATCGTTACCCAACTCAAGCCGGTTTCGTAGATCGCGCCCTGTTCGTTCAAGATCCTTCCGAGGCTTCTCTTACCGCTGGTATCAGGCATCAAGCGTGTCGGCGCGAGATATTCTTTGATCATCGCTGAAGGCCAACCGCGGTCTGCCCGGCGACATCGTCGCATGAATCCAAACTTCTGCCGCCATGAGGTGCAACACGAAACCAATCCAGAATCCGATGCCGAAAAATTCATGCGGCGTCAATCCTGAATGGCGGCTGGTAGCAAAAAAAACGCCAATGATGGGGCGGATAGTAGCCACGGCGAGACCAATGGAAAATGCGCGGATCATCCACTGGCGGTGCAGAAGGGGCTGACGCCGCCGGATATGCCAAACCGCCTTGCACAGCGCAAACAGAAAGAATGTGGCGAACAGTGACGTCGCCGCGGCCTGATTTGCGCCACCGATTGCCGGCATGCCAAAGCTCATCACCAGAGCTGAAATTCCAATGACAACGCCGCAGATAACAAAAATGCGACCACTCAAACGGTGCCAAGTGAGATGGCGGGCGCGAATGCTTGAACTGAACTGCAATGGCCCCAACATCATGAACAGCAGGCCAGGCATTATGTGAACGAGAGTCAGAATCGGATAGCGTGAAAACAAATCATCGAGCGCCGCAAACTGCGCAGCGGCAGGATTCGATGTGCCAGGGGGTGGATGATAGCCGCCGACTAAAGCAGGCATTAGATGCAGCATCCTGCGCATCGAGACGGCGGCTCCGATAAGCGCCAGAAAAATGACTGCGCTCCAGAGCATGCGCTGGAGTCGAATTCCAGGCATCATAGGACTTATTACGCAGGACCGGGCGTTTCTCTTTCAGGGCGGGCGCAGAAAGACGGAAGGCGTTTCGAGGCGGGATAGGAGACCTTACAGCGGAGTTGGTCCCCTCCGCCATGCTTTCACTGGACTGAGAGTCACTGCAAGTGAGTAGCGAACGGCGGACAATTGTCATCCACGCGCTCACATCTGAAACTCCGGCGGTGGCAAGCTCGCTGAGACAATTCTGCGCCAAACTCTTTGCCCGTGCGCTAGCCGGAGCGACGAATGCCCATACCTCTTACTGAATAAACCCTCTCGGCATGTTACTCGGTTTCACGGGGGGCAAGGTGCAACCAATCCGAGGTTGAGCTGAATCTTAGTCATTAGGAAATTGAGCATCGCCATAGAATGCTGATATTCTGGGCTCTCCCTCAGCCAACCCCAGCATCCGCGCGTGTTATTAGAAAGGCAGCCACATGGATGCCGACAAACTCCAAGTCGCTCGCGACAAACTTACTCGTGTCTTCCGCTACTTGGAAGCTCTGAACCAGCACCGCAATCCGGCCAAGCGCCAGATTCGTGAACAGCTTTGGAACTTCTGGTTACACAATCTTCCGAACCATCCCGCCGTCAAGTTAGGCGTGGCTCAATCCGGCCCCCCGAAAACCAAGGCATCAGAGAACGCCTCCGCCGACATGGGCAGCGAAGGTTTTGTATTAAAGGTACAGCGTCCGACGCTCACCCGCTCTCCGGAACCTCCTAGGGAGATCGTCGAATGGCTGGAGGTCGGATGGGACGATCCCTCGAGCGAAATCTCCGTGCACCATACCCGGATTGAATCGGATCATGAAAGCGAAACGCGCGTTGTGAACTTCGCTGACGACCCGGCAAGGTCCGCAGCTTTGCATCACTGGAAGCTCTTGCATGACGAATGGGCAAAAAGTGAAAAGCCCGCTCGCAGCGCGATGAAAATCTTTGAGACCTTATATGCACTTTATGGCCGCATCGATCGTGAGGGTGAGCGCGTCGAGCTTGTTCTCGGTGACGGCATCCTGAGTTGGCGTCGCGACGAAGGGAGCATCTACCATCCAATCCTCCTCCAGCGGCTCCAGCTCCAGTTCAATGCGGCCGTGCCGGAGTTCGCGCTGTCTGAAGCTGACCACCCGGTTGAACTGTACTCGGCACTCTTCCAATCGATGGCCGATGTGGATGGACGTTCCATCGGGCGTTGCCGAGAAGAACTGGAACAGGGCGGCTTTCATCCCCTGATCAACGGACCGACTTCCGGATTTCTCAAACGGTTAGTAATCCAGTTGTCTCCGCGTGGGGAGTTCATCGAGAATGCGGCACCAGCAGAGGGACAAACCGATCCTTACATCGGGCGTGACCCCGTCCTATTCCTGCGCTCACGCACGCTGGGTTACGCCGCAGCCATAGAAGGTATCCTGGCGGACCTTCGCACGCGGCAAGATTTACCTTGGTCGCTCTTAAACATCATTGGAGAAGAATCCCCCGTTGCTAGCGGCGAACAAGTCGAGACGCAGACCAGTAACGTTACCCAAGCGGATGCCGAAGTCCTTCTCAGCAAGCCTGCAAATCCCGAGCAGATCCGAATTGCAAGACAATTGGAGGAACACGGCGGAGTTCTGGTTCAAGGTCCGCCCGGAACCGGTAAAACGCACACCATCGGCAATTTGATCGGACATTTGCTGGCCCAGGGGAAAAGTGTTCTGGTCACCAGTCACACTACAAAGGCATTGCGCATGGTGCGCCATCACATCGTGCCCGAATTGCGGCCGTTGTGTGTCAGCGTCCTCGAGAGCGATCTGGACAGCCGCCAACAATTGGAGAGCGCGGTGGGGTCGATTGCGGAGCGGCTGTCGCGCGCTGACGCCGGATCGCTGGAAATGGAAGCAAAGCATCTTGAAGCCGAACGTTCCGACGTTCTGAAAAAGCTCAACGAAATTCGTAGCCAGTTCGCGGACGCCCGCGCCGACGAATATCGTGACGTCATGATTACTGGAAAGTCTTGGGCTCCTTCCGACGCCGCTCGCAAAGTCGCCACGGAAAAAGAGACCCTCGGGTGGATTCCCGGCCCGGTCGCGGCGGTGGCTCCCATGCCGTTGTCTCCCGGCGAGTTGACCGATCTCTATCGCACCAACGTTTCGCTATCCCGCCAAGACGAGAGCGAGCTTTCCGGTCACCTTCCCGAACTGCATGATCTTCCAAGGCCTGAAGACTTCGAATCTTCATTGAATGAACGGAATCGGCTGAACCTGGAAGATCTGGACCTGCGTTCCGATCTTTGGCAATCCGGCGACTTGCAGGTGTCGCCCGAAGAAGTGGAAACCCTCGCCGTGAGCCTGGCCCGGGCTGTTGAGCCCCTTTCTGGCGATGAGCAATGGAAACTCGCCGCCGTCTACGCCGGCAAGCACGGTGACATTCATCGCCAACCGTGGGACCAGTTGATCGCTTTCGTCCGCCTCGTCCACCGCGAAGCAGCTAACGCCCAAGAGTCTCTCGTCAAATATGGTCCTCACCTGGATGACAACTCCGACCATGAAGATCACGAACGCCTCGCCAGTGAAATTCTTAATCATCTTGAAAATGGCGGCAAACTCGGTTCATTGACGCTCTTTACGCACAAGGCCTGGAGTCAGTTCATTGAATCAGCGAGCGTGGGCAACGCACACCCTCGCCTTCCCGAACACTTTCACGCTTTGCGCAAACTCGCGCGTCTTAAAAACCTCCGCCATGAGCTCGCTGGCCGCTGGGACCGCCAGGTGGCAATCCTCGGGACACCGCCTTCGAGCCAGATGGGTGAGGAGGTCGAAAAAACGTTGATGCAGTTCTGCGATTCCATCGAGGACTGCCTCGGCTGGCATGAACGGACATGGCTCCCCCTCCGGCATCAGCTCGGGGACGTCGGTTTTCGCTGGGAAAAGTTTCTTGCCGAGCAACCCGCGGTTGTCGGCGCCGATGGGGAATTGGTTCGAATTAGCAGGGCCGTCAATGACTCCCTGCTTCCGATCCTGCACTCGCGATTGCAAAAGTTGAAGCTACTCCGTTTTGAAGAGGAGCTCCGGGACCTCAAAGGACGCCTCAAGCTCACTGCGCGCGTGGCCAAATCCTCGAAAACCACAGCTAAACTGCTCGCGGCTGTAAGTGACGAGGATTCCGGCGAATACGCGGAAGCCTTCGAGAGTCTCCTGGAGTTGAAAAGTCGTCAGGCTGATCTCGATCTGCGCCGCTCCCTTCTCACCAAGCTCGAGAGCGCCGCGCCAGCTTGGGTCGGCGCCATCCGCAATCGCACTAGCGTGCACGGCCGCGGTGAGCCGCCACGCGATCCGGACGGCGCATGGACATGGCGCCAGCTCAACGACGAGCTCGACCGTCGCGCCGGAGTTTCGCTTGAAGCGCTCCAGAGAAAACGTGAAAAATTGGAAGAGCAATTGCGGCGCGCTACCGTGGGCCTCATTGATAAACGTGCATGGTCCGCCCAGGCTCGTCGTACATCGTCTCGCCAGCGCCAGGCGCTCGTCGGGTGGCTGGACACCATCCGGCGAATTGGCAAGGGCCACGGGATTCGCGTTCCTCTCCTGAGAACAGAAGCCACTCGAAAAATGTCTGAGTGTCGCAATGCTGTACCCGTCTGGGTGATGCCGCTTTCCCGGGTGGTCGAGAATTTCGACCCCCGCACCACCCGATTTGACGTTGTGATCATCGACGAAGCGAGCCAGAGCGATGTCATGGCGCTCGTGGCGCTGTACCTCGGCAAGACCGTTCTCGTTGTCGGTGATCACGAGCAGGTCAGCCCATCCGCGGTCGGCCAGGATCTCGGTATCATTCAGAACCTCATCTTCCAGTACCTCTCTGGGATCCCCAATTCCGACCTCTACGATGGTCAAATCTCCATCTATGACCTGGCGCGCCAGTCGTTCGGCGGAACAACCTGTCTCGTCGAGCATTTCCGGTGCGTACCGGAAATCATTCAGTTCAGCAACGTGATTTCTTACGATATGCGTATCAAGCCCCTGCGCGACGCCAGCCGAGTCCATCTCCGGCCTCACACGATTGCCTATCGTGCTCATGGCTCCAGCCGCGATGGCAAGATCAATCGCCAAGAAGCACTAACCGTTGCCTCGCTTCTTGCCGCCGCTATTGAGCAACCTGAATACAAGAAAAATGACGCTGGGCAGCCTACGAGCTTTGGTGTGGTCTCTCTGGTCGGCGACGAACAGGCTCTCGAGATTGACAGTCTGCTTCGTTTCCATCTTTCTCCGGACCGCTATGAGCTTCATCGCTTGCTTTGCGGCAACGCCGCCCAATTCCAAGGCGACGAACGCGATGTCATTTTTATCTCCCTGGTCGACACCGCGCAGCGTGGACCGCTGTCTCTCCGCGACCAAGAATTGTTCAAGCAGCGTTTTAACGTTGCCGCCAGCCGCGCGCGCGATCAGATGTGGATCGTCCACTCCCTCAGTCCGCAGAACGACTTGAAGGCCGACGACCTTCGCCGCCAGTTGATCGAACATGCCCAGGACCCCAGCCGGCTCATGCGCGCCCTCCAAGAAAAAGAGAACCGCGCCCAGTCTGCCTTCGAGCGTGAAGTTATGAGACGATTGTCGGCCGCTGGGTATCGCGTCGCGCCGCAATGGAGAGTTGGCGCCTTCCGAATCGATCTGGTCGTCGAAGGGGATGGCAGGCGCCTCGCCATCGAGTGTGATGGTGACCGTTATCATCCTCTCGAAAAACTACCGGAAGACATGGATCGCCAGTCAATACTCGAACGGATGGGCTGGATTTTCACGCGCATCCGCGGCACTGAATTCTTACGCAATCCGGAACGGGCGATGAAGCCGGTATTCGAAAAGCTCCAACTATTGGAAATATCTCCCATGGACACCAGGAAGGACGCATCCCAGAAGGTCCAGCCTTCTCCCGACCTCGTTGACCGCGTGGCCCGCCGGGCCGAAGAGTTGCGGCACAGTTGGACGAGTCCAGAACCCAGCACACCCCGCCGTCATGCGACGTCACACGCAGGGCAAGTTGCATTGACTTGATAAATCTTATGCGGAGATGCATTTTCCGCAAAGGGATTCAAAGAGTAGCGTGCGCGCTTTCCCCTTCGCAAGATTTTTAGGCACTCCGTTTTTTCTCGTTCATGGCTTTGTCTGCTTGCACCATGAGTTCGCCGAGTGTACTGGCATGCTCGGGGTCGAACCGCGCCACACCAACACAGACGGACAACTCGTAACACGATTCGGCCGCACTTGATTTCTTAAGATTCTTCTCCAAGCGGCGCAGCATGACTTCCTGAGTTTGATTCGCTGCCTCCACTGCCAGCACGACGAACTCATCGCCCCCGAGGTGAGAAACAATGTCGGAACCACGGAATGACCGCTCCAGAGCGTCTGCTGTCCGAACAAGTGCCAGATCCCCTTCCCGGTGACCGTAGGTGTCATTTATCTTTTTCAAATTGTCGACGTCACAAAAAAACAGCAGGAGGCTCTGGGCATTTCGCTGCGCCAATTTGAGTTGTTGAGTTGCCGCAGCAAGAAACCCCCGCCGGTTGTACAGGCAGGTTAAATCGTCTGTAAGGGCGAGACAACGCATCTCTCTGTCCAGGAGGGCTTGCTTGGCGGCGCCCCAAACTGCCGGGTGTGCCGCCCTCATAGTCCGCGCGTCGGGGCGGTCTGACGTCAGAAGATTCGAAATCTCATCCACCTCATGCAAGATCTGACCAAACTCGGTATCCACAGCTCGCAAAGCAGCGGATAGATTCTCTTCTAGGCCCTTTTCTGCTGGGCGGATCTTTCGGTCAATCGAGAGAACGCGGCGGCTGGATCTCTCGGTCATGAGCTGCGTCCTAGAACGGCCAGTTTGAATGCGCATAATGTCTTGCGATTTGTGCGATCGCATAGCTCCTCCTGACAGCGCGAGACAAAAACTGTTCTGACTGGAAGGTCCATCTTTCCATTGGCTTTGATGGCCGGCAAGCAGGTGATGGCCGCATTGTTTGTAGGGTTGATACCCTAGTACTAGAACTTGAGAGATGGCTTCTCCACCACCGGAAGTCGCGGGCTCCCGGCACCTGATGGACGAGTTGGGGATCAATTCCGCGCCTAATTAGGGGACAACTGTGACGGTGAAGAAATGGATGGTCGAAACGACCTTGCCAAGTTAACGCGTGGAGTAAAGATCTCAATGTGGAACGACTCCGAATTTCAGCTGGTCGCTTTACTTGCTGGCCTAGCAGACTTGTGCGCCATCGCCGCTCTCAGTAAAATGTCCCGTTATCGCTTCCCGCATCTTTATCTTTCACTTTTTGAGTCGCACCGGAGTCATACCGCATGGGGCAGCACTACGACGTTATCGTCATAGGCGGCGGTCACAACGGCCTGGTCAACGCCGCGTACCTTGCCAAAGCAGGGAAGAAGGTCGTCGTGCTGGAACGCCGCCACGTTCTCGGCGGTGCCGCGGTCACCGAAGAAATCATCCCCGGCTTTCTTTTTTCCGAATGTTCTTATGTCGTTTCGCTCCTCCGCCCTGAAATCATTCGCGAACTCGATCTGCCGCGCCACGGCCTGGAAATTCTACCCCTCGATGGCACCTTCTCTCCCATGCCCAGCGGCGACTACCTCTGGCGCGTCAATGACCACGCCAAATCCATCCGCGACATTCGCCGCCACTCCCGCGTCGACGCCGAAGCCTACGACGAATTCTCGAAGATGATGACCCCCATGTGCCGCTTCGTGAAGCCCTTGCTCTCGATGATTCCCCCCGACCCCACCACGCTCAATCCCAAAGACCTCAAGCAGCTCCACTTCCTGCTCCAGCGTTTCCGCGAACTCTCTTCCGACGAGCGCTACACTCTCGTCCAGCTTATGACCATGAGCTCCGCCGATTTCCTCGACCAGTGGTTTGAAACCGACGTTCTCAAAGCCACCATGTCCGCTTCCGGAATCATCGGCACATTTCTCGGCATTCGTTCACCCGGCACCGCTTACGTCCTCCTCCATCACTATATGGGTGAAATCGACGGCGCCTTTCGCTCCTGGGGCTTCAGCCGCGGCGGCACCGGCGCCATCTCGAACGCCATCGCTGATGCCGCCCGCGAAGCCGGAGTCGAGATTCGCACCCAAGCGCCCGTCGCCAAGATTCTCGTCAAACAGGGCCGGGCCTGCGGCGTTGCCCTGCAGGACGGCGAAGAACTCTCCGCCAACGTCGTCTCCTCCAGCGTCGACCCGCATCTCACTTTCGAAAAATTTCTCGATCCGAGCGAACTCCCCGCGGATTTTCTCGAAGGTGTCCGCCGCTACAAATTTCGCGGCTCCTCTGGCAAAGTCAATCTCGCGCTCGACGCGCTTCCCAATTTCAAATGTTTACCCGGACCGGGCGCCCATCTTCGCGGCGCCATCTCCATTTCTCCCAGCATGGAATACATGGAGCGCGCTTACGACGACGCTAAGTACGGCCATTTCTCCCGCAAGCCCTACATCGATATGGTCATCCCCAGCTTGACCGATCCCAGCGTCGCGCCTCCTGGCAAACATGTGCTCTCCTGCTTCGTGCAATACGCGCCCTACAAACTCGCCCAGGGCAACTGGGACGATCAGAAAGTAGCCTTTGGCGACAACGTCATCAACACCATCGCCGAATATTCTCCCAACATCAAAGACATCATCGTAGGCCGCCAGGTCCTTACGCCGCTCGACCTCGAGCGCGAATTCGGCCTCACGCAAGGCAATATTTTTCAAGGCGAACTTTCTCTCGAACAGCTTTTCTTCCTCCGCCCCGTCGCCGGCTGGGCCTACTACCGCACTCCCATCCACAACCTTTATATGTGCGGCTCCGCCACTCACCCTGGCGGCGGCATTATGGGTGCCAACGGTCGCATCGCCAGCCAAGTCATCCTGAAACAGTGGAGAGGTGGGTCCTCGCGCTCTAGGGCGGCCGCGTCAAAGGCGGCGATCTAACAATGCCTCTCGGACAGCGCGTAATTCTCATTGGCGGTGGGCACAACGCTCTCGTCGCCGCTTTCTATCTCGCCAAAGGCGGCTTCAAACCCCTCGTCCTAGAACGCCGCGAGATGGTCGGCGGTGGCGCGGTCACCGAGGAATTTCATCCCGGATTCCGCGCATCCACTCTCGCGCACACCCTCGGACCGCTGCGCGCCGACATGGCCAGCGACCTGCAACTCGATAAATTCGATTGTGAAATTCTCTCGCCTGACCCGCGCGTTTTTGCTCCCACCCCTGACGGTAAGGCGCTTTTTTTCTACAACGACGTTGCCAGGACCGCTGCTGCCATCGCCAATTTCTCCGCCAAAGACGCTTCGAAATACGCTCGGTTCGCAGAGTCCCTGACGAAAACCGCCGGCTTCTTCACGCAACTGACTTCCATCACGCCTCCCGCGATCGACAAGCCCACTCCCGAGGATCTCTGGAGTCTTCTAAAGACCGGCCACGGAGTCCGCAGCCTTGGAAAGACCGGCATCTTCGATCTGCTCCGCTGGGGTCCTATGGCCGTCGCGGATTTCGTCGCCGAATTTTTCGAAACCGAATTACTTCGCGCCGTAATCGCCGCGCGCGGCATTTTCGGCACTGCGCTCGGCCCTTGGTCTGCGGGCTCGACCACCGTCCTTCTTTTGCGCGCTGCTGCCGATGCCCATCCCGTAGGACCGGCTTCGTTTCCCCGCGGTGGACTCGGCTCCTTCACCCGCGCTCTTGCCGATTCGGCAAAACAAGCCGGTGTTGAAATTCGTACCGACGCCCAAGTCCAGCAGATTCGAATCAAAGACGGCGCCGTCACGGGCGTCGTGCTATCCAATGGCGAAGAAATCGACGCCGAAGCCGTCGCCTCCGGCGTAGATCCTAAGCGCACCTTTTTCAACCTCGTCGATCCCTCACAGCTCGACCCCACCTTTGCCAACCGCATGAAGAATTTTCGCGCGAATGGCACTGTCGCTAAGGTCAATCTCGCTCTCGGCGGCCTGCCCGTTTTCGCGGCGCTCGACCCTGCCGAGAGTTCTCTCAAGTCGCTCGCCGGCCGCATTCACATCGGCCCCGAAATCGATTACCTGGAACGCGCTTTCGACGCTTCCAAGTACGGCGAATTCTCGAAAGCGCCTTATCTCGACGTCACCATCCCTACGATTCTCGATCCCTCGCTTTCCCCTGACGGCAAGCACGTCCTCTCTGCCTACGTCCAATTCACGCCATTCAGGCTGAAACAAGGCAACTGGGACGCCCGCCGCAAGGAACTCGGCGACACGGTCATCGATACTCTTGCCACTTACGCCCCCAATCTTCCCGGCCTCGTCGAAGGCGTCCAGGTCATCACGCCCAAGGATCTCGAAACATCCTACGGTTTCACCGGCGGCCACATCTTCCACGGCGAGCTGGCGCTCGATCAGCTCTTCACCATGCGCCCCATTCTCGACTGGGCGCGCTACAAGACCCCGATCCGTGGCCTTTTCCTGTGCGGCTCCGGCACTCATCCCGGCAATGGCCTGACCGGCGCAAGCGGCGCCAACGCCGCCCGCGAAATCATCCGGGACCTCCGTTGATTTTGAAGTGCGGGAGCAAGGGCCCCGCCCGGGCGAGGAGAAAACTTCAAGGGCCTTTGGGTCTGAACACAGACACAATCTCATGACCACCATCGACCGCAGCAAACTAAAGCCGCTCCAAAAACGCGAAGAATCCCGCTTCCTCGCCGACCATCCCAACTCCGCCGCTCTCTACCAGCGCGCCCAAGGCTCCCTCCTCGGCGGCGTCCCCATGAACTGGATGAAAAAATGGGCCGGCGCTTTCCCCCTCTTCGTCCAATCCGCCAAAGGCGCGCACTTCACTGACGTCGAAGGCCGCGACTACATCGACCTCTGCCTCGGCGACACCGGCGCCATGACCGGCCACTCTCCCGAAGTTGTCGCCGAAGCCATAGCTCGCCGCGCCAAAGACGGCATCACACTCATGCTCCCCACCGAGGACTCCCTCAGGGTCGGCGAAGATCTGCAGCGCCGATTTGGTCTTCCCTACTGGCAATTCACGCTCACCGCCACGGACGCCAACCGCTTCGCCATCCGCATCGCCCGCGAAATCACTCGGGGCACAAAAATCCTAGTCTTCCACTACTGCTATCACGGCACGGTTGACGAATCCTTCGCCACGCTCGAAAACGGTGTCGTCGGCCCGCGCCGGGGCAACATCGGCCCTCCCGTCAATCCCGTCGAAACCACCCGGGTCGTCGAGTTCAACGATCTCAACGCCCTCGAAGACGCGCTCAAGCATCACGACGTCGCCTGCGTTCTCGCCGAGCCCGCCATGACCAACGTCGGCATCATCCTCCCTGACGCCGGCTACTGGTTCGCCGCGCGCGAACTCGTGCGCCGCTACGGCTCACTGCTCATCGCCGACGAAACCCACACCATCTGCGCCGGCCCCGGCGGCTGCACCGCCGAATGGAAACTCGATCCCGACATGCTTGTCTTCGGCAAAGCCATCGGCAGCGGCATTCCCGGCGCCACGTTTGGCGTCTCCGAAGAAGTCGCCCAGCGCATCTCCGCCCGCATTCATCTCGAAGACTGCGACGTCGGCGGCATCGGCGGCACGCTCGCCGGCAACGCCCTCTCGCTCGCCGCCATGCGCGCAACACTCGAACACATCCTCACCCCCGCCGCATTCGAACGCATGATCCCGCTCGCCAAGCGTTTCGCCGACGGCGTCGCTGAAAATCTCCGCGCCACCGGCCTCCACTGGAACGTGATCCGCCTGGGCGCCCGCGCCGAATACACCTTCGCGGCAAAGCCTCCGCGCAACGGCGGCGAATCCGCTGCCGCCGCCGACTTCGAGCTCGAGCGCTTCCTCCATCTCTACGCCCTCAACCGCGGCGTCCTCCTCACTCCCTTCCACAACATGGCCCTCATGTCCCCCGCCACCACCGAGTCCGACCTCG
>Ga0210399_10002753_pt1 | contig 13699 bp, 11 predicted proteins | sample IncBWC14MmetaG_FD_150865 | JGI IMG/M metagenome (GOLD analysis project Ga0210399, IMG submission 150865) | Forest soil microbial communities from Barre Woods Harvard Forest LTER site, Petersham, Massachusetts, United States - Inc-BW-C-14-M | ecosystem: Environmental > Terrestrial > Soil >... | reverse complement strand
CTCGAAGAGAAAGTGGCCCACCCAGGCGAAGCCGTAGGCGGCGACGGGGGCGGTCGCGAACCACCAGGGTGACACGAGCAGGGCGGCAGTGCCCCCTACCAGGAGTGCCGTGGTGCCCACGAAATGCAAGGCCCGGTTGACCGGGTTCAAGTGCTGGGAGACGTAGTACGGCCAGAACTCCTCGTAGCCGACAAGCCTCCGATCCATGCCGGCAATGGTGCGCCCAAGGGATCGCCGGTGGCAAGGCCGTCCGCATACAATTCGCCGAAGCCCCTTAGGGGCGCGCGCCCTCCGCGCGCCCCGGAGGCCGGCCGCCAGGGAGGCTCGAGCTATGAAAGCCAAGATCGCAGGAGCCGACCTGGAGTACGAGGCCAAGGGGAGCGGCCGCGCTCTCCTCCTCCTCCATGCGTTCCCCTTGAACCGGACGATGTGGGACGCCCAGGTGCAGGCCCTCGCCGCCAGCCATCAGGTCGTTCGCTTCGACTGCCGTGGCTTCGGTGGCTCCCCCCCGGGGGATGCCCTCCTGACCATGGAGCGGATCGCCGACGACGCGGCCGCAGTCCTCGATCGCCTGGGCATTTCCCAGGCCGTGGTCGCTGGCTGCTCGATGGGGGGCTATGCGGCGCTGGCCTTCGCCCGGCGCCACCCCGACCGCCTGCGGGGGCTGGTGCTCCTGGACACGCGGGCGGGGGCGGACAGCGAGGAGGGGAAGAAGAACCGGGCGGCCCTGGCCGAGAGGGTGCGAAGGGAAGGGGCGGCCGCGGCGGCGGAGGCCTTCCTTCCCAAGCTCGTCGGGGAGACCACGCAGAAGGAGCACCCGGAGGTGGTGGCCCGCCTGCGCGGGATCATCCTCGGCAACCCGCCCGAGGGAATCGTGGATGCGCTGGCCGGTCTAGCCGCGCGCGCGGACTCCGGCCCCGCGCTCCGGGAGATCCGTGTCCCCACCCTCATCATCTGCGGTAACGAGGACATGCTCACCCCCGTGGCGGAAGCAGAGGCCCTGCAGCGCGGAATCGCGGGCAGTCGCCTGGTCGTCATTCCCAAGGCCGGTCACCTCGCCAACCTCGAGCAGCCGGAGGCCGTCAACCTGGCCCTAAGGGAGTTCCTGGCCAATACCTGAGGCGGAAGGGCGGTGCGCGGCTGGCTCGGGCGCCCGGGTTGAGGGTGGTGGCGTGTCAACTCCTCGACGTCCGCCTTCGACACGAGGCGGCCGAGTATGAATCTGCGGTGCCTAACTTACTTCCTTGCCATGGCCTTCACCATTTCCAGCAACTGCCTCTGCTCGGCCTCGTCGCCAACGGAGTAGCTGCGGAACGGGTCCGAACGCACGGAGTCACCGTTATCTTGGATGGCAGCCGTAAGCCCTGAGGCAGCTTTGGCCCTCTCGCCGAGGGAGTGCAGCGTCTCGGCCAGGCCGAGGGCCGCGGCTTGGCCGCCGGGCCAGGCATCGAGCGCCTGCCTGAACTCCGGGCGCGCGTCCACGAGCCGCGAGCCACGACGGAGGATGTCGCCCGAGAAGAGGTGGGCCAGATAGCGGAGGCGGGCATCGTTACCAGTCGCCACGACGCGAAGCTCGCCCAGCGCCAGATCGGCGCGGCCGGTGAGCGCCAGGACCCGCCCCAGGCGCAACTTGGCCTCGCCCAGCAAGGGATCCCGGGCAAGGAGGCTACGGTAGATGTCTTCTGCCGCGCGCAAGGGGAACTTTCGCTCTTTTGAAGGGTCGGGCCGCACGAACACGAGCTCACCCTTCCGGGGGACGGTGCCGATGGACTCGCTGGCCTGCCCGAGCGCCAGCGCGATCGAAACATCGTCGGGGAAACGCTGGAGACCACGTCCGAGGAGGGCGAATGCCTCAGGATGCAGGTAGCTGCCCAGAAGGTACAGACCGAAGGCGTGGTACCACGCACGGAGAAAGGCGCCCTGCTCTGACGTCACGGGCTTGAGTTCGGCCAGGCGCATCGCCAAGGGCCATTGGTTGGGCCCGACGCCGCGCCGGTAGTTGAGGTAGAGGCCGGCCTCGGTGTGCAGCATGACAGCCGCCGGAAACGACGCCAGAACATCCCTTGCGGGCCCACCGGCGAGAGGTGGCCTCTCTGCTTTCTCGACCTCCTGGATTGCGTCCAAGACGGCCTCCGGTTTCCAGTCGATGACCTCCGCAATCGCGCGGTTACTGTCGCCGTGCCGGTACTCCTCCACTAGCTTCGCGTACGCGATCACGGTCCGGTCGATGGTCTCCGTGATCGCCGGCTGACGGTCACCGTGCCGGTACTCCTCCACCAGCTTCGCGCATCCGATCCCGCCCGCCATGGGACTAGTGCGGGACTCCTCACCTCTGGCAAAAGCAGCCTCCCGCGCGCTGGAAGCCTGGGCCCCCATGCTCAAAGCGACGAGCACACCAGCCAAGTTCATGGCGTGACCAGGTAGCCTTTTCGCAGCAGCACCTTTGCAGGCCGTCCCTTCACGCGTACGTCGAGGCGGTGCCAACCCTCCCGCTTGATGCCCCGCGGCGTGTACCTCAGGAGGTACCGGGTCCGAAACTCCCTCAGGATCTCGAGAAAAGCCTGTTGCAATCCCTCGGGCGACCCCGCCTGCAAACGCCGGCCGCCCGTCGTGGATGCGACATCGTCTAGGAAACCCGAGTCCTCCCCACCCACGCGCACGCCGTAGACCACGACTTCACTACGCTTGGCCGCGTCCAGAACGTCGCTTTGGCGAAGCCAACTCGTATTCTCCTGACCATCAGTGAAGACGACAGCTAGGACGCGCCCCGGGACAGCATCGCCCAGGGCGATCGCGGAAAAGGTGCCGTCCACCAGCGACGTGCCCCCCTCTCCCTCGAGGGCGTTGATGCGGGTATGAAGGGCGGTGAGATCAGAGGTGAGGGGTTGGCGCAGGCGAACCATCGTCGCGAAGGTGAGAAGGGCCGCCTGATCGCCCGGCCGCAAGCCGGCGACGAGCGCGTGAGCCGCGCTTTTCAGCGCGGTCATCCTCTGTCCCTTCACGCTTTGGCTAACGTCGAAGTTCATGCTCCCGCTCACGTCGAAGTCTAGGATGACGTTCAGCGGGAGTTCCTCGAAAACCACGCCTTCGAGTGCCTGCGGCACTCCGTTGTCACGTACCTCGAAATCCGTGGAGCGGAGACCCAGGATCGGACCCTCGGCTCCGTGCACGAGGACACTGACCTTCACGACTTCGACTCGCGTTTCAAAGCGCGGCGCCGGCTGGTCGGCAGCTTGGGCACCGAGCGCGCCGAACCAGCAGCTGAGAGTTATGGGAAGCAGGTGAACCACGAAGGGGACCCCGGTAAGGAGGCTACGAGAGCGTACCCTCAATAGAGAGTTTACCGCCCCGGCGCAACACACAGTCCTCCCGCTTCAGATCGATTAGTCAAGACACCGTCAGCGCTTTGGGACCCCACCCCTGAGATTGGCTCGCCAGGGCATCTGAGTTGACGTGGCGTAGCGATGCATTGTCGCAACCTTGTTCATCCGTGGGGCCCATGCACCCATTCCGGGCGGACGCGTGGTGCCTGGGCTGGCACGGGCCCGAGTTCACAAGTCTCATCGGTTGTCTTCGGCGACTAAGGAACCAAGGTGACAGCGTCGGAGGTTGACAGAAGGATTGAGCGGGGGCGCGACACTCTGGCCTACCCTTCCGGAGCTGCGCGGGGGGCTCCAAATCCTCGCCGCGTTTGGTCGCGGCGTTCGAAGGGCGGGGCGCGCCGCCGGGTTCAGCCGGCCTGCTTGACGCTGGTGGCGGAGCTGGCCCCGAGGCCCGTTTCCGCCAGGGGGAGCTCGACCAGGAAGCGCGCGCCCCGCCCCGGGCCATCGCTCTCCGCCCAGATGCGCCCCCGGTGCAGGTCCACGAGCTGCTTCACGATAAACAGGCCCAAACCGGTCGCGGACTCGCCCCCCGTGGGCTGGGCGGAGAGACGCTGGAAGCGCCCGAAGAGCTTGGCCTTGTCCTCCTCCGTCAGACCGGGGCCCTCGTCGCGGACCTCGATGCGCACGACGGCCGGCGTCCGCTCCACGCTCAGCCAGATCGAGCGGCGGGGCGGCGAGTACTTGATCGCGTTGCCCAGTAGGTTCTCCAGGACCTGGCTCAGCCATTCCTCGTCGCCCTCCACCGGACTGGCGTCGGGGGCGGAGACGTGAATCCGCTGCTTCTTGGCCTCGGCCTGCGACTCCAGGACGCTGGCCACGGCCAGGGCCAAACGGCCGACGTCGACGGCATGGGTGACGACGGGCAGGCCTGCCCGCTCCAGAGCGTCGCTCTGGAGCAGCCGATTCACGATGTCGAGCATCCGCTGGGCAGCACGAGCGCTTTGCCCCGCGAACTCCAAGGTGGGGGGGGAGGCGGCGGCATCCTCCCCCATGAGCTCGGTGTATCCGATGATCGACTGCAGGGGGCTCTTGAGGTCGTGGGCCGCGATGGAGAGCAGTTCCCCCTTCATGCGGTCCGCTTCCTGGGCGATCTCCTTCTGCCTCTCCGCTTCCCCCCGCGCCCCCTCCGCCCGCTCCTTCTCCCGTATCACGTCTCGCGTACGGGCCTCCACTAGCCCCTCGAGCTCCCGCTGGCGTGCTTGCAGGGTGCTGACGCGAAGGCGATAGGCGCCGGCCGCGCCGAGGACGACGACTAGGCCGGAAAGCGCGTAGAACCAGGGCGTCTCGTAAAAGTGCGGCCGGATGAGGAGCGCGCGCGTGTCGCCGGCTTCGTTCCACACCCCGTCGTTGTTGGAGGCGGTGACCCGGAAGGTGTAGCGGCCGGGGGGGAGGCGGGTGTAATAGGCCGTCCGCCGCCGCCCCGCGGGAATCCACTCACGATCGAAGCCGTCGAGCCGATACTTGAACTCGACCTTGCCGGGGGCCAGGAAGCTGAGAGCGGTGTACTGGAATTCCCACCGCTCCTTGCCCGGGGGTGCCTCGGGGGCGGTCACGGGCACACCGTCCGCCACGATCTGCTCGACCTTCACCGGAGGGGGGAGCGTGTTCCGGGGGATGCGCGCGGGGTCCACCACCACCACGCCCAAGGCGGTGGGGAACCAAAGCCGCCCGTCCCGGCCCTTCCAGCCCGCCGGCTGAGCCACTCCGGCGCACTCGTTGGTCTTCATGCCGTCCGCGGTGCCGAAGCCCACCGCGGCCACTGTCCGGCGGCTCCCCGAAGCCACCGCCTCCAGGTCGCTCCGGGCCACGCGGGAGATTCCCCGGTTGCCGCTCAGCCAGAAGCGCCCGTCCCCGTCTTCCAGGATCTGAAAGACCACGTCATCCAGAAGGCCCTCCCGGGTGGTCAAGGTCGTGAGCTTCCCGTCCTGGAGCCGGGAGAGGCCCCCCGAGGTGCCGATCCAGAGCGTTCCCCCTGCGTCCTCGTGGAGGCAGAACACGATGTCGCTGGCCAGTCCGTTCTTGCGGTTGAAGACGGTGAAGCGTCCCTGCTCCAAGCGGGAGAGCCCCGCGCCGTCCGTTCCCACCCACAAGATCCCGTTGCGGTCGGCGTGGGTGGCGAGAACGAAATTCCCGGCCAGGCCGTCGGCGGTGGAGAGGGTCGTCCACCGTCCGCCCGTGAACCGGCTCAGGCCTCCTCCGTTGGTCCCGATCCAGAGGCCGCCCTGGCCGTCGGGCGAGATGGCGGAGACGTTCAAGTGGGCCAGGCCCTCGGCGGTGGTGTAGCGAGTGAACCCGACATCCTTGGCCCGGAACAGCCCCGCCCCCGCCGTTCCCACCCAGAGTACGCCCGCCGCGTCCTCGTACAGGGCACGCACGTCCGGGGCCAGCCCATCCCGGGCGTCGTAGCAGCGGAAGGCCCCCTGCCGCAGCCGGCAGAGACCGCCCCCGGTGGTGCCGATCCAAAGGGAGCCGCTCCGGTCCTCCAGGACAGTGCGGGCGAAGTTGTGGGAGAGCCCTTCGCGGGTGGTGTAGGTGGTGAATTTTCCGTCCCGCAGCCGGCAGAGCCCTCCGCTGTAGGTGCCGATCCAGAGGCTCCCTTCCCGGTCCGACCACACCGCGCGCACGAAGTCGTTGGACAGCCCATCCCGGCTGGTGAAGGCGGTGAACTTTCCGTCCCGGAAGCGGGCGAGCCCTCCCCCGTAGGTGCCCACCCAGAGGCTGCCCTTGGCGTCCTCGTGGAGGGACCAGATGATGTTGCTGGGGAGGCCCTCGCGGGTGGTGAAGGTCTCGAGCCGGCCATCCTTCTGCCGGCAGAGCCCGCCCCCGTTCGTCCCGATCCAGAAAGCGCCGTCCCGGGCCCGGAGGAGGGCGAAGATGAAGTTGCTGGGAAGGCCGTCCTTGGTGGTTGTGGCCCGGAAGCGCTCCCCCTCCCGCCGTTCGAGCCCGCCCCCGTTGGTCCCGATCCAGAGCACCCCCGATTGATCCTCTCCGATCGCGCGCACCACCCCGTTGGTCAGGCCATCCCGGGCGGTGTAAGTGGTGAAGTGACCGTCCCGGAAGCGGCAGAGCCCGTCGTTGGTGCCGATCCAGAGGTTCCCCTCGTGGTCCTCATGCAGCGCGCGGACGATGTCGCTGGAGAGGCCGTCGGCGGCGGTGAAGGTGGTGAAGCGGCCGTCCTGGAAGCGAGAGAGGCCCCCCCCGTTGGTCCCGATCCAGAGCGCGCCCCGGCCGTCCTCGAGCAGAGCCTGGATGCCGTTGCTCCGCAGCTCGGGGGTGTTGGCGGTGTCAAAGACGGTGAAGCGGACCCCGTCGAAGCGACCGAGGCCGCCATAGGTGCCCAGCCACAGGTAGCCATCCCGGGTCTGCACGAGGGCGGTCACGGAGTTCTGGGGCAGGTCCTCCGCGGTGGTCCAGGCGTCAAGCTTGAACTGGGTGAGGGCTTTCCGCGGGTCCAGGCCCTGGGCGTCCACTCCCGGGGAGACGAAGAGGAGAGCCCCCGCGGCCAGGACCGCGAGCGTGCCCTTGAGGCGCGGGGGCCGACGGGAACCCTTCGGGGCCATTGGTGGGCATTCTATGCCTCCTTTCGCCTGCGCGCAGTCTTGCCTTGGCCACGCCGGTCACGGATGCTAGAATCCGCGTCTCGGGCGCGTCCCGCCGGCCTCTCGCAAAGGAGATCCCATGCGAATCGGCGTCCTCCGCGGTCGCGAGAACTCCTTCCCCGACGCCTTCATCGCGAAGGTCAACTCCCTGGCCAAGGGCGTCACCGCCGAGTACATACACCTGGGCGGGACCAAGCTGAACGAGCCTGTGCCCTACCGGGTGGTGCTCGACCGGATGAGCCATGAGGTCCCCTACTACGCGGTCTATCTGAAGATGGCGGCCCTGCAGGGAACCTACTGCATCAACAACACATTCTGGCGCACCGCGGACGACAAGTTCTTCGGGTACGCGGCGGCAGAGAAGCTGGGCATCGCGGAACCGCGGACGGTGGTCCTGCCCAACCGCGCCTATGTGGAGGACGTGACCGCAGACAGCTTGCGCAACCTCTGGCCCACCGACTTCACCATGTACCTCGACTACGTCGGCTGCCCCTGCATCATGAAGCCCGCTTTCGGCGGGGGCTGGAAGAACGTGAACAAGATCAACTCCCTGGAGGAGCTGCTCCACCACTACAACACCTCGGGCACCTCGACCATGATGCTCCAGCAGTTCATCGAGTGGGACACCTACATCCGGATCCCCACCATCGGCCGGCGCTGGGCGCGGGCTATCCGCTACGACCCCGCGCCCGGGGGCCTGGGCGGCTACCACCAGGACTACGACATCCTTCCCCGCCCCCTGCGCGACAAAGCGGAGGAGCTCTCCCTGAGGTTCAACGAGGCCCTGGGCTACGATATGAACGCGCTGGAGTTTGCGGTGAAGGACGGCCTCTTCTACGGGATCGACCTCACCAACTACACCCCGGACATGGACTACAAGAGCTTCAAGGACGCCCATTTCCCCTGGGCCGTCGAGAAGATGGCCGCCTTCGCCGTGGAGAAGGCTCTCTCCTCTGAGCCCACCCCCGCCCTCCCCGACTGGAGGGCGCTCTTCTTGAAGTAGGGCAGGTGCTTGCCGGGAAGGAGCCGATCGAGACCATGAGGCAGGAGCCGGGAGCGGAAGGGCTCCCCCTCGCCCGCCGCGACCTGTTAGTCCCCCGGAGCGGGGCCTCGAGAGCTTCCGCCCCCCGGCCTAGCGGGCGGGAGACGGAGGCCCGGGCGTGAAGCGGGAAGGGCACTTAAATCGACCGGGGGCAGGAGTACACACGGCGGACGAGGGGAGGTCAGGAGCCGTCCTGACCGCCACTCCCCTCCGGGACGACCCCAACCAGGACCTGGGCCTCGGGAGCCGGGTCGCCCAGAAGAGCCGCCAGCGCTTCCTCAACCGGGACGGCAGCTTCAACGTCAGCCGCCGGGGGCTCTCCCCCCTCCGCTCCCTGAGCCTCTACCACTGGGTTTTGAACGTCACCTGGACGCGCTTCTTCCTGCTCATCGCCCTCGGCTACTTCGCGGTCAACGCGTTCTTCGCAACCGGCTATTACCTTTGCGGGCCGGGGGCGCTGCTGGGCAGCGCCGGCGGCTCCCCAGCGGAGCGCTTCGCGGAGGCGTTCTTCTTCAGCGTGCAGACCTTGGCCACCATCGGCTACGGCCGGATGAGCCCGAGCGGGGTCCCCGCCAACCTGCTCGTGACTTTCGAGGCCCTGTTCGGGCTCATGGGCTTCGCCCTCGCCACCGGCCTCCTCTTCGCCCGCGTCTCCCGCCCCAGCGCGCAGATCCTCTTCAGCGAGAGCGCGGTGGTCGCCCCCTATCGCGACATCACCGCCTTCATGTTCCGGATCGTCAACGAGCGCAGCAACCAGCTCACCCAGGTGGAGGCCACGGTCAGCCTCGGCCTTTGGGAGCAGGTGGAGGGGGCGCCGGTCCGCAAATTCCACGAGCTGGCCCTGGAGCGCAAGCGGGTCGTGTTCATGCCCTTGCACTGGGTGATCGTTCACCCCATCAACGAGTCGAGCCCTCTCTACGGGATGAGCGCGCAGGAGTTCGCGGCCGCGGACGCCGAGGTCCTGATCCTGCTCACCGCGCTCGACGAGACCTTCTCCCAGACCGTGCATGCCCGCTCCTCCTACAAACCCCAAGAGGTGATCTGGGGGGCCAAGTTCGCCGACATGTTCCACGACTCGCCCGACGGCCGCGTCAGCATCGACGTGGCAAAGCTCCACCTGGTCGAGAAGGTCATCGAGAAGGCCTAGCCCGGCCGCCCGCCGTGCCCTGGCGGCTTTCTCACACCGTGGCCCGGCCCATGCCGAGCCGCTTGGCCCTCAACCAGCGAGACGCTCTCGCAACCAAGCGCTCAGAAGGTCGACCAGGGCGACGATGACGAGCATGGCAATGAGCACCGAGGCCGCTTCGCTCTGCTTGAAGAGGGACAGCGAGACGTAGAGCATCTGCCCCAGCCCGCCCGCTCCCACGAAGCCCAGCACGGTGGCCATGCGGATGTTGTTTTCCCAGCGATACAGCGTGTAGGAGCTGAACTGCGGCAGCGCCACGGGCAGGGTACCGTAGAGAAAGGAGGCTACCGCCGAGCCACCCGAGTCGCGCAACGCGGCCGTGGGACCCGGCGGCGAGTTCTCCAGGGTCTCCGCAAACAGACGGCCCAGCACGCCCGTGGTGTGAACGGCAAGGGCCAGGGTCCCCGCGAACGGCCCCACCCCTGCCGCCAGCACCATCAACACCGCCCACACCAGCTCTGGAATCGAGCGCAGCAAGTTGAGCCCAACGCGTGCCGGCCCCCGAGCCATCCGACCCAGGCGCCCCCCCGCGGGCAGGGCCGCGAGTACGCCGAAGACTGCCGCCAGAAGGGTGCCCACGGCGGAGATGGCCAGAGTCTGGAGGGAGCCCTTAAAGACCCTGGCCAAGAATGCCGGGGAGGTCTCGGGCGGAAAGAATGCGGCCACGAATTCCAGCATCCGGCGCTGCCCTTCGCCGCTCGTCAGCCCGGAGAGATCGAGACCGAGGTACGCGAAGCTCGCCACCGCCGCCGCACAGAGTCCGGCCAGCAGCAGCCAAGGCATGAAGTTCATACCAACATCCGCCGCATCGCCGCGCTTAGGCCGTCCGCCACCAGGACGAGGAGGAAGAAGACCAGGAGGATGGTGCTGACTTCGCCCCCCGAGAGCATGCGCATCGAAAGCTCGAGCTGCTGTCCGAGGCCACCCGCGCCCACGAAGCCCATGACGGCGGAGGCGCGCACCGCGCACTCCCAGCGGTAGATGCTGTAGGAGACGAACTCGGGTAGGGCGAGGGGAAAGGTGCCGTAGAAAAAGGCGCTGAGGCGGCCGCTGCCCGCTTCGAGGATCGCGCGTGTGGGGAGCCCGTCCACGGACTCGAAGATCTCGTGGTAGACCTTGCCCAGCATGCCGCCGTAGTTGATGGCGATCGCCAGCACGGCCGCCGCGGGCCCGAGGCCGAGGGCGCGCACCAGCAGCAGGGCCCACACGATCTCGGGGACGCTGCGGAGCAGGAGCAGGACCCCGCGCGCCGGCATGCGCCCGCCGGCGGCCAGCCGGTGGCCGCGGGTCGGCCCGATGGCGGAGATCGACAGCCGGCGCGTGACTATGAGGGCCAAGGGAAAGCCGATGAGCACCGCGAGCGCGCTGCCCGCGGTCGCCATGGCCAGCGTCTCCAGGGTGGACTTCCCCACCAGCCGTAGGAACTCCCGGGAAGTCTCGAGGGGAAAGAAGCTGCGGAGGAAACGCACCGTGACCTCGCTGCTCCGGGGGTCGAACAGCGTCGCGGGGCTGAACTCCGTGAGGCGAAGCCCCGGCCACAGCAACCCGATGGCGAGGAGACCGATGAAAAGGCGGGGCAGCGCCGCGGGGTCGCGGCGCTCAGCCGGAGGGGTGCTCATCGGTAGATGGGGTGGGGTTTGACGCCCCGCTCCGGCAGCTCGATCAAGCGATTGTCCTGAGTGGGGGGCACCGGAGATTCTGAGGCATACAGGTCGGTGAGCAGCGCGGTGGTGACGCTCGCGCGGGGAAGGTCGAAGGCGATGGTACCGTTCCGCACCCCCACAATGCGCGGGAACCAGGTCAGGGCGAGATCCACGGCGTGAAGGCTGGCCACCAGAGTCACGCCGCGCAGGGTCGCTTCTCGGTTCAACTCGCCGATCACCCGGTCGGCAAGTTGCGGATCGAGGGAGGAGACGGGCTCGTCGGCAAGCATCAATTGGGGCCGCTGGTACAGCACCCGGGCCACACCGACCCGTTGCAGCTGCCCGCCGGAAAGGCGGCCGCACCGGTCGAACAAGCGATCCGCCACCTCGAGCCGGGTGAGGGTATCCCGCACCCCGGGAATGTCCAGCGGATAGAGGAGCGAAGCTAGGCTCTTCCAGAGCGGCCAGACGCCCAGGCGCCCGGCCAGAACCGCCGTGACCACTCGTTGTCGGGGGGGCAGCGGCGGAGACTGGTGGATGAGGCCAATGCGCGCACGCAGGAAGCGCAGGGCCGCCCGCGATAGACCCCAGGGGTCGGCGCCGTCAAGCTCCACGGTGCCCGAAGTTGGCCGGATCGACGAGGCAATGACGCGAAGCAGGCTCGTCTTGCCTGCCCCCGACGGGCCGATAATGGCCACCCGCTCCCCGTACTCGATGGCAAGGCTCAGCCCGGCGAGGGCGCGATGGTCGCCGGGCAGCGTGAGCGTCAGCCCGTCAATGAGGACTTTCACTGGCGCTCAAGGGCGGCGAGGAGGGGCGAGTCTGCCCTCTATTTGAGGAGCCCGGATGCACGGGCCGCCTCTTCGATGCCCTTGTAGTTCTCCGCCTTGGTCGGGATGAAGCGGCTCGCACGCTGGAGCTGCAGGATCTCCTTGTGCGCGGGATTGCTTGGATCAAGCTTCAAGAAGGCATCGGTAAGCTTCTTGACCAGCTTGGGGTCGAGGTCGCCGCGAACGGTCCAATTGTAGTCGTAGTAGGGGGGCGTGGTAGCGATGACCTTCACCTTGCTGATATCGACCTTCTTCTGCTCGACAAGCCTGTCCCAAACGGACGCGTTGAGCACGCCCGCTTGGACGCGGCCCGACTCCACCCAGGCCGCCGTCGCGTCGTGGGCCCCCGAGAAGGCGACGCTCTTGAAGTCCTTGTCCGGATCGATTTTCTCCTGAAGCAGGAAATAGCGGGGCATCAGGTGCCCGGACGTCGAGGAGACGGAGCCGAAGGCAAAGGTCTTGCCCTTCAGATCGGCAAGCCTGTTGATGCCGCTGTCCTGCGCGGTGATGAAACGGCTGGTGAACTTCTCGTCCTCCGCCCGCTGGACGATGGGGATGGCGGTGCCGGTCTTGAGCCTCGCCTGCACGAAGGTAAACCCGCCCAGCCAGGCCAAATCGAGCTTGTTGGCCGCCAAGCTCTCGACCACGGCCGCGTAGTCGGTCACGGGGAAGAATTCCACCGGAATGCCGATCTCCGCCTCGAGATACTTGCCGAGGGGCGCGAACTTGCGCAGGAGTTCGGTGGGCGCCTCGTCGGGAATGGCAGACACCCTGAGAACGTCGGCGGCGGAAGCCGTCAACGGCCACAGGAGCAGGGTCGCCAGCAAGGCTCGCACACAGAGCATGGTCAGTTCCGCAGAAAGAGGCCCAGAGGGCTCGTTTGGATCGGTACGGGCCGGGGCCCGCGTGTCTCACCCAATCTCATCGTGGGCGGTTAACGGTCGACGCGACAGGGATGCGCCAATACCGGGCAAGCCTACCTGATCAGGGGTGAGCATACCAGCGAGCATGAGAATTAAATCGCCGTAAGCGCACAGTTGTACCCGCAATCGCGGAACCGAAGCCTCGCGGCCTTCATGAGCGGTTACATCATGATCAGCGAGGGGGCGATCGCCGAGGACCCCCGGCTGGCCCATCAGATCCTTGACCGAACGCGATCCTTGTCGCCGTCGCTTCTGGATCTAGGGCCCGGCCCAGGGGTCGAGAACTCGTCGTCGGGAAGACATCGTCGTTGAGACGCGCGGCGAGGTGGGGTTGGACCGTGGCCGGGCAGGCCTGCGAGAGGCGGCCCTGCGTGCTCGACCTCGGGAATGTGATGGTGGGCGGCAACGATGTGCTGGCGGAAGGCACCCTGGGCCGCCTCTCCCACCCGGTCGAGACGGTCGTCGAGAAGACTTGAGCACACCCGCAATTCCGCCCTTGCCGTCGTCAATGGGCCCTGCCGCCTGGCGGGCCACCCGTCATTACCTCATCAAACACTTGAAGTCGTTCCCTGGCCGTAGCCCTTAGGCAAAAGACGCAGTCTCTGAGTTCATGTAAAGATCTTGATCGTTTTGTGACTCACGTCACGGCCGTGCCCGTTCAGGAAATTGTAGTGTTCCGCCCAACCCGCGTTGTCTCCGGGTGGATCGGACCGTCCCGACACCCATGCGGACGGGCACCGGGCGAGAGAATCTCCGCTCCTGCTGGGCCGCGGAAGGGGCGTTGCGCCACCGCTTCGCAGAAAGGACCCCATGAGACACAGGAGGCTCGGCCCGCCCTACGAGTCCTCCCCGCATGAGATCCCGCCAGGCTCTCAAAAGAGCTGGCTCAAAGACGTGCGGTCCGGGGCCCAAAGGCTCTTCGGCACCGCCGGAGCGGGCCCGTTATCGTGCCGGGAATCACTGGAGGCCGCGGCAGCCCCTTGTATAACCCCGTTCGTGCCGCCCGTCTCTCGCCGGCTCCAGTTCGTGAACCCTGGGTCGCAAACCCTGCCCCTCAGGACCATGCGGTCATAGGTCACGGTTCGAGTGGCGA
>Ga0210399_10002751_pt1 | contig 13703 bp, 11 predicted proteins | sample IncBWC14MmetaG_FD_150865 | JGI IMG/M metagenome (GOLD analysis project Ga0210399, IMG submission 150865) | Forest soil microbial communities from Barre Woods Harvard Forest LTER site, Petersham, Massachusetts, United States - Inc-BW-C-14-M | ecosystem: Environmental > Terrestrial > Soil >... | reverse complement strand
ATCTTCGGCCACAATCCGCTCTTCCCCAGCACGCTCACCCGCGCCGCTGTCCACGCGCTCCCCAGTTTCACCGTCGGTTGCCCCGCATTCTTTCCATACGGCGGATGCTCCGAAAGTTCCTGCGGCGAACTCGGCGCATACACCCAGGAAACATTTGGCAAAGTTCCCGCTGCCGCATCCGTGTCCAGCCGCGTCCACGGCAAAATATTCTTGCTCCCCTTCAGCGCCACAATCTTTTCGAAATAACTGAATCCCGGGTCGCCGTAGGTCGCCCAGCTCAATCCCGCCTTCTGCAGATTTTCCGGCAGCGATGGAATCGCAAACGGTTCCTGCGGCTGATACGTACGGGTCTTGTTCGCGTTGTCAATTACCGGCGAATCCGCCGCGATCAGCATCAAATGGTTCGGCTCCGACTGGCTCGCCACCTCCGTGCAATAGTTGTCGCACAGCGTAAATTGCCTCGCATACGAAAAGTACGCGGGTATATCCGTCTCTTTGTACTGCAACTTCACCGCCTTCGTCGCCCGCTCCAGCCACGCCGTATGATCGTGCCGCGGGTCGCCTCCCGCTGGCGGATCCTTCGCCGCCGGCAATATGCTTCCATTCACTCCGGGGAACGACCCGAAGTAATTGTCAAAGCTGTGATTCTCCTTCACGATGATCACCACATGTTCAATCGGATTCTGCGGTTTCATGGCCTTCTCCCTTTGTGATTCTCCCCCTCCCCCAAGAATCGCACCACCTTCTTACAATTTCGTGAACATGCCCCTCCCCTTCACACTCCGCTGGTGTACACTCACTGTTACTGCAACTCCATTACGTGGCACGCAGCGCCAGGCGCGCCCTTTGAGGTCAGCTTGCTTCCCCTTGGCAAGTTCCCCAAGCTCCTCATCGCCCTCGCCCTACTCGTAGCGGCGCTCCTCTTCCTTGACCTTGTTGCCGTCCGCAACTCCGCAACGCGCCACTTATACTCCAACTCCCTCGATTTCGTCATGGTCTTGCTTGGGGCCCTGGCCTCGTTCTACGTCGCTCGCCGCTCGCATGGCTACGCCCGTCAGCTCTGGACGCTACTCGCCATCGCCCTCTCCCTCGAAGCCCTGGCCCAGGCCATCACCACCTACTACCAAAGCTTCGTTCCCGGCTCCTCGCACATGCCCATCCCCTCGGACATCCTCTTTTTCGTCTGGACCGCTCCGGTCTTCATGATGTTCCTCCCCGCGGCCGACGAAAAATCCCGCGGCTGGGATTGGCTTCGCATTCTCGACTTTGCGCAGATCGCCATCGTCGCCATCACCGCTTATCTCTACTTCTTCTATTCCCCCTCTCGCTGGCTCTCCAGCGCTTCCGACTTACCTCGCCAGATACTGATCCTGTATATCGTGCGTGACACGCTTCTCTCCGCGGGCTTTTTCTTTCGCTCCCGCAGGTCCACCTCCCCTGGCCTTCGCTCGTTTTCCCTCGGGCTCTTCTTCTTGTTTCTGCTCGCCGTTCTGTCCGATGCCGATTTTCTCCTCACCCTGAAGACCTCTCTCGGCGCCGCCAGTTGGGGAGATTTTCTTTTTCTCTTTCCCTGCCTCGCGGTCATTTATCTTGCAGTCGCCTGGCCGAGCCGCGGCCAGGATTCCATCACCGAGCCCGTCTCCCGCTTCGGCGATCTCGCGGTCACCAACGGCTTTCCCGTAGTCATCCCCCTTCTCGTCCTCTTCATGGGACGCGCCATTGCCATTGATCAATTTTCGCTTGCCTGGATCGCCGTCAGTGCCTCCTTCCTCTGCTCCGCCGTTCGTCTCATCCTCACCAACCGCAAGCAGCGCCGCGTCTCTGAGGAGCTTCTTGAAACCGAGCGCGCCCTCACCCATTCCGAACATTTGCTCTCTTCCGCTTTCCGCTCCAGCCCCGACGGCTTCGCCATCAACGTTTTCCCCGACGGCCCTTACCTCGACGTCAACGAAGGCTTCACCCGCCTCACCGGTTATTCTCGTAATGAAGTCCTCGGCAAGACTCCTCTCCAAATAAAACTTTGGACGGAACCTGCGCGACGCGCTGATGTCCTCTCTCATCTCAGCAAAGGTAAAGAAGTCCGGAACATTGAGTTCACCTTTCAAACCAAATCCGGCCAGCTTCGCACCGGCCAGCTTTCCGGCTCTTTGCTCGACCTCGATGGCCGCCTCTGCGCTCTCGTCGTCGTCCGTGACATCACCGATCAGCACAACGCCGTTGATGCCCTCCGCGAAAGCGAAGAACGTTTCCGCTCCTTTGTCGAAAACCTTCACGTCGGCATTGTCTCCAGCAGCCCCATCGGCGAAATACTTTATGCCAATCCCGCCGCTCTAAATCTCTTCGGTCTGCGCATCGAGCAGGTTACCGGCAAAATGCTCATCGATCTGCACCTCGAGCCACTTCGCGAGGACGGCTCCGTTCTTCCCGATTCCGAAGGCCTGATCCCCACGGTCGTCTCCTCCCGCCGTCCCATCCACAATCGTGTCGTCGGCTGGCGCCATTTACAGTCCAGAGAAACTATCTGGACCCTTCTCGACGCCGTCCCCCAATTCAATTCCTCCGGCGAAGTCACCAACATCCTTGTGTCCCTCACCGACCTCTCCGAGCAGCGCCGCGCCACCGAAGCCCTCCGCGAGAGCGAAGAGCGCTTCCGCACACTCGTCCGCGATCTCCATGTCGGCGTCATCCTGGCCGGTCCCGATGGCACTTTTGAATTCGCCAATCAGGGCGCCGTCAACATGCTCAACATCGCCGGCGAACAGATTATCGGCCGCCACCCTCAGGACTTCGGCATCATTCCTGTCGACGATCAGGGCCGCGAAATTCCCCTCGCCGATCGTCCCGTCCCAACCGTCCTCCGCACCAAGCGTCCCGTTCGCCAGGCCACCATGGGCTGGCGCCGCCCGGGCATCCCCGAACTCCTCTGGATTTTCGGCAATGCCGTCCCCCAATTCAATCCCGACGGCTCCATCCTCCGCGTCATCGCCACCTTTACCGATATCACTGACCTCAAGAACGCCGAGCGCGCCATCCACCAGCTTTCCACCGAACTCCTCAAGCTCCAGGACGAAGAGCGCCGCCGCATTGGCCGCGAACTCCACGACGGCATGGCCCAAACCGTTCTCGCCGTAAACCTCAGCCTCGCCCAGCTACGCCAATCCGCCCAGCCTCTCAACGAAGCCTCTCACCGCGCGCTCGAAAAGGCCCGCGAACTCCTCCAGCAGATGTCACGCGAGATCCGTACGCTTTCTTACCTCCTCCATCCCCCTTTGCTTGACGACCTCGGCCTCGTCTCTGCCCTCAAGGAATACGTCAACGGTTTCAGCGAACGCAGCGGCATCGAAACCTCTCTCGAGCTTCTCGCCAGTTTCCGCCGCCTTCCGCAGATCGCCGAAACCGCGTTCTTCCGCATCACCCAGGAAAGTCTCGCCAACATCCAGCGCCACTCTGGCAGCAAGCGCGCCCAGGTCGTGCTCCGCGAAGATCCGGAGTGCGTCACCCTCGAAATCACTGACTTCGGCAGCGGCATGGCCGTTCCATCCAATGGCGCTCCTCACCGCGGCCAACCCCGCCTCGGCGTCGGCATTCCCGGCATGCGCGAACGCATGGCCCAGCTCGGTGGCTCCCTCGAAATCGACTCCAGCGCTACCGGCACCACCGTCCGTGCCAGAATTCTGCTCTCCGCTCCCGTTCTCAAGGATTCAATTTATGACGCCTCTCTCCATCCTCATCGCGGATGATCACGCCGTCGTCCGCGCCGGCCTCCGTACTCTCCTCGAGTCGCGCACCCGTTGGCAGGTCTGCGCCGAAGCCGCGGATGGCCGCGACGCCGTCGAAAAAGCCGCGAAGCACAAGCCCAACATCGCCATCCTCGACATCGGCATGCCTCTCCTCAACGGCGTCGAAGCCACTCGCCAGATCCGCAAAGCCTCCCCCTCCACGGAAATTCTCATCCTCACCATGCACGAGTCCGACGACCTCGTTCAGCAAGTCGTCGAAGCCGGCGCACGCGGTTACATTCTCAAGGACGAAGCCGACCGCGCCCTTCTCGACGCCGTTCAAGCCCTCAGCCTGCACAAACCCTTCTTCTCCACCCGCGTGTCCGAAGCCGCGGTCATCGCCGACCCATCCGACTCCGCCAAACCCTCCCGCTCCCGTCTCACCGCCCGCGAACGCGAAATCCTTCAGCTCCTCGCCGAAGGCAAAAGCAACAAGGAAGTCGCAAACGTCCTCAACATCAGCGTCAACACCGCCGAAGCCCACCGCGCCAACATCATGCTCAAGCTCGACTTCCACTCCTTAGCCGAACTAGTCATGTACGCCATCCGCAATAAAATAATCCAGACTTGAGCCCACCCCCGGATAGCACGGCTTCAGCTTGTGCTCTTCTTTTTCCTTCTTCTCAGCGCAGTCAGCGCTCGCCGCGAACTCTGCGTTACCCTTTTCTTGCCTCCTGTTATCTGATCGCTGTTATCTGTTCGCCGTTCCTCGCCCTAGTAACTTTTCACTACGCAATCTCCCCAATTCCTTTCCTCCTCCGTCCCCCTCATTATGAATGCGCATTAACATTGTCGACCCCTGGAGCAGCAAATGCCGCACATCGATCCAATTCGCGTCCTCGTGGCCGATGATTCCCCCACCGCTCTACGTTCCGTCTGCGACTACCTCGATTTTGCCGGTGGTATGGAAGTGGTCTGCACGGCCAGCGATGGCATCAACGCCGTCCAGCTCGCCGCGCAGCATCAGCCCGATCTCGCGCTCCTCGATTTCCGCATGCCGCGTCTCAACGGCCTGCAAGCGGCCCAGGAACTTCGCCGCTCACACCCAACCCTGCGCGTCATCATCTATTCCGAAATCCAGGGCTCGACGCTCGAAGAAGAATGTCGCAGTCACGGCGCGGATGGCTACGTTTCGAAAGGCCGCCTTCCCGACGGCCTGCTCCAGGAAATCCGTCGCCTGTTCCCGGGCTCCGTTTTGTGAGTAGCAGGTATTCCCGAATTTTCGCGCGCTTCCCGCGCCAAAATTCAAAGCGGTTAGCAGTTGTAGCGGCGGCCTTCAGGTTGCCCAGACATCCCTGGGTGTTCTTCAAATAGTTGGGGTCTTCGCCACCGAAGTTTCCCAAAAGTTGCGCAGCCGTCCTGTGAGACGGCCTTAAATCAAGTGTGAGGAGTGTTTAGAAAGACCGATGTCAAACGCTGGTTCTCAAGTTCTTTTCCTGGGCGAACTGCCCTTCTGGCTCAAAATTTCCCAGTCCATTGTGGAAGCGCCCTCTTCCTCCTTTCAGATTTGCCGCGCCCATTCCCTCACCGATGCGCTTCGGCGCCTCCATGCCGAACAATGGCAGGCCATTCTCCTCGATCTCAGCCACCCGTCCGCTCAGGAGCTTCTGGCCGCCCGGAAGCTCCATGACGAGCTGGATTCTGTTCCCGTCGTAGCCCTGCTCCCCATCGCGGATCCCAAATTCCAGGAAGCCGCGGTTGCCGCGGGCGCCGCCTCCTCGCTCGTTCTAGCCGATGTCAACGTCGCCTCTTTGCAACACGCCCTGGTCACCGCCATCAACGCCGAAACTCTTCGCAATTCATCTAGAAAGGTAAGCTTAATGTCATATTCATTCGAACGAGCATCCGTGGATGGTCGCCCCGTCTCGAAGCTCGACGCCATCTCCCACGCTGTTAACAATCTCCTTTGCGTCATCAACGCCAACGCCGACATCCTTTTCGATCAACTCGACCCTGGTCACAACGCCGCCCGCAGCGTCACCCAAATCAAAAAAGCCACCAAATCCGCCTCCGACCTGATCCGCCTCCTCAAAACCCCCTAAGCCCACCAATCAAAAAAACCTTGTCATCCTGAGCGCATCCGATAAGGTCCGGTGTTTGGACTCCGGTGGTGTCTACCGGAGATGCGCGAAGGACCTCAACGCAACCCTTCCTCGAATTCAACCGCGCGGCCACCTCTTCTCCTTAAACTCTGTGCCCTTCCTCAGTGTTCTCTGTGTGAACCCTTTCCCCGTCTTTCTTTTTCTTCCGCTGTGCTCTGCGTTCTGCTCTCCTTCTTTTCTTCCTCCTCAACCTCCTTTACTTCCCTTTCCTCCTCCTCTACTCTTCCTCCATGCCAACCACCAATCGTCAATGGCTCCTCGCCAATCGCCCCACCGGCCTAATCACTCCCGACGTACTCAAACTAACCGAATCCCCCATCCCCACAATCGCCGAAGGCCAAGCCCTGGCCAAAGTAAACTATCTCTCCATCGACCCCACGATGCGCGTCTGGATGACCGACTTCCCCCAATACATGCCTCCCGTGCAAATCGGCGAAGTCATGCGCGCCTTCGGTCTTGCGGAGGTGATCGAATCCCGCCATCCCAATTTCAAAAAAGGCGACAAAGTCTCCGGCCTCACCAATCTCCAGGAATACTGTGTCCTCACCGGCGATGGAAAGGGCGCCTTTCAGAAACTTCCCAGCATCCCTTTTCTATCCGACATCAATTTTCTGAATCTCCTCGGCATCAACGGCCTCACCGCCTATTTCGGCCTCCTCGACGTCGGCAAGCCACAATCCGGCGAAACCCTCGTCGTCTCCGCCGCCGCAGGCGCCACCGGCAGCATCGTCGGCCAGCTCGGCAAAATTCACGGTTGCCGCGTGGTCGGCATCGCCGGCACCGATGAAAAATGTAAATGGATTAAAGACGATCTCGGCTTCGACGTCGCCATCAACTACAAACATCCTGACTGGAAGGCCCAGCTAGCCGCCGCCACTCCCAAAGGTGTGGACATCAACTTCGAAAACGTCGGCGGCGAAATCATGCAAGCCGTCCTCGACCGCATGAATCTCCACGGCCGCGTGGTCCTCTGCGGCCTCATCTCCGGCTACACGAAACACGATCCCGGCCTCGCCAGCTTCGGCCAGCTCATCATCAAACGCCTTCGCGTCGAAGGCTTCCTCATCATGGATTACATGCCCCGCTTCATGGACGCCGGCCAAAAACTCGGCATGTGGAAAATGACTGGCAAGCTCAAAGGCCGCGAAACCATAGTCAAGGGCCTCGAAAAAGCGCCCGAAGCCATCAACATGCTCTTCCGCGGCGACAACATCGGCAAACTCATCGTTGAACTCTAGCCGCCGCAACACCCGCAGGCGGTAATTGAGCTGCATCTGGTTTGGTCGTCGGGCGGTTCTTGGACGGTACCCTGATGGGGATTTATTTTAATCAAGAAATCCTGAGGCTGGTCCTCTTCTCCAGCAAAGCCAATTTCTGCTCGTGATTCATTGGCTCCCACGGGACAAGTTTCTCGGCGAGCACATCCATTCTGCGAAAGAGAGTTAACTCCAGGAAAAGTCCAAAAAAATCCAGATCCCGGAAGACTAGTGAGCCGGCCTCTCTCATCCTGTCACGAAGCCGCTCAAAATGAACTGGCATCTCGGTCCAGTGAAGGCTGGCGCGGTGGTGATGGCAGAGGTGGTATCCTTCGTTCAGAAAGTTCACTTCATCCACAACCGTCACGGTATTCGCGAAATAATCCTCAGGACGCTCTGGATCACAGAAAGCGTGCTGCACCCATGCGGTGATTGCGTTGATGAAATTCATGCAGAGTAGAGGAACAAGGACGAACATCGTCCCAATTCTCCAGTCATAAATAAAGACAGCTGCGAAGTAAGCATAATAGCGCGCCATCCCCCATAACATGCGTTTCCGGTTCTTTTCATCGCTTTTCGCTTTAAAGTAGGCGTAGGGAGCAAGCCCCAGGACCGTCCAGAAGTTGTCTGCGAGATACCACAGGAAATCCAGTCGGCTCGTTCGGTCGTAGCCCATGTTGTTGCGAGTGTCGTCGCTTCCGCCGTTCTCTCTGTGATGAAGACACACATGAGCCGTCCGGCCCAGTTCCGGAGCGTTCCCATACAGATACCCTAGGAAGAATTCAAGGTAGCGGCCGAAGACCTTATCGTATTTCTCCGAAAAGTAGCCGTGGCGCCGGTGCGCCTCCACATGGCTGGCGCTGAACATCCTCACAAACCTCTGGAACTTGACGCCGTAAAGAGAAAGATAGAAAGCGATCACCAGCAGCAATCGAGGTTTCCCTAAAATAAGTTGGATCGCGAGAATTGGCACCGCGGTAAGGCTAAGAGAGACCATCAGTCGTAACGCGGGGGTATCTCGCGGGTCCTGCAGAACTTCTTTTCCGAGCCGCTCAATGACCCGGTCGTACGCCCGGGAGAGAAATTCATACGCGCCGCGCAACGGACGAATCTTCCCAAGGAATATGGCCGCACCATAGGATCCGAAGGAAAGTACGGCTACGGGCAATACAGCAACCGTGCTTGCCAAGCCTATGAGGACTGCCCACAACCGAAATAGGAATCGGAGTTTGGAATTGGCTCCAAAACTCATCGCCATCGAGGCGTCGCCTATCCCTGGGTTTTCAATCTCCATTTGAGCACCGTGCCCCGCGGTTTGGTTTATGCACCTGAGCCGCAATCTTAGGCCGCAGTACGGAAGCGAGTCAACATGTCACACTGGTTCGATTTTTCGGGGAGCCTTCAACTGTTTTTGATGTATCCTCGGCCTGCTGTAACACTTTTATGGTTCCAGCCATCAGGGCACACAACCTATGAGCACCACGCCATTTCGCGAACAGTCGGCCAAGCCGCCACGCCACAACGATAAGCGAAAAATTGTCGAGCATTATGATTTTGTCAGCCCCTACTACCAATCGCTTTGGGGCAACCACATTCATCATGGTTATTGGATTCGCGGTGACGAATCGAAAGAACAGGCCCAACTCCAGCTCATGGAGCACCTCGCAGAGTTGGCGAATATCCAGACCGGCTGCACGGTGCTCGATATCGGTTGTGGCTTCGGGGGGAGCAGCATTTACCTGGCACAGAAGTACAAGGCGTCCGCGACCGGAATCACAATCTCCCCCGTGCAGGTGGAAATGGCCAGAAAGGCGGCAACTGCCGCGAAGTTGGACGCGCGGTTCCTTCTGATGGACGCCGAAGCCTTGGATTTCCCGCAGCAGTTTGACCTTCTTTGGTCCGTCGAGTCCATCTCTCACTATCACGATCGTCCGGGTTTCTTCACCAATGCCGTAAAGTTTCTGAAACCCGGTGGTGTCTTTGCGCTCACGGATTGGTTCAAAAAGCCTGGCCTCTCCCCTGCCCAGGAACAAAAGTTTATCGAACCCATCGAGCGGGGCATGTTCATTGATCTCGAAACCATGGACGACTACGAATCCCATCTCATTGCCAGCGGTCTGCAAATCGTGCACAGGCAGGATTTGTCGCGTCAGTGCGCGAAAAGCTGGGATCTCGCCCTGGATATGATCCGCGACAAATCCTTTTGGGCCCTTGCCACAAAAATGGGAAAAGACTTTGTGACCAATCTGCGCGCGTTCCGGGCCATGCGCGCGGGTTACACTTCCGGTAATTTTGTGTACGGGCTGTTCATTGCCCGGAAGCCTTTCTCCTCCAATCCTAAGTAGTTCCGGTCACTGTGCTCAATACAGTTTCCCTTTTCTGCCATCCGAACTATCATCTCGGTATCGGAAACGTCGGCGAATCTTGCCAGCGCCAAAAATCCGAATCCACAACGGGGGTCTAGATGGAAAAGAAGGTTTTTCGCCTGGTGCTGATTTCAGCCGCAGTAGCGATGCTGGCTCTGTCCTTAGCCTTCGCCGCCTGGGCCTTTCCAAAGACTGCCAGTTGTCCAATCGACGGCAGTACCGCCCACGCCACAGGCAAAACAAGAAAGGCCATGCAAGCCGCCTGCACCGATATCGAGTACAAGCACAAAGGCACCGATTACTCCGACCCTCGCCATCCGCAAAAGTTCAATCACCTTTTCTGGATCACCCACTGCACCGACTAATTCCAATCCCGCCCCCTGGTAGCACAGGCTTCGGCCTGTCCTCTTGGGTTTCCCTTCTTTGCGAACTCCGCGTCTCAGCTTGCCCTGAGCGAATTACGCCTGCCCGCCGCAGGCAGGCGAAGGGCACCCTCTGCGTTAACTCGTCCTCTTCAAATGCAAAAAGCCCGCCGCCATGATATAAATTCTGTTGTTGAAACTTTCACAAGAGCGCCGGCGCCTCGCCAACGATTCGGACTGGTCAAATGTCTAGTTGCCCACCGAACGGGAAACTCTCCCTTTTTCCCCGCAATCGCAAACTCCACTCGATAAAAGGCTTTGCGGTGGTGTACGCCATGCTGTTAGCCGCGAGCGCTTCCACAAATTTCTTCTCCTCCCCTGCGCGCGCGCAGCAGAAGGATTCCCCCGCGCCAGCTGTGGTACAGCCAGGTGCGCCTGGCAAGCCTAGCAAAACGTTGCCGCCGTCGACAAAGGCCGCGCTGCCGCCGCGCTCGCAAGCCGACGTGGAATTTATGCAAGGCATGATCATGCATCATCAGCAAGCGGTTGAGATGACTGCTCTGATTCCGTCGCATACGGAAAACAAGGACCTGCGCTCGTTGGGCGCGCGGATCAGCAGCTCGCAGTCCGACGAAATCAAGTTTATGAAGCGTTGGCTCGCGGCTCGCGGTGAACCACTTTCCATGGCGATGCCCGGAATGCCGGACATGAATATGTCGGGCAACCCCATGGCTCTGATGCCAGGTATGCTTTCGCCCGAACAAATGGAAGCGCTGCGAAAAGCCAAAGGCGTCGAGTTCGACCGTTTGTTCTTGACCGGTATGATTCAGCATCACAATGGCGCGTTAATCATGGTGAAGGATTTGTTCGACACTGCGGGCGCCGGGCAAGATGCCGACCTCTTCAACTTCGCCACCGATGCCGACAATACGCAACGCGCCGAAATCAAGATTATGCAGACCATGTTGGACCAAAAACCTTCCGAGGAGAAACGATGAACCGAGCACCAAATCTTGCTTTTCGTGTCGCCGTCGCCGCGATTTTTCTATTTTCCAGCACCAGCTGTATCAGAGCGCAGGAACCTGCATCCGCTCCGACTAAGCAGGACGCGCCAAATCAGGAAACATCCAAGCAGGAACCCGCCAAGACGGACGCCGCGGAAGAGGACAGCAATCCATTCGCACCCGAGCCGGCTCCCGCGCTCCCGCCCGGAATGTCGGGATCAGACGTAAATGATCCCCGCGCCAAGCTCACTCCAGGTCTCTACGACGCCGGCGAGACTTCGATGGGCATCAAGCACCTTCTTCTCCTCAAAAAACCCGACGCCTTTCAACTCGGCGCAACGGATCCCGACGATCCGAAAGTCCAAAAGACCATCCTCCAGCTCGGCATCGGCAACATCGCGAAACTTCCCAAAGCGGTTCAACTCCCGATCGCTCAACTCGCCTTTGCCAACTCCGACTTCGCCTTCCAAGGCAACCATCTCTTCCTCGGCAATTTTTATGGCGTAAATATCTACGACATCTCCAACCCGGCAAATACCACGTTGCTCACTTCCATGGTCTGCCCGGGCGGCCAGGGCGATGTCTCTGTGTATAAAAACCTCCTCTTCATGTCCGTGGAAATGCCGAATGGACGCCTCGACTGCGGCACGCAGGGATTCCCTCCCGAACCTCCGCCGCCCGCGGACGAGAATAAGGATAAGCAAAAAGAAAAGAAGCGCCGCATCCCCGCGGCGCAAAAAGACCGCTTCCGCGGCGTGCGCATCTTCGACATCTCCGACATCAAGAATCCAAAGCAAGTCGCAGCAGTACAAACCTGCCGCGGTTCGCACACCCACACCCTGGTCCTCGATCCAAACGACAAGGACAACGTCTACATCTACGTCTCCGGCACCTCGTTTGTGCGCCAACCCGAAGAACTCGCCGGCTGCTCCGGTGAAAAGCCGGACAAGGATCCGAACACGGCGCTGTTCCGCATTGATGTAATCAAGGTTCCCGTGGCCGCGCCGCAGGACGCAAAAATCGTCTCCACTCCCCGTCTATTCATTGATCCACGCACCGGCGCTTTGAACGGCCTTAGCAGCGGCGGTACCCACGGAAAGAATGACAAGGAGCGGAAACCGGCGGACACCGATCAGTGCCACGACATCACGGTTTACTCCGCGATCGGTCTGGCCGCCGGCGCCTGCTCCGGAAACGGAATTCTTCTCGACATCAAGGACCCCGTCCATCCGAAGCGCCTCGACGCCGTGAACGATCCCAACTACTCCTACTGGCACTCCGCTTCCTTCTCCAACGACGGCAGCAAAGTCGTCTTCACCGACGAATGGGGTGGCGGCCTCGGCGCGCGTTGCCGTCCGAACGACCCGAACAAGTGGGGAGCCGACGCCATCTTCCGTCTGAAAGACGACAAGCTCACCTTCGCGAACTATTACAAGCTCCCGGCCGCCCAGGGCGACACAGAAAACTGTGTCGCGCACAACGGCTCCCTGATTCCCGTCCCCGGCCGCGATATCGAAGTGCAGGCCTGGTACCAGGGCGGCGTCTCCGTCATGGACTTCACCGACCCGGCGCAGCCGACCGAAATTGCCTACTTCGATCGCGGCCCGATCGATCCGACAATGCTGGTGCTGGGCGGCGAATGGTCCGCCTATTGGTACAACGGCTACATCTATGGTTCAGAGATTGCCCGCGGCCTCGACGTCTTTGAACTCACGCCAAGCAAATTTCTCACCCAGAACGAAATCGACGCGGCAAAGTCCGTTCACGTGCCCGACCTGAACGTTCAGAACCAGCAAAAAATCGAATGGCCCGCAAATCTGTTTGTGGCGAAGGCATACCTCGACCAGTTGTCGCGGTCGCAGGCTTTGCCGGTAAAACAAATCGCCTCCCTGCGCAAAGCGATCCAGAGCGCCGAGTCTTCCCACATGAGCCAGAACAAGTTGGCAAAGTTGCAGCACATGGCGCCGTCCCTGGAACAAACCGCCGCCACAGCAAAAAATCCGGCCGACTCAACACGCTTGCACGCCCTGGCCGAAATCCTGAAGCATCCGTCCACATAACAACCTCTTGTGAGGGCGGGGCTTGCCCCGCCCTCTTGGGTTTCTCTTCTCGGCGTACTCTGCGTCTCAGCGTCCTCTGCGTTAGCTCTTCCTGCCCAAAAACAAAAAGCCCGCAAGCCACTCCGGCCTCGGGCAATGGATCCGATTTTCTCCTCAACGCCCTACCCCCAATGCCTTTCTCCCTCCGTTCGCGATACAATTCCAATCCGTCGGGTGCCCGAAAGGGAGTTTTCCATGTCCACCATCGTAGGAATCCGCTGGCTACGCGTCTTGGTCGCCGGATTCCTGGCTGAAATCTTAGTCATCGCGCTCGTCATCCCGGTCTCTTTACTCTTCGGCAAAAACACCCTGACCTACGCCGCACCAGCCGCTTCCCTGCTGGCCTGTTTTTTGTTGGCGATCTGGGTCGGCCGCCGCCTCGATTCACTCTTCGTCCTGCACGGCGTCCTCGTCGGCGTCGTCGCCACGCTCATCTACGTCGGCTTAACTCGGGGTGGCCCCGAACCTGTTGCGTATCTCGTCGCTCACGGCTTGAAAATCCTCGGCGGCGCCGCGGGCGGCTTCGTCGCGGCACGCCGGCAAAAACCAGCGGAACACCTCGACATCCCAACGGGGGAGGCCAGGCACTCATGATCCGCCGCTGCGGCAATCAAGACTTTGAACAGATTTGGTCAATTATCAACGACGGCGCCCGCGCTTATAAGGGAATCATCCCCGACGATTGCTGGACGGAACCTTACATGTCCCGCAAGCAACTCCAGCATGAAATCGATG
>Ga0210399_10002750_pt1 | contig 13705 bp, 14 predicted proteins | sample IncBWC14MmetaG_FD_150865 | JGI IMG/M metagenome (GOLD analysis project Ga0210399, IMG submission 150865) | Forest soil microbial communities from Barre Woods Harvard Forest LTER site, Petersham, Massachusetts, United States - Inc-BW-C-14-M | ecosystem: Environmental > Terrestrial > Soil >... | reverse complement strand
CTTTGAGCTCTGGCGTGACAAATGTCTCTTCCATGGAAAGAAGATGGACGCCCCAGTCGCGCATCTCCGGATATATCTGGTCCAGGTGCGACGAGATAGAGTCCATCTCTGCTTGGGCGTGCTGGACAGAGACTCCATCCTTCAGCCGTCCGAAGACGAGAAGCACATGGTTCAGGCGAATCTCCTTTCCCGGATCGATCGTGAGCGGTGTATAAACTTCACCGGCTGAGATCAAAGTCAAGGCCGCGGGCGCGATGCCTACGATTGTGGTGGCCTGCCCGTTCAAAGTGATGGTTCTACCAAGCAGAGAGCGCTCCGCGCCGAAACGCCGCTTCCACAAGCCTTCGCTGATCATCGCAACCGGCGTGGTTCCGGCCTTCTCTTCTTCGTCGGTGAATGAGCGACCGGCGACGGGTGAGACGCCCAGGACACGCATCAGCGGCGGACTTATGAGGTTGCCGTAAAGCTGTTCGGGATCGCCGGTTCCGGTGAGTGTGTAGGTGTTGAATCCAACCGCGGCGATTTCCTGAAATGAATGCTGCTGCTCGCGCCAGGATAGAAAATTCAACACCGACGAGCCAAAACTGGGGAGGTTGAGCTTGTCATTTTTCTCCGCAATTTGCACTAATTGGGCGGGCTGGCGGAACGGCAACGGACGCAGCAGTTCCGCGTTCACGAAGCTGAAGATGGAAGTGTTCGCCGCGATCGCCAGCGCCACGGTCAGAACACCGGCGACTGTGAACATCGGCTTGCGGAGCATCATCCGTCGCGCGTATCGAATATCTTGAATCCAGCTACTCAGCATTATTTTTCTACGCGTCGCAGAGCCACTATGGGATCGATCTTTCTGCGCGGCGAGCCCGGACGTATTCGGCGGCAGACTCCGGGGGTCCCGGCAAGGCAACGAAGCTTAGAACTGTGAGCGAGTCGCCCGCACTTACCCCAACAAGCCGGCCGGATATATATGAACCGCGCTGAAATGACTGACAAGCGATTGCGGGTTCCGGTAACCCATACGATCCCACCTGCAAGGACAACTCGACCAGCACCCCTTTTATTCCGGGCCGCACTCCACTGTTTCTGATCCAGCTCTAGCAGCGCATGCATTCGGCATTGAAGCGTTTTGCCGGAAGTCACGAAAGGCCACGTTGCTGACCCTTATTTTTTTTCTTGCGCAGCGGGAATATTCACATCCGCTTTCAAGTTTTAGCGTCAGGAGCCTTCCAACTCTCTTATGTCCGTAGTGGCTGTGACCTTCCTCATCCCCTGATTGATGGAGAACAGCCGCCACACCAATCTACATCCCCGAAACGCGGGGACTACGAACCCAACTCTTGTGGGTTGCTGAGGAGACCTATCTAATGAAGTATGGAAAGCTTGCCCTTCTCGTGAGCCTTGCGGCGGTCTTGATGGCAGTGATCGCCGGAACCGCCCAACAATCTGCGACCCAGGCACCAGCCGGTTTCTCGACTCCAAGCTTTAATGGCGCACAAAGTGTCAGCAACGGCATCGCTGAGCCGCCGGGCGACACCTTTGCGCTCGATCAGCAGAGCTTCGAACAGAACAAGGATATTGCACACGGATTGGGACCTGTGTACAACGCGACCGCTTGCGTCAGTTGCCATCAGAATCCGGTGACGGGCGGACCTGGCCAAATCACCGAAATCCGCGTGGGACATAAGGATGGCAACGGCAACTTCGTGAATCCTACGGTGTTTATCAATGACGGCCAAAACAGCATTTCAGGACGGTCCATCGTAAACGATCGGGCAATCTGTCCGCAGGCGCAAGAGCACGTGCCGGCGACGGAGACCATTCGCGCGTTACGTGCGGTGAACAATACACTGGGCGATGGATTTGTTGAGGCGATCGACGACAATACCCTTCTGGCGATCGCCAACCGGCAGGCCCAGCTCAGCGGCGGCAAGATTCAGGGTGAAGCCGTACAAGTAGCGATCTTCGAGGCTCCCGGACAAACTCGGGTGGGCCGCTTCGGATGGAAGGACCAACACGGCAGTCTGCTGTCATTTATCGGCGACGCCTACTTGAACGAGATGGGCATTACCAATCGGCTGCGGCCGCACGACACGACCACGGTTTGCAAGACGACTACGGATCCCGAGGACCAGCCCGACAATCTGGGATTGGCAGATATCGACCACTTTGCCCAGTTTGTTCGCGGCACTCAGGTTCCACCGCGCGACACTGCGCTTGCGGCAACGCCGGATGCGATCGCGGGACACACGATCTTTGGGCGTATCGGCTGCGGCACTTGCCACGTTGAATCCATTACGACAGCTGCCCCGGGCACAGTGGTCAATGGCGGAACCTTCACAGTCCCCGAAGCTTTGGGGAACAAAGTCATCCACCCGTTTGGAGATTTTCTACTGCACGACATAGGAACCGGGGATGGCATTGTTCAAGGGGGTCCAGCAGACACGGCCGACAAGCTGCGCACCAGCCCGCTCTGGGGACTGCGGACCAAGTCGCGCCTTATGCATGACCTGAAGTCTCTTTCGGTCGAGGGAGCGATTCAGCGGCACGGCGGCGAAGCTTCGCACGTGGTTCGTCGTTTCCGCGAACTGAGTCCGCAAGAAAGGACGGAGCTGTTGACTTTCTTGAACTCTTTGTAGCTCTTAATTAACGATCCACCGGGAAAGGGAGAAGTCCGATGATCATAGGCGATTCTCCTGGCCTTCCGATCAAGTATCGGACGATCCGTCTTCGGGCTATGAAGTACGAATTGCCGTCGCTGCGTGGCGTGAGATGACCGGTTGGATCGCAGCGAATGACCGGGTTCGCAACGTGAGCGTCGAGACCGGCAGCCTCTTATTTGGCGAACGCAACGATTTATTGGGGTCTGTCTGTGTTGATGAAGCGAGCGGGCCGCCTCCCGATAGTAGCGTTGACAAGACCCAGCCACCTCTTCGCAGATGGCAGAGCGCAACAGTAGCGTTCGAAGCAGTGCTGCATGATGGGTATGCCACATCCCGAGGAAGCGTACCAAGTCCCGGTCGGCGTCTACGACAATTTGGGAGTCACGTGTTTGGAGCCCGGATCGGAAAGTGATGTGGGCTATAACCGCTTCACGCCACGGAAGCTCTGACGACTTAATCCCTTGATGCTTAGCAAGGCTCGCCCCTTTTTTACGTGGTCATCGAGCGTCTGGTGATCCGAGCAGATACAATTAGTGTCAATGACCTCGGCACGGTCTTGTTTTGGCGAACGACAGGAACAAAATCGCAATTGACATCTGCTCATCCTACGACTATCTTGTCCGCTAATCGGCGAACGGAAGAGTGGACACATCCGTGTTTCACATCCCAATTTCACCGACAAAAAGTCATTGGAGACCAGATGCGCGCGCTTAGAATTCTAGGGCTGTTGATCTTCTGCTTCACAGGCCTGGCCGCGATCGCCCAGGAGCCTGCTGCGGATTCACAAAAAACAACCGACGCCAAGGCGCCCAAGGTCACAGTCTACGTTTATCGCTATAAGCAGTTTGTGGGCAGCGCTCTGGCGCCTTCCGTCTATTGTGATGAAACCGAGCTGGCTCGTATGGAGAACGGCCGTTACTTCACGGTAAAACTAGATCCGGGGAAACATACCTTCCGTTCCAACGACAAGCAGTCTGGAGTGGAATTGGATATGAAAGCTGGGCAGGAATATTTTCTTCGAGTGGAGCTCGTAGCCGGGGCGATGAAAGGACACGGCCGCCTGGTCCTGATGTCTCCGGAACAGGGAGGCTATGAGCTGAAGTCTTCAAAACTGAAGCCCCTGGATTCGAACAAGGTTGTAAACACCACGGTCGTCTCGGTTGATGAGGCGCATCCGGAGACGCCGGCGGCCACGCCAAAGCCGGCAGATCTGGTCGAGACTCACTAATGTAGTGCCGCTGGCAAACCGCGATAAATAAAGGCCACGTTCAGAACTGACCGTGGCCTTTCCGTTTTAACGGCTCGCGCTGTATTTCAGTATTCTTAGCTATTCCAGTCCGTAATCTCACCGGGCCATCTGAAGCACACGTCCCAGCTATCGCCCGCACCAGTGAAAATCGTCCTCGATACGACGATCTTGGTTCGAGCCAATGAGCACTCGCACGGTCTCGCTCGTGAATTGCTATTGAACGTCATTGAGAGCAAACATACTCTATTGCTTTCAAACGAGATGCTGCATGAACTCGATCAATACTTGCTTGATGGAGGTATGTCACGTTACAAATGGTGAGCCTCACGAATGTAAAAGCCACCTGTAAAATTGCTTCACTTCGCAAAGATGCTTATTGAGGAATTGGGCGATGGAGTCACTGCTTGAGGGCTCGGCGCTACGATTAGCCTATTGAATCTACACTTTGTGCATACACTTAATATTGAAGGGGACGGCAAGGGATGTCAAACCACGGTCCGCGGACTTAACGTCGCGCCCGACAGCGCCAACAGTGACTCTTAAGATCTCGGCTCAAGATCTCAACCGTACACCCGAGATTCTTCGTGTTTTGGACTGGCGACCTGGTGCGTTTTTTAGTGAGGCTTAGATACCGATGTACTCCCGTCTTCGTTCAGCCTGTTCCAAACTGGATGGGTCAATGCACCTCCGACGGATGATCCCAGCTGGACTTGGCGGTCAGACGGGAAGGTGCCCCGATTCCTATTGAACGATGTCGTGAGATTCTGGCGAACAATGGCGGTTGATTTTGCTGACAAGTTTCACGACCAAATCGGGGAGAAGTGGGCGTTGAGAAACACGAAATTGCGTTTTTCTCGAAGACTGATTTTCTTAACGGGCGCACTAGCTTGCTTCAGCTGGAATCTGCGTCCGCGTGGCTCAACTTCCACCAACAGCACAGAGCAAGCCACTGGTAATGCCATTTCGCACTTCACAGCTTATCTCTCACGAGCACCGCTCGAGATTGTGGCCGACGAACTACTGTCGGCCAGTGTCTCAGACGAGATTTCTAAGAAGTTGCTTGCGTCGTATGACGAGTTCCTTGCGATTGTGGACGACGAGAACAAGAGAATGGAACTGGTTCAGCTTTCGCGTGAGCTTGCGGATAAAAGCGATCTGTTTCAGCATGTGAGAGCCATCAGTCACACTTTTCGCGACGCATTGATTGCTTGGCTGTTTCAGCCCGGGAGTTCACTATTCCAGCTCGTGAGGGATTATGGATTCTTCTAATCAACGGATTGGGTTCTCAACCGGAGCCCTCGCAAAGGGTGATTTCCCGCGAGCACTGCAGATGCTGCGCACAGCTGGGGTATCCACTGTCGAGCTTTCGGCGCTGCGCGAGCACGAACTACCGTCGCTTGCTCACTCTCTGAACGATTTGGACTTGACTGGGTTTCGTCACGTTTCTATCCATGCACCTTCCAAGCTTGAGTCTTTGTCAGAAGTCGAAACAGTGAAGCTGTTAAGTATTGCTGTCGAACGCAAACTGCCGGTTGTAGTCCACCCGGACACGGTCCGCAACCCTGATTGCTGGCGGCACTTCAGAGATTTGATGCTGATTGAGAACTTGGACAAGCGCAAACTATGCGCTCGCACAACGTCCGAGTTGGCCGATATCCTTTCAGTGTTCCCTGAAGCCGGGCTGTGCTTCGACGTAGCTCACGCACGTCAAGTTGATCCAAGCATGTCTGAAGCCACTCAGATGCTGTGTGTATTCAGATCAAGACTCCGACAGGTTCACGCAAGCGGTTTAAGTACTGACAGTACTCACAGGCGACTCTCCACCGCGGCTGGATTTGCGATCAGCCGCATTTCGCATTTGCTGCCGCATGACGTGCCAATCATTCTGGAAAGCCCAGTGGAACCCGAATCCATTCAGAGCGAGATCGAGTTTGCACAAAATGCTTTCTCGCCCTGGCTTGACAGGTTGCGTGCCGACATAGACGACATTTTCGATATCAAGATTCCGCAGCTTCGACGTACCCAGGTCGTGAACTTTCTTAAGGTGCTCCATTCCACGAATAGGAGACTGAGCGAATTTGAGAATGTGATAACGCAATTGCCGACCGGAGGGGCTTTCAAGCCAGGTGACCAGTTGCTGAGTACCCAAAGTTTATTGGCACGCCTTTCCGAGACGCAAAAAGAGCTGTTGAGAGACTATTTGGCTGAGCGAGTTCATGCGACCGCGCAGGAATTCCCAGAGATTGCGGAGGAGTTCCGTTTTCAATTCTCTTAATTGCAAGTCACAGCGTCTAGCTTTAAATACAATGCGCTCCCTGCGGTTCAAACTGACCTGCAACTTTGTCCGCGTCCCGCCCGAGGGTTGCTGGAGCAAAAACACCTGTTTGTGGGCAGCAGGTCCGCGGATGTTGTGACCGCATTGATTCAGGTACTTGCCAAGCGATAGTTGAAGGGGGATTTTGGGCAGCTTTGGCGGCGCACCGACGCGAAGCCTCACTTTTTGGGGTCGCGCCTGCCAATTTTCTGTATTGCCAGTTGCTCTAGAGAAATCGAAAATGAGGGCGTGCGAGCCCACCAATGGGGGTACTACCCCTGTCCCGATGAAGAACGTAGCTCCTAACGCCCAGGATGAATCCGAGGTATCGCCCGCGAAAAGACAAAGCTCAGCGCAACTTGCGGAGGATCACTGTTAGAGCGAGATCAATGTGCTGGCGCATCTCACGTTCCGCGCGATCCGCATCACGATCACGCAGGGCACAAGTGATGGCCTCATGCCCAGAAAGGGATGCTTCGGCTTCGTCATCCGTATAAAGAGAGGCAATCTGGAAGTTAAAATAGTAGTTTCGGTTTGTGCGGACCATGTGTACCAAACGTTGATTGTGCGCTGCAGAAATGATCGCGTCGTGGAAGAGGTCGTTGACCTCGACTAGGCGCGCTCGCAAGGACATCAAAATACTTTTGTCTTCTCGGCGAGAAATCGATGCGATTCCTTGAATCTCATCGTCGGTTCCCCTTTGGGCCGCCAGCCGTGCACAATAGCCCTCCAGCGCGGATCTCGCCTCATAGATTTCGCGAATTTCATCGCTGGTGTGCTCACGGACGATCCAACCGCGCCTTCGGCTGATCACCAGACCTTCGGCTGCCAGCTTTTTTAGGCTCTCACGTACAGGCGTTCGGCTTACTTCGAGCTGAAGCGCCAGATCCGCTTCGACCAATCTTTCGTTGGGGCGCACTCGGCCGGTGATAATCGCGTCTCTCAATCGGTTGTAGGCGTCGTCGGATCGCGTCGCTCCGGCGTCGTGCATCAGTCGAAGACTGGACAATCAGAAGTCCTCCGCAATGCTCCCTGTACAAAACCGAAGTTTACACGGTTTACGATGCGACTGTGCTCCAAGAGAGCGCTTCCCGCGGCCGGGCGTCGCCACCCGCTGGAAGATGTGCATGTTCTTTCTCTAGAATTATTTGACACGGTATTCCAATTAGTATACAAGACAGGATACTAAACTTTGCAACTCTGGAAAAGCAGGGGCGGTATTGAGGGACGCAAGGTCAAGATCGGAATCTGCAGTTCGCGGTGCTCGCGCTGACGATGCTGGCGACAAGTCGGCACAGTCGCATCTGAGGTGGTCAGCTTGAAGTGAACACGGGTCTCACAAGGAGATGGGACAATGAAAACTTTCTTTCAACATCGACAATTGTTTGCCAAACTCAGGTGGAGGAACGCAGGCGCTCTTCCGCCATCGGTTCTCGTGGCTTCAATTCTATTCCTTCTACCCCTAACGTCGGCGCGAGGTCAGGCGCAAACAGGGTATTCCTTGAAAGTTTTCCACAGTTTTACCGGCACCAATGGAGGGGGGCCGCTTTCGTATCCGATCCGGGACGTCGCCGGCAACCTCTACGGTACGACCGAGTTTGGTGGGGCTAGCGGTATCGGAACGGTGTTCGGAATCGACAGCAAAGGGAACCAGACACTGCTGTACTCGTTTAGCGGCTCCGACGGTGCTCTCCCGACTGGTCCCCTGCTCGAGGATGCGTCCGGAAACCTGTATGGCACAACCTATCTCGGTGGCAACCTCTCATCGTGTTTCAGGGGCTGCGGCGAGGTATTCAAGATAGACACCAGTGGAACACTCACCCTGCTTTACACCTTCACGAACACCAACGGAGACGGGATATTTGCGGGCCCGGGGCTGGTTCGGGACGCGGTGGGTAACCTATACGGCACCACTCAAAACGGCGGCACTGGAGTATGCAAGTGGTCTTATTGGGGCACCTGCGGAACGGTGTTCAAGATCGATCCCGCGGGGAACGAGACGGTGCTCTACAGCTTCACCGGATCTAATGGGGATGGGGCGGAACCGTTTACGACGTTGGTGATGGATTCCGCTGGCTCTATTTACGGTTCTACCGCGGCCGGCGGCGACTACTCCGGAGTATGTGGGACGAGTAAACGACATGGCTGCGGCACGATCTGGAAGCTCGACCCCAACACTGGCAAAGAAACGGTACTGCATGTTTTCACGGCGATCAACGGAGACGGGGCACATCCGAACGGAGATGGTGGGTACCTGGATGCAAACGGTAATTACTACGGCACGACACCGCAAGGCGGGACCCTCAAGGGATGTCCTGGTTCCGGTGGGTTCTATCCTGGCTGCGGCATCGTGTTTCGGATCGATGCCCGCGGCAACTTCAGTGTGTTGTACAAATTCAGTGGTCCAGATGGTAAAGGCCCGAACGGACCGTTTGTCCAGGACACGAAAGGCAATTTCTACGCCACCACGAATGGCGGCGGGGCTTATGACGCAGGAAGTGTTTTCGAGATGAGCACGGCTGACGGCAAGAATTTTCAGATAACCACCCTGATTAGTTTTACCCGCGACAACAGCGAGCCGAAGAACCCACTGGGAAGTGTCGTGCTGGATGCGAATGGCAACCTGTACGGCCTCTCTGCGGACGGCGGGGCGTGGGGCCAGGGAAGCGTTTTTAAGCTAATGCCTGAGAAGAAGTAGCGGTGCGGAGAATGAGTGAGCGATTTCTCTGATAATGGCCGATGAACGCCGGTCATTTCAGGCGCGATTGGAAGGTAATCACTGAGACTTCGCTCTGAATTGGCGGGAGGAGGGATTCACATGAAAGAGACAATGCGGACATTCACGGTCACGCTGGCGTTAGCAATGGCTTGGACACAACCAGTCACCGCCCAGACCTATAAAGAGACTGTGCTTCACTTATTCACCGGCCTCGGTGATGACGGGGTAAACCCCAACGGCCCGGCAACGCTTGTGTCGGACGGTGCGGGAAATTTGTACGGTACCACCGATACCGGAGGTGCTTGGCAATACGGAACGGTGTTCAGAATGGACAGCACGGGAAACGTCACTGTGTTGTACAGCTTCCCGGATAAAAATGGCCATGGGGCAAGACCAATTGGTGGGCTAGTCATAGACTCATCGGGCAACATCTACGGCACCACTCTGCGCGGCGGCGCTAATAGGAATGGAACCGTATTCAAGCTCCGGCCGACGCGGCGAGGTTACGCATCACAAGTGCTGCACGACTTTGCCGGAGGCACAAACGATGGGGCTATTCCGCTAACTGGTCTGATCCAGGACTCAGAGGGCAACCTTTACGGCGCCACTTTCGATGGCGGAACGATGAACGCCGGAGTGCTCTTCAAACTGGACACTCAGGGCCAGCTTACCGTGATCTACAGCTTCGGTAGCAACCCAGACGATGGTACTCAGGTGGCGGGCTTAACGCGAGACTCGCAGGGCAGCTTCTACACCACTAGTGAGACCGGAGGCCCCAGTCAGTACGGTAACAATTGCCTTCAGACGAACTACTTTGTAAGCTTCGGCTGCGGCACAATCGCCAAGGTCGATCCCAGCGGCAATGAAACCATCCTGCACGTCTTCACAGGTGTTAATGGAGACGGCGGTTCTCCCATTGGCCCGGTTGTGCTGGACACAGCCGGCAACATCTACGGCACAACGTTGCTGGGTGGAACAGGGTCATGCCTGCCTCCGAACTCGTCGACCCCAGGCTGTGGCACGGTGTTTAAGATCGATACCAGTGGGAACTACAGCGTGATCTACAACTTTCCTGGTTTGGGAGGAGGGCGGGGGGCTGGCCCCATCGGTGGATTGACCATGGACCAGTCTGGCCATCTCTACGGAACCACCGAAGATGGCGGCGCGGGCCCGTGCGTTGGCTATTACACCGGCGGTCTGGGCTGCGGTACGGTGTTCAGGCTGAATACGAACAGCGGCCAGCAGACGGTGATGCACTGGTTCAACGGGAAGCGCGATGGGGGGAATCCAGAGGCAGGTTTGTTACTCGATTCGTCCGGCAATCTCTTCGGCACCACTTGGGATGGAGGGGACGATAAGGGATGCGGCCGCGGACAAGGTTGCGGAGTTGTATTCAAACTATCAAAGTAGATGAGCATAACAAGGAACGCAATCAGCTTGAAACTGCCATCCGCGTCTGCGAACTTGAGGAATATGCCTGACGGCATGGGTAAATCAGTTTGGCTTTCTTCCTGCCTTGTTTGCGTGTTGGAGCTTGCGGAGCTCGCGCCAGCGGGCGTATTGCTCTGCCTTTGTCGGATCGGGATCTTCTTCCCCTTTCAGCCAGAAACGGAACCAATCCACATTGCCGTGCTGAGAAGCCATCCTCTCCAGCGGCTTTTGCAGGACATGCTGGCCATCGGGGAAATAAATCATGTCAACGACTTTCTCTTGTGCGACCAAGGAAGCATAGATTTCCCATTCCAATGAGATACTCACTGGAGTCATTGTTTCTATTATCAGCGCCGCTCTGAATAAAAAGGCGCCAGTCTTCAATAAATACTATCGTACCAATGCAACGGCATGGCCTGCTTCACCAAGTGACTTCTTCACCCAACCAGGAATTGGCGGCAATTCGACATTTATCTACAGCCTCCCCCCGAACTATATTGCCACTCCGCAGGTGCATTACAACCGGGCCCTACACAAGTTTATTCTGGTCTACTCGCAAAATCAGGATTCGGTCTGGATAAGTACAGCTGACAATTTGTTTAACTGGTCGCCGGGCCAGCTCTTGTACATGGCGGAGACGGCAAATCCTCCCATCAAGGTGTTTTACGCTTCCGCGGTTGGTGCCGGGCGTGATCCGAGCTTCCTCGGCCGCCGTTTCTATGTCTACTTTGTGGCGGGCCAAGTCCCGCCAAATGGGAATGTATGGTCGGGGCCGAACGGCACGCTCATGCGCGAGGAAGTGACAATCCCACGGCAATATTTAAAAGCATCGCCAAGCGGCGATGACAGATAATTGCTGGTTCAGGGGCAATTACGACTTGGGCTATGGCCGCATCCGCTCTGCCTGTTGGAATCAATGCTGCTGTTGGCGGCGATTTATTTGCAACCCAGGATTAACGCTCAAGAACACTCGCATTTCGCCTCGAACGCCGCGAACTGCGCAAACCTAGGCACCAAGGAACGGCTCGACGTCCCGTCATTATAGGCGCTTGCTTTGCCAGATTCATCTTCTCCGGTCCCGTCCGTCCCGTCCCTGTTCGCCAGGGCGCAATGCACCTGTGGTCCAGTAATCCTAAATGCGCGCATACTGGGTTCGTTCGACACCGCCGTACTTCATCGGGGACCACAGTCGCGGGTAAGATTATTCGCGATGATCACATCAGAGCCCATGAGGCTTAGCAAGACAGGCTGGATATCACCTGCAAAGCAATTATTCGTAACTGTCATGTGATTGAGAGGTACCCCGTCCTGGCTGCCGAACAGCACACCGGTCGGCTGATCGGTCACGTTCGCACCCTGAATGGTGACCCATTCGGTTGTCCTGTCGGCGGTGTCGTTGTAGATATAAACGCCTGCGGTCCCGTTGGCCGTGATGGACGTCGCTCGGTCCCAGTTGGCTATGAATACGCGTTGCGCGCCTCCGAGAGTGATGCCGCTACCGGCATTGTTGCGGATGACGTTGTTAACCAGCAAAACGTTTTTTGCATGGACTTCGATGCCGTCTGCAGTCTGACCGTTCGCCCCGACAATGCCGTCCCGCACTGTGTTGCCCACCGCCGTTACTCCATCAGAACATTCGTAGAAATTAATTTGGCCTCCACTATCTCCAAATGGGATCGTGTTCCACTTGTTGTGTTCGAAGATGTTACCGAGAACTAGGACGTTGGTAGCGTTCAAAGCGACGGCGCTTTCCCCTGCATCCCGGAAATAAGACTTAGCGATGACTATATTGTCCGGCAGTGTTCCTGATGCGCATCCCGCAGGCCCCTGTCCATACACATCTGACCAAACAGTTTGAGCCGTGGAATTCAGAAAGATCGACTCACGTATTACGACCTGGCCAGTACCGTTCCCAGAAAATCCTAGACTAATATTCGGTGAGTTGAGGAAGCGGAGATTGGTGAATAGGATGCCTCTTGTGGAATAAAATGCTGCGTCGGGAGTGAAATCACTGAAGGTGCCGCTCTGCTGTTTACGATTACCCTCTAAAGTCAGGTTCTTTATGGTGACGTTATGAAGAGAAGCAGAGCCGGGCAGGAGGTCTTGCAGCATCGCACCCGTGAAGCCCGCCGCGCGTACGAGGGTTGTGTCAGATGCGTTTCCCGTGGCTCCTTTGAGGGTAATATCTGAGCGGCCAATTACCAGTGAAGTGCTGATTGTGTAAGTGCCGGCGTCGAGGCGGCAGACCGGGCCCTGACCCGTTGCGCCGATACACATCGTGAAGGCGGTCAGCGGATCGGCGGCAACACACCGCAGCGCCGCGCCAGTGATCAGGATCAGCAGTGCGATTCGTTGCATTCCGCGACCCCCGCGTGCCAAGTCTATCACTTTAGGGAGATAACCCTGCGTTGGCTGATCCGGCAAAATAGTTCAGCGTGGCCTCTCTAGAATTTTCTGGCCGGGCTACACTGGAAGAGCCACCGTACCGCGAGTTGCTCCTCCAAAATGATCTCTTTCGCAAACATCCCATAATTCTTAGGAGGCATCTGCGGATTTCCACGATGCAGGATAAGTAGAGGCCCAACTATGGTAAATACAATGCTACTAGCCTTCGAATTGCTGTTTGGTTGCTGGCACCGCGATCTCAGCCGGTCATTCACGCTATCAGGGTGGACGTATGAAGTGTGTCTTAACTGCGGAAAGAAGCTCGCTTACGATCGCGCTGACATTGGGTGCGTCGTCGTCGCACGACGAAAAACTCCTGGTCGCAGCGAGGTCGACTTCGCTGATAAACTTTGGTCCGCGATGCGCTATCAGTTTGGCGGGCACTTGGAGAAATCCGGCGGCAATTCCGAGGCAGCTTGACCGACGCAGAGTCGACGCCCGATGAAGCCCGATCCGACGAACACACACGAAGTAGCAGGCAGATCGCCTGCCCTCGCACAGGCAGTAGACGCGCCGCTCACTCGCGCCGCGATCTTCCTGGTCGCAACGCTCAATCCGGGCCCTGAAAATCGCGCCGCCCTGCGCTCGTTCTGCGGAGATCTGGCCGCGCTGGTGCGCGCCGTGGAATTTCGTGACCTGGAAGCGAGTCTTTCCTGTGTCGTAGGGTTTGGCTCAGACGCATGGGACCGCCTCTTCGGGCAGCACCGGCCGGCAGAGCTGCACGTCTTCCGCGAAATTCGCTCCGGAGCGAGGCATGCAGTCTCCACGCCCGGCGACCTGCTGTTCCACATTCGCGCCAAGCGCATGGATTTGTGCTTCGAGCTGGCCACTCAGATTATGGCGCGTCTGGGAAATGCCGTTTCGCCGGTGGATGAGGTGTACGGCTTTCG
>Ga0210399_10002745_pt1 | contig 13713 bp, 9 predicted proteins | sample IncBWC14MmetaG_FD_150865 | JGI IMG/M metagenome (GOLD analysis project Ga0210399, IMG submission 150865) | Forest soil microbial communities from Barre Woods Harvard Forest LTER site, Petersham, Massachusetts, United States - Inc-BW-C-14-M | ecosystem: Environmental > Terrestrial > Soil >... | reverse complement strand
GCGCAATGTCGTCGGACCGCAGAATAGGCGATCTCTGCGCTTCTTTTCGAAGTGTAGCTGCCCAGTCCACAAGGTGCTCCGTTCTTCTACAACCACTCGGCAAACAAGGTTCTAACCGCAACTCGCAGGCTTAGGAATTCTTCGACTTCGAGACTGCTGTAAACCTCTTCCGGCAGCACGGATTTCAGCTCGGCCCGAGAGAGCTTCGGAGTGATCTGCTCAATCCTGTCGTTAATCTGCTCGGCATCCAGTTCGCGCCACATAATCAGATCGTTCAAGTGGGCCTTTAACGTTTCGTCGAGCACCGCTCCCTCGGCAAGTAGCAGACGCATATCAAATGCACGAGTCTTCATCATTCTTCGCGAGACAAAGGTTTCCGCCTTTTGCAACAGTTGATAGTTCCCTGAAACGCTTGGGATGAGCGCCGTGCTCCGATCGAGCGCGATCGTTTCGTCGACGATTTCCCGCGCAAGCACCGACCCCCCGGCGCGCGTCAAGTCGACCGTGAAGAGCCTCTGCTTTCTAGAACCGATAATCCATAAGCGAAGAGACTGTTCGCCGTTTTGCTCTGGTTCAAACGTCACCGGACCTATGCCAAAAAGTGCGGCGACTTCTTGAACGCGCTCTTGCAATGCATTTGTAAAATATACCATAAATGATTGTTTATGAAAACAAATATTAATCTGTTTGCAGAAAAGATCTTATGTGATTGATATCGCAAATATAAATAAGCCTAAGTATTTGATTTTGCAGGGCTTGCGATTCTATTCCGGCCTGCTCGGGCGCGGCTTATTCAGGAGGCGTCATTGCCCGCCGGATCTTGAGCGTCAGTACCGTCTCATCGAGGCAAGCTCTGGGCGCGGCGCCCGGGAAACCGGGCTTGTGTGAAGAAATGAGTACGGCTATTCACCTCAACGGGATGGAGACACGCTATGCTCCGCGGAGTATAAGGAGTATAAAAGGCTCCGGTTGTATCTGGCGGCCGTCGCAAGAATTTCGGGCGGGAGACAAGGATCGAGTTCCCAATTCATGTTGATAAAAGATCTGAACAAACGGGAATGTTGTGAATTTCTAGAGCGGCTGGGATTCGGCAGGCTGGGATGTGCGAGCAAGAACCAGCCCTACGTTGTTCCGATCTACTTCGCGTACGAACCTGACCATCTCTTCGCATTCTCAACGGCGGGCCAAAAAATCGAATGGATGCGGACCAATCCGCTGGTTTGCGTGCAGGCAGACGAGATCGTGAGTGAGGAGAACTGGACCAGCGTCTTGGTGACGGGCCGCTATGAAGAATTGCCTGACAATCCGCAGTACGAAGCGCTGCGACTTCATGCTCACGCATTACTCGAAAAAAGAACCCGGTGGTGGCGAATAGCGATCGCCACTTCACAAACGCGCGACGAGGATATGCAACCCGTTCCGATTCTCTATTGCATTCATATTGAGAAGATTACCGGACATCGAACTTCGGCGGATTAGGAGAGCCATTCGGGCGGCTGCCCCCACCCGGCCAGTCAGCACCAGGTTTGGTGGCATCGATCGATGCCGGGCCACTTGTTCGGGCGGAAAACCCGAGCATCAAGGCGTCAAGGATCGCCTTGATGCTCTTCTGCTTGGCGGTTTTGTGCCCGGAGCGAGAGGCATGATTGTAGGCAATTATAACCCCGAGAATCCTCCATCCGTGGCCCTAGCCGCAGGGTCACAGGCATTGAACCGTAGTTCGTGGACAGCTTGCGCTCATCGAGTCAGGCCATCACTTTTCTACTGCAGCTTCTACTCCGGCGACCCTGGGCGGCTGCGCAAGAGCGGACTAGCTTGCCGACGAATCGTCTGGAGGGGGTTTCTGGGTCTTTGCGGATTCGATGCTTCACGGACTTGAGGATCCCCTATCCGAACTGGAGCTGCAGGCAGAGATAACCAAGTCACAGGAACAGGCCCAGGAAGCGAACTGAGGTCTAATACGGCGATGCCATTCCCGGTAAGGCCTGTGATTGCGATGATCCGATTATCTTTGTGGTTTGAGACCAGAGCTCGGAAATTCGGCGACAGCGCCACTGACAGAGCAATGCGAGTGCGAAAGGCGCCAGTAACTCCGTCGAAGACGTCTATGGTTTGGGCACCGGGCTGGAAGAAGAGACTGCCGTCTGCTGAAAAGGCACCGCCATAAAGGTAATCTGCATCGATGCCCTCGGCAGTGTTCAGCATTTGCATCCCAATGCTGTTGAAGTTTGCGTCGAAGAAGAATGCGTTGGCAAATAGTCGGGTCTGCGTGGGGCTTAGGTCGATCTCGAAACCAGGCTGCTCGAGGTAATTATTGCTGTTGATGGGGAGAGTGACTTGGCCCGACGCGGTGTCGATATAGGCTAAGCCTCCTCCGTCGTTGATGAAGATTCGCGTTCCATCCGCCGTACTGACCATGCTGTCGCCACCCTCGCCGGTATAGCAGCCCGAAGAATAGGGCAGTGGATTTGTCACAAGCCCGGTGGAGGGGTCCAGCCGAAGCAGATATCCGCAGAGTCCGTAGCCTCCGAGATCCGTGGTCCCAATGTAAACCACACCGCTATTCGTTATCGCCACGGCTGTCGGTGATTCCGAGGAGGGACTGAAAGTGAATTGTGAAGCGTACGGAAAACTCTTTATGGAGGAAGGTTGATTCAGGTCAATCACGTAGACCGCCACGGCTCCTGCATCAGCCACTGCGAGGTGCGAGCCATCCGGGGACATAGCGATTCCTATCAGGCGCTGTGGTCCGTAAGCACCCTGAGGTGCAGGAATCGGAATTGCGGGCAGCCAGGCGTTCTGGGTCAGCGAGAAAACGCGAATCTGATTTGCATCGCTGAAGTAGTAGACGTCGCGGATCCAATCGTAGATGCCGTCGGCTAACTGTCCGGCGACAGGATACTGCTGAACCGGGGGCAGGTAATTCATTTGCTGCGTGGCCGTCATGGATCCCGCGGAATTCGCGACAGCGATGGTTGAGGACGTTCCGGCAGCTCCCGGAGGAATCGTGTAGTGTAAGGCGTTCGATGGGAAAATTGGTGCCGTGAAGTAAGTCGAACCGTACGGATTAGGGCTGAAGTCACTGACGGCGGCGGGACTGCTCCCAATGGTCATCTGAAGATCAGGCGGAGCTTTTAAGAAAAGTGCGCCGCCCGTATAGAGCTGAGGTCCAAGGCCATAACCGAACAGGTCTCCTGTGCCGCCGCCCTCGGCCGTTGCGTAAGTGGTGGAAGACTCCAACACCCAAGGACCATAAGAAAAGCCATCGGGGATGAGCTGGGATGAGCCGTTTGTAGCAAATGTTCGAACGTCAACAGGACCCGCAATTCCTGGCGGTGCCACAGCTTCGAGAAAGTCAGGGAATCCATTATTGTTGACGTCGCTAGCCGCGTTGGCGCCAAAGTAGATGCTCCCCAGAGGCGGAGGCGGAACGCCCACAACGTTGGGCATCCAACTTGTCACGGTTCCCCCGCTGACCGGGCCATAAGGAACTGCCAACTGTGTCTGAGTGAAGCGAGAGCCAATGGGAAGTGCGTTAACTGTGGTTGTATCAAGTAGCCCGATGCCGCCGCCGGGGATCACACCGGCGGCCAATCCGCCCGGAGTCATCGCTTGATACATCGGCTGTACCGCAGTGTAAGAGCCTGGAGAAGGCATGTTGAGCTGAGAAATCCAGCCGGTTTGTTTTCCCGTGGCGAGATCGTACGCATTGAACACATCCGAGCCGTTCGGGTCGGTCAAGAACACGGAACTTTTATCTGCGCTGAGCAAAAGAACGGAGATCGGGGCGTAGGACGCTGTCTGCGGTGCGGATGCGGCAAAGGAGGATTTAACCGCGAAGGTAGCTGGATCGAGGCTGTAAATGTTGTAACCGTCGTAAGTGAAAAGAGTGTTGCCGTCGGGAGTAAGAGCAAACGTCGTGAGAGCACTACCGGTGCCTCCCGAGATCTGAGTCGAGACGTTCCAGGTATCAGCTTCCGGATCGAAAGAACAGAGTTCCGCACTACCCTGTGAGGTGAGGACCGGAACCAGAAGAACGCGAGTGCGATTGTTGGTGAGGATTACGTTCTCAAATTTGGCGAAACAGGTAGGGGCCTGGGGAGCCGAGCCGCTATAGCCGTTGTTGCCTTGTCCAAAGACGGTGATGTTGTTTGTCTTGGGGTCCCAAAGCGCAATCGGTCCATTCCCGTCGACCCAGGCATAACCGGGTACGAGGAAATAAGTTTCGAGAATCAGTTTGCCGTCGGCCAGCGCATACACCGCGTTTGCCGTGAATCCATACGGGCTGATTGCGCTGGAAGCATAGCGCTGCACGATCGTGAGCTGGACAGGGTCCACGACGTACAAATCGCCTAGCATCGTGGCGACATATAGGACGCTGCCATCGGGAGCCTGGTCCAGGCCGAACGCCCCGGGAATGTCAATAGTTGCTGTCAGCTTTCTTGCGACCGAGTCGACAACGTAAAGGTGGCCAAGATACGGCTCAGTGGAAAAAAACCTTTGGGTTGCAGAGTGATAGACGGTGTAATTCGGGGGCGGGAAACCATAATAGGGGGTCAGCGTATCGGCACGCAGGAGTTGATCTGCGGCAGTACGAGGAACCGGGGTGAAGCCTTCCTGGGCTCCAATGGCAATCGGCATGGAGGTACGAGCTTGAACAGAGCCGAAGGTCGCGCTTACCGTAAGCGTACCTCCTACCGCTCCAGGATTTGCCGTGACATAAACATTGAAGCCAACTCCCTGTGGGGGAGACGTGTAGTTCATTGGTGATACCACAACGCCAGAAGGTACACCGCTAATCTGCACCGAGATGCTTCCGGTTGGTGTCCCCAGGGATGAATTCAAGAGTTGAAGCTCAAAAGAATTCGTCGACGCGGCGGGCACCGTGAGCGTCGTGGGTTGCAGAGTCAGGTTCAGGGCTGCTGCGACAATGGAGAGATTGAGCTGGAGCTGATGCGTGATTCCTGCTGCCGAGCCGATGGCTTCAACATTGATACCAGTCGCCGGCACGGCAGAGAAGGTAGTGCCAAGAGTGACTGTTTGGCTTGCGCCGCCCGGCTGCAGAGTGAACGAAGACGGCGAAAATGTGACACCCGCCGGCGCTCCTGCGAAGGAAATGGAGATGGGTTGACTGAATCCATTGTAAGCCACGGCCGAAAGGCTGAAAGTTTCCGACGCGCTCTGGCTGATCACCAGGTAATTGTTCGATCCCGTCGTGAGCTGAAAATCAGGCGTGGTGTTTATCGAGACAGGTAACTGTGCGGAGGCGGAAACCGATCCGCTGCTCGCATTGAAAGAGACCGTGCCCGAGGACGCTCCAGCAGCAGCCGTGAAGTAAATCGACGCAGTCCCTCCCGGATAAACGCTGAAAGTGGAACTGCTCACGGTGACGCCGGAAGGCAGCCCATTTACCGTTCCGCTGACGAATTGGTTGAAGCCATTGATCGCGTTCACCGAAATCTGCGCTTGCTGCTGTACGCCGGGGATGAGCGAAAGACTCGCAGGCTGCAGCGAAAGGGAGATGCCAGGAGGCCCTGTGATGGTGAGCTGGAATTGTGCGGAGACAGCGACTGTCCCGCTGGAGCCGTTCAAGGTGATCGTCGATTTTCCCGCGGCGGCGCTGGAATCCGCGCTGAACTGAACCTGCTGCGATCCGGAACCGCTTAAGCTGAAAGCCGAAGGCGATGCGGTCACACCTGCGGGTAATGCTCCAAAGGATACCGACATTGTCCCGCTGAACCCGTTTAGAGGCTGGCCCGTGACAGTGATAGTGGTTGAGCCCCCCGGATAGACAGAAAGCGAGGTGGGGTCGGCGCTTAGGATGTAATTTGGCGGCGGATTCTGGCCACCGGTGGTGCTGTTACTCCCGCCACCACAGCTGCTCAAAAAACAAGACAGCAAAATACTCATACCGGAACAACCTAGCGCACTTCGGTTCTTCATGGAACCTTTCCAACACCGCGGCGTAACGTGCTTTCATCAAAAACATTCCACTGTGTCAGTGATTCCCCCGCGACGACCTTGCCACACGATCTTGCAAATGGGAATAGGTCTGGAGTTTACGCGTAACCCGGAAGTGATGCCACTTGCCGGGTCAGTCGGATTACCGTTTATGTGGGCTAAAATGGGCGGATGGAAACCGTTCGAGTTGTGAACCACATGGGTAAGTTGAATCTGCTTGGACAAATCGCTATTTGTTTATTTGTACTGGGTATACCGGATCTCGCTGCCGCGCAGGCCGATTCTTTCGACGTGCCGCTGAAAAAGACTGTTGTACACCTCGGTCAATCCCCCTACTACCACGGAGGAAACGTGCGGGTCAAGTTGTCCTGCTATTTTTATTCGACATTCATGGTCAAAGAATACGACGAGGGACAAAAAGGTGCAGAGTGGTTGTCGATTGTTCCGGTCGATGCTCGAACGGCATCAACGTGTACGCAGTCTCATGCTGTAGCTGAAAAAGTCATCGAAGAACCGGAGTGGGGAGGGTACTTCAAAGGAGCCAAAAGGAATCTAGTGATCTTTCACGCTGCGGATGGGACGAATGGTGGAATGCCATTTGTTGTCTACGATGCAAGAACCGGGACGAAGGTCTTTCAGGACTCGCCATGCTGTCAATGCTAGCATCAATGAGTGGAAGGCCGATCCGGTTTGATGTTCTGGTTGAGCCGCAGCACATTTCTGGGGTCGTACTTTTTCTTGATCTCCACCAATCGCGCGTAGTTCGGCCCGTACGCGGCTCGCACAAGCTCTTCGCTCGTTTCGCCCAGTTGGTTGACGTACACTCCCTGCGCAAAGGGTTGCAAATTGTCGCGCAGAGACTTGACCCATTGCACCGCATTCGGCTTCTCTGCCGGAACGCTCCAGGTACCCACAATGTCCAACTCGTAGCCCGGGCGCCGCAAAGCAAATGCCATGTCGCTCAATCCCACGCGCGAAATGGCGCCGAAAAGCGGCACAATGAACACCCTGGTGTTTGGTGGCGCATCGTTGGTTGCCGTTGTTAACGTTGCAATTACGGCTGCGGTGAGTTCCGGAAGAAACAGGTCCGTTTGGAAATGCGCGACGGGCGCTGGAAGGAATGCTGCCGCCTGAGCTTCCAGATAGGGCATCACCCTGACATTGTCCTCCTGCGGTTTCAGCGCTCGCAACGGTCTGAGTAATTCATTCCCCTGGCGGGGATGGCCGCAATGGAAGACCAGCATCCGCAATCGCGTCCCCTGTTCGGACGGTAACACCCCACCGACGACGCTCGCCTCGTCCGGCGCCGCCGCTACGAACTTGACAAAGGCCTGCAAGAGCTCCGGGGTTCTCCCAGGCGGATACAATAGCGTTCCCGCCAGAACGTCGGTTACCGGATGGAGCCGGTACTCGAGAGCAGTGGCCACGCCGAAATTTCCGCCTCCGCCGCGAATCGCCCAGAAAAGATCCGGATTAGAGTTCTGACTGGCCTCGACTTGCCTGCCATCTACGGTCACAAGCTGCGCAGACAGAAGGTTGTCGCACGCGGCGCCGTACTTCGCCATCAACTGCCCCTCGCCTCCGCCAAGAGTCAGGCCGGCAATTCCTACCGTCGGACAACCGCCTGAAGTGGTGGCCAAACCGAAGTGCTGCGTTGCGTGGTCCAGGTCGCGTACCAGCGCGCCCGCCTCTGCCCGGGCCACGCGCCTGCCGATGTCGACTTCGACCCGGCTCATTCCGGAGAGATCGATCACCACGCCGCCATCGCACACGCTGAATCCGGCGCGGTTATGGCCCCCGCCACGCACCGCCAGCGGCAAATTCTGGTTCTGGGCGAATGCAAGCGCTCGCGCGACGTCGGAAGCGCCGGCACAGCGCACGATCAGCGCGGGACGCCGATCGAATGCGCGGTTGAAGATCAAGCGCGAGGATTCATACTCGGACGCATCCGGTGTGATTACGTGGCCGGTAATTTTGGAAGCAAGTTCGCGCATCGCCGCCGCATCGAGCGGAACCGCATTCTGTTCGCGCGCTTCGAAGATTCGGGGTGCTCCACCAAGCACCTCAATCGGGTGCTCGCAAAGCGCCGCTGCGGCCAACGCCGTCTGACGGACGAACTGCCTTCGAGTAGTGAGCGCCATATTCGACTCCACGAACTCTCAGCCGCGAGTCTTGCCTGCGAGCTCTCGCGGCTTAGTGCGAACTCTCGTCATTTCTGTGGGCTCGTCCGGATGAACAGCAACTTCTCGATTCGATTCGGCTTGCCATCAGACGTATGGTCGACATGTGCATCCGAATCAAACACAAGCTCGATTTCCTTCGCGCGGATCGCCGACAGTCTGTGAGCCTTTCCAATGCATTCTACCAAGAGGGTATTACGCGCGAGCGAATCAGCGGGAAGCCGGACGGCGCCCGGCATATCGAAAGTTTGACCTTTCTGCTTCAGCGTGGCGCGGCCAGTCTTCCCATCGGAGCTGACCGAAAGCGAGTAGTTACCCGGCGGCAGCATTTTTCCGGCGCATCGCACGCTGTAGGGCAGATTAACCTGGCCATCGAAGCGCACTTTCCCCGTCACTGCGGCGCTAGCTCGTGGGGTCTTGGGTTGCGGAAATGGCTCTGTGTTGGGCGAGTCGAATTGATCGGGAGCCATATCGGATTGGGCGTACCCGCGAGGAGTCGCGAGTGTTGCGAACCCCGCAAGAACAACCAAAAGTCTCATAAAATTGCCGGACTTCACTGTAAGTCTCCTTCCTGACTAGTGCCTTCAGTCGCGAGAGCGTTTCTCATCGTCAATGTTTGTGCCTCGGGTAGATAGCCAGCGTCAATGCGCGGACGCTCCTCGGCCAGTACTTTATCAATCCTCTATACAAGTCTTTCACTTTCAAGACTTTACAGAAGCTCCCACTTCCACTAGGAGGATGGTAGACTTTGCAACGGAGTTGCTTCCCCCGCCACTATGCTTTCAGCAGTGCAAAACCTTGTTCATTTCGCTGATTTTGTGGTGGACCTACGCGCTGGCGAATTGCGCAAGGCAGGAGTGAAGGTGCGGCTCCAGGAACAACCCTTCCGCGTGCTCGCCGCCCTGTTGCAATCCTCCGGGGAAGTGGTCACACGGGAGGAGTTACGTACCAAGCTTTGGCCAGCGGACACCTTTGTGGATTTCGATCACCGCCTGGCTGCGGCCATCAATAAAGTGCGGGAAGCTCTGGAAGACTCGGCCCAGAGTCCTAGATTCGTCGAAACGGTCGGCCGACGTGGCTACCGATTCTTGGTCCCGGTCGAATCGGACGAACGACTAGCCGAGCCAAACGGCAACAACCAAACGCAAGACGCAGCCGAACCGCAGGTCCTTCGACACGCCGCGAGTGGAAACAACTGGCCGCGCATGGCCTTCGCAGGGGCAGCGCTGGTACTTTTGCTGGGGGTTGGTTTCTTCATGCTGCATCGTTGGGTGCGCCAGGATGCGACCTTGTCTGCCGTGCCTCACATTTCTTCCATCGTGGTACTCCCGCTGGAGAATCTCTCCAACAATCCTGAGCAGCAATATTTCGTAGAGGGTATGACCGACGAGATTACGACTGACTTGGCCAAGCTCCCAGGAATTCGGGTGATCTCGCGTACATCTGCAGTGCAGTACAAAGACACGCATAAGACTATGCCGCAGATCGCTCGTGAATTGAACGTCGATGCAGTGGTCGAGGGCACGGTATTGCGCGTGGGGGACCGTGTGCGCATCCGCACGCAACTTATCTACGCTCCCGCGGATCGGCACCTCTGGGCGCAGGCTTACGAGCGTGACTTGAAGGATGTCCTGACTCTGCAAGCTAATTTGGCCCAGGACATCGCCAGTGAAATTCAGCTCAAGCTAACGTCGCAGCAGCAGGCGAACTTCGCCGCCCGTTCCGTTGACCCCGAGGCATATGAACTCTACCTCCAGGGGCGTTATTTTTGGAACAAGCGCGATCCAGCAGGTTTCACGAAGGCCGTCGACTACTTCCAGCAAGCCATCGCCAAGGAACCCACGTACGCCGCGGCATACGCAGGCTTGGCCGATTCCTACGCGTTGTCGGGAGGATTCAACCTTATTCCCGTGGAACAGGCGATGCCCAGGGCCCAAGCCGCCGCGGAAAAAGCATTAGAACTTGACAGCAATCTCGCCGAAGCCCACGCCTCGCTTGGGCTCATCGCTCCTTTCAACAATTGGAACTGGGCCGATGCTGCGCGGCATTACCAGCGGGCCATCGAACTGAATCCCAACTACGCAACGGCTCGTCACTGGTATGCGGAGGGCTATCTGATGCCGGTTGGACGAGCAGACGAGGCCATTGCCGAAATCCGGAAAGCGCAAGAGTTGGATCCGCTTTCGGCTGTTATCGCCGCCGACCTTGGCAAGGAACTCTATTTTGTCCACAAGTACGACGATGCCCTTGTCGAACTGCGCCGCGCGCTGGAACTCGACCCTAACTTCGTCAGCGCACACAACTGGATTTCGGACACTCTTCTTGAAAAGAGAATGTACAACGATGCTATGGCTGAACTGGAAAAAGCCAAGCCATTCAGAGAAGAACGGGTTTACATCAGGCAAACAGCCTATCTGTATGCGCGCATGGGCCGGCGCGCTCAGGCGCGGGCCGCGCTTGCAAAATCGCTGCAACTTTCAAAGGGGAAACCAGTGAGTTCAGGCGCAGTCGCTCTCATCCATGCGGCTCTTGGCGACAAGGATGAATCCTTTCAGTGGCTGGAAAAAGCCTGCACCGAGAGATCTTCATTCATGACTTCGCTCAAATATTGGTCAGTTTTTGACCCACTGCGCGCCGACCCTCGCTTTGCAGACCTGCTTCGCCGCGTGGGCCTTCCCCAATAAGTGGACCACGCCAGGGTTCTACACACGATCTAAAAAGCCGGCACGAAGAGGTCTAGACCCTTCGAGAAGACCGGCCAGGCCCCGGTCTTTTCAAAGCTGCACCTTTAGTCGAGCAGACCGTGTTCCAAATCCAATTGAAAATAAACAACTTGCGCGGGGATTGAAAAAGTATCCGCAGAGAAACCAGCGAGCATTGACGTTCACTATTCACCCAAGCGACAAATGTGCGCCTGACGGCAGGAGGAATTCGTGACCAACCAGCGCTCGAGCAGCAGCCCACTCCGCAACGCTGCTTCAAGGCGATTAACTCGTATGAATCTGATCCGCAGTTACGGGGCGGCATCCGCTCTCCGAGCTAGGAGAAACAAATGACAAACCAGGCTACAGCCATTCATGGAGTCATGGAAGGCGGCGGTTCCTATAATCTGCATGCCAAGATTCCAGAGGCAGGCGGCATCCTGGCATTGCCATTCCTCGAACGGGCAATCAGCAATGTGAGGCTCGACAGCGGGGAGCAACCGGTGGTCATTGCCGACTATGGATCTTCGCAAGGCAAGAACTCTCTCGCTCCCATGCGCGCGGCCATCAAAGCCTTGCGAGCACGTCTTGGCCCCGATCGACCCATCTCCGTCGTACACGTCGACCAAGCCGCAAACGATTTCAACACCCTCTTCGACGTGCTCCACAGCGATCCGGAACGCTATTCTGTGAATGATCCAAACGTATTTCCCTCGGCGATTGGAAGGTCGTTCTACGAGAAAGTGTTGCCGCAGGAACATGTACACCTCGCGTGGTCGTCGTATGCGGCCATGTGGTTGAGCCGCATTCCAATGCTGATTCCGGATCATTTCATAGCAATCGCCACCACAGGTGAGGTGCGCGAGGCGTTTGAACGGCAAGCTGACGACGATTGGAAGGCTTTTCTCTCGTTGCGAGCCAGCGAGTTGCGGACTGGTGGCCGCTTGGTGGTCGTGTTACCCGGCATAAAGGAGGACGGCTCCATCGGATTTGAGCCTCTTTTCCGGCACGCCAATGAGGCGCTTGCGGCAATGGTTGCTGAGGACCTGATTACCGCCGAACACCGCGCGCGAATGGTCCTCGGAGCCCATCCGCGCCGACAGAGCCGACTTCTGGCACCGTTCGATGGGGGCGGTCAGTTCCGCGGCCTAATTGTGGAACACTGCGAACTATCCATGCTACCGGACGCCGCGTGGGCGGATTACGAGCGGGACGCAGACAAGGAAGCGATTGCGACGCGCCATGCGCGGTTCTTCCGGTCGGTTTTCGTGCCCTCTTTGGCGTCGGCGATCGGCGACGAAGGCAAGCGCAATGTTTTCCCCGACCGCTTGGAGGAAAAACTGAGGCAGCGCTTGGCCAATCAGCCCGTACCGCTTCACTCCTTCGTTCAAACGCTGGTGCTCGCCAAGCAGGGCCGCACACCCCATCCCGCGGTCCAGAAATAGGCACGAACTCGGAATGGCTCACACGCCCTCGCAAACCAGTTCTGTTCCTGCCCTCGGAGCGCGCGGAATAACAATCCGGCATCAGAGTGCCTTCTTTTACGGGTGGTGGGTTGTAGCGGCATCAGCTATCGGAGTCTTCTGGGGCCCGCCCATCACTGTGTATTCTTTTAGCGTCTTCCTGAAGCCGCTCATGCAGGAGTTTCACGCCGGTCGTGCGGCTGTTTCTCTGGCGTACACTCTGCACCTTATTGCAGGCGCAGTGTGCGCTCCGCTAGTGGGGTGGCTCGTCGATCGTTACGGTTCACGCAGGGTGATCTTGTCGGCTACGGCTATGTTTGCCTCCGTATTGCTCCTGAACAAAGTTCTCTCGGCCAATATCCGGCAGTTCTACATCTTTTTTGTGACGCTGGGCCTGTTGATAAATGGCGTGGGGCCGATTCCGTATGGAAATTTAGTCACCCACTGGTTTGACCGGCGCAGGGGGCTCGCTCTCGGTCTGATGATGATCGGAATCGGATCGGGAGCGATGGTCATGCCTTCGTTAGCGCAACAGCTAATTGTGAGATTCGGCTGGCGCACAGCGTATGCAGTTCTTGGCGGCTCGGTTCTGCTCATTGCCCTTCCCGTACTGGCCGCGTTTCTTCGGGAGAAGCCCCAGGACCTGGGCCTCTCGCCCGACGGAGCCCCACCGAAAAATTCTAGCGGAGGGAGCAAAGCTCCCCAGGGCATGAGCGCGCACGATGCCTGGCGTAGTGGAACGTTCTGGCTCATGGTGTCCGCGTTCTTCTTGGTGAGCGCAAGTGTTCAAGGCTGTTTGGTCCATACCACAGCCATGCTGAGCGACCGTGGAATAACCGCCCAAACGGCTGCTCTAGGAAGTTCCCTGGTGGGCGTTGCCGTGCTACTGGGCCGAGTGGGCTCCGGCTACTTGCTTGACCGCCTTTTTGCCCCGCGTCTCGCGGCTTTCTTTTTTGGCGGTACCGCTCTCGGAATCGGCCTGCTCTGGCTGGGTAGGACGCCAGTCGCGTTCGCGGGCGCGTTTCTTGTCGGGTTGGGCCTGGGCGCGGAAGTAGACCTCATCGCGTTTCTAATCAGTCGCTATTTTGGTCTTCGCGCCTTCGGCAGAGTCTATAGCTCGGCCTTCGCGGCTTTCGCTTTGGCAGGAGCGTTTGGTCCTCTCATCATGGGCGCCAGCTTCGACCGGACTGGTTCCTATCGAGTTGCGCTGGTGACATTTCTTGCCGCAACTCTGGTTGCGGCTGTACTCATGACCCGCTTGGGACCGTACCGGTATCGTGCCGGCCAGCTTCACTCTTGACAGCCACGGCGGCGGTGACCATAGTCGCGCTGCCGCTCACGCTCGGCGGTTGCGCTGGATATGGCGGCGGCAGGCAACCGAACCGCGGCACCGCCTCGAACACCGTC
>Ga0210399_10002743_pt1 | contig 13717 bp, 9 predicted proteins | sample IncBWC14MmetaG_FD_150865 | JGI IMG/M metagenome (GOLD analysis project Ga0210399, IMG submission 150865) | Forest soil microbial communities from Barre Woods Harvard Forest LTER site, Petersham, Massachusetts, United States - Inc-BW-C-14-M | ecosystem: Environmental > Terrestrial > Soil >... | reverse complement strand
GTCTACATTGAGTCCCAGCGCCGTGACTTACTGCAAGACTTTGATACACCAGGCGCGGCAAGGCACGCCGCGCGGCGCGGCACTGGCGATGGAGCGCGAGCGCTTCGTCGACCTGTTCGACGGCGAAAATCAGCGCGAAGGCGTGAATGCCTTTTTGGAAAAACGCAAACCCATTTGGCGCGACTCTTGATCCTCAGCGAGGTCCGCAACCGCGTCGCGTTCATCACCCTCAATCGCCCGGCCGCGTTGAATGCGCTGTCGTTGGAAATGATCGTGCAGCTGCGCGCCGCGTTTCGCGAATTCGCGGCCGACCCGGACATCGACGCAGTACTCATCAAGGGCGCGGGCGAGAAAGCCTTCTGCGCCGGCGGCGATATTCGCGCGATCTATGAGAGTTACCAGAACGGCGGCAGCCTGCACCGCGACTTCTTCGTGACCGAGTATCCGTTGGACTACCTGCTGCATTCCTACCCCAAGCCCTACATCGCCCTCATCGATGGCATTGTCATGGGCGGCGGCATGGGCATCTCGCAGGGCTCTGGCCTGCGCATCGCGGGGGACCGCACCCGTATGGCGATGCCGGAAGTGGCCATCGGATTCTTTCCGGATGTGGGCGCCGGCTACTTCTTGTCGCGCCTGGCCGGTTCCTTGGGACCCTACCTCGCCTTGACCGGCGTGCAGATTCGCGGCGCCGACGCCGTTTATGCCGGACTGGCAGACGTGTACCTGCCGCGCGCCGCCCTGGACTTGCTGGAACCGGAATTGGCCGCATTGAAATGGGATGGCAGGCAGCGCGGCGAAGGTGCGCAGAGCGGCGAAGGTGCGCGCGCGGCGATCGCGGGGCTCATTCGAAAGCTGGTCGACGCCGGTGGGCCGCCGTTGCCGACGGCGCCGCTCGCAGCCTTTCGTCCCGCCATTGACGAGCATTTCGCCGCACCGAGCATCCCTGCATTGCTCGAGTCCCTCGAGGGCGAAAGCCGGCCCGAGTTCCTGGAGTGGGCAAGGCAAACCGTCGATCTGATCTACACCCGCTCGCCCACCATGCTGGCCGTCACGTTGGAACAATTGAAGCGCGGAAAATCGATGACGCTGGCCGAGTGCCTGCGAATGGAACTGGGGCTGGTGCGCCACTCCTTCATTCAAGGCGATTTCATCGAAGGTGTTCGCGCCATGATCATCGACAAGGACAATGCGCCGGCGTGGCGCCCACCGCACATCGAGGAAGTTACCGATGCTGCCGTCGCAGCGATGTTTGCCGATCCCTGGGCGGGTGCCACGCATCCGCTGGCCAATCTGGAAGGAGTTCATGCATGCAATTGAATGAAGTCAATGCCATCGTCACGGGCGGAGCCTCAGGACTTGGCCTCGCGGTCGCAAATCGAATCGTAAAGGGCGGCGGCAGAGTTGCGATTTTCGACCTGAGCGCCGCAGGTAAGGCCGCGGCAGCGACCTTGGGCGAGCGCGCGACGTTCATCGCCGCCGACGTCAGCGATGAAGCCGCGGTGGACGGCGCCGTCAAGCAAGCGCAGGCATTCATGGGCAGCATCAATGCAGCAATCAATTGCGCGGGCATCGCAACCCCAGGGCGATTGGTCGGCAGACAAGGCCCCATGGCCGGGAGTTCTTTTCGCAGGATGATCGAAATCAATCTGCTGGGCACGGTGCTGGTGGCCAAATCGGCCGCCGTGGCCATGCAACTCAATTCGCCCAATGCGCAAGGCGAGCGCGGCGTCATCGTCATGACGGCTTCCGTTGCCGCATACGACGGACAGATCGGACAGATTGCCTATTCCGCCTCCAAGGGCGGCATCGTTGCCATGACCTTGCCGATGGCGCGCGAACTGGCATCCAGCGGCATTCGCGTGATGACGGTGGCGCCGGGATTATTTGCCACACCGATGATGAAGGGCCTTCCGCAGGAGGCACAGGACTCGCTCGGCAAACAAACGCCCTTCCCGCCGCGTCTCGGCGAGCCCGATGAATTCGCGGCGCTCATCGTTCAAATTCTTGAGAACGTAATGCTGAACGGCGAAACGATTCGTCTCGACGGCGCTGTCAGAATGCAGCCCCGCTAAGGCCGCGCCTCCAGCACCAAATTGAACGGTGTCTCCGTCGCGCGCCGGAACTTGCCGAATCCGCCGCCGGTGACCACCACTTCTCGCAATCGCGCTTCGCCGGCCTGAGCGCCCAACGCGGGACCCTTGCGGGCAAGCGATACCGGCACGCATATTTGCGAGGAGGCGCCATACATGACGCGCCCGACCGGGTTGAGATTGTCCTGGACCTTATCGTTCGCGAAAGGCTCGACAATCATCGCCGTACCGTCGGCTTTGAGCGCCTGACGTGCGTGCCGCGCCACTCCCACCGGATCGCCCATGTCATGCAGGCAATCAAAGAACGCGATCATGTCGAACTCCTTGCCGGGGTAGCTGACCGCATCGCTCACTTCGAATTGCGCATTGGCAATTCCCGCAGCAGCAGCGCGCTCGCGCGCGACCCGGATCGACTCGCCGTGGTAATCGTAGCCCACGAACGTTGATTTTGGATATGTCTTGGCCATCAATACAGTGCTGGCGCCGTGGCCGCAGCCCACGTCAGCCACGCGCGCCCCGCGATTGAGCTTGTCCACGACCCCGTCGAGCGCCGGCAGCCACGCGCCGATGAGATTCGCGTTGTAGCCGGCGCGAAAAAAGCGTTCGGTGCCGTGGAAGAGACAGGGATGGTGTTCGCCCCACTCCATGCCCTTGCCGGTTTTGAAATTCTCGAGCGTGCGGTCGAGCGCGTGAAATGTCGCCTCGACGATGTTGTAGGCGCCGGGCATATCCACCGGTCCCTTAGGATCTGCCAGGCAAAGTGTTTGCTCGGGTGTCATCGACCATTTGCCGCTCGCGGCATCGTACTGGATGTAGCCGCTGGCACCTTGATTGCCCAGCCACTCGCGAATATAGCGCTCGTTCGTCCCGGTGCGCTGCGCGAGTTCGGCGGATGTGACCGCGCCGTTCGCCAGTTCCTTGTAAAGACCCAGTCGGTCGCCGACGAGTACCAGCGCTGCACTCAGTGCAGCGCCCAGATCGCCGACCGCTTTGCCGAGGAATTCATTGAGCTTTGTTTCGTTGATGGGCATGGTTCGTCCCCCCTTGAATTCGAAATTCAATGTTCTGTTATGACGCTCTGGTTATGACCAGAAAGTTCGCGCCCTTCCATGGAGAAGACCTCGTGAGATTACGCCGTCCATCGAACAGGTACCATATGGTTTGTCTGTATACCTGAAGGCTGCAATGCATCAATTCAATGTTGCGATCTGGGTGGGAACCGCGCTGATGCTGGCCGGTTGCGCAGGCAAGGAGCCCGCGGCAGCGCCTCCCTTGAACCCCGCCGACGCGCACGCCTTGATCGAGCAATCGCTGCCGCGCAATGTGCCGGATCGAGCCGGTTGGGCCGACGACATGTATTCGGCGTTTACGCTGCTGACGGTGACGCCGAACCGCGAAAACATTTGCGCCGTGACGGCCGTGATCGAGCAGGAATCGGGATTTCGGGTCGACCCGGTCATACCCGGTCTCGGCGTCATTGCCCGCAAAGAGATCGAAAACCGCGCGGAGCGCGCGCACGTGCCGATGCTGATCGTGAATGGTGTGCTGCAACTCAAGTCGTCCGACGGCCGAAGCTACGGCGAGCGGATCGATGCGGCAAAAACCGAAAAGAACTTGAGCGATGCTTACGAGGACTTCATTGCATCAGTGCCGATGGGCCGCACACTGTTCGCCGAGCGAAATCCGATACGCACACGCGGACCCATGCAGGTCAATGTTGCCTTTGCCGAGCAGTTTTCATCCGCCACGCCCTATCCCTATCCGGTGAAGGAAAGCATCGGCGATGAATTGTTCACCCGTCGCGGCAGCGTATACTTCGGCATCGCGCATCTGTTGGACTACCGCGCTCCCTACGATCAGTACCTCTACCGCTTCGCGGATTTCAATGCGGGACAATACGCCAGCCGCAATGCCGCCTTTCAAAATGCGATCAGCATTGCCTCCGGCATCCCTGTGCTCGCCGACGGCGCATTGTTGGCGCACGACAGCGATGCGAACAATCCGAGCGCCACCGAACTTGCGGTGCGAACGCTGGCGGCCCGGCTGAAGATGAGTGACGGCGCCATCCATACCGCTTTGGCCGATGGAAAAACCAAACGCTTCGAAACCACGACGCTGTATCAGCGGGTGTTCGCGCTCGCAGATCAGAGGTCCGCGAGCCCGCTGCCGCGCGCCCTGGTGCCGCGCATCAAACTCGGCGGACCCAAGATCAAGCGCAGCCTCACCACCGATTGGTACGCGCATCGGGTCGACGATCGCTTCAAACGCTGCTTGAGCACCCGCTGATTGCCCGGAAGGCTGCCTGAGTCAGCGCCGCGCGACGGCCTGAGTCAGCGCCGCGCGACGGCCTGAGTCAGCGCCGCGCGACGGCCTCAGTCAGCGCCGCGCCAAGGCGGCCGGAAAATTGCCGGCTCTGCCCAGCATGCCGGGTAGTTCGCGGCCCATCGCGCCGGTCAGCCACTCTGCCGTCTCGATCAGCCGGTCCAGGTCCAGCCCGGTGTGGTATCCGGATCGCTCCAGCATGTAGATCACATCCTCGGTCGGTACGTTGCCGGTGGCCCGAGGTGCGAATGGACAGCCGCCCAAGCCCCCCAATGACGCGTCCACCGTGCTGGCGCCGGCATTGACGGCAGCCCAGACATTGGCCAGGCCGGTGTTGCGCGTGTTGTGAAAGTGAACGCGCACCGGCAAGGGTGCGATGGCGGCTTTCACCCGCGCCACCAGCTCTGCGACATCGCGCGGGCCGGCGACGCCGATGGTATCGGCGATGGCAACTTCAACAGGACCTGCCGCCGCCGCAATGGCGGCCATGTCCACCACCCGCTGCGGGTCGACCTCGCCGTCAAACGGACAGCCGAAGGCCGTGGAAATCGTGATCTGCCCGCGGCGGCCCTCCTGTCGAGCCAAGCGCACCACCTCGCAGCACATCGCCAACGACTCGTCGGATGTCTGCCCTTGATTGCGAACGGCAAATCCGTCCGAAGCGGCGCATACGGCGCCCAGTTCATCAAGGCCCGCCTCAATGGCGCGCAATGCGCCGCGCTTGTTGAGCACCAGGCCGATGTAGGTGACGTCGTCGCGGGGGATCAATCCTGCGGATACGGCGTCGGCATCCGCCATCTGCGGCACCAGCTTCGGATTGACGAAGCTCGCGACTTCGATCCGGCGCACGCCGGCATCGATGGCGCGCCGAATGAATTCCAGTTTCTGCTCCGTGCTGAACAGCACCGACTCGTTTTGCAGCCCGTCCCTCGGGCCGACCTCGACAATTTCAATCTCAGACATGCTTCAAGAGTCTCGCCCGCATTGGTTAAGTGTAGATCGATCAAGAAATCACATTAACATCAGACGACTTCGCGGTTCACATTTGACACATAATTAATATATATTACAAACAGATACAGATTGTATTTAATGTCAATTATTTATCGTATTTCATAGCCACCGGCCCGTAGCCGCCGCCGCCGGGCGTACAAATCACCATGACATCGTTGCTGTCTACCTGCACCTGCCCAATATGCGCCAGCCTGTCCACACGGCCATCGGCCCGCTCAATAAAATTCTCGCCCACCGCGCCGGCCTCGCCGCCCGCCATGCCGAATGAGCCGACAGTGCGACCGTTGCTCAAGATGGAGGCGGTCATGGGGTGCAGAAAACGAATGCGCCGGACGCCGCCGTCGCCGCCCTTCCAGCGGCCGGCGCCCCCTGAGCCTGCACGAATTTCATACGAGTCGAGGCGAACCGGGAATCTGAATTCCAACACCTCAGGATCGGTCAGCCGCGAATTGGTCATGTGGGTCTGGACCACGCTCGTGCCGTCAAATCCGGGTCCTGCGCCCGATCCACCGGCGATGGTTTCGTAGTACTGATACTGACCGTTGCCGAAGGTGAAATTATTCATCGTGCATTGACTGGCGGCCATGGCTCCCAGCGCGCCGTACAGTGCGTTTGTCAGGCACATGGAAGTTTCGACGTTTCCGGCCACCACCGCCGCGGGTGAGCGCGGGTTCAGCATGCAGGGGTCAGGCAGAATGATTTGCAGCGGCCGCAGGCATCCCGCGTTGAGCGGAATGTCATCGTTCACCAGCGTGCGAAACACATAAAGCACCGCCGCGGTGGTTACTGCGCGCGGCGCGTTGAAATTATCGCCCAATTGAGCACTGGTGCCGGTGAAGTCGATGCAGGCGCTGCGGCGCTGGGCATCCACGCGCACGGCCACTTCGATACGCGCGCCATTGTCGAGCGGCAAAACGAAATGCCCGTCCTTGAGCGAGGTAATGACGCGGCGTACCGATTCTTCGGCATTGTCCTGCACGTGCTGCATGTAGGCGCTCACGGTATCCCGGCCGTATTGCCCGATCAGCGCCTTGAGCTCCGCAGCACCCTTGGCATTCGCCGCAATCTGCGCGCGCATATCGGCAAGGTTCTGCTCGGGATTGCGCGACGGGTGAGCGCCGCTCTCGAGCAATTCGCGCATGGCTGTTTCCCGCAGCGTGCCGCATTCCACCAGTTTGAAATTATCGATCAGCACCCCTTCCTCGCCGATGCAGGTGGAGAATGGCGGCATCGATCCGGGGGTGATGCCGCCGATATCGGCATGGTGGCCGCGCGAAGCGACGAAGAATCCAGGTGCTGGGTCGGGCGCCGCGTCGGCAGCGCTCAAATAAACCGGCGTCACCACCGTGACGTCCGGAAGGTGTGTGCCGCCGTGGTAGGGATCGTTCAGCACGTACACATCACCGCTGCGCATCTTCGGATTGCGATCAATGACGGTGCGAATCGACTCGCTCATCGAACCCAAGTGCACCGGCATATGCGGCGCATTCGCGATCAGCGCTCCCGTGCCGTCGAACAACGCGCAACTAAAGTCCAAGCGCTCCTTGATGTTCACCGAATAGGCGGTGTTCTGCAGACGCAAGCCCATTTGTTCGGCGATGTTCATGAATATGTTGTTGAACAACTCCAACATGACCGGGTCGACATGCGGACCGGCGGCGCGCTCGCCGATTCGAGGCTGAACGCGCGTAAGCTCCGTGCTGCCGCCGGCAACCACCAGCGCTTCCCAGCCGGGCTCGACCACCGTCGTCGCATTGCGGTCGGCGAGAATGGCCGGCCCTGAAATCCGCGCACCGGGGCGCAAGCCTTCCGCCCGATAGAGGCGCGCCTCGCGCCGGCCGGCAGGCTGCGCATCGGCCAGGCAGTACATCGAAATGGCGGCGTCCGGCGCAGGCTCGTAGCGTGTGTCCGGATCGGTGGGAGCGGGCGCAGGCGAGTCCTTCCCAAGGGCGATGCATTCCACCGACACCGCCTCGATGGTGAGCGCGTTATCCGGCACCAGAAACTCGAACCGGCGCCGATAGCTGCACTCGAATTCCTCGCGAATCATGCGCACCCCCAGCGCCTTGGATGCTTGCGCCGGCAATGCGCAGGGCAGTGCAGTATCGGTGCCCTGATAACGCACGTGGACGCGTGCCACGCGCTGCAGCGCATCTCCCGCCAGGCCTTGTTCTTTGAGTTCGGCGGCAGCCTCATCCAGGAGGCGCGCTGCGATTCCTTGCGCCTCACTGAAGGATTCCTCGGTCAGTTCTCGCTCCACTGCCGCTTCGCGCATGGCAATCTGGTCGGCCAATCCCATGCCGTACGCCGACAGCACGCCGGCCAACGGATGAATGAAGATACGCGTCAGCCCTAAGGCATCGGCCACGAGACCGGCGTGTTGCCCACCCGCCCCACCGAAGCACTGCAGCGTGTAGCCGCTGACATCGTGGCCGCGCATGACGGAGATGCGTTTCACCGCATTGGCCATGCTGCCGACCGCGATTCTCAAGGCGCCGGCGGCAACTTCCTCGGACGCGATCACCCGGCCACCGGCAGCGTTAATGCGCTCAGCCAGCTCGCCGAAGCGGCCGGCGACGATGTCGCCATCCAACGTTTCATTCGCTGCCGGACCGAAAACCCGGGGAAAGAAGGCCGGTTGGATGCGCCCCAACAGCACGTTGGCGTCTGTCACGGTGAGTGGACCGTTGCGTCGATAACACGCAGGTCCGGGACTGGCACCTGCCGAGTCCGGTCCCACCCGCAACCGCGCACCATCGAAGTGGATGATGGAACCGCCGCCGGCCGCAATCGTGTGGATGCTCATCATCGGTGCCCGCACCCGGACTCCGCCCACCTCGGTGTCAAATGCCCGCTCATATTCGCCGGCGAAGTGACTGACGTCCGTCGAGGTGCCGCCCATATCGAACCCGATCAATTTTGTGTGGCCGTATGACTGAGCCGTCCGCACCATGCCGACGATCCCGCCGGCGGGACCCGAGAGAATTGCATCCTTGCCGTTGAATCGATGCGCGCGCGTGAGCCCGCCCGAACTTTGCATGAAAAACAGCGGCACGCCGGGCATGAGATCCGTGAGCTTGTCGCAGTAGCGTCTCAAAATGGGCGAGAGGTAGGCATCCACCACCGCGGTATCCCCGCGCGGTATCAATTTCATCAATGGGCTGACGCGATGTGAAACCGAAACCTGGGTAAACCCAATCTCGCTCGCGATACTCGCTGCAGCCAGCTCGTGATGCACATAGCGGTAACCATGAAGAAAGACGATGGCGCAAGCCCGCAAGCCGTCGGCGTAAGCGTGCTGCAATTGGACCTTGAGCGCCGCGGCGTCCAATTCCTGGATGGTATCCCCGTGCGCGCCCACGCGTTCCTCGGCTTCGATGACCCGTTCATACAGCATTTCCGGCAGCACGATGCAGCGGTCGAACAAGCGTGGCCGAGCTTGAGTGGCGATCTTCAGTGCATCGCGAAAACCTCGCGTAATCACCAGCACCGTGCGCTCGCCCTTGCGTTCCAACAAGGCGTTGGTGGCGACTGTCGTGCCCATCTTCACGCAGGCGACCTGCATCGGCGTAATGGGTTCACCCGGCGCAAGCCCCAGCAAGCGGCGGATGCCTTCGACCGCAGCATCTTCATACTGGGTGGAATTTTCCGATAGCAGCTTGAGCGTATGCAGCGCGCCTGAAGGCTCTCGCCCAATGACGTCGGTGAACGTCCCACCGCGATCGATCCAGAATTCCCAGCGCTTCATGTTTCGGCAGCGCCCTCCGCGACGAGCACCCGGCCGCGCGTTTCGGGAATCGCCCATGCCGTCACGATGACCAAGGCATAGGCAACCACAGTGAACCCGGCAATGGCATCCCCCAGGGGGAAGCGAGTGCTCAGCAGGCCGATCAGTGAAGGGCAGAGCCCGCCGATGCCGCGCCCGACGCTGTAGGTGAACCCCTGACCTGAACCGCGCACGGCGCTGGGGAATAACTCCGCGAGGCATGCCCCCATGCCGGAAAATATTCCGAGGATGAAAAAGCCCAACGGAAAGCCGATCAGGAACATCCCGCCCGCGACCGGCAGACGCACGTAAAGCAGGATCAATATCATCGCGCAGCCGGCGAAAAGCATGAAACCGCGCCGGCGCCCGATCGTATCGGTGAGCCAGGCACTCACCAAATATCCCGCCAGAGATCCGGTGATCACCATCAGCAGATAGCCAGTGGTGCCGCCAACGGACAGATGGCGTTCGTTCGTCAGAAACGTGGGCAACCACGTCGTAATCGAATAGTAGGCGCCGAGCATCCCCGTCGACAGCAAGGTCGCCAATATGGTCGTACCCAGCAGGGGCGGCCTGAAAATATCCAAGAATTCTCCGCCGCGCCGCGCTCCTTTGCCGGAAGCCGCGCGCTGCGCGCGCATCTGCACGAAGATCGCCGGCTCCGGCACTTTGCGGCGGATGTATATGACGAGCGCTCCCGGCAATATGCCCAGCCAAAACACCACCTTCCACGCCGTTTGCGGCGGCAGCAAGGAACTCGCCGCCCAGAATGCCAGCGCAGCCGCAGCCCAGCCCAACGACCAACTGCTTTGCACCAACCCGGTGGCTTTGCCGCGATGACGCGCATCGATGATCTCGGCGATCAACACCGAGCCCACGGCCCATTCGCCGCCGAAGCCGAATCCCTGCATCGCTCTGGTAAATAAAAGCTGACCGTAGGAATGCGTAAAGCCGCTCAAGAAGGTAAACAGCGCGAACCACAGCACGGTGAGCTGCAGGATGCGTGCGCGGCCATAACGATCCGCGAGCACGCCGGCTGCCCAGCCGCCCACCGCCGAGGTAATCAACGCGCCGCTTGCAATGTGGCCCGCCTCGGCCTTGGTCATGCCCCACAGACTGAGCAGTGTGGGAATCATGAAGCTATAGATCATGAGATCAAAACCATCCAGCCCGTAGCCTAGGTATGCCGCCAGCAGCGCGCGCCGTTCATCCGCAGTCGTCGATTGCAGCCACATGAATGTATCGGGATCCCGTGCTCAGCCGCGCGTGCGCAGCCTCAAGCTATTCCAGCTCGCGTCGGCCATCCAGCCGCCATCCACGGGCAGGGTAATTCCGTTGATGAATCCATTGCGATCCGAGTCGAGGAGGAACGCGATTGCCTCGGCCACGTCCTTGGCCTGAGCGAAGCGCGCCAGTGGCACGCGGTCGATGATATCCGCATCGCTGTAGGCGCCACCGCCCTGATCCACGGTATCCATTTCGGTTTTGATCCAACCAGGGGCTACGGCATTGACGCGCACACCGCGGCCGCCCCACTCGGCCGCCAGCGTCCTCGTGAGGCCCACCAGACCATGCTTCGATGCGTTATAGGCGCTGCGGTGACCAATGCCCGCGAGGCCCGCCACCGAGGCTACGTTCACGATGCTCCCTTGGCGCCGCGCCAACATCTGCACCCCCAGATGGCGGCACAACAGGAAGGGAGCGAACAGATTGACGGCCATGACCTGTTGCCATTGTGCGGCCGTCGTTTCCTCCGCCGGTACGATGAGGCTGATGCCGGCGTTGTTCACCAATCCGTCAAGCGCGCCGTAGTCCCGCGAGATTCTGTGCGCCAACTGCTGCACGAATGCTTCGCTGGATACGTCTCCCGGTATGCCCTCGGCCTGCCCGCCCGCGGCGCGCAGCCGGTCCACCTGCTCCTCCACGGATTGAATGTCGCTCAAAATGACGCGATAGGCACGCTGCGTCAGCAGTGCAGCCGTCGCCAGCCCCACTCCCTGCGCCGCCCCGGTGATCAGAACCGTCTTCAACGGTGCCGTCATGTCGGCGCTGCCTTCGACTGCATATCCAGGCAGATCTGCACCGCGTGACCCAAGGAGCCGGCTGATTTATCGGCGCCGCTCAGGGGCTCCTCCTCAGCCTCTTCGTCGGGCTGCAGCAGCATGCCCGGAAGATATACCGCCACAATGCACGCCTGCGGGAATCGCTGACGCAGCTTCCCGGCCGTTGCCTCACCGCGGCCGCGCTCTTCGCTCGGAAAGGCGCTCACCACATAGACGATGGACACCGCTTCCGCCGCATTCGGCGGCAGCGCCGCGTCCAGATCTTCGAGCGGCATATGGCGCGCGTCTATTTTCTGATCGCGCAATATGCGCACCAGCAGCTCGGTGGCCAGATCATCGGCGATGGAACCCAGGCCCACGCACACCATGACCGATCCTGGCGGCACCACCAGCGGCCCCTGCCAGCGGCCGCTCGCTTGTTCGCGAAGCTGTCGCAGCTGGCGGCCGGGGGTGGACTGATCGAGCAGGGAGGAGCGCAACCGGCGCCGTGCCGGCCGGCGACCCTCGCCGCCGATGGCGGCAATCACGGCAACCATGGATCCGCGCACTCTCGCTTGCTGTTCGTTGCTGATGGCGCCTGACTCCAGATCGAGCCGCGCAAGATGCAACGCAGGCAGCAGTACCAAGTCGCAATAATCGGCGAACGTATTGCGCTTCAGAAATTCCCGTGCGCTGGCAATGATCTCATCCGAATCGGCGGACAGCGCCCGCTGGTAGAAGCGCTGCGGCATGGTGAGCGCGTGCGTGTCGCCCAGGAGGACGTCGAGCAGGCTCCACGCCTTGATGTGCCGTCCGGCCACCAAGAGACACAAGGTCAACGGTGTGGAGACGATCAAACCGATCGGTCCCCAGAGCCAGCTCCAAAATATCGCGGCGATCACCACCGAGAGCGGCGATAGTCCCGTCGTGTGTCCGTACAGCTGGGGCTCGACCAATTGCGCGGCAAACACCTCGACGATGGCGAAAAGCCCCAATGTCGCGAAGGCCATGCTCCATCCGGCATCGACGGCAGCGGCGAGCAAGGCTGAGCACAAGGCCGCAATCCACACGCCAACGTAAGGGACGAAACGCAGCACCGTGGTCAAGGCCGCCCAAACAATCGGGTGGGGCAGGCCGATGACGCTGAGGCCGATCCAAATCAAGATGCCGACGCCGAAATTCACGGCGAATTGCGAGACGAAAAACCGCGACAAGCGGTCTCCCGCGTCATTGATCAGCAATGTGGTCAGCCGTATATCCGCGCCGCCGGCGATGCGTATGAACCGATCACGCAGCGCCTCTTGTTCGAGCAGGACGAACACCAGCACGACCAGGACGATGCCCGCGGTTTCTATCGGAACCCAGACCGATCCCAATACCTTTTCGATGACCTGCAAGGGATTGGCAGGCGCTTCGTGCAACTCCACGGGAATGGGAATTTTTGGCGCCGCTGCATCCGGCTGCAGCGTCAAGGGTTGCGATACTTCGGTGTTTCTATTGAGTGCTCTGCCGGCCTGCGCCGTCAGCGAATTCATGCGCCTCACGGTGAGGTTGTTCAAGGTCTCCATTTTGCGCGCGAGAGTTTTCTCGTACTTCGGCAGGCTGTCCGCCATGTGAACCAATTGCGAACCGATGACGGCCGCAACTGCGCCGAATGACAGCGTCAACACCAATACCGCTGCCAGAACGGACAACGTCTGCCCTAAACCCAGGCGGCGCAGCGCGCGCACCAGCGGTGCAATCAACAGACTGAGGATGAAGGCCAGCGTGATCGGCACGAGGACATCGCGTGAGAAGTACAAGAGCGCCAGCAAGGTCGCTGCGGCGATAATTCCTAGAGCTCGATCGCGGCTCAAGGGTGCCGGCGCATCGCGTGCGGCCGTGTCTGGGGAAACCATGGCCTATTTTGACACAGACATAGGTTCACCCCAGCTCGAACTGAAAACTGACCGCGCCCATCGGCGCGCCTGTGGAATCCCAAGTCCACTCATCAAAGCACGCGCGCCGGCGCTGATCAATGCGCACCAGGGTTGAGCAGCGCGTGCCGTAATCCGGCGCGCGGACGAAGGCACTGGACAGCAGCCGTTCCCATGGCAAGCCCACCCCCGTGCGCGGCAACTGGTCATCCGGCGCAGGCTCGTCGTCGCGCAGCAGCGCAAGTACTGCGTCGGTGTTCTCCGATTCCGAGAGCGCCGTCGACAGCCGCGATTTGGCGGTCTGCACCTTCGGCCACGGGGTATCCAGTAAATGATTCGACAAACCGTAGATGCCCGGTCCTAGTTCGCGTCCGGCGCCCAGCACGCTTTCGTATACGGCGAGCCGCTCGCCGTCGGAGAAGATCAGATTGAATCCATTGTAATCAGCGCCCACCTCTCGAAGATAATCGAGACTCTCCTGGGTGGTGTCCGCCGACATCAGAATCGACGTGACGAGCGTGCCGCGGCTGGGTGTCCCCTCGCGGCGCTGTTCGGGGTCGCGGT